>Ga0208161_1000090_pt1 | contig 44446 bp, 70 predicted proteins | sample CB_VirMetaG_3_FD_184538 | JGI IMG/M metagenome (GOLD analysis project Ga0208161, IMG submission 184538) | Freshwater to marine saline gradient viral communities from Chesapeake Bay - CB_1508_1S Viral MetaG (SPAdes) (version 4) | ecosystem: Environmental > Aquatic > Marine > Coastal | place: USA... | reverse complement strand
TGCACTTGACCTTGTCGCCTACTTTGAAATGAGATTCAGCGAGCTCGACTTCTTCACTAAAACCGAAGAAAGCATCAACCTTCTTTTCACCATACTTGTCATCAAGGATCTGACGAATTGCACCTGATTTATCATAACCCTTCAGGTCAGCAACACGATGGCTGCGACCGATGATGTTGCGAAGATCAGCAACAGGCTTTTTCTTAAGTGCTTCGTATTCCTTGTAGATTGGTGAAGACTTATCTAACTTACCTTCATCAAGTTCGACTTCTTCGTTTTTGGCTGCTGCTTCACCGGCTTTTCTGCCTTTACGGAATGCGTCCATTGCTGCTCCACCGATGCCGAAAGGTGGGCTCTTATAGGTGCTAGGTTTTAGACCCATTTGATAGCCCTTGTCGTACCATTCCTTGGACTTTGCAGACATTTTTGCAGCTTCGTCAAGTTCGACTTCTTCTTTTCTCATTTTTGCTTGCATAGCACTACGAAGCATACGAAGATTGTTTTCTAACTCTTTGATCTCTTCGGCTCTGGGATTTTTACCACCCAAGCTTGTCTTTGTGCTGTGTTGTCTTTTTAAGTTACCGATCGTAGTTTCAAGCTTATCTTTCATTGATCTTAGCTTTTCTACAGAGTGTTTCATGTATTTGTTGTCAACACCCCATTGATTTTCGCTAATAAACTTCTTAAAACTTAACATTTTTATCCTCCGAATTCGTGTCCAGCTACACGCTTCATTTGTTTTTTAAACTCATCAAATGATGGTTTTTCTTTATACAATTTGATGCTTATCTCTGGGCGATCTTTACCTTTGATGCGCCAGTTATAACCTTTTTCTTTATGTTCTGGTTTGGTCGTCTTCACGACTCTGCGCTCGTATCCTGCTTCCCAAGATTCAGAACCTTCGTCAATTTCTACTTCTTCAAACATTTTTTGTAGGTTCATGTAGTGGTTGTCTTGTACAAACCCTCTATCTACTGGAACTTTGCGCTTTCCACCTCTATAAACGAATTCTATTGAGGTGTCTGTTTTCTTGACCTGAGAACCACCATTCGATCTGATTTCTTTTTCGACAGTAGAAACAGCTACAGCGCCTTCGACTACAAATTGCTTAAAGGATTTCATCTTAGTAAGCCGACCATTTTCTTTAGATCTTGTGGACTACGGCCGATGATCGTTTGGAATTTTTCTTTGTCTAAAGACTTACGAATTGTGTCGAAAGCTCTTAACAATTTATCTGCATCAGCTTTCGAGACCTTCGCTTTTTTCTTATTAGCGAATTCCATCTCACCGCCTTCGATGTCAGCAATTCTTCTAAGCTGCATGATTGGATTTTTAGAAGCTGCTTTTTGATCTGCGTCTGATGCTTTAACATCGTCGTCGTCTTTGTCTTTGAAATAAGGATCACGACGGATTGCAGCCATAGCATCTCTTCTAGCATTTTCTTCGAGCTCTTCCTTTTGAAGACCTTGACGAGCTAGACTGAAAATAGCTTTGTTGCCAACAACCATATCAAGAAGCTTCTTAGCTAAGTCTTGAGCAATTTTTCTTTCTTTAACGTTAAGCTCTTCACCGGATTCAAGCTTCTGAACTACCCTTTGTACTAGCGCAGCTTGCTTAGTGTCAGCCAAGCCAAGACGCATGAGTTGTTTTACCTTCGGCATGTCGATCATGTCGACGTTGTCGTCAGCTTCGTTTATAAAATTTTTAAAGTTTTTCATCTTTTTAGCCTCGAAAATCCTTTGTGTTTATAATCTTTTTCAATGGTCATTTTGACAAGCTTTGCAACTTCTTGCGCGTCTTTCATATTACCAGTTTGAAGATCTTTAATTAATTTTTGTTTTAACGCAGAAAGCATTGAATCGATGATGCTTTCGTCTCTTGCTGCAAGTGTTCCTTCGTCAAGCTTACCACCTGCTGCTACAAAAGCTGCGATGGCCATATCACGTCTTTTCTTTTCATCAGCGTTTTTAAATTGAGGGGCATCTGATTTTTGAAAATCATCAATCCAGGCTCCAAGCCCGTCAGAGACTTTTAATTTTTCTTCTAGTTCAACAGATTCGCGTACCATAGTAGCATGCACACCATGTTTGGTTTTAAGAGTCGCTTGAAATGCCATGGCTTGTGTTAAGCCTTTGGTTGTTTCAGGAAAGGTTTTAATCACTTGGCCTGCTTTATATTTTGGACCTGGGTGGTCGGCAACAATCTTAATAACTTTTCCTTCATCAAGCTCAACAGACTCTTTACGCTCTTTGTTCTTAGCGCCGATATCTGTAATGCTTTGGCCGGGAGTATCTTGTTGAAGTCTTTTACGAGCTTTGTCGGTTCCCCAATCTCCGGCTCCACCTGCTTCTTTAACTAGCTCTTTGAACTTAATCACTTTTATTTCCCTTGTGTTGATCCCATAGATCTTTATCTGTTGTTTTCTGTGTTTTTCCACCAGTGGCGAAACTATTAACTCTCGCTAATCCCCACTGTGTAGGAGTTGTTCCTGGCCTATGGCCTGTGCGCCATGCTGCTACACCACGGTCAAAAACTTTTTTCAGAATACCATAAGCTATTCCTGTTTTTTCTGCTTTATCTCTAAGAGATTTATCAGGATTGCTTTCGAAAATAAAATCTGTAGATTCCATAATTTGCTCAAGGTCTTCTTTCATATTAGCAATAGACAATTGAGCTAACATCAGATCAGTATCTTTTGCCTTTTTAAACATCTTAAAACGCTTGTCAATAACGACAGAACCATTGCGTGCTAGAAGCATGTGTGGTCTTTTCATCATTGCTTTTTCGTAATTTGTTTCGCCAAAAATCTTTTTGAATTTATTTGTATGTTTGGAAGGTTTAGTTTTCGCTTCTGCATCGCCAGGAGCGGGCTCATATGCAGAAGGATCTTCATCGCTCTTCTTTGCATTTTTAGCAAAGTGGCGCGCTCTATCGTCTTTCTTGTCGACGGCTACATCTTTGTAGTAATTCTTTGGTTGTGATCCCGGCATTTTTTTGACGTGAGGATCTTGAGGACTCATGCGACGTTCTAATGTATATTGTTGATAAGCTTCTTCATTAAAATTTTCATTAGCGCGCTCTAATGCTTCTTTAACTAAAGAATGTCGAGACAAACCTTTCTTGATTTTCTCGATCTCTTTAATGGCGTAGTTCATATTCCGACCGAGCTCATGTGCTGTCGAAACTGCGCGTCTAACTTTGTCTTCGAATGTCTCAGACAAAAAAGAAGTTTGCATTCTCTCCTTCAGGAAAGCTTCAAAGCGAATATTGAACTCTTCTGTCTTAATAGTCTTAATAGGATTTTGTCTAACAGTAGGATTCTTTGGTTTATCTTGAATTACTTTGTTAGCAAATCGATCTCTTTCTGCCTTCTTAACTCTTGGCAAGAATCTTCTGGCTAATATGTCGAGTCTTTTCTTGGGAATACGAGCAATACGATCATCGATGCGCTGTCTTGCACTATATGGAAGATCTGCATAGTTGTTTGTTTTAGCGAAGCGTTTCTTTAGTGCTCGGATTACGAGTCTCTTTGCTCTTTTCTTAAGAACATCAACTGTAGCTTTACGTCTCATCGCTCTGCGTCTGCCCATCATAATCTTAGATCTGAGTCTGCGCATAAGCATCTTACGTTGAAGCCTTTGTTGTCGAGTCAGAGCTTCTTCTAACTCAACTTCTTCTATCGCTTCTTTAATTCCCATACCGGCTCTAACTGTGTTATAAACAGATTTTGCCTGAGGTTGTAATTTACGAGGTAGACCGCCTTTAAACATATCAAAGTCGTTATCAGCTGCAGCTGCACGCATTTTAGATGCTGACATTCCTGAAACATCATCAGCATCAGGATCTCGGTCACCTGCAGAAACTACTTTAATAGAATCATAGGTGTACTCTTTACCATTATACTTATTCAGCAATGTATCGAATTCTGTAACTCTGTCTGATCCAGCTACAATTATTAATTTCTTAAACTTGTTTTGAAGCTCTTTTGCTACTTCAATAATAGTTCTAGCTTTTGATTTCACTATGAGTTTAGTACCAAAGGCTTTCTTAGCAAAGGCAATTTTTTGATCGTATGTTAGAGGATTCTTTTTAGGATCTGTAGAATGAGATAGGTAAATTAGAGGAACAGCGCCTTCTTTAAGCGCGGTCGAAATAACAGCATTAACTAATTTTTCGTGTCCGATAGTTATAGGATTCATTCGACCGAAAGCTATTACAGCAGTATTGCTGACTGGAGCTTCTACTAATTCTGGCTTAGTATCGACGTATTTCGATCCGTCTTTATTTTTGCCAAAAGCTTTTTTGGTCGCGACCTTTTCTTTTCGGGTTTCGCCGATTAGATCTAATAATTGGCTCATATTGCTAAACAGCCCTTTTAACTAATTAGTTTGATTAAAAATTTGTAGTACACTCTTTGTTATTTATAATTTTGCGCAAACGAAGGTATAAAATCGTAATTTCTGTTCGCACTGGCGCGCCAGATAGTACTTTCTCGTATCCAACCTAGCGCTGGAGTAGGACTTGCAATCTTTAAAGGTACTGCTGTCCTACGTTGTCCTCTAATAAAGTATGCATTGTCTACTGCGCCAAGAATACCTTTCTCTTCTATCTCTTGTACTAGAAATTTAGCGGTATTCTTAGTCATAGCATAAGCGTGCGCACCTTCATGACCATTTATATCTATCAATTCGCGAGGCTTGCCTGCACTTTCATGGTCATAATTCTCAGGATCAAGAACTTTATATCCTAAAACGACTATACAATTTTCAGGAATATCGACAGTGATAGGTTGAAGCATGATAGCGTCATGCTCTAAAACTACACCTACATCATCGGGGCCTTCAGCAATCCGTTTCCATATTGCACCATGTCCAGCACTACATGCGTTTGCTTTTTGAGCAGGTCCTGGTTGTGGCAAATATTGAATAGGTTCATAAAAATTCATTCGAATGCCAGTCAAACACCAAGCAGCACGGCCTGTCATGTTCTGATATCCTTGAAAATACTCCCATTTTAGTCCTACACTATCGCAGGAATCTGCGCATATTTTAGCGTATTCTTCAGATATTGGTGTATTGATCTTAAGAATGTAAGCTTTCATTCACCTCTCGCTAACTTATTATACATTACAAAGTCTTCATGAAAATGTTCTTTAATATCTCTCAACGAAGCGTCGTCAAATTCAAACTCATTAGATTTATCTTTACGAGTATCAGTTTTATGCTTAGGCAACGGATAGTTGATAATGATTTTTTTCTCATACATAAATTTAAATAATTCTTCTTCTAAATTCTCATATAACCAGAATCGACCTACTGATTCATTTCCTATTTTAAGAAGAGAAGTCTGAACTATTCCTGAATTCGGATCATTATTAAATACACCTCGATTCGTCCAGTTCTTGTATTCTTCGAGAGATGGTGAAGTGCGAGGGGATCTGAACTTTTTATAGAAGTAATAAAAACTCTTTGCACGGTCAATAGGATCTCGCAATAAAGCAAAAACATCGTATTCACGCGCCTGTTGTTCAGTAATCACACCTTCTTTAATAAGTTGATTTAACGTGAAGTGATAAAAAGCATAAGGACGATAGCGAGATACGATACTCTCGTCAAGTGTACCTTTTAGATTTGAATCTTCTACTTCGGTATAGATTGCGTTAGGATCATCGACGTTACGAATAAAGAAATCCGAAAGGCTACTACTTGCAGTTTTCGGTGTACGTAAGAATAGAAATTTATATTTGTGTGATAAGTACATTACAAGACTCCGTCTGAATATTGTTCACAGAATGCGTGCATTCCGGTCGATCCCCACTTATGATCAGCATACACTTTGTCCGGTCCGCTATATCGCTTAGCGCCGGCTACATAGAACTGAGGAATAAAATAGTGAGATGGGAAGATGGTAAGCTTATCGCGCCACGAAGGAACGTAACGAGATAAGAATTCATTTCCAGTAGACCTGAAAGGTTGAGGATGAAGATCGATAGGTCTTAGTTTGTGTAAATCATCTATCAGTGTTTTTATAAACTGATTTTCAGGATTACATGCAAAGATTGGTTGAACAAAGTTAGGGCGGCCTCGCTCATTCTCAAAGCAAGTATAGCAGTGATCTTCGGGACTTTGCAAAAGTTCTTCAATGTTTTCTAAACATATCATGTCAGCTTCTGCTATGAATCCGCCGTTTTCATACAATAGTTCGTATCGAATAAGATCTGATACACCAGGCCATAACCTATTATTATAATAAGTTTCAATTAAGTGTTGATTCTTCCAACGACGACTCCTAAGCATAGTATCAGTAAAGATACTATACTCCCAGTCGGGATGCTTATCACGCCACGTGTACATCCACTTTAAAGGAGCAGGCTTTGGCCCGATCCAAATATGGCTCATTTTCTTTTCGATACTTACGTTCATTCTAATAGACCTAAAATACGATTTGCTAGAGCTCTAAACCATTTTTCGTCGTGGCCGCGAGTCGTCTCAGCTGCGGTTCCAATACGAATACCAGAAGTTTCAACAAAAGATCGAGGATCATTCGGAATACCATTCTTATTTACAGTAATTCCATTATCCTCAAGAATATCTGCAGCTTCTCTTCCACTGTACTTTGAATTACTTAGGTCGAGTAGAATAATGTGAGAATCTGTTCCGCCCGTTTGAACTTTTATAGTCTTCGATTCGTTAAACACTTCACACATTACTCTTGCATTCGCAACCACTCGCTCGCAGTACTCAAAGAATTCAGTAGTGTCTGCTTCCATAAACGCTTGGGCTTTAGCAGCGATAATATTCATGAGAGGTCCGCCCTGCGTTCCAGGAAAGATCGCAGAGTTAATTCGTTTAGTATAGTCAGGATTATTCCAAAGAATGATTCCACCGCGAGGACCACGCAGTGTTTTGTGCGTAGTAGAAGTTACGACATCGGCATAAGGTATTGGACTCTCATAGACATCACCGGCAATGAGTCCAGAATAGTGAGCCATGTCGACCATTAGGTAAGAGCTCGTAAGGTTAGCGATCTCACGGAACTTTTTCCAATCAATCTGTCGAGGGTATGCAGATGCGCCTGCAATGATCAGATGAGGTCGATGTTCTAGAGCGATTCGCTTGACTTCTTCGTAATCAATTAAGCCGTTCTCATCGACACCATAGCTTCGTGCGTCATAGACTTTACCCGAAAGAGTTACAGGTGCACCGTGAGTAAGGTGTCCGCCAGCTGCAAGATCCATACCAAGGATACGATCACCGGGCTTGAGGAATGCTTGGAAAACTGCGAGGTTAGCGTTAGCGCCTGAGTGTGGTTGAACGTTTGCGAACTTACAACCATATATGTCCTTAAGCTTTTGAATGGCGAGACTCTCAATCTCGTCCATGTGTTCACAGCCATTATAGTAACGCTTTCCGGGATAACCTTCAGCGTACTTATTCGTAAATTCAGAACCACATAGTTTCATTACTGAGTCAGAAGCAAAGTTCTCGCTCGCAATAAGCTCAATGGTTGTTCGTTGTCTTTTAAGTTCTCTCTGATAGATTCTATCAATTTCAATGTGCATATATGTTCACCAGTTTTTCATAAGCAATTGACGCATGATCTGCGCCTTCAATTTGTGTATAAGGTATATTTAATCGTTTGAATTGGTCGACGATTTCAAGGTCGATTCGAACACTCTGTACTTCGTCTTGAGCTCGGCCGTCTACTTCAAAATCAACTCGAGGCCGGCTGAGCATGAAGTTAATGTTGTCGTACATATTATAGCATTCAAGAGCTAGCCTGTCGATTAGATCGCTATAAAGTGGACCATCATAAACTTCTCGGTAAATAGGACTTAATAAAACCGGAGAGTCAGTAATAATATAATCGACTTTGCCAGCGAGTCGTAAGATTTTTCGATGTTGATGAGCGAGAATCCAAAGCTGATCTTTCAGCATCGGAACATTATCTTCCCATACACATTCTTTAGCGAACTCGTCTGTAAGTTCTACACTATAACCAAGAATTTTCATTTTATAGAACAACCCTGCTGCTGCGGTACTTTTACCAGAACAGGGACCACCATAGAAATTAATTACACGCGTTTTTCTCATTATTTAAATCCTTATCAGCACATTCATAACTACACCATAAAACACCAGAGCTTAATAGTACGACTCTAAAACGTTTACCACAATACTGACATTTTTTCATTACTGCTTTTCAACCAACCAGAGGAAGTCATCTTCGACTTTCCAAGAGTTAGGACCGAAGTATTCGGTAACTGCTCGCTCAACGGTAGGGAAGTGAATATCGTGACCGATAATCATACCGCCTTTGCGAACTTTAGGAGTCCAAGCTTGAATATCTCGTAGACATCCTTCATAACCGTGATCAGCGTCGATGAATACAAAGTCTAAGCTTTCGTCTGCAACTTCTTTAGCTGCTTCAGTCGTATAGTCTTTAATAATTTCAGCGCGACCAGGATAGGCTTGACAGAATCTTACAAGGTCTTGATAGTAAGCTTCGTGATTCCATGCGTGACCATTTTCACCAGCAGTCCATTTTTCTGGTCCGTTGTTTTCTGGTTGAGGTGCGTAAAGATCAACCCCGATAAGATGCAAATTATGACAAGTCTTGACAAGGTGTTTAAATGTTTCACCCAGCCAGACTCCAAGTTCTGCTCCCTTTGTCCAGCCATTTTTTCGTACGTATTTTTCAATTGTGTGCCACCTCCAAATATTACCACCATCATGACCTCTATCACGAATACGTCCCATAATCTATTCTCCTTTTAAATTAAAACGCTCTTGCGTAAAAAATTTTTGTTTTGCGTATTGTTCTTCAAATTGATAATCGTGTCTAAAGAAACTATCAAATCTATTTTCATCTACATCATATGTAGGATTGCTAAATGTAGGTGTTCGTTTAAAATCAAACCCGTACACGTTTACTACTTGTGGATTACATTCATTTAATAAGTACATAACGCATAATCCTGCAGAAGGATTACCTGTTTCTCTTAACATGTTTTGTTTTACTTCAAAAAAGAACTCATTTTCATTCCACTTAAAACCTTCATTTTTCTTATTAGTCATGTTTAAATCTAAGATATTATATCTATCCGAATTCCAAAGTGCTTCTAAGAGTCTGTCAGGTTTATTTCTATGATCACTTGTTGTATAGCGCAAATAATCCCAAAAAGCCCAGACATGAATACGAGTACCGTGTGAGTGTCTAGGCGTTAGGTCTTGAAAGAAGATTGCGGGGGTGTTGATACGAATTACGACTTCATGATCATCAATCTCACTACCATATTGTGTACCGAACAGAGAAGCTGCGTTGCCTACTAAAGCTACTCGCTTGCCTTGAATGTATGTTTTAAAATCCCGTTCGAACATAATGTAGTATTATATACCATATACAATCAGGTGTCAACTGTTAATATTCAATCCACTTAAGCATGCCGGCTGCAGCTTTAGATGTTGATCCTGTTCTTACTGCAAGTGTGTATGTGTCAGATGTTGAAGCATCTAATTGACCAATTTGATAATCCCAGTTCGAAGAACCGAATGTAGCGGGAGCAGTTTTACCACCAAGATAACCACCAGCAACGCGAGTTCCTAGAGATGAAAGGTCGGCGTCAATTGTATCATATGAAACACTACCGACTGAACTACCGAATGTCATGCCAGCAATCGTAGCGTTCTTGAATAGTCCCCATTCGAAATCTGCGTTAGCGATGTTCAAAACATCTAAACCAGTAATTACTACGATTGATTTGAGATCGTTTAGTTTTACTGTGATTAAATTCATAAATACGTTAGCGATATTCGTGGTATTACCAGCGAATGGAGTGGCTGCAACTATTTCTTGTCCTATCGCTTCGTAACCACCTTCAGAAACCACAGAGCAACAAATTTGTTTCATTGTCGCGCCTGCGCCTACGTACGAACCAGATGAAGAAATTTCATATGTTATTTGCAACTGAGCAGAATTCATATATGTGCCAGTAATACTGTTTGCGTGGTGGAATGTATGTGCGATAATAAGCGCGCCATTAATTACGAATCCGCAACGGACAGAACCTACACCCAGCCACTCAAAGTCAGACCAAAAGATTTGAGATTTAGTCAAGTCTAATACGTGCCCTGATGTACTATCTTCATCAATACCATTAAGCTTATCTCCATTCCAAGCTGATTGAGGAATGCGGTTTTCTACCATAGAACCCGAAGAGCTTGAACGAAGAACAATATTATAAGTTCCATTGACTTCCTCTAAAAAGATTCCATCTTCATCATCATAATAACCAACTCGTTGAGTAAGGCCGGCTTCTGGTGCTGCCATAGTAAATGTAGCCATCATCAACAAGCTTTTACCGGGCTGATAAGCCATTCTACGTTTTGATCTACGAACTACACTCTCAGAAGCTCCGACAATAGCCATTTCAGCTGAGCTATCGTTTGAATTGTGATTAACCGCGGCTCCGCCACCAGTTAAAGTATTATAGAATTCTGTTGATAAGTTACCGACGTTGTGTGCGTCAAAAAGAGTAAGTGGCTGAGCCATACGAGCTCGACCGAATGCGTCGACTGCTGATCCTGAGAAGTTACCACCACCAGTACTGATGTTACCTTCCTGGTCTGCGAGCATTACCACTTCATATAGTGAAGTACAATTTGGTAGGAATGAATTGTTCTGTTTATTATATTGTGCCATTTTTTATTCTCTACGGTATTAGATTATCATAATAGTTTTTATTAAGTTCTCCGCGAACAATAGTTTCACCTGCTTTTCTGCATCTAATGTAAGTGTACTGCGCATTACCACCGGTAGGAGTAAATTCTCTTACACCACCTGTTACTGTTCCGTTTGCATCAGGATACACATCGCTTAATGAAGTATTAGCTGCGTTGTCGTATTCCCAGATTCCGTTAGATCCTGGTACTGTAACCCAAGCCATTATTTCTGCCAACCCTTAATGTAATCAGTCGAGAAGTTTGCTCTACTAAAAGCTAGCCTGTCGACGAGTTTCAAGCTATTCTTACCTAAGTGATCGATAGCTACGAAACCTTCTTGACCCGTAACTTCAAATCCACTCTTTGTTTTTAAGAATGTTTTGAGTCCGTCGACGTGGTTAAGCTTCTCGATTACCATGTGCTTAGCGTCAACTAATAAGTTATAGAGTGTGAATACTTTCTCGATCTCGCGAATATTTCGTCTGTCGAAGAACTTAAGAATCTCTGCACCCTTAGCGATCTTGGCGTCTTTACTCGCCTGAGACTTAACTTTGCTTGCTTCTTTCTGATAGTACTCTTCGATGTATCTCTGTAATCCGATAACGAAAGCTTTTGGTTCTCCTACTCGCTGTCCGTCACGAACTTTTGAATTGATGTAAGTGTTTGTACGAGCGTTGAGCTCGGTGTTTGTTTTAAACTCGTTTAGAACGCTTGCTTTAATTGTACGGAAAAGGCTTCCCGCTGTAGAAAGAAGACGTGTTACTGCTTCTGTCTCTTGTTTCGTAAATGTCGCGTTACCTGACTTGTCTTCGAATACCGCATCTACTGCCCAGACTGTTTTGGTTTTCTTGAGCTTGCTTGTAATCTTCTCTCCAAAACTTGCTGACATTGACTCAAAGTCTGATCCTCTGTACGTTGTATGCCAAACCACACCGATTTCGGATCCTGCAATTTGTTTACCAAGGTCGCTGTTCGTTGGTACCGCGTAAACAATGGTATTAGGATGGAAAGTAATATACGATTCTCCATCAATAGTTTCTGTTTTAAGATCGTCTTTCGTAAATAGGAAATCACCTTGAATCACTCCTTCACTGATTCCAAGCTTAGCGAATTCCTTTAGCGCGACTTTAAACTTGTCTGCTAGATCGCCACTTAGATCATTATCAATTTCTGCATTTGTTTTATAAATTTTTGGGTTCTTGTTAAACACACCTTTCTTAGCAATAAAGAACTTGCCGTCAGAAGGATCGATACCTGCAAATAAAGCAGGAGCACCGTCCCATTTTACTGTTATACTGACAGGAGCAGACGCGTTACCCGCGAGCATGTCACGTAGAGCTCGAACATAGTTAATAACATTTCTTGCACCAACAACACCACCGTCGATAACGGCATCTTCGAGGTGGGTCATATGAAGATTCTTACCGGCAGCTTCTGTTATATAAGTCTTAAAGCTTTTCATCGTTGTCTTTCTCGCTCTCGTTGTCGTTGTGCGGCCATGTCTTGAGTATCATGACGGCGCTGCATCATTTCTTTTTCTCGTTTTTGTTTAGCTAATAGTCTTTGTTTTTCGTCTGCCTGTCTTGCGTTCAGTTCTGCATCTTCAAATGCAACACCTTTATGCGTATGCTTAAGTTCTCCACTATACTTTTTGAGCATACGCTTAGTTAAATCTTTTGGTTCAGTCGCAGTAATTTCATCAGGAATCTTACCACTAAAATCATAAGCGTCTACATCACCGTCGTTGTCTCTGTCGAAATGTTTAAGAGCGTCTTTTGACTGGTGCTTGAAACTTACACCGATACCAAGATGATGCTTAACAGATCTCTTGTCTTCTTTAATACCGCGAGCCTTTTTCTGTTGGCTTAACCAATTCTTAGCGATGTAATTCTCAGGAGGTGTTTTAGACCAAGCAGCTACTCGCTTATAAACCGATGTTAGAATCTTTTGAGAATCCGAACCGTCTGAATTGTCAACTACAATCAAGCGATCTCTAAATAAGTTTTGGAACCTACCAATATTCTTCTGAACGTCGTTCCACATTTTCTTAACAGTATCATCAGGCAAACTTCTAGCGCGCTTTTGATTACGGCTTAGTGCTGTTTCAATGTCAGTATTAACGAACAACATCATTACACTATAACCTAATTCACGCACCATGTCAACTTGTTTTTTGATCTTGTCGTAGTCTTTGCCGGTTCCGTCGATAACTAGACCCAAGCGACCTTCGATTGCACGATCCATTTTCTTGCCAGTAAGAGCCTTTGCTTTACTTCGAAGTTCTTGACCACGAGGTGAAAAGATTGTTTCGGGATCTGGTTCTAAACCTGCGCGTGATAAAGCTGCTTCAAAAGCATCGTCTGAGTTGATGAGCTTGAAACCTAAGGCTTGTAGCGCGGTTTGTCCTACGACAAATGACTTTCCAGAACCAGGACCGCCGGCGAGGAATACTGCTTTGAAAATAGCAGGATCATTAATTCCTTCTTCAAAAAATCTCTTGAATTTTATCATTTGTAAATCGCCTTGAATTCTGGAGACATTGTCGCTAAGAATGAAGGAGCAGATCTAAAGTTTCCTTTATAGCGAAGAGAGATGTTGCAAAGAGGAACACCACCTAGAACTAAATCGAACTTGAGAACCGCTGCAGTCGCTCCAGGTTGAAACGCTTGAGTCGATCCAGGTGTAAACACTAAGTCAACATCTCCTTTCGAGGCAAGATCATTGAGTTTAGTCGTTACTGTGTCGATGTCTTTGTACTCACCTGTTTCGATAACTACACCTTTCTGAGGACCGTAATCTCCGATACCAGTTACTAGTGCGAAGTCAAAGTTTACTTTCTGTAAGTCTTTTAAGTCTGATTTAAAGATAAGTTGCATGAGCTGATCAGCGATCATTTGCTTATTCTTTAGAATGATGTTAGCCATATCTTTAAACAAAGACGAGCTTGACTTGAGTTCTCTATTGACGACTTCGTTATCGACTCGCTGAATAAACTGTTTCCAGTTACGAGTGTTAGGACGAGTTTTCTCCATGTCGGCTAGAAGTTCTTTGCTTAGCTTTCCTTCACGCTTTCCACGAGCTAACACCTTGAGATAGAACAAACCAGTCTTATCGTCAAGCTGCTTCATGATTCGATTAAACTTAGAGTCTTGAAAGAGAGTTGAGAATGACTTGTTAATAAGTGTAGGATCTTCTTGATTGATTCGTTGCTTCTTCTTGAGAGAAACACCTAAGAACTTGTCGCCTTTCTTTACAATAAAGTCTGACGAGTTGAAGTCAGCCATTCCATATTTAGTGATTTGAAATTGTTTTACGTCGTCGTCCCAAGCTTGACCGGTAAGATAGACCATGTCAGCGTCACCGTATCCAGCATCATGAACTGCTTTAGCTGCTGAGACTGCTTGACAGAGATTAGGATAGTCGCCTGATAGGCTTTCGACTTGGCCTTTCTTATATCCCTTTACTTTATTAAGTCCAAGGCGGACGTCATTAATAAGAGCGTCCATTTCGTCTGAGTTTTCTGGAATTTTAAGTGTTGACTTTAAGCACAGAGCAGCGGTCATAAGTTCGTTGGGATCATCACCCGCTGCTGAACGCTTGCCATCGGGACGACAGTTAACATAGATATAGCGATCCATGTTTTTGTATTTAATAGCGTAATCTTTTTCTTTTCTTGCAGGAGGAACAGGTCCTCTTTCTAAGTCAGGATGCTTGTCAATGATCTCGTTTGCTAGTGCAGCAAACTTAGTACGATCTTTATCTGGCATTACCTGAGAGACAGCAAGTTTCTTACCAGTCGACTTTCCTGGTCTCTTATCGATTTCAATTTCTGTCTGTATAGAACCGATCTGATTATCGATATCAGAAAGAAGGTCGAGCGTAAAGGCTTCTTCGTTCCCTTTGAATTCTAAATTCGCAAGATCTTCACCCATGAATGTCATGAAGTCAAAATCAAGTTTAGAGAATCTTACTCTATTTTCAGAAAAATTTGATTTGAACTTTTTCATTGGATCCCTAATGACTAAAGTTAAGATTTATTTTTCTATTTATAATTAGGTAAGTTGGACATCTCCAAAGACGTTTCGAGCTTTACGCCGAGATCCTAACCTCTGGCCGATGTCTGTTTTATCGAATAATGGCGTGTCGTCATAGTTAGAAGACTTTTTTCCAGAGCCACCACCATTCGATCCATCTTCTACGTTGATATTACGTTGTGCGCTTTCTTCAAGCTCATAGATCTTCATCTTAGCACGGTCAATACCGACGAGGAACCGACGATAGTAGCCAAGGTCGCCCCATCGATTCTTAAGTTGTTTGATCATCAATTGACCAAGATCGTCGAGTGCTTCTGATGTTACCAATCCGAGAATACAGTCTGCAGTATGAGTGATCCCCATTGATTCGGAGGTATTTGTAAGATCAACATCAGAATTACCGTAACCGTCACGATTAAACTGAGAGCTAGTAACAACTGCACAATTAAACTCCATAGCCAGTCCACGTACTTCCTCCGCAATAGATTTTACCAGTGTGTATGAATTCGCTGCTGCTGATCCTCGAACACGAGCAGAAGCGCATATGTTAAGGTAGTCAACGAAGATAACATCAGGCTGAAAGTTTTTCTTGAGACGAAGTTCATTGAGTAAGTGTCGGAAGTGACCTGAGTGTACCGACCCAGTAGGATACTCTTTAATGACGAGCTTACCCGTTGTTTTCGTCTTATAGCGATTCATTCGCTTTTCAAATACATCACGAGGAATTTCTTTTACTTCGTCAATTGTAATATCCATGATGTTGGCATCAATACGACGGCCGATTTCTTCTTCAGCCATTTCCATAGTGATATACAAAACGTTCTTACCGTACATCAAGTGATTCGCAGCCATGTGGCATTTCAATAATGATTTACCACCGCCCGTAGTTGCGAGCAACACGGTCATAGACTTACGAGGTAGACCACCCTTTGTAATCTTATTTAGGATGTCAATGTCGAACGGAATGCGTTCTTCTTTCTTATGATAGTGTTCATATCGATCATCGAAGTCGTTTAGGAAGTCGTGACCGACACTACTATCAAAGCTAATTCCTAGAGAGTCAGAAAGAATCTTAGGAATAGAGCCCTTGTCGAATTCTTTGTCTTGACCATCGAGAATGAGAATAGATTTACGAATAGCGTTATAGAGGTCTTTATCTTGACAAAACTTTTCTGTTTCATCAAGTAGGAATGTCATGTTCGTATCTTTGTCTAGTTGCAGCGAACCAATAACCTGATGAACTTCATTATATTGATCTTCGTTGAGATCTTTACGCTTATCGATAGCAAGTTTAAGAGCCTCTTTTGAGGGAGGCTCTTTATACTTTTCTACATATTCAGAACAGGTTGCAAAGATTTTACGAAGAACAGTGTCATCGAAATAGTCTTCTTTCAGATAAGGATAGACCTTGCGGCTATACTCTTCATTCAGAATCAGATTCGATAAGATCGTCTTCTCTATCATATTGTACTTCCTTAGTAGTTAGTTTAAATTTACGCTCAATAAAGTCATTGAATTTTTGATCAGCAACTAGACCTTCAAAGAATTCATCATCATTCTCAATATCTTTTTGTCTGCGCTTCGGTTCAATGATTTCACCAGTATCCATGTTGACCATATTATACCACCCTTGGTTGGCTTTTGTCAAATGGCCAGACTCAAGAGCTAGATCAAATAGCGCTGACCACTTTTGAATACCACTATCATATAGTACAGTGAATGGTAGCTTGGATTTTTCTTTGACGTAACGAGACTTTTCGATATTGATGGTAAACTTCCAACCGGCTAGATCACTACCATCTTTTTCTTGAGACTTAGTAATGATAAAGATCTGGTTAGCTGAGTAGTAGATGCCCGTACCACCAGAAACAACAGCCTTAGGAAATAGACCTATCTCCATGTAAGTATGGTTGATAGCGACCAGAGGAATTTCTTTTGCTGTGAGCTTAGGTGTAACGATACGGAACAAAGACTTCAGCTGCTTAGCACGAGACATGTCAGCAACTGACTTTTCGTTTTCAGCGTCTTCAACTTCTTTACGAGAAGCGAGGTTACCGATTGAGTCAATCATGATGAATACACGATCACCCTTTTCGATCTCGTTCAATCGCTTAGTAGCGTCAAACTTAAGTTGTTCAACATCCTCAATAGGAACGTGAATAACTCGATTAGTATCGATGTCGTAGCTTTCAAGATACTCAGGTGTTACACCATACTCAGAATCATATAGAATAGCAACACCATCTTCGTACTTGTCGAGATAAGCTTTCATACAATACAAACCAAGTAGAGTCTTAAAGCTTTTCGAAGCACCGGCTAACACAGTTAGACCAGGAAGTAGACCACCCTTTAGAGAACCGCAGAAAGCGATATTCACAATAGGAAGATCTGTTTGAATGGGATCTTTGTCCTTAAAGAACGAGGATTTGGCCAGTACAGTCGATCCCTTGACTGAACCGGCTTTCAACATTTTGTCAAGTAAACTCATATTAATCTCCAGTTAAAATGTCATGAAGCTTATCTGCGAATGCATCGAGTTTATCATAACGGTCAGGCCAGTAGATATAATCTTTTTCTGGATTTGCCTTGAGGTTATTCAATAGCGGCATTATTGCATCATAAAGTAGTTGTGCTTTTGAAGTCGTGGACGCGAGCGCTGAAGTGAGGTTAGCCTTTTCTTCTTTAGCAGCTCGGACAACTTCGAGTTCGTCTTCCGATACGGCTGTAAAGCCGAAATCAAAATCGAGAATTGTTTCGGGTTTATCCGACATAGACTTTCTCCTGTAAAAGTGGGGAGGGTTGCCCCTCCCCTAACGCTTTAGCTACGTGCGAGTTCTTTAAAGATTGAAAGATCGTCGTCATCGTCATCGTCAGCAACTGCACTCGTTTGTGCAACTGCTGCTTCAGGAGCAGGAGCGGATTTAAGATTGCTTAGATCCAAATCGTCGTCCTCGTCAGTTTCATAAGATGAAGGAGCTGCTTGCTCTACAGTGTCCGCAGCAAGATCAAGTACTCGATAGAGCTTGGTCTTAAGTTCTGCATAGGACTTGAAGTTCTTAGGATCAAGAAGTTCTTGTAGAGAATGCTGAGTCTTCCAAACTTGTTCCATCTTATCGTCATCATCAAATAGAGGCTCTGGAGCATCAAACTCAGACTTGTCGTAGTTAGGATAACCTTCGAACTGTCGAATCTTTAGGCGGAAGTTTGCACCTTCCCAAAGATCAAACGGATTTACTGGTTCCTCATCTTCAAAAGTTGGGTTCATAAGATCGTTCAACTTATCAAAGATTTTCTTACCGAAAGCGTATAGGAATACTTTACCTTCGTTTTCTGGGTTTGCAGGATCCTTTAGTACGTAGATGTTTGAAACGTACTTCAGCCTGCGCTTTTGCTTACGAGCTTGGTCTTTGTCAGACTCGACACCTGAGTTCCAGAGCTTAGAGTTAAACTCAGAAACTGGATCGTCTTGACCGAGAGTGGTAAGCGAGTTTTCAATGTACCAAAGGCCGGTAGGACCTTGGAATCCGTGATCCCATACACGAACAAAAGGCATTTCCTCGCCTGGAGCTGCAGGTAGGAAACGAATGACTGCGAAGCCGTTACCAGCTTTGTCACGAGTAGGTTTCCAAAACTTGCCTTCGTTAGGATCTGAATAGGATTTGGTTGAGATTTTCTCGAGTTGAGCGTTCAGCTTTTCGAGAGATTTGTTACGATTCTTCTTGAGAGAAGCGAAATCGGTAGGTGCCATAATAGTTTTCTCCTTTATATAGCGTTATATAGCATTTTATTTAGTTTAGCGAAATATACGTCGGTTGTGACCGACGATATATTTATATTAGAAAAAGTGGCCACGGATAATATCCTTGAACTTTTTTTCATCATACACTAGGAAGGGCTTATACTTCTTAGCAAGTCTTATTATATCACGCGACACGATTTTGTCAACTATTTTTTCACTCCAGTATGAAAATATTTTTGCGGTATGAGCAAGAATAGTGAAAGTCTCTAGCGAGATTTTCTTCTGACTGTACAGTGTCATAATATAAGGATGTTGTCCATCACGTGATACAAAGTTGAGTTGATAGTCACTATATAAGTGATACAACTCGGATTTGAAAACATAACTCAGAGAGTCTTGCTTTCGCTTCCATTCGGTGTATCTGGCTTCGGCTTCTTCATCGAGAATTTCGCGAACCCAGATTTCTGGTTTGACGATCATGTTCGCGAGGATTAGGTTTTCATAATCATCGCGTTTCGCTAGCTTAGCGAAAAAGTATGCGTCGTTTCTTCCATTGAATGTGTCAAATGAAGCTCTGATCTTTCCGTTGTACTTGAAGTAGTCGTAGGAATCAGAAGTAAAATGCTTTTTGAGGGCGAGGTATTTTACGTAGGCTTCAAATGATCGATCATTCACATAGGTCTGTGAGATCTGTCTCATCTTTTCTTACCATCTTCAATTTGATAGCTTCAGATTTTACTTTCTCTCGAAGTATCGAGGACTTCTTAACGATCTGAGCTATCGTTTCAATTTCAACATTGTTCTTTTCGGCAAAGTCAACTAGCGCGTCGATATACGGCACGCCTCTGGAAATGTGCTTAGAGATTTCATGATGGATTTTGTCGGGTGTCATTGCTACAACTGACATTTCTGTTTCTTCTCCGGTATTTTTCATGAGTATCTATTATATCCTAGATTGATGGAAATGTCAACTGTTTTTTTTCACAGTTTAGATAAGAATTCGGTCCGACGGTTTATCCATCAGACCGAATATTATACCACGCTTATTGTATTATGTCAACTATTTATACGTAAAAAGTTTCATTTTTTGTGCAAGCTGTTTCGCTTGAGAGTGCGGAAGGATCTACGACATTACAGATTTCAACATGATGTTGAACCATTGGGATAGCATTGCCGTGGAGAATAATTTCTGAGTACGCAGATGGATTCATAAGAGGATAAGCCATTCCGAAAAATGACATGAATACAATGAAAGCGAAGACGAAGTATGTTACGATGTTTTCAACACGCTGGGACATTGGTCTTAAATCTCAACCTCCATGCCGTTTAGAGTTTTGATTTGGTAACCAGCTTCTTTCCACTCTTCGAGAGTGCGGCACTTTGTTTTGTGGAACACCATTGCGCCAGGACCAGTCAATTCAACACGAGCGCAGTACTCACCGTTCTCTTGGAGTTTTGCGATAAATTCAACATCAGCAAAAGCAGGAACCGCAAGAATTGCACAAAGGGATGCAATAAGTTTTTTCATTTGAAAAACTCCTAATATATTGTTGGGGGTGGAAGTGTGTAAAAAGGTAACACTCAGTCTTTTTACGGTAATATATATACGTCTACTTTGCAAGAACCTTGACAAATTGCAATATTTTTTGGAAACTATTATATTCCGTTTAAGAATAAGTTAAACAAAACTTAAACAATTTCTTCGAATAGAACGTTCTCGACGTATTGATCTTTGCGATCTTCTTCGATACCCATAGCTAAAATAGAACCGTGCAGCATCTTGTTCATCTTCTGGTTTCTGCAATACTTGTTCTGTGCTTCTTTAGTGTTGAGGCCTTCTTTCTTATAGTTACTGTTGTCACACTCAGCTAAGTAGAACTGTATAAGATGAAGTGCCATCTCGCAGAGTTGATCAGTTTCTTCGCCTTCTCGAATACTACCTGCACCGACGATGTTCTCAGAGAAAATCTCTTGAGCCCAGTCTGGCATTTCACGAGCTCGAGTCCAAGAAAGATCTTTTACTAGAAACTCAAACTTATCTAAGTAAGGATGCGGTTTGGTTTCAGTAGTAGGCGAGTAGTCACAGAAACATCCACTGATCTTATTAGGATTAGCTACAATGTCTAGACCGAAGATCGGAAGATCTCGGTCAAACTGAGGAAAGATATTGATGTGCATCAACCAGAGATTTTTATTTTTACCGAATCCTGGTTCAATTGTTTTAATGTGGCACTTACGAATCGATTCTGAACTATAGAAAAAATCATACCAGCCCGGAAGATCCTTTACATGTTTGTCGTTCTCATACTCAACCATGTGAGTTTCGAAAACATGTCGTATTTCTTTCTCGAGCTTTCTTAGTCTTTCAAATAGTTCAGAATGTACCAAGTACTCCATTACATTTCTTCTTCATCAAAAAAATCGTCATACGTTTGAGCTTCAGCTAGAAGTGTTTCTGCGCTTTGATAATCTTCTGGGTTATTATTAAGTCTCTCGATCAACTCATGAAATAGTCTTTCTGCATATTCAAAACAGATCTTAGCTTCATCAGCCATTCCGTCATGTAGTAGTTCGCGAACTCCGTCTATTAAAGCTTTGCGATTTTCAAACTCGTACATCGTACCACTACCCGGAATATGCTTCTTAATCATCTGGCCACCGTGAGCGTCACCGAAGTGACGAACATAGAGGTGTGCAAGAAGAGCATCGTTATCTTCTTCTTCAACGAGTGTTTGGATGTGATGACTGTACTCGATAGTAGACTGAAGATTATCTTCTACTTCAGGAAGATTGAACAGAGTTTCTAACTCTTGCAAATCTTCTTCCATCTGCGAAGATCTAAAAATAGGTTCTAATTCAATTGGGATATTAACAGCTGATTCAAGAGCCATATAGTTTTGTAATTGAGCATGGAGAAACTCTTGATAAAGCTTTGGTGGGATGTCGCCGCTCATTAATAGATCTGCGAACTCTGTGCGTTCTGCATTATCATGATGTTGTTTAGTTAAGTCTTTTAGGTTATTTGCCATTCACTCACTCCTTCATTGTGATGTAGTTTAATACGATCGTATTTATAAATAATATGTAGAAACATATAACGCTTACTACATGAGGTAATCATGAACACCGAAGAAGCACGTTATCTCGAAAAAAGAATAGAAAAACTAGAAGAGTGGTCTCACCCTCCGGTTGCTCCAGGTGGAACTACTGAGCTACTAGAACTTATTCACAAACTAGAAAAAAGAGTGGAGCAGCTCGAAAATGATAGAGCTAACTGATGCAGCAATATCTAAAGCGATTGAAAGAACGGCAAGAGCGGGCAAAAATGATATCAGACTTGGTGTTACTGGCGGGGGTTGTGCTGGTTATAAGTATGTCATTGAGCTTGCCGATAATATTAGCGAAAATGATATTCTGATAGACTACGGAAAATTCGGAATAGTAGTCGACAAAGATTCTATGCAATTCCTTAAAGGCTCGCGACTCGACTGGGTCAGAGAAGGACTAAACGAACAGTTTAAAATTATCAACCCTAACGAAGGATTTTCGTGTGGGTGTGGTGTAAGTGTTACTTTTTAAAAAAACTATACTATGTAAGTAACGAAAAATACCGTAAACATAAAAGGAGACAAATATGGATATGGTTAACAAAATGAAAGGCTGGGTTATTGATAGACTCGGCGAACGTACTTCATGGGATGGTGCTATTCTTATTGGTGCCGGGGTGATTTTTCTTATTTTTAAACCCCTCGCTTCACTAGTAGCTTATGGAGCTATTGGATACGGAGCTTGGACACTTTGGAAGAAAGAGGACTAAGGCATGTCAGAAGAAACAAAAGAAGTTAAAACTATAGACGCTGATGCGCTTGTCGGCGCAGACACGAATGGTGACGGACACATTTCTAAAGAAGAGATGAAGATGCACCTTGAATTCAAGCGCAAAGAGCTTGAAGACAAAGACGCTCAGCGAGATGCTATCCGTAAGATGGCATGGTTCTCGCTGATTGGTCTACTAGTATATCCAATTGGTATTGCTCTAACAGCTTTACTAGGTATGGACAAAGCGGCTGAATTAATTGCCGACATCGCTCCTACCTATTTTGCTTCTATTGCGGTATTAGTATCAGCCTTCTTTGCAGCTGACGCTGTAGGCAAGAAGTAACTAGCTAATCCACTGCTCCCATGATGGGTGCTTGATGTCATACGGGAGTTGTCTCCTTTTACGGACCAACTCCCAGTATCCCGGATGATACGGAGCGTATCTAGGTTTCATAGTCGTTTTATTGCCTTTAAGCGAATTGCATTTTTCGCAAGAAGTTACGATGTTTAAGAAATTTGTTTTACCACCTTTACTTAAGGGTATTACGTGGTCAAGCGTAGCGCGCGAATGAGTGACATGTTCATCGCAATAAAGACAAGTGTACATATCGCGAAGGAACACATTATATTTAGAAAAACGCACTCGTGTTTTCTGCTTCACAAAATCCTTTAGCATAATTACTGCTGGGACTCGTGTTTCCCAACTTGGTGAACGTACTAGCCAATCGTCGTACCACTCCAGAACAGAACATTTCTGATGGTACATATAAAGGATTGCTTCTTTCCAAGAGATGGTACTTAGGGGTAGATAACTGATCGGTTGTGCGTCTGCGTTCAGTAGCAAAACGTCGGCCATTTTTTCTATTACTCCCTTTCAACAATTTAGTCTTTAAATTCTTTCACCTTTATCTATGCGTCTAGAAATTTGCATAAACTCATTCCACCTATAAAACTTCTTATTCACATGGCACCAAAATAGACCTTGGTAATGTGGATCATCATTTTTATTCTTCATTATTATAATCTCCTTCTTCCAATTTGTCAATATACTGGATAAAATCTGTGTACCACCCGATGTGTTTATCATTATGAAAAACACATGGAAATTCAATTCGAGTACTCAATCGTTCTTTTAACTCGTTATAGTTATCTATAATTGAGGTATCTTTGTATTCGTATTTTATGTTTAGGTTGTTGCAGACTTTTTTAATTTTTACACAATACTCACAACCGCGGACACCGTATATCGTAATCATTTTAGTAGAATAATAATGACGGATTAATGTGCATATTTGGCATTGTGGCTTGTTTTTTCAAATCATCAATTTCAGATTCCATTTCTCTAATTAAGTCTACTCCATTAGTATACTCGATCCAACTCGTAACAATGTACTTATCTTTTTCTGGCGATCTTAGACCACGATGCCAAAATGGAATGCCCGCTGGTATGATTAAAACTCTTCCTGCTTTAGGTTTAACCTTTAGACCAGCGAGTGGTATTTCGGTTTCTCCTTCTACTTCAACATCATTGAGATAAATGATAGGCGCCAGAAATCTGTAGATAACAGAAGGTCCTTCTGATTCGATATGAAGTGCAGGATAACCTACCTCTTTCTTTTTATATCTTTGAACTTGCAAAGAAGTAATTGTTTGCTTTGTCGTATGAAACGGAGTATGTTTCGCACCTGCCATATCTGCCATGTCAAACACATACTTATGAGAGCTAGACGTAACTGCAGAAATTAGTCTGTCATGTATTTCTCTGTAAACTTCTGGTTTATGTACTGGAGTAAAGAAAGCATTACTAGATGCTTGCTTCCATAGAAGCTGAAGATCTGTTGACTCTTTTACTCGACGATCAACGTTTCCTGCAAAACCGCTAGAACCTTTTGAAGTGAGTTCTAGCTTATCGCACTCTTCAAAGTACTCTATAGTTTTTTCACAAATATCTAAAGGAACAACGTCATCATATATTCCAATTAGCTCTGATAGTTTTCTATCAATCATATTAACCTATTTTTCGAGTCGTGGTTTTGATATGTCGTAAAGCGTGTCTTCTGCAATGAATCTTAATGAAATTATTTTTTGATTGTGTTTATGAGATGAAAGGACTATTTTTGTAAGCTCTTCATAATCTCTAGTTATCGCAATAAAACCGTTCACTGCTTGTGTGTATTCTTTTTCTGCATGACCATCTAAAATTGTAACACTCTTTATTTCAGGAGGTATATTGCTAAGAGTTACTTTTGTACCTACTGGAACATTAATTCTGTTTTGAAAGACTAATGCGGGCTCATCATCTTCGTGCCAATAAGGATCTGTGTTTGCTGAAATAATAAAAGGTTCAACGAATGGGTGGGAAGTCACTAATTCTATTTCTTTTTTCGGTAAAGTCTCATAAGTTTTTGTATCAAAATAATGTTCAGTGTCTTCTATACCAGAAAAAGTTTCGCCTTCTTGTAATGAAAGAATCATTATGGTATTGTTTGCTTCGTCTTGATAGATAACAGGCCTGTTATCAGATAAATCGTCGTCTCTTCCAGTACAAATGATTTCACCTGTCGTGTGATTAACGACTATATAATTATCTGTGTTTGCAGACATTATAAACAACCTTGATTAAAGTTAACGTTGTAATTAAATCCGCGGTTTACTGAAGTAGTACCATCGCTTACGTTTACGTTATATACTGCATTCCTATTAAATTCACCTGAAGCGTTCGTGCTGTTATTATTTGCAAAAATGTTGATGTTAGCCGCGGTTTGATTATCGATGTTCTGAAATCTTACAATTATAGAACCACTCTGAGAATTAGGCCCGTCCCAATCTCTGTTATAAGAGCCATTTCCTCCAGAAACAGATAAATTAGTAGTTCTGTTTATACCCATAGAGTATGGTCTACTGCAATCTACTCTGCCCGCAAACAACATTCCTATAGATGCAGATACTGGTGTATACGCGCTCGTACCATAAAAATTAGAAAACGCAATTTGTCCGCTTGACGGAACATTCGTAGCAGTATTAGGAACATAGCCGGCTCCTCGATAATATTCAGAGAGCTCGTCTTGGCCTGGTGTATTACCGAATTCTGATGATATGTTTCTATTCGCAGGTTGATTTGCTGGAATACCTAATTCTAATGTTCCTGAATTTACTAACGCCATGCTGGTCCCTCTATCCAAGTTACTAATGATAGCCTTTCACCGCTTGTCACCGGAGTAATTGAATGAAACATCATTGACGGAAAAATGATTACACTTCCTTTGTCTCTAATTCTATCGCCGACTTCTTCTGTATTGTCATGCTGAAAAACTAAATCGCCGCCTTCATAATCATCAGAATTAGAAAGTTGTACGATCATTGTAAGTTTACGTTGAAATGGATAATCGAACCAACCAACGTCTTGATGCATTTCGTACTTGCCACCTACACTATATTTAAGTAGCTCAATTTGTGAAATAGTACTAACATCGAAGCCAAAATTCTTATTTTCTATTTTTGCTATGTACATCAAGATACCAGCCAACCACGCGTGGCGATGAACATTAAAATTAATCTTGTCAACCGATCTCATATCAAGATCTAGTCCAGAAGCAACCGCACCAGAAGTCCATTGCACTTCATTTGACAAGTTTAAAATTTTATCAATAATAGAATCATCTAGATGTTGATGAAGGAAAGCATAACCTTTCATAATATACTCCGATTACTTTTACGAATATTTATTATTCAGTAAGCAATTGGATAATCCCGTTTTCCCAATTCTCAGCTACATCTTCTGCGTAGTGTCGATTGTGGCCAGGAAGATCTCGACTTTGAACGAGCTTTCCATTTTCATAGAGATCGACAACATACATGCTATCACCACCAGCAGCTACGTTGTCTGTAGCCACTAAGCGAACGTTCGCTTTTCTACCACTTACTTTATCCACCTAGTACCTCCCAGGATTGAACAGCGTCTAGTCTAAAACTACGCCAACCTTCTTTGTCAGTACACCAAACAGCCATAACATCTTCGTTACGAGGCCTCACGTCTTTTACATTATCTGAAGTACCGTAGGCTTCAAGTACGGCTGGGTTTAACGTACAAGGCATTACACGAATTTCACCGGTGCTTACCTTTTGAAACGTTACCGTTACTGTACCTTTGCGCAGAGCTTCTACCAAATCTTTCTTTTCATTCGAATCCATAATCAGTTACTCCTCAACTTTTTTCATTATCACTAAACACTTGCCTTCGAGAGTAACTTGTATTAAGTCACCCTCGTTAAAGCCAGCTTCTTCACATATTTCCGGAGGTATCGTCATTAAGATATTCTCAGGATCATCTTCAATATCAGAAAAAATTTCTTCGTATGCGTATACACGTGACATTCTATAACACCTTTCTGATTGGCCTCCTCAGAGAGATTCGAACTCCCGACCTTCTGGTTCGTAGCCAGATGCTCTATCCAACTGAGCTATGAGGAGATAAAACTACTAAATATTCTTGTCCAGAAATCCATCCACCATTGACCGTGTTGTCTCATTATACCCATGCTGAGTACAAAGAACGAAACACCGTTCAACAAGATGAGGGCTCGATCTTCCCAAAGAAGTGAGACCCATAACCATAAACCTATTCCAATTGTTCCTACGTACATGTCGAGTTCTCTAAACTCTGGTCCTGCTGCTCGGGCACAAATTGATATTAGTACTAGTATTGAAGCAATCCACTTAACGTACCAATCAAGTTTCTTTTCGCCCTTTTCAGATTTTATCACTAAAGTAGTACATCCTGACTTAAAATATTTGCTGTAGGAATATCAATCGAATATCCATCAATACGTTTAACGAAAGTTGTAGTATCATCTACGTCATACACCCAACCTACAACTTCTAATTCAACATCTTCTTTTACTGGGTGTTTGTATTTAATTCTTACCTTAGCTTCCATAGGATTCTCCTAGAATATCGTCGACTCTCCACCATAGAATTTAATAATGAGCTTCAAAGCGTCGATATGTTTTTGAATCTGAACTGCATCTTCTTCTCGATCATGACTAAACACACCAAGATAATCATCATCGTCGACATCTTGTTTAAGATTGTTTACTAAACTATCTATATTATCATTCAATTCACTAATAATAATCTTGTCGACCTGTTCAGGTTCAAGTGTAAATGTCATATGCATAATTTAAAACTCCTTCAAAAGATCCCATGTATGTTGCCAAGATTCTACTTGATTCACCTTTCCAAGGTTTCCAAGTTGAATCACTAAGGCTATAGAATAATCATTTCCACCATGTTCTGTTCTGTCACCAAAGAAGTGGATGTAATCGTAAACACCTTCGAAATCTTTAATGATCTGAGATTTGTCTGCACCCTTGGGATAGATGTCAATACTGATGTGGCCACCGATTGAAGCGTACAATTCTTTAAACTTTCTATTCAACTCGTCAGCGATGTGCTCTCGCTCTTTGTGTTTCTTATCCCACTCGTAATAAGCTTGTCTCTGCTGCTGATTAGCGTCGCGACCTACAGTACTGAAGTTAATCATTCCAGTACGCATTTCGATATGATTGTCAGTTTTAAAAGGATACTTACTATGATGAAGCTTATTCTGGAGATAGTGCTTAAGTTCGTAAGAAGGTTTCCATCCGTTCGTCTTAACGCGACGATTGTGATACCAATGCTCGTTACCATTACACTGATAAACACCTAAGCAAGCATCATATATTCGCTGACCCACTTGTTCTAGTGTTTTCGGTCGATCACTACCAGAGACAAGAAATACTGGATTGTTTTGACAAAAATTATAAAACCAAGATTCAAATTCTGGATCGATAGTCTGTCTCGCTGGCGTGAGCGTTCCATCTACATCAAAAACAAAAACTGGATTCGTCATAGTAAACTCACAATCACGACAATAAACATAGCCCAGATAGGTAAAGAAATAGCCAGGCCGACAATGATTCCTTTCCAGAAGTTGTCATCGTCATAATGCTGTAGCGGTTTTCCTTCGTATCTTTCTTCTTTATCCATAATATAATTCCGAATGGTGGACCTGACAGGGGTCGAACCTGCGACCTCCTGCGTGCAAGGCAGGCGCTCTCCCAACTGAGCTACAGGCCCATCTAATCTTTATCTTTAAATTCTGTGTTTTCAAGCAAATCCCAAATAAAACATCCTAAAACAACACTTGTAACCACAATAATACTTACTATTATGTATATGCCTTCCATACTACTTCTTATATTGGTGCCGAATGCAAGAATCGAACTCGCGACCTTTCGCTTACAAGGCGACTGCTCTACCTGCTGAGCTAATCCGGCATAAAACTTCTTTATTCTCCCTTGGCAAAGTGAAGTCGCTTCTCAACGAATTCTCTTACCTTTTGTTCTGTGTACCAAAGACCACTAAACATTTGTGTACTGTCAGGCCACTCAACAATATATCTTTTATAGCCAAAAGGACGCTCTACAAAAATTCTAGCGTCTCCATAATTTTCTACTAATAACCTCAAAGGTAATCCTCTAACTTAGGAAGAGGTACCGTTTCTTGCTTAGGACCTTCTTTAATAACAGCATTAATGTAATTGTTATAATCTGCTAGCATAATCGCAAACTGTTCATTTTCTTTTGCTAAATTTCTCAACTCAACTTTTCCAGCTTGTCCTCTTTGCCAAGCGCTATGATCGTCACTGTATTCGTAAAACCAATCGTGACGTCTTAGCATGTCGAAGTATTCCTCAATAGTGAGCATTCATAGCCTCCTTGAGTCTCGTAATTTCTTGTTGCAATTCATTGATTCGTTTGTATGCGGCATATTTACCAGCAGTTTCTTCAGCTATCAACTTATCTTTTAGAGAAAGCTCAGTTTCAAGGCGAACGATGTGTTTCTGCTGATCACAAAGTTCTAGTCTTAGCTTCTCTTCAAGAGTATCATTTAAGCTAAAGTTCTGTGGCATAACAATCTACCTCAACGTTTATGGTACCAATTATATATCATGTATCTCTAAATGTCAATAGTTTTTTTAAAAAAAGTGTGGGGCACGACCGAGTAGTCCCAATCCTTATCCACATTATCTGCCCCACCCGATCAGGTTGGTAGTGCGCAGTGACTACCTGAGGACTTACAATGCCAGCTGACTCACCCCGATCGTAGTCCGCCACACTACAACCATTTACCCTACCACCGTAGCGTAGGCGCCGATTTGAGCATCGTTGAGAGGCTTGGCGGGTGCATTGTTTGGTCTCGGTGGAGAGATTCGAACTCCCGACCCACTGCTCCCAAAGCAGTTGCGCTACCAGGCTGCGCTACACCGAGTTTAAAACTTTATCCGGCTGAACGAGTAATAAAGTTCAGACGAATTTTTTGAGGTTCGAAGTACTTAACAATAAGTTCTTCAGCAACTTTTACGTCGACAGTCTTACAACTAAAGATGTCGATATAGGCATCACCGTTGTGATCAACTAAGTGACCAGTGATGCTAGAAGTCTCAATCATTTGAACAAAACTAAACCCAGCTTTATCTTCAGCATGAGTAGCGAAGTGTTCAATCATAGGTTCTCCGAAACCGACCATGTCGATAGCGGGAACAAGTTCTTTGATAAAGTTATATATGTTCTCACGGCTAGTAACTTTATCTTTACTACAGGCTGCACAATCAAACATAGCGTGATAGCCCCAGTATGACATTTTTTCAATCTCCAAAAATAAAAGTGGCACGCCCGAGAGGATTCGAACCTCTGACCGATGGCTTAGAAGGCCATTGCTCTATCCAACTGAGCTACGGGCGCATTAAAAGTTTATTAGCCTTTCTTTCGAGAGGCTTTACCGCGACCTTGCTTTGCGTATAGTTCATTTTCGTGTTCTAAGATCTCAACTACCGCTTCAGTTAGCTCTTTAGCTCGACGAGCATCGACTACATCGCCATGCTCGTAAATGATTACCTTATTACCCTGTTTCTGGATAGAACACATAGCTCGCAATGAGCTTTGCTTTGCGTAATTAGTTGCTTCCTGAGTACTAGGAAATTCTTCTTCGTACTGCGATCCGTTGACCTTTACTACCCACACCTTATTCATAATATAGTCCTTCGTTTACTCTTCCATGAAAACTTCAACAAGTTTAGTTTGAAGTCTTCGAGCTTCCTTTTCCCAAGGTTGATCCCAATACTCAGCTTTCGAGTAGTTCTTGTTCTTCCAATGAGTCAGGCTTTCATTCAACTCGCCGCGAACAAACTGTTTGACGTGAACGAGTTCATGCGCCAGTGTGCCCAGCCAGTTACCGTATAAAGCGACATCAATAACAAAAGAGCGCTTATCTAAAGATTCACATAGACCTTCACATGTTTTCTTGCTGTCTACAAAAACGCTATGATGAAAGTTTACTTGAACCGCAGTTTTCAACCGATCAATCTTTAGTTGTTTCGTAAAACTGTTAATTGCCTGCAATGCATAAGCTTGCAACCCGTAATCAAGTTTCCCGCCACGTGGCCCAGAAAACGAAACCGTCATATGATTCGACATGTTATTTATCCTATAGTGATAGTACTAGTAATAAAATAACAAAGATCAAGAAAGCGTATTCCCAAGTAATAGAAATCACTTTGAATGTGAATTTAACTATTACCATTAGGACTACGAGTATTAGCCACAGTCCTAATAGTATTGAGAGCGCTTCCATTAATAATCGTCACTGAATCCTATATTATAATTATAATTACCAGTAACTTCACTGAGATCAAAATCGTTCACAGTCGAAGTATACAGCACGAAATCTGATTCTTTAGTCAGCTTACGTAGTGAACGCTTATTGCGCTTAAGCTCTTGCTCAGCGATCTCTACGTCATCATCAAAATAATCAATTGCCATTAGGCTACCTCCTTCATTTTTTCTTCGAAAATCTCTTTGAGTGTCATCGCTTGCAATTTAGACTTAGCACCGATGTGCCACTCGTATTGAGGATTCGAAGTTGCTTCAATTCCACCGTCGTAATCTTTCCAATTGTAGATAGTAACGATGAAAGTTTCATCTTCATAAGTTGCATCTTGAACGGTGAGAACCCATTCAATATCGACCTTGTTGTCGCCAGACGTGTCGTCATAAGTCGGAGGACCGAATGCGTGAACAAGATCGTCATAAGACGCTACTAGGTATCCCTGTAAGGATGTACCACTACCGTCTCCTGATTGATATACTTTATACATAACTAAAACCTTTTCCAACCTTATGATGCCATTCTACCACGCTCAACTGAAATTGTCAACTGTTTTTTTAGATCATTTGGTTATAACTTTATAACCTTTAATAACCTTTCGACATGTGAGTGTAGCAGTCAGGATCGAACTCGTCTAGACTCTTGCCACAAATGCAAGTGTCAGATTCTTCGAACGAGGGCGCGCCCACCAAGGCGCGAATCTGGTCCTCTGTGTACCTTTGTTCTCCGCCGCGGATACTCTGTTCCGCTAGAAGACGAATCATCTCATCATTCATTCATATAGTCCTCGTAAATCATGTGCATCAGCGTATCGCGATACTCGTCCATTTGTTCATTAATATCGCAGCTCGCGTCGATCGGACATGCGTGCTTGCGACCGATCCGCTCGAGCACTTCAAGATCTGACATAGCCGTTACTTCCATGATGACTTGGTCTACAATCTGATCGTTAACTAAATTACTCATCACTCTTCTCCTTCTGTGAGAGACAGGTACAATTGTTCAACCGTGTCAAGTGCATTCAGCAACTGAGCACCGGCTACCACATCAATCTCTCCGTGCTCCCGTGCACACAAAACGCAGTTGCGTAAGGCGTCGATGGTGCTGACGCCTTGGATCGGGAATTGAACCACATTACTCATTAGTAACGCTCCTCCCAGTCGTAATAGAACTTATTGAGCCCAGGAAGTATTTGATCCAGGCCTTCCATGAACGCCTTGTCCGTCTCATCGACCTTGCCGCGTTTCTCCTGGCGCTCGAGCCTTGCTTCCAAGTCCTCAACGCTATCAAGAAGGCTGCCTATCGATCCCATAATACGATCACGAGGTTTGAGGGTCATCATCGGTTTATCTCCACATTCACAGAAAAGTTAACGGTTCGAAATTCAGTCTTAAACCGCTCTTCGTAAGCTTCACGTCCGCGGTCTTTGATGTAATCTCTGTACCATTTTATATAGTCGGACTCACGCCCGAATACTTCGTACACGGGATCATCGGGGTAGTCTTTTTCGAGAACGATATAGACTTTACCTTCAACGATCATTAGAGAGCCTCCATGGCCGCGTTATATATAGTCATGTTGGTAACAGCTAGTGATTTCATCATGTTGCTGTTGAGACGAACGCCAGCGTTACCGTGACGATGAAGGCGGATCATGTAGTAGTCCGCCTTGACCACGGGATCCGCAGTAGGCTCGTCCCGATCGATACGCTCGATGATGCCGGTACAGATACCTGCGGCGGACACCCACCGTATCTCGTCTCCGACTTTACCATAATTACTTAACATATTCAATACTACCTTTGTATGTGATAGACTAATTCTAACCGGTGTTTCAGCAATTGTCAACTGTTTTTTTGAACTTTTTTGCTGTCCCTTTAGAATCAACCACTTAGTCTATTTTTTTTCATCATTATGGTACCATTCTAAACCATTTCAAAGAGAATGTCAACTGTTTTGTGAAAAAAAGATTTCCTTAGAAATCAACTACTTATGATACTGTACACATAAGTTATTGATTTTTATGGCAAAAAAATATTTTTAAAAAATGGTTGACATTTTCAGCTGGCTGTGGTAGAATGGTATCTCAAATGGAAAACTACGGTTCGAAAAAATTTGAAAAAAACAGTTGACAATGAGATTCGACTATGGTAAGATACACAAGTATTTGATGGAGAACTGTAGTGTCTAAACAAACAGAACAATTTCGCATACTGACAGCGCGACAACATGTCCGTGAGCGCATCGGTATGTACATGGGTTCGAGCTCGCAAGAGTCTATCGAACGTTTCGTGCTTGGCCAGTGGAAGTCAGCGACCTATGTCCCTGCACTATCCAAGATGGTGGACGAGATCCTCGACAACGCGATCGACGAAGCGATCCGCACGAACTTTAAATACGCGAACAAGATCAACGTGTCGGTAGAGGGTAACAAGGTTATCGTCACCGACAATGGCCGCGGGATCCCTCAGGATGAAATCTTTGATGAAACCTCTGGGGATACCATTCTTCGTCCCGTAGCAGCATGGACGAAGGTGAACGCCGGTACCTCGTTTGACGACGAGCGAGTAACGATCGGTACGAACGGTGTCGGCTCAGCTGCTACCAACTTTCTATCATCTCAGTTCGTCGGTAAGACTTGGTCCAATGGGAACCTAGTCGAAGTCAAGTGTAAGGACGGTGCTGAGACAGTCAACATCACACGTAAGACAAAGGACGGTAACGGTACTGAGGTTGCCTTTGTCGCTGACTTCTCTTTGTTTGAAGTCGACAGCTTAGACGAGCTTGACACGGTAGCGCTCATTGAGGATCGACTCATCAGCCTCCAAATGGCTTTTCCTGAGATTGCCTTTTCCTTTAATAAACGACGCGTAAAGGTCAATGATCTTAAGAAGTACGCTGCGCTGTTCGGCGAGTGTACCATCATCGAGAAAAGCGAGAATCTCTCGTTCTTCTTCGCTCCCTCTGAGGACGGCTTCCGTTCGAACTCGTTCGTCAATGGAGTGAACACTCGACAGGGTGGCAACTATGTCGACTACCTGGTGAACGGTGTAGTAGACGAGCTCGTTACCATGATCAAGCGTAAGCACAAGATCGAGGTGGTCAAGACGACGATCAAGGGTGGGCTTACTTTCGTTAAGTTCGCTCGTAACTTCATCAATCCGAAGTTTGATAGTCAGACTAAGGAACGTCTTACGAACCCCTATGGTAATATTAAGGAACACGTCGAGAGTGCAGGAGTCAAGGATTTTCAAGCTCTAGCGAAGAAAATCTTAAACACACCTGAGATCATCGATCCTATCATTGAAGCTCAGCTCGCTAAAAAGCTCGCGGCTGACAAACGAGCTGCAGCTCTAGCTCAAAAGAAATTGCGCAAAGTCAAGGTAGCTAAACACATTTCGGCTAACGGTGACAACGCTACCCTCAAGATTGTCGAGGGTGATAGTGCTATGGGGTTCCTATTGAAGGTGCGTGATCCTAACAAGGTGGGAGCCTTCCCGCTTCGTGGTGTGATCATGAACACATGGGATATGAAACCAGCCGAAGTCTTGAAGAACAAGGAGCTATCTGAGCTGGTGGCTGTGCTAGGGTTGGATATTAATGATCCCGACAGTGTCGACGACATGACTTACAGAAATGTCGCAGCACTCACTGATGCTGACCACGACGGTATCGGACATATTAGCCCATTGCTCATCGCTTTCTTCTACAAGTTCTGGCCAAGGCTACTAAATGAGAGACGAGTTAAGATTACTCGTACACCGATTATGATTTCAACTAATGGCTCTGATGTAAATTGGTTCTATACATACGAACAAGCAACAGAGTTTAAGACTAACAATCCAAACTGGAAGCATAGATACATTAAGGGTCTCGGATCTCTTACTGAAGAAGAGTATGATCGAATTATTAATGATCCAGTCTACGACACAGTAACAGTAGACGATGCTTCTATTTTTCAAATGATGTTCGGTAAAGATTCGAACCTACGTAAGGAATTTATGTTTCAATGAGTGACTTGACTATGTTTACAAACGAACCGGAAGTGACTTCTTATCCAGAAGATAACTATCCCATCTCAGCGGTAGCTAAAAACGAGTGGCTCAGCTTTGCTAAGTACACCGTTGAAGCTCGAGCTATTCCTAACATGATTGATGGTATGAAACCCGTTCAAAGGTTCTACCTTTACTCGTCGATTCTTAACTCGAAGCGAGAATTCAAGAAAGTCTCAGCGGTGAGTGGTATTATTAGTGACTATGGTTACAATCATGGAGAGGGTTCTGCGGCAGGCTCCGGCCAACTTATGGCAGCCACGTGGAATAACAACATCTGTCTAGTTGAGGGACGCGGTTCCTTCGGTACTCGACTCGTTCAAGAAGCTGGTGCACCTCGTTATGTTTATACTCGACTGCACGACAACTTCAACAAGTACATTAAGGATATTGATCTCGCTCCTAAGCACGAGGATCCTGAGCACGAACCACCGGCATTCTACCTTCCAGTTATCCCTCTAGTGTTGGTTAACGGAACTAAGGGTATTGCTACTGGCTTTGCTACTAACATCCTCCCTCATGATCCTGAGAGCGTAGCTGCGGCATGCTTGGAGTACATCAACACCGGCGATATTAAGAGTACCCTTCAGATTAAGTTTCCTGAGTTCAACGGTGTAGTTACTCAAGACCACGAGGATCCTAGCAAGTATACGGTAATCGGTGTTTTCGAGAAGAAAGGTAAGACACAGCTTACGATTACTGAAGTACCCTATGGCTACGACCGTGAAAGCTACGTCAAGGTTCTAGATGGCCTCGAGGAGGACGGTGACATCGTATCCTATGAGGACCAGTGCGACAAGACAGGATTCAAGTTTGAAGTCAAGCTCAAGCAGAATACCTCGGCTAACTGGAATGCTTCTAAGATCATTAGTAAGTTTAAGCTGAGTAAGCCTATGTCGCAAAACCTTACGGTGATCGATCAAGACGGTAAGCTTCGTGAGTATCAAGATGCTCGAGGTATCGTAAAGGATTTCTGCGACTACCGAATGGGAGTACTCAAGCAGCGAATCAACAAGCAAATCTCTCTTAACTCGATTGAACTCAACTGGTTACGACTCAAACTCGAGTTTGTACAAGCAGTGCTTGACGACAAGATCGTATTTAAAAACAAAACTAAGGCTCAGGTAATCGCTCAAATGAAAGCAGCCGGAATGCACCTTTCGCAAGACGAAGGTGAACGACTTCTTCGCTTGAATATCATGAGTCTGACCAAAGAAATGGTTGCTGAACTTGAAAAACAAATCAAGGATGCTGAAAAGCAACTTCGATTCTGGCAGCAAACCAGCCCCAAAAAGCAGTTCGTCTCTGACCTCGAAGAGATTAACTAAATTTAATCTAAAAACAATTGACAAATGCAGTATGATGGTGTAGAATATGTTGAATGTAGGAGAATACACACCCGACAACTGGGTAGTGTTGAAATTAAAACAAGGTAAGCTTGATCGTGGATTCTACAAAGTCCTCGCTGGGTGGAGTGGTGGTTACCTAGACGGTGACAGTTGGCGAATGAACTCAGGTGTCTCTGAGGTCACTGAGGACGGTGATTACCTATTGTTCCATGGCTACTCGGGTAGTATCTATCGTTGTCATAAGAAAGGTTATGGGTTGCGAATGAATAATGCCGGTGTTTACAATCATTTAAAAGAGAAGGAAGGATTCGAAGGTCAAGTTACTTTGATGGACGAAGATACTGATTGGCTGAATGTGAAATGGTAAGCTATAGCACGAACTGGTGCGGTCCAATCAACATGAAATGGATCGAAGAAAATGGTGATTATTGGAGCGGTGGTCGAATTGATATCTACGGTGTACCGGGCGAACATTATCCTATAGAGTATGGCTTGCCTGTTATGCACACTGAGGATTGGAACGATTTCAGTGGTTGGTTAGATGACTTTGAAACACACGAACTGTGGCAGTTTGACGACATTATCGCACAGTACGAACAAGAGAGTGGCCGAAAGATTCGGTGGTTGAAAGATGAACGATAAAAAAAGATTGTTTGAAGGCTTAGACGAACTACGTGAAATACAACAAGCGGTACGGGCTGAATATGAAGCTAAGAACGATGCATGGTGGAATGGTCTTACCGAAGAAGAACGTGAAGATGCGTTTTATGCTGTAATCAAGCGTATGCACAAAGCCGAAGTGGAAGACCGAGGCACTTATCGTTGGGCACTATACGATGTATTTGGTTTTGATCCAGGCATGTATGGGCGCGGTATGGATTGTGGCTACATGTCACTGCACAACATCATCTACGATGGCCTAGAGCTTGAGGCAATGAATGGTGTCACTCGTTTTGAGGTGATTGATGAAGAAGGTCGCACTTATGTTAATCACTTCAACGAAGATCAGCGAATCAAGTTCAGTCTGCAAGACGATGATAAAACGTTGAAAGTGTTTATTGATAGTAATAGTTGGAAAGAGGATTTATAATGGGTGCATTGATTAGAAACGCGATTCGTACACCGGACGGTACTATTCTCGAAAGTCGACATCGACACGACTTCAAAGAATACACTGACAAGAATGGTGTTACTTACATGATTGATGGTGGTCTGGACTACGTACGAAGATCTATGAATGTAGGCCACCCGGCACAAGACCTTACTGTTTATCTCGAGGACGGACATACACGAGTGAGAGAAGCGTTGACTTGGGGCACGTACGGTCCGAACGGAGATCAGCCTCTTCGATATGTTCGGCTAATGGACATGACGACTGATCATATTCAAGCATGCTTAGATAATGTTCCGACCATGTATCCACAGATTCGAACCGCGATGGAAGATGAGTTATCTTATCGCCGCTCAGTAAAAAATTGGATAGAAGTAACCTCAAAGGAAGTTACACGATGAACGAACGAATTAAAGAACTTTATAAACAAGCGGAAAAATCTGTTGCGTTTCTTAGCAATTCAAAGGAATCTAAAGAGAAAATCATGCTAGAAAAATTCGCCGAGTTGATTGTTATTGAGTGTGCTAGTATATGTTATAATAGCGGTTTGGAGGATTCTGACGCTCATGCACAAAACTTGATGTTCCATTTCAACATTGACAATTGCAGGAATGACAAATGAACGAACTAATCGAACACTGCATGTATGAATCTGGTTTGACCGCACAAGGATGCTGGGACGAACTTGACGATTATGCGAAAGAAGCAATTGAAAGATTTGCGGTGTTGATTGTACGAGAATGTGCTGACATTGCAGATAGAGAGTCTAGCCAACCTTGTGATTCATGCGGTGAGTTAATCAAACAGTATTTCGAAGTTGAGCATCAGAAGTCTGTAGGTAAGCGATTAATGGACAAATACTCCGGAGCACTCTCCGATCTTGCCAAGTAAAAAACATTTAGGAGTTGAGTGATGAAAGAAATCACTGACGAAGAATACGAACTCTTTATTAAAATGCTTCATATATGGAAGCACGGTTCCCCAGAAAAAACTGGCGCATTCTTCATCTGTGGCGAAGCAGGCGAACGAGACGAAATGGGATTGCCAGAACATATTCTTGTTTGTCCTGCTTATGGGTCAGACGGCATGGCAATGTACACTATGAGCAAACCTTACAGCGCGCCGGGATATTAATAATGCTTAAAAAGTATATCTACAGAACTGATCATGGTGTAGGTGAAACTGAGTTTGGGTTGATACTCGATGAAGATCATATGCCGATTTGTTTTGATACTCTTCATGACTGGGTAATGGCACACCTAAAACCTATACATAGAAATTTAGCGTGGAAACTTGTACACGTAGAGGAAGTAACTGAAGATGAAAGTACGAATACGTAAATATCCTACTTGGTTAGGTCCCTATCAACTAGTCGAGAAGCTTTGCTTTTGGGCTAAAGAAGAAAAAGACGAATATGGATTTCCCGAAAAACCAAAATGGGTATTCAACCTCGGAGATAAATTAGCTCATAGTTGGTTGGGAGCTCCTATCTCTCGCGTTGCTAATGCTTGGACTGACTTTCATCATAAGCGCCGAGTGAAAGTGCAGATCGAATCTTGGGATACTTGGAACATGTATACAACCGTTGGCTATATTGTACTGCCGATGTTGAAGCAACTTAAGGAGACTAAGCACGGTTCTCCCTATGTTGATTTAGAAGATGTTCCAGAGTATCTGAGAGTGAATGGCACAACTCGAAACGAAAGCATGCAATATGACTTATTTGCCGACGAGAAGTACGATAGTCTAGCTTGGGATATGACTCATCAGCGTTGGGAATGGGTGTTGAATGAAATCATCTTCGCTTTCGAAAGTATCGTCGGAAATAACGAAGACTGGGAGGATAAGTATCACACCGGTGAAATGGATCGTGTGTATACACCTGTCGATAAGCACGGTAATGAAGTTGATACTGAAGATCCAGAGTTCTTTCGCTGGGACAAAGGTCCTAATGACACATGCCACTTCGATTCAGAAGGATATAAAAAGGAAGCCGATCGCATCGCTAACGGGTTTAGACTATTCGGCAAATACTATCAAGGGTTATGGGATTAATGAACAAAGATTTTTTTAATCCTTATACAGAAGAAATCGAAAATCTAGTCGAGCTCGCAAAGGAAGTTGAGATAGGTGATCCTTTTGACTGGGCAGATGTTTCTATCGATGAAGACGAGGCTTATCGTCTCATGGCAATGAACATTCTATCGATAGATATGAGTAAGCAAGTTGCTGCAGCTACAATTGTAAAGTTGTGTGTAGAGAATATGGTATTAAATATGAGACTTATGCAGAATGCGAACAAGAAGTAAAATTTGGACTATTTGGAAGTACGCGCTCGGAGGATTTTCTGATGACAAGACAGAACCTTATGATGACTATGTGGCTTTGCTTCGTACTATTATCGTCGGCGTTAATTTTATTACATGCTTTTTTATCATAGCAAACATCGTACATAATTGGTAAACAAGAGGCTAATAAAAAATGACATTAAATTACGAAAGACGGAACGCGGTGAATCGCACACGTGAATTGTTATTTGACATTCTTTCGGGAAAGTATCCTGAAGTGGCGCACCACTCAGAGCTTTGGCACGAAGTAAGATCTTGTCTTAAACACTATCCAGGCGAATACTATATGGAGCTTGCACAGGAACAAGCTCCAGAAATTTTTGGTGATTGGGAATACTACCAAAAGAAACCTTGATTACCAGTTAGTAATGTACACCATGAACTGTCTAGGGACTAAAGATTTAAAATCAGGTTTAAATATTTTTTCTTTAAGACTATCATCTTGAAATCTTACTTTATCCATATCAATAAAAGGTTTTAAGAACGAATCTCTCCATTTACAAAACTTTTCTTCTGATCCGTATTGAGCGTCAAGGTGAATCATCACCGCAGTGTGTCTTACTTGCGTAGATAGAAATAGCGCGTTGTCAGGTGTAAGTATGTTGTACTCTGCTCCACACGCACAAATTTTTAGAAAGTCGATCTTTTCGATGTTATAGGTGTCGACTAATTGTCTAAAAGACATTAGTCTAGGTTCTTCGCTGTTTATCACACTTTTCGAAACATACACATTCGAGAGATCAACATCGGTTTTTCCTATCGCAGCATTGATGGCAACGACAGGTGAATGCTCACGGTCTATGATGTGATCGCTGACGTTCTTGATAGCGGTCTTAAGTAAAGCCTTATTAGGTTCAATCATATAAACTTTCGTTGCTCCAGCATCTAGAGATTTAGCCGAAAACAATCCTATGCTAGCTCCAATGTCAACAACGACATCATCGGGTAGTACTTCGTACCACCAATCGTAGTTCTTAGCTACAAACATTTTATAGTGTAAATTTGCTACGTCGTTGATAGATAGCCCGCTGGTATCAGCTTCGAAAGTAAAAGTCTTAGGTCTCATTTTATATCCTCAAGGGTTTGAATAAATAGTATAGAATCAATAAATGGGATTTCTATTATGATCACGAATTATTTATCTACCGGTGGGTTCGACATCAAAATATCGAGACTACCTAATGTAGAATTTTTCTCGCAAAAGCTATTACTTCCCAGTGTTACTGCTAACCCAGTTGAAACACAGACACCGCTGCGCGCAATGTACAGCGTATCTGATCACATGAGATTTGCCGACTTCGATTTATCATTCATCATAGACGAAAACATGGAGAACTATCGAGAGGTTTTCGACTGGATCGTTGGATTCGGAACACCTGATAATCTAAATCAATACAAAAGACTCGAAGCTTCGAAAGAAGGTTTAGTCTCAGACGTTTCTGTTATTTTGCTTAATAGTCACAAGAATCCTAACGTTAGGTTTAACTTTATCAATTGTTTTCCTATCGGCCTCACACCAGTGTCTTTTGACATGTCTCAGCAAGACGTTCAATACGCAGAAGCAACAGTAACTCTAAGGTATGACGCTTTTACTATTGAGAAGTTATAGTTGACATTTTGATTTAACTGTGGTATAATAGCACAGTTATAAATTCAAATTAGGTTTAAATTATGGATACAAATGACATTTCTGCTTTGTGGGCAGCTGACGCTCCCATCGATGAGACTAACCTCGTAGGTGAGAGCAAGCGAATTCCATTGCTTCACAGCAAGTACTACAACCTATATTATCGTGAAGTTTTGCGAGTCAAGAAGCTCAAAGCCGAGTACAAAGAACTTGAAGCACTCAAGCGCGAGTACTACGATGGAAGCATTGACGAGCAGACGCTTCGTGAGAAAGGGTGGAAACCTTTTCAGCTTAAAGTGTTAAGAGCTGATTTAGATAAATACGTACAGGCGGATAAGGATATTATCAAACTCAGTTTGACGATTGACTTCCATTCGGCTAACGCGAATTTCTTAGAAGACATCATTAAGACGATTCATAGCCGAAACTTCGTAATTAAGAATATGATAGACATACTTAAATTTCAATCTGGTGATTATTAATGTTTAAAGCAGTACTGAAATTCTTCGAGAGACCTTTAGAGGACAACCCAGTGGATAAGGTGATCATCGAAAAATTGCCGGGATCAGAAAACAAGACTGTGAATGAAATATATCAGTCGAGATGGGTATGGTATCACACGCTTCTAGCCATCGAGCTCTTCTTCACTAACGTACTGCTACTATTAATTTTATTTGTGTTAGCATTTAAATAAAAAGGAAATGCTTTTTTCGTCATGAGCGAATTGATTAAGATCGAATACATTGACTCTGTGTACATGAAGGTATCTGCTGATTCAGGTACTCTCATGGAGATTGCTGAGTATTTTTCGTTTCGACCTGAAGGGTATCAATTCAATCCCCGCTATAAAGCTCGCGTATGGGACGGAATCATTCGTCTCTTTCAGCCAATGAGACCAAAGCTATACGTCGGTCTCTTTCCACATCTTAAAAAATTCTGCGAAGATCGAGGATACGATATTCAGGCTCCCGACAATATAGGAGCCGATGAAGTATTCGATGACGACTATGCTGTTCAACTCGCAGAAGAAATTAAATGCAAGTACACACCAAGAGATTATCAGAACGAGTATATCGTGAACGCTCTTCGAAAGCGTCGTTCTCTATCACTTAGTCCTACTTCTTCTGGTAAGTCATTAATCATTTATCTGATTCAGCAACACTACTATCAAGCTTTCGGACACCGTACACTCATCATCGTTCCGACGATATCGCTAGTACATCAGATGGCCGGCGACTTCGTTGACTACGGCTGTGATGAGAGTATCATTTATCGTATTCAAGGTGGTGTTGATAAGAATACTAAAGCTCCTATCGTAATCAGTACTTGGCAATCTCTAATTAAACAACCCAAAGAATGGTTCGACCAGTTTCGAGTCGTGCTAGGTGATGAAGCACATACGTTCCAGGCGAAGTCTCTTACGACTATCATGGAGAAGCTTACTAACTGTGAGTATAGGCATGGGTTCACTGGTACGCTAAAATCATCAGAAAGCAAAACTCACCGCATGGTGTTGGAAGGTTGTTTCGGACAAGTAAAGCGCTACGTCAATACTAAGAAGTTAATGGAAGACGGAACGGTAGCGGACTTTAAAGTCAAAGCGATCGTCTTGTCTCATAGTAACGAGACTCGAAAAGTTTTTAAAGATGCTATAAGTAAGATCAAGGAAGGAACAAAGAAGTGGCCTGCAGAACGCGAGTTTATTGTAAACCACGAGAAGCGCAATAACTTTATTCGTAATCTCGTTCACAGCCTCGAAGGCCAAAACAATCTCATTCTCTTTGATCTGGTAGAGAAGCACGGTAAAGTACTCGAGCCTCTACTTCAAAAAGAAGGTAGAGAACTACACTTTATTTACGGTGGAACGACAGGAGAGGAGCGTGAACGTATTCGACATTTGGTGGAAAATGATGAAAGAAAATGCCATGATATACTTGCATCTTATGGCGTGTTTTCAACTGGTGTAAATTTACGAAGACTCGATAACGTGATCTTCGCTTCGGGTTCGAAGTCCGAGATCAAAGTTTTACAGAGTATTGGTAGAACTTTAAGAAAGGCTGATGATTCGAATAAGGCTACGCTATATGATATAGCTGATGATCTTTCTGTCGGAGAGTCTTTTGAGAACTATACGCTTAAACATTTTAAAAAGCGGATAGAAATTTATGGGCAAGAAGAATTTGCTTTTAAGATATTCACAGTTGAGATATAGATCTATCTTAAAACCGGTGGTAGGATTATAACACCTATTTTCTGAAATGTCAATAGGTAATTGAAAAAAAATTGAAAAAAACACTAAAACAGTTGACAATTAAGCAAATTTGTTATAGAATATAAATCTTTTATAATGGGGTAAAACTATAAAATGGCAAAGAAACGAAACTATGTGAACAACCCAGATCTTTTGCAGGCGCTGATTGACTATAGAGAAGCGTGTAAAGAAGCAGAAGATAGCGGAGACAAAATCCCTCAAGTTCCAGAATATATCGGCAAATGTATCTTACTTATAGCGCAACGCTTAGCTACTAAACCTAACTTCTCTGGATACTCCTATAAAGAAGAAATGATCTCGGACGGAATCGAAAACTGCTTGCAGTACATTCATAATTTCGATCCAGAAAAATCTTCTAATCCCTTCGCGTATTTTACGCAGATCATTTGGTTTGCTTTTCTTCGCCGCATTCAAAAAGAAAAGAAACAAACCTACATCAAATTTAAAGCATCTCAAAACATGTTAACACAGTCCCTCATTGAAGACTCTAACGAGGATCCTATTCAAATGTATGAACCTCCTGAATATATGAGCGAATTCATTGAGGATTTCGAAAACAAACTTAAGAATAAGAAAGACGAGGACGAAGAAGAATGAAAGTATTAGTATTTGGACTTCCAGGTTCTGGAAAGAGCACTCTAGCTGAGCCACTCGCAGAATTAGTAAATG
>Ga0208161_1000086_pt1 | contig 45124 bp, 76 predicted proteins | sample CB_VirMetaG_3_FD_184538 | JGI IMG/M metagenome (GOLD analysis project Ga0208161, IMG submission 184538) | Freshwater to marine saline gradient viral communities from Chesapeake Bay - CB_1508_1S Viral MetaG (SPAdes) (version 4) | ecosystem: Environmental > Aquatic > Marine > Coastal | place: USA... | reverse complement strand
ATCACCACTTCCAAAACAAAAATCATACCACGCCTTTACTATTGATAATGAGTGGTTGGTAGGATTTGGAATGGACAATGATAAAGGTTATTTAAGAAATTTACCCTCAATTTGGGCTCTCTAAAATATTTTATTACATTCACGCAAAATAAATAAGTTATATGGAAAACAAACGTCGTAAAAAGCACGAAGATATTGAGTGCGTTCCTGTAGGAATGGCAAATGGTGTAGCAGCTGGCTTCCCATTCACAGACAAAGAAAAATGGTCAATGGTAAATGAAGCCGAAGAAGCATTCGGTAAATTCCTTGATGCCCTAAAAGTTGATTGGCGTAACGATCCTAATTCTATGGAAACACCCCGTCGCGTAGCTAAAGCTTACGTGTTTGATTTGTTTGCTGGTCGTTATGATAATTTTACTGAAATTACTTCATTCCCAAGTGATGGTTATGATGGAGTAATTATTGAGCGAAACATCCCTGTTACCTCAATGTGTTCACACCACCACCAAACAATTAGAGGTGTAGTTCATATTGGTTACATTGCTGGAGCTGATGGTCAAGTAATTGGTTTGTCTAAATTGAATCGTATTGTTGAGCATTTTGGCCGTAGAGGCGCTATCCAAGAACAACTTACTTCAGCAATTCATCAAGCTGTAGATAAAGTATGTGAAGGTAACAAAGGTGTTATTGTAACTGTAGTTGCTACTCACAATTGTGTTTCTTGCCGTGGTATCAAACATCAAGGTGCTGCTATGGTAACTACTAAAGCATCTGGTGTGTTTATGGAAAATGATAACCTAGCACGTAAAGAGTTTTTTGATTCACTAAAAATTAATAATGGTCATGTCTCAATTTAAAGATTTAATTGAAATCGAGTTACGCAATAGTTTAGGTTTACTTCAATCTCTTAGAGATAGAGACCAACTAAGCTTAACCCCAGAAGCTGAATGGGCTTCTATTACAGCAGAACGTATTGCTGTGAAATTTAATGGTGATTATGTCCCATTTGTAAGCGAAGTAGAAACATTTAACGCCACAATGGGCAAACCTAACAATTATGAACCAGTTATTCCAGAAGAAAACGAGTGGATGTTTGTTTACAATTTCATCCTTGAGGAACTTGAAGAGTACAAACATGCTTGTGAAACGGGAGACATTGTTGAGGTACTTGATGCTTTATGTGACATTGCCTACGTTTCTATTGGTAACGGAGCTATGCTACATGGTCTTAAAGATAAGCTATGGTCAGCATATCAAGAAGTACAAGCGTCCAATATGTCAAAGGCTTGTCTTAACGAAGAAGAAGCACAAGCGACTGTTGAACTCCGAAGTAAAGAACAGGGCGAATCTTGTCACTATGAAAAGGTTGGAGACTATTTTATTGTCTATCGAAGCCGTGATCGTAAAGTAATGAAAAATATAAATTACTTTAGACCAGATCTTTCCCAGTTTTTTAGTAATGATGAACTAGCTCGACTTAGAAACGAAACATTAGGAATTTGATGTACAAAAAATGTTATGCTCAACGTCTCAAAGAAAATACTTATTTAATTCATCTTTGGGAGGATAGTGGTTATAGTAAAATTGAATGGACTAATCAGGCCTATAGTGAGTGCGACGAATCAGAAGCCACTCATACAGGTTTGAATGGAGAACCTTTAAAAAAAGTTAGAAATTGGAAACCAGATAACCCAAAACTTCATTTTCATGACATGACTCCTTATCAAAAGTTCCTTATTGAAAAATATGGAATTAATGATGAACCGTCTAAAACTCATCGTGAGCTATTTTTTGACATTGAGACCGAAATGGGAGACGCTCTTACTGAAGATTATATTAAGAGCGCTCCTAAAAAGGTCACCTCAATTGCTTGGTATGATAAACAAGTAGATGAATGGGCTATTCTTATTTTAGATGCTAAAAATCAAATTAATCATACTAAAGCAAAAAATAAAGAAATTATCCCTTGCCGTACTGAAGAGGAATTATTGCTTAAATTTCTAGAAAAATTTAGAGAAATTGATCCTGATATTGTAGTAGGATGGAACAGTGATTACTTCGATATTCCTTATTTATATTATAGAATTTGTAATGTATTAGGTGAGGATACTGCTCGTTACTTATCTCCAATTGGTTTTGTTAGAGAAACTCCATGGTTTAAAGACCAATATGTTCAAATAGCAGGAGTTGAATCACTTGACTACATGCGCCTACATAAAAAATTCAGTTGGGCTGATGAACCATCATTTAAATTAGATGCTATTGGAGAAAAATACGCAGGGATAAATAAAATTGAGTATGAAGGTAGTTTAGACAGATTATTTGAAACAGATATTAACAAATTTATTCAGTATAACTTTCGAGACGTTGAAATTCTAAAAGTATTAGATGAAAAACTAGAATATCTAGCACTTGTAAAAAACCTATCACATAAAGGTAAACACAATTATAGTGAAGTTTATGCTAATACTAAAACCCAAGATGGAGCCATTTCAGCTTATTTATTGAGTGAAGGACTTGTACCCCCAGCTAAAGACCGCAACCCACTTTCCAAGAAAAACTATGCTGGGGGTTACTTGTTTTGCCCTAAAGCCGGTATTTACAACTATATGTTTGATGAGGATTTGACCTCACTATATCCTTCAATTATTATGACTGTTAACATTGGTAAAGAAACAATGGTTGGTCGTATTATTGATGCTGATGATAGAAATAATCGTTTAGGTTTAAATGATTTACTTGCTAGGGATCCTGAAGAAGAACTTATTATTGAAAATGCTAAACGTAAACGTACTAAAATTAAAGTAGGTGGTTTAGTTAATTTGATTAAAGATATGAAAATGGCCGTTTCAGCAAACGGTGTATTCTTTAGAACAGATAAGGAATCAGTTTTATCTACTATTTTGAAAAAATGGTTTGATGAACGTGTTTTATATAAAAACCAAATGAAAAAAGCATATAAATCAGGTGATAAAGAAGCTGGTGCTGGTTTTCATATGAAACAATATACTATGAAGATTTTGTTGAATAGTTTGTATGGTGCAACTGCTCTTGGTAGTTTCCGTTATGGTAATGTTATTTTATCTGAAGCAATTACTTTGAGTGGTCAGCGTATTATTCAAGAAAGTGCTTTAGCAGCAAACCGTCACATGAATAAGGTTATTAAAGGAGAAATTAATTTAAAACTAAAAAAAGATGATTTACAACACAAACCAGGTGAAAGGATGACTGTTGTTGGTACTAGTTTTAGTTTAGGAACCAGTGAATCTTTAGAAAGATAATGAAACATATAGAAGATACTCCTTGGTGGATTTGTGATCCTGAAGATACTAATTATGTAGCATATTCTGATACAGACTCTATCTACATTCATGCTGAACCTCTGTTACGTTATTTGTATCCTGATTTTGATCAAATGTCAAGTGAAGATAAAGATGATAAATTAGAGGAAATTGCTCTTAAGTATCAAGACATTATTACTGATTCTTACAATGATTTGGCTAAAAATTGCTTTAATGTTCAAGAACATAGACTTGAAATGAAGACTGAATGTGTTATTCGTTCAGCTTATTTTAGAGCAACAAGACGTTATGCTCAGTGGATCACTAAGCAGGAAGGTATTACAAAAGAATCACTTGATGTTAAAGGTCTTGAATTTAAAAAAGCTAATTTTCCACCTGTATTAGGTAATTTCTTTAAACAAGCATTAATTGATGTATTGAAAGGTGCGAAACAATCTGAGATTGATGCTCGCGTTAAGGAGTTTAGACAGCAAATATTAGACGGTAGTATACCGCTTACAACATTAGGTAATCCTACATCTGTTAAAACTCTTAATAAATATATTGATCGTAAGGCAAGGGCAGGTGAAATGTTTTCCGTGATTGCTAAAGGAGCCCCAGCATCAGTTAAATCTACTATTGTGTATAATGATTTGCTTAGGTTTTGGAAATTAAGTAATGATCACAGTTATATTGTTCAAGGTGATAAAGTAAAATGGATTTATTTAAAACCTAATCCTTACCAAATCGAAGCTATTTCATTCCTAGACTTTGACTTGCCAGAAAAAATTCGTTTATTTATTGAAGAATATGCTGATCGTAAAAAAGTGTTTGAATCAATTTTGTTAAATAAGTTAGAGGGATTTTATAATGATCTTGGATGGACATTAAATTTAAATCCTTATAAAGAAATGTTTTTTAATTTATAATATGGCTAAAGTATACGGATTATTTTTTGGAGCACATGGTTTTTCTACTTCTTTAATTGTAGATGGAAAAATTGAATATGCTGTAGAAGATGAAAGAATTGCCCGAGTAAAATCTGGTTGGAGATGGTGGAAACCTCCCTATGATTCTATCAGAGAAATAGAAAAAGCTAGTGGTATTACTCTTGAAGATGCTGATAAAATTATTATAGCAGACCCTACAATGCATTATTGTATTCTTCAATTTAACAATGATGAAGTAAATGAAGAATATGCTGCTGATTTAAGAAATCGTTTAATAAAACTTAAATCAAAAGTTAGTTGGATGAATCATCATGAAGCCCATGCTTACAGTACTTATTATCTTTCAGGATTTAAAGATAAAACATTAGTGCTTACCTCAGATGGGGGATCTTATGAAGGAGAATATGGTACTATAAGTTTAGCAGAAGATGGAGTTATGAAAAAAATTCATTCTATTCCTATTGCAACAGGAGCTTCTATAGCTAATATGTGGTTTTATGCTTGTACTTATTATGGTTGGAGAGGTACTAAAGACGAAGGTAAAATCATGGGGATGGCTGGGCATGGAAAATATAATGAATATTTGTATAATGCTATAAGTCAATGTGTTAATTATAAAGGTAATTTAGAATTTTACCCTGGGGAAAATGGTCCTACTACAGATTTTATTTATAGGCATTTAGAAAAAGAAGGATGGTTTGAAGGACAAAAAAATAGACAAGATTTTGCTTATAATCTTCAAAAGTATACTGAAGATATTTTTATGAAGTACCTAACAGATGTTGCTAAAAAATATCCTCAATACCGAAGTTTAGCTTTAGCAGGTGGGGTTTTTGCTAATGTAAAACTAAACCAAATAATTAATGAATCAGGTTTATACGATAGAGTGTTTATTACTCCCGCTATGAGTGATGAAGGTTTAAGTTTAGGAGCTGCTATTAAAGGTTCAATAGATATAGGTGATTGGGATGGAGTTAAACAATTAGAAACTTCGTTTTTAGGATTAGAGTATTCCCAAGAAGAAATTGATCAACAGGCCTCTAGATTATCTGTAACATCATCACCATTAGATTATAAAGAAGTAGGTAAACTAATTCATGAAGGTAATATTATTGCTTTATTTAATGGTAAATTTGAATTTGGTCCTAGAGCATTAGGTGCTCGTTCAGTAATGGTAAGACCTACAGATGCTGAAACCCATGAAGTGCTTAATACAAGATTAGAACGACATGAAATTATGCCATTTGCTCCCTTTATAATGAGTGAATATGCTGATGTTGTATTTGATGTTCCTCAATCTCAACATACTGCTGAATTTATGACTATGTGTTATACAGTTCGTTCTGAATGGGCAGATAAAATCCCAGCAGTAATCCACCGAGTAGATAATACAGGGCGCCCTCAAATTGTATACAAACATAAAAACCCTGTATTTTGGAATATATTAAATGAGTATCATAAACTTTCAGGTATCCCTGTTATGCTTAATACTTCATTTAATGGACACGGAGAACCTATTGTAAATACTCCTGAACAAGCATTTGCTCACCTTACAAAAGGTACAATTGATTATTTGATAGCTGGAAATAAAATTTATAAAAAAGTATAATGAGTATTTTAGTAGAATATAATAAAAGAGGTTTAGGACCTATAGTTCATAACCAAATTGAAGAAGATTTATTAATTTTTTATAACCATATAGTAAATGGTAAAAAATATGTAGCTTATACTCTTGATTTACAAGGAGGTTGGTATAGACAAGCTAATCGTCAGTGGTTTTGTAATTGGAATATTGAAGCTTTTAAATGGAATAAAGGTAAATTAATAAAAGTTGCTGAGGATAATTTTCATCCTTACAAGAAACGAATTCATTTCCATTTAGATGAAGAAGCAACTATTGAAGAGCATAAACAGTATATTTTAGCATGTATTGAATTTATTACGTTGTGGGAAATTGACAGTTATACTATTGAAACTTATTATGCTGATCAATTAAAATCTGAATTCCCAACGTTATTCCTTAGTGAATTTATTTTAGATGATAATTGCTATGCTAATTATGTAATAAAAAGAACTCCTAGTGCTTATAGTAGTTATGAAAATTTTGGAGTCCCATCATTAAAAGAAGAATTTTTATATTTTAATTTTGACCACCCATGTAACCCAGATAATCAAACTTCTTACGAATTTGCTAAAAGTATTTTATTTGGTCCTGATTATGAAAATTTATTATCTTTCTTTCCTTATGAGTGGACTCTTAAAGAACCCATTGTATATTAATACAAATATTAAGTTATGATAAATAAACTCACTCTACAATCAGTTATTAATAAATACTATTTAGGACTTAATGAGTCTGTAAAATGGTCTATTGCTAATAATAATCTTGAAATTAGCTTTATGACTCCTACCAAAGATGTTATTGGTAATGTTATTTGTGAAGGTTTTGAATTAGAAAATGCTAGCTTAGCAATTTATGATACTAAAAAATTACAAAGTCTTATTTCAATTTGTAATGGAGATTTGCTTCTTGAACTAGAAAAAACCAATAAAGTATTTACCAAATTGAAAATTTCAGATATGAATTTCAATTTAAATTATGCTTTATCAGATCCATTGCTTATTGATAAAGTAGGTACTGTAAATGTTCCTGATTGGGTTGTTGAATTAGATCTAACACCTGAAGATATTGAAAATATTATTAAAGCTAAAAGTGCATTAGCACAAATTGATAATATGTTAGTTACTACAACCCAAGATTTAGATGGAAACGATGTTGTAGAATTTATATTTGGTGATGAATCCGGACACAATAATAAAATTACCTATCAAATTGTAGGTAATATTAAGGAACAAAATATGAAACTACCCTTCAATTCAGATATGTTAAAAACAATCCTTCAAGCAAATAAAGATATGGATGGTGGTAAATTATATTTGAGTACAATGGGACTTATGAGATTAGAATTTTCAAATAATGGAATTTCTAGTGAATATTTTATGGTAAGACGAGCAGAAACTGAATTTTAAGTTTAAAAAAATATGGAAAATTTTTTATTACATAATATTCCTTTTAAATTACATACTAATGATCTTATTTCTAATGATATAAGCCAAAGTAGGGATTTTTATGAAGTTGAAATTTTTAAATTATTTCAACCTTTTATACCAACAGAAGGTGTAATTTTAGATATTGGGGCTAATATAGGTAACCATTCGGTAATGTTTGCCTTAAATTATCCTAATTCTAAAATATATGCTTTTGAACCTGCTATGATTAATTTTGAATTATTGGATTTTAATACTAAAACATTGCCTAATATTGAAATATTTAAAATAGCTTTAGGTAGTAATAATGGCCTAGTTAGTATGAATTGTGAGAATATAACTAATAAAGGTAGTTTTGTTATAGATAGTACTGGGGAAAAAGTACCATCAATGAAAGTAGATACCCTTAATTTTTCTTCAATTTCATTTTTAAAAATAGATGTAGAAGGACATGAATATTCTGTAATAGAAGGAGCCGCAGAAACAATAACTACCCAAAAACCAGTTATTTGGATTGAAGATTTTTCTTATGACACTGTTAATTATTTAATCAATAATTTTAATTATAAAATAAGAGCTAAAGGACCTTATAATAATTTTTTACTAGTTTCTAAAAATTAATATATGTATATTCGACAAAACCGATAACTTTAGGGAGCTGAGTTTTGTTAAGTTTAACCCGCTGATCTTCGGACAGCACAAATTTTAATGATATGAGTACATTATTTTTCGAGAGACAACTCTCACCATTTGATCTATTATTTAAAGACTTTTTTAAGTCTGAGTTGGATTTCCAACCGGCTATTGAAGCCAAATTTTCCCACCCAGTAGATATTTTTGAGAACAAGCATGGGCTTCATTTTGATATTGCCTGTACTGGTCTTTCTAAATCCGATATTGAAATTAATATCGAAGGAGATGTTCTTAGAATTTCCTACAATAAACCCAAAGATGAAGCTTGTTGTGAAACTAATGAGTGTAATTATATTCACAGAGGAATTGCTAAGCGTTCATTTAATTTAGGTTATAAAATTGCTCCTAAATTTGACCTCTCCAAAACAGAGGCAATGATGGAAAACGGATTGCTAGGAATTAGAATTCCATTTGCTGAAGAAGCTAAACCAAAAGCAATTAAAATTAAGTAAATAAATCGCTCCCTAAAGTTGGTTTTGTTAAAAAAAATTCGTATATTCACGTAAAATTAAGTTATATGACAATTATTAAAGATCCGGCACTAGAGCCATTCCACATTTCTAGAGATCAACACTGCTACACTGTAGTAGAGACTATTACTCCTGAAGCTAAAAACTTAGAAAAAGGTAGTGAGGGTAAAGTTTATGAAAAACCCTTAGGTCACTTTGGGAATTTAGAAGCTGCTCTAAAAAAAATCGTAAAAGCAAAAGTTGAACTCAAAGAAGAATATAATTCAATTTTAGAATATATTAGAGAATACAATCAACAAAAAGAAACAATTAATAAATTATTTAATCAAGTAAACTTATGAGTTTAGAAGCACTATTTGATGCGGTTATTGTACGACCGATTGAAGAAGAAGAAACAATGTATGGAAACATTGTTATCCCAGATTTAGGAAAAGACCGAAATGAAAAAGGTACAGTTGTAGCTGTTGGTTCTGGTAAACCTACAGTAACCGGAAATTTTATCCCTACAGTAGTCCAAGTAGGTGATGTAGTTATTCTCCCAACAATGGGTTTTACTAAATTGGAATATGATGGTGAAGAATACTTTGTTGGACCTGAAAACCAAATTTTAGCACGAATTAAACCTGAATAATTATGCCTGTAGATTTAAGAAAAGAAATTACATTTGGAGCTGATGCTCGAAAAGAATTAATGGAAGGCATTGACATTCTTGCTGATGCTGTAGTAAGTACTTTAGGACCTAATGGTCGAAATGTACTAATTGATAATTACCCAGCACTTCCAATGTCAACTAAGGATGGTGTTACTGTTGCTAAAAATATTGTAGTAGATGGTAAGACCCGAGATCTAGGAGTTCAAGTAGTTAAAGCAGCTGCTATGAAAACTGCTGATAAAGCTGGTGATGGTACTACAACTTCAACCTTATTAGCTCGTGAAATGATTAAAGAAGGTCTTTCTCATCTTAATAATGATGCTAATGCCGTAGAAATTAAACGTGGTATTGATAAAGCAGTCCAACAAGTAGTTGAAACTCTTCGTATTAATGCTGAAGATATTTCATCTGAAGAACAACTAGAACAAATTGCTACTATTTCAGCTAATAATGATCCTGAAATTGGTAAATTAATTGCTACTGCAATGGAAAAAGTAGGTCGTGATGGTGTTGTTCATATTCAAGACAGTACTACAGGTGAAACTTATCTTGAAACAGTAGAAGGTATGCAATTTAACAAAGGTTATAAATCACATTTCTTTGTTACTGATAATAATACAATGAGCTGTAAACTTGATGATGTTTTTATTTTTATTGCAAACCACAAATTTACCCAAGTTAAAGAATTGCTTCCTATTTTAGAAGGTGTTTCTGCTACAAATAAATCATTGTTGATTATTGCTGATGATGTTGAAAATGAGGCACTTGCAACTTTAATTGTAAATAAAGCTCGTGGTACCCTAAAAGTATGTGCTGTTAAAGCTCCTGATTTTGGTGATCGTCGTAAACTTATTTTAGATGATATCGCTACTTTAACAGGTGGTGTTGTATTTGACAAAGACAAGGGTATGAAATTGGACAAATTCAGTTGGGATTGGTTTGGTCAAGCTCGTGCTGTAACTGTTACTAAAGAAGAAACTACAATTGTAGATGGTAAAGGTACAGAAGAAGCTATTGAGCAACGTGTTGCTGAATTGCAAGCACAAATTAATAAAGCTACAACTCCATTTGAAGTTGAACAATTGCAAAATCGTTTAGCTAAAATGGTTGGTGGTGTTTCTATCATTCATGTAGGTGGGCATAATGAAACTGAAATGGTTGAAAAGAAAGACCGCGTTGATGATGCACTTCATGCTACTAAAGCTGCTCTTGAAGAAGGTATTGTTCCTGGTGGGGGTGCTGCTTTACTTTATGCTCGTGAAACTATTGAAAATAAAGGTAACATTGGTGCCCAAATCGTGTATAAAGCTTGTGGTAAACCATTTGAACAAATTCTTGTTAATGCTGGTTATTCTTCAACTGATGCCCAAATGATTGGCAAATATCGATTAGTGGATTCAGGTAATGATATTTGGGCAGGTTATAACCTTAAAACTGACGAGGTTGTAAACATGAAAGAAGCCGGTATTATCGACCCAGCTAAAGTAACTCGTACAGCTCTTGAAAATGCAGCTGCTGTAGCAGGAACATTGCTTTTAACAGAATGTACTATTGTAGCTCATCCTGAACAAAAAGAAGCAACACCTGATGCAATGTATTAATTATGGAAACTAAAGTAGTAGAACATAATGAACTAATCGCCACTAGAGTGCCACCTGGAGACAGGTGGACACTCGTTGGTGATCCTAAAAAAGAGGTATTTAAAACCTTAACGGATGCTTTAGAAGCATTTCTCCATCAAACAGGTTTTAAAGGTGCTTACAGATTAGATCCTATGGATAGTAAGCTATATGCTATCCAAACTCACGAAGAAGAAGTAGTGAAAGAACAGCCTAAAATGTATTCGTTGTACGGAGAATTTAGACAAGGAGTATGAGAGACGCTGAACGAGTAAATGATTATGATTTCTTGTTAGGTGAAAAAATTACCTATAATGGAGAAAAGTATACAATAGATGGTACTTGGCGTGTCTTAGGCAGAGGAAGTTTGTATATTGCATTACACAGTAAAAAAGGATGGATGAATGTTCATGCTCCTGAAGTTATAAAAACATACATAAATGAAAGATCACTCATTACTAGTTGAAAAATATCGTTCTAAAGTATTAGATGAATATGTTGGGAATGAAAATATTAAAAAAACTATTGCTCAATATTTGAGTCAAAATGACATTCAAAACCTAATATTTTATGGACCAGCTGGAACAGGTAAAACAACTCTTGCTAAGCTCATTGTTAAAAATCTCGATTGTGATTTCCTTTATATTAATGCCTCGGATGAACGTGGTATTGAAACAATTAGAGATAAAGTTTCGGGATTTGCATCAACAGCTAGTTTTAAACCACTTAAAGTGGTCATTTTGGATGAAGCTGATTTTCTTACTATTCAGGCGCAAGCTTCGCTCCGCAATGTCATTGAAACGTTTTCGCGCACAACTAGGTTTATTTTAACCTGTAATTATGTAGAGCGTATTATTGATCCTTTACAATCACGTTGCCAAACACTTAAAATAGTACCTCCATCAAAACAGGATATTGCTTATCATCTTATAAATGTTTTAAAAGAGGAAAAAGTAGATTGCACTGCTGATGATTTAAAAAGCATTATAAATCAGTATTATCCTGATATTCGTAAAATGCTTAATACTATTCAATTATCAATTCAAGGTGATGAGGTAGTAATAGATAAATCAATACTTGTATCATCTAATTATATGACTCAAGTACTAAAAGAATTATCTAAGGCAAAACCAAACTGGAGAGAAATTAGACAAATTATTGCAAATGCTAACGTTCAAGATTTTGAGGAGCTTTATCGTTATCTTTATGATAATGCTTCTGTATACGCAAATGGAAATGAGGGAATGGTTGCTATTTACATCAACGAGTATAGCTATCAGTCTAATTTCCGTATTGATAAAGAAATTAATGCAATGGCGCTCATTGCAAAATTAATTGAGCTAAAATGAATTTAGTTGGTAAAGATGGTCCTATTAAAGTAACTTTTTTAGACTCTAGTACATTAGAATCTATGGTTGCTCATAAATCTTATCTGGACCAGAAACTTACTTATACTAACGATGGTCGTCTTTTAGATGAAAAAGGTCAAGCTGTAATGATGGGTTGGGAAGAACCTATTATGAAAGAACAAGCTAAAACTATTACATTTTCTAAAGGAGATATTTTAAATGTAGGATTTGGGATGGGTATTATAGATTTCTATATTCAAAAGCGATTCCCTAGAACTCATTGGATTATAGAATGCCACCCAGATGTTCAAAAGAAAATGATTAGAGATGGTTGGTTAAAAGTACCTCATATTAGATGTATTTTTGCTAAATGGCAAGATGTAATTAATTATTTACCTAAATTTGATGGTATTTATTGGGATACTTGGGAAGAACCACCTGGAGATTTTTTTAGAGCTTTACCTAAAATTTTAAGAAAAGAAGGAGTATTTACATTTTTTAATAATCCTAGTAAACAAGATATTAAAAAAGGATATAAAATGAATTCTTCAAATTATAATATCCTTAAAGATTTTATGAATATTGAATTTTCATCATTTCCCATTCCAAATATTCCTTCAAAAGAAGAACAAGGTAGAGAATATTGGGATCCCTCAAATACAACTTATTACAATCCTATTTGTACTTTAAAATGAAACATTTCTTAAAATTTCTTTTAATTTGGATAAGCCAGAATTTGGCCATACCGTTCTGGATGATAGGCCACGTTCATTTAATGACAACAATTTATCAAGACATACATGAGATTTTAGCCAGCTTAAGTATGAATATTTTAGTATTAATTGGCTTTATTTTAGATTATAAACAAACAAAAACAAATAAATAAACAATTATGGATCAACAACAACAAATGAATCTCAACATTGATTTGAAAAGTACACAAGGAATCGAAACCCCAGAGGGCAACAAAGTATTTCAACAAGGCGTATTGCTTCGTAAAGTATCTAAATTTGTAGTAGGTGCTGAAGAAGATGCTGTTATGCCTATTCCTGTATTTTACGACCCTCAAACTGGTAAAATCTTAGAAAGTACTATTCCTTTGGAATTGAGAGAAGAGTATAAAAATGATACTATTTAATGTCTCAAATTGAGGTAAAAAATATTTTTGGATGGTTGGATGAGATAACTGTAAAGAAATCTCATCCCGATTCTTTCTCGGAAAAATCATGGGATAATTGGAATTCTTACATGATACACAGATATGTATCGATGTATATAGATTACATAGATGTTGTAAATTATGTACAAAAGATTAGTCCACAAAACAAAAAACAAATTTATACCATTTACCGAGAAATGATCCCAAAGAAAAAACTATGGCTTAAGTACATTAAGAACGAAAACAAAAGAAATTATCAAGAATTAGCAGAATATATTGCTGAACACCTTTCATGTAGTTTAGGTGAAGCTGATCACTATATTGATATTTTACGAGCAGAAGGTGTACGTCATATTCTTTGGAACATGGGAGTGAATGAAGAAGAAGCAGATAAATTAATTAAAAAAGCAAAGTTATGAGCCGATTAAAAGACATGCTCTATACATCAGCAATGGCTGATAAAGCAAAAGCACTACTAACTTTAGATCTTCTAGAAAATAACCCAGCAGGTATTGGAGATCATTCAACAGAAGATTTTTATAAAAATGCTGAAGAAGCACTTGCTATGTTAGCTGATGCTGATGATCGTTTAGAAGCAATTGATAGGTATTTAGCAAAAAAACAAGTTGTCTAATGCATCACGAAATACTACATTTTGTTTATGAGACTGAAATATTATTTCCTGAGTTCTTTAATAATGCTAGAGTACTAGAAATTGGATCAGCTAAAATTGGTGATCAACCCACAGTAAGATGTCGTTTTCAGAATTGTGATTATGTTGGAGTTGATATCTGGGAAAACCCATGTGTAGATGTTATTTCAAAAGGACATGAATATGATTCTGATCAATTATTTGATACTGTAATTAGTTGTGAATGTTTTGAACATGATATGTTTTATGATCTTACAGTAACTAATATGATTCGACTTCTTCGTCCTGGAGGGTTATTATTATTTACTTGTGCTTCTACAGGAAGACCTGAACATGGTACTCGTTCTACAGATATAGATTCTTCTCCCGAAACAGCTAAAAGAGAAGGATGGATGGATTACTATAGAAATCTTACTCAATTTGATTTTCAAAAAATCCCAGCATTTAGTAATATGTGGGGGAATTATTGGGTGTCTAATGAAGGTACTCAAGATTTATATTATAGAGGTTGGAAAAAAATAATAAATTAAAAAACATAAAGTTATGGGAAGTATTACATCTAAAATATCAGATATGTTAAAAGATGAAGACCAAGTTCCTTATGAGGTAAATGGTTCTCACAGAACTATTCAAGATTTTGAAAGATTATATCCTGAATTAGCAGAAGAATTTAAAGCAACTCAACAAGAACAGTATAAGTTATTTGCCGCTAAGATGATGGATTATGGTTTGTCTAATATTTCATTAGGTTCAGATTTATCTACTAGAGAAGATAGAGACCTTTCACTCACAGGAATTTGGCTTCGTTGTAATGATAAAATCAATCGTTTAAAAAATATGCTTAAGCGTAATGGAAAAAATTATGTTCAAGGTGAGGCAATGATTGATAGTTTTATTGATATCTCTAACTATGGCATTATTGCTATGTTAGTATTAAGAGGTAAATGGAAATAGTTGTAAGCATTTTATGTCCTACTAGAAAAAGAGTTCCTCAATTAAAAAAGTATTTAGATTCTATAATTAATACAGTTTATAATTTCTCTAATGTAGAAGTTTTATTAGCTGTAGATAATGATGATGTAGATACTTTTTTAGCTCTTAAAGAATATCAATCTTATCCTAATATTAAATATTGGAATTTTGAAAGACAGGGGTATCAAGGAATTTATAATTATTCTAATTTTTTAGCATCAATAGCACAAGGTGAATTTTTACATTTTGGGTGTGATGATAATGAATATTTATCTTATAATTGGGATCTAATTGTTAAAGAATATTCTAAAAAATTTGCTATAATTAATCCTTTTACCCCAAGTCATTCTCATTATTGTAGGCAAGATTTTAATGGGTTATTATTTCCTTTTGTACCTAAAAAATGGGTTGAAGTTACTGGTAGATTAGGTAATAATACTGCTTTAGATAGTTGGATACAAGACGTGGCTATTGAATCAGGTGTTCGTATATTGAACGAAGATAAAATTATAATTGAATCTTATAGATATGAAGAAACTGGGCTTAATCCTAATGATTTAACTTATTTAGAGTCTAAAAAAGCATCTCATGAAGTAGTAAGACCTGATTATTTTAGTGAAGCCCAATATCAAGAACGTTCTAAAGATGTTCAAGCAATAACAAAATATTTAAATAGTTTTGGCTAAAAAGAAAAAAATACCCCAAATTGTAAAAGAAATAAGAGCATATCAACCTCTTGAGATTAATTATGCTTACCAAAAGAATGTTTCTTACTCACAGTTTTCAATGTATAGAGGTTGTCCTAAAAAATGGTCAATTCAATATAAAGATGGAGTCAAAGTATTTACTTCTACAATCCATACAGTATTTGGAACAGCATTACATGAAGTGCTCCAACATTATTTAGATGTAATGTATGAACAGAGTGCGGCAGCAGCAGATAGAGAAAATCTTGTAGAAATGTTTGAAGATGCTCTAAGAGAAGAATACAAAGTTCAATACAAGAAAAATGGGAACCAACATTTTAGCTCAGCTGAAGAATTAAGAGAATTCTTTGAAGATGGAGTAGAAATTATAAGAACATTCGCTAAAAAACGAAATCAGTATTTTAGCAAACGAGGATGGTATTTGGTGGGGTGTGAGGTGCCTGTTGTGGTAACGCCTAATAAACGCTATAATAACGTTATATACCAAGGTTATTTGGACGTTGTAATGTACAATGAAAATACTAATAAGTTTAAAATTATTGATATTAAAACATCTACTAGAGGTTGGGATGATAAAACTAAAAAAGATGAAGATAAACAATTCCAATTAATTCTTTATAAACAATTTTTCTCAGAACAATTTGGAATCCCAGTAGAAAATATTGATATTGAATTCTTTATAGTAAAACGTAAAGTTTATGATCATCCTGATTTTGTGATTCCTAGAATCCAAACATTTACTCCAGCATCAGGTAAAGTAAAACTTAACAAAGCAACTAAGGCATTAAATGAATTTATAGAAGAAGTATTTAATAAAGATGGTTATAAAGAAAAAGAACATGAACCCAATCCTTCAAAATGGAATTGTACTTTTTGCCCATTTAAGGAAAACCCCGAACTATGTAATGCTTCCTTTTGAAGCATATACGTATAATTGTATATAATAAAAATTAAGATTATGGCAAACAAAGACATGACATTGACAAGTGTAAAAATCCAGAGTGATTTGTTTGAGAACTTCAAAATTGAATGTGTTAAACGTAAGTTTTCTTTTCAAAAGCTTGCTGACCGTGCAATTTATTTGTATCTTACAGATGAAGATTTTAGAAAACAAATTACAAATCACACAAATCTAGAATTAGAAGAAAAGTAAAATTACATGAAAGAAGGTTACATTAAGCACGGAGATAGAAAAAAAATTCTACTCCTGACGGATGACATTAGAGTTCATTCTGGGGTTGCTCAAATTGGTCGTGAAATGGTTATTAATACCTCACACCGTTATAATTGGGTTCAAATTGCTGGAGCTATCAACCACCCTGAAAAAGGTAAAAGAATTGATATTTCAGCAGATACTAATCAAAAAGCAGGTATTACTGATTCTTCAGTAATATTATACCCTACAGATGGTTATGGTACTCCTGAGTTAGTAAGACAAATTGTTAAACAAGAAAAAATTGATGCTATTTTTCTTATCACTGACCCAAGATATTTTACTTGGTTATTCCAGATTGAAAATGAAATACGTAGACAAGTTCCTATTGCTTATTTAAACATTTGGGATGATTACCCCGCTCCAATGTATAATAAAGAGTTTTATGAATCTTGTGATGCTTTGTTTGGTATTTCTAAACAAACTGTAAATATTAACAGAATTGTGTTGGGGGATAAAGCTAAAAGTAGAATTACTAAATACGTCCCTCACGGATTAAATGATAAGAATTTTAGAATCTTAAAACAAGGAGATCCTGAAGTACAAGAATTTAGAAATTATCTTACTAGAGGTAAAGAATATGATTTTATTCTTTTATTTAATTCTAGAAACATTAGACGTAAATCAATTCCAGATACTCTTTTAGCTTGGAAATTATTTATTGATCAACTTCCAAAAGAAAAAGCAGATAAGTGTTTATTTGTTTTACACACAGAAGCTGTAAGCGATGCTGGAACTGATCTACCAGCCGTAATTGAATATCTGTTTCCTGATAATGATACTAATGTTGTCCTATCAACAGATAAATTACCTACTGAAAAGATGAATTTGTTGTATAATTGTGTTGATGGTGCTATTTTACTTTCATCTGCTGAGGGTTGGGGTTTATCACTTACAGAAGCACTATTAACTGGTACTCCCATTATTGCTAACGTAACAGGTGGTATGCAAGATCAAATGCGTTTTGAAGATGAAAATGGCAGTTGGATCGATTTTGATGCTGATTTCCCTTCTAACCATAGAGGTACTTATAAAAAGCATGGTGAATGGGCTTTGCCTGTTTATCCTACTAGTTTATCTATTGTAGGTTCACCCCTTACTCCTTATATTTTTGATGATAGATGTAGTGCTGAAGATGCTACTAATCGTATAATGGAGTTGTATAATATGAGTTCTGAAGAAAGAAAAAATCGTGGATCAAAAGGTAGAGAATGGGGTGCTGGAGATGAAGCAGGTTTTACATCAGAAAAAATGTCTCAACGTATTATCGAAGGGATGGATGAGTTATTTTCAACTTGGCAACCAAGAGAGAAGTTTGAGTTTTTAAAAGACACTGATTTTGAACCAAGAGTTTTAAAACATAAATTAATTTATTAATGAAAAATACATTTTACGTAAGTTGTCCTATAGACACATATTCAGGTTATGGTGCTCGATCTCGAGATTTTGTTAAAGCTCTTATTGAATTAGATCAGTATGATGTAAGAATTGTACCTCAAAGGTGGGGATCTACTCCTATGAATTTTATTGATGATCACTTTAAAACTTGGGGATTCTTAAAAGAATACTTTTCATCTCCTCAAATGATTGAACAACCTGACATTTGGTGTCAAATTACAGTTCCAAATGAATTCCAACCTATTGGGAAATATAATATTGGTTTAACAGCTGGTATTGAGACTACAGCTTGTATTCACTCATGGATTGAAGGTTGTAATAGAATGAATTTAATTCTTACTTCATCAAATCATTCAAAGAAAGTATTTGAAACTACTTCATATTCAGCTGAAAAAGATGGTCAAAAGATTGAAATTAAATTAAACGTCCCTATTGAAGTTATTACAGAAGGAGCTAATTTAGATGTTTATAAACCTCTAGATACTCCTATGAAAAACAATGACTTACATCAAGCATTAAAAGAAATTCCTGAATCATTTGCTTATTTATTTGTAGGTCATTGGATGCAGGGAGACTTAGGCCAAGACAGAAAAAATGTTGGTTTATTGATTAAAGCATTCTATGAACTGTTTAAAAATAAAACTAAAAAACCTGCATTAATCCTAAAAACAAGTGGAGCTGGGTCTTCTTATATGGATAGAAGAGAAATTCAACGTAAGATTACTTCTATTAGAAAAAGTGTCCCCTCAGATAATTTACCTAATGTATATCTTCTCCACGGAGAATTTACTGATGAGGAAATGAATGAGTTATACAATCACTCAAAAGTAAAAGCAATGGTTAGTTTAACTAAAGGAGAAGGATTTGGAAGACCATTACTCGAATTTAGTTTAACTAACAAACCTGTTATTACTACAGGTTGGTCCGGCCATACAGATTTCCTTAAACCTGAGTTTAGTGGTTTATTAGGAGGTACTTTAAGTAATGTTCATCCTTCAGCTGCTAATGATTTCTTAATAAAAGAATCTCAATGGTTTGATGCTGACCATAACCATATAGGTCATTTTATGACTGATGTTTATAACAATTATAAAGATTGGAAAGTAAAAGGTAAACGTCAAGGTTATTTTAGTAGAACTAATTTTGGGTTTGAAAATATGAAATCTCAAATTACAGATACCTTTACTAAATACCTCCCAGAATTACCTAAAAAAGTTGAATTAAAACTTCCTAATTTAAAGGAAATTAAATTACCTAAAAAAGAAACAGTAAATGGATAATTTAATTAATTGTGATCGTTGTGGGGGAGATGCCTGCTACGTTCAAGAAATAAATCAAGATATTAAAAACTATCAATGTATGGGGTGTGGTTTTGTAACTAATTCCCTTATGAAACAAGGTTCTCAATTTTTTGAAGAGCAAATGGAACTTCTTCCTAACCTATATAAAGAATTAATGGGTGAAGATGAAGAAGGTAAAATTTGGATGCCCGCTACTATTAATTTACCTTCCCAAGGAATGGTATTTGCTAATGGTACTAGTGTTGAAAATTGGAAATGGGCAGCTGTCCAATCAGTAAAAGTAAAACCTGAGGAAAAGGAAAAATACCCAATCCCAGGCAAACCCGGAGAGTTCTATGAACAAAGAATGGATATGGAAACTCTTAAAGAATTTGATGAAAAAGATTTTGTTGAAGCATTAGATTATATTGGAATTTTTAACAATCCTGAGTAATGAAAATAAGTTATGCCCTTACAGTTTGTAATGAATTTTTAGAGATACAACGTTTAATTGATTTTCTCTTAAAACATAAAAGAGATCAAGATGAAGTTGTTATAGTATTTGATTATAAAAATGGTAGTGAATCTGTAGAAGAATACCTTAGATCCAAATCAGTTAATGATTCTAAATTTAGATGGTATCCTTTTCCATTTGATGGAGACTTCTCAGCGTTAAAAAATTATCTTACTAAAAATTGTGTTGGAGATTATATTTTTCAAATTGATGCTGATGAAGTTCCTAGTTTAGATTTAATGCAGTATTTACCAGCTATTTTAGAAGCAAATAATGTTGATGCTTTAAGAGTACCTCGTGTGAATACTGTAGAAGGTTTAACTCAAGAACATATTCAGAAATGGAGATGGGCTGTTGATAGTAGGGGTAGAGTAAATTGGCCTGATCCTCAATGGCGCATTTATAAAAATAATGGCAAAATTCAATGGAAAAATAAAGTTCACGAAGTGTTGGATGGGTATGAAACTCATAGTATTTTACCATTAGAAGAAGAATTTGCTTTAGAACACCATAAAGATATTAAACGACAAGAAAAACAAAACAATTATTACGATACATTATGAGAAAATACTTACCAACTCTTAGCGAATTAGTAGATCGCTTATCAATTGTTCAACTTAAAGAAGTATTCATTCCAGAACATAAAGATGAATATGCTGAAGAAATTGAAGCCATTGTTCATGATATCCAAATGCTATTAGATGAACAAGATGGTAAAGTAACAGCAGAAACTATCCGTGCTATCGTTGTATTATCGCAAATGAATCTTCATATATGGCATAACGAATCTAATTATCGTAAGGGTATTAAAGACGGTAATAACCTGGAATTAACGCATGGTTTGAATGGTATCCGTAACACAGCCAAAAACCGAATCCAGGAAGTAGTAGGTGGTAGAAAAGATTATAAAATTGATTGTTTAGCTGCTGAATTCAAAGACTGGGAAATTTCATGGTAATTAAACATAAATTTTTTAATCCAAGAACTTTAAAATACTTTGAAGAAAGGTATAAGGATCTTCCTATTACTTTGTTTTGGGATTATGTTCCTCAAAGCAGAGAAGAATTAAATATTAATCCTTATAATATCTTTTTAGCTCATGAACCTAATGATTTTTTTGGAATTCAAGGTTGGATAGCAGCGAATCATCAAGCATTTAATGCTGTTCTTTCTTGGGATAAAAACATTTTAGCTAAATGTACTAATGGTATTGAATTTTATTGTGGGTGGATGTTTGATTCAGAATTCTTTAATCCTACAGAAAAAACATTTGAAGTTTCTTTTTTAAGTGGGGTTAAAGATATTACTAGAGGTCATCAATTTAGACAATATGTTTTAACCTTAGAAAATTTAATTAAAATACCTAAAAAGTGGTATAAAGTTTTAGATGATTTTGATCACGAAAAAAATGTAAGACCAGGGTACACTGAATATTCTAAAGATTTATCTCATATTCCTGATGGGGTTAATCCTGAAACCTATGGTAAACAATTTTTATTTGATAGTATGTTCCACGTTGCTATTGAAAATGTGCAATATGATAATTGGTATACAGAAAAAATCCAACAAGCTTTTCTTAATAAAACTATTCCTGTATATTGGGGGTGTACTAATTTAGAACAAGTTGGATATGATCCTAGGGGAGTAATTACCTTTAATACTGGAGAAGAATTAATTAATATTCTAAACCGATTAACCCCAGAAGAATATACTAAAAGATTACCTTTTGTAGAATATAATTATGAAGTAGCAAAACAAGATACTTTAAAAAATAAATTAAGTTACATTTTAGATCAAATTAAAGTTTTAAATAATTTATGATTTTCCCCGAAGTAAAAATTTACGAACCAGATGCCTTTGAAGACCATAGAGGCGAACTTTATACTTTATTTAAACAAGAAGAACACGAGTTAGTTTTTAATCACGATAAAGTATCAATTTCCCACAAAAATGTTTTAAGGGGTTTACACGGAGATAATAAATCGTGGAAACATATTTCTTGTTTAGCAGGTGAAATTTATCTAGTGGTAGTAGATTATAGACCCAAATCTGAAAATTTTATGAAATGGGATTCTACTATGATTTCATCTAAAAATAGAAGATCAGTATTAGTTCCTCCTGGATTTTTAAATGGGCATTTAATTTTAAGTGATGAAGCAACATTTTTCTACAAATGGTCTTATCCTGGCAAATACCCTGATGTTGATGATCAAATTTCTTTAAAATGGGATAACCCAAGATTAGGAATTAATTGGCCTATTTCTAATCCTATTTTATCTAAGCGTGATAGTTAAAAATTTCTTTATTATATTAAACAAAAACAATAACATATGAAAAAAGCACTTATTCTTACTTATTCTGGTTATCAAGACCACGAATTAATTTATCCTTATCATAGTTTGAAGGAAAATGGTTTTGATGTTACTTTAGTAGCGAATCAATTAGGAAGATTTTATGGTATTTTAGGAACACATATGGTGTGTGATGTTCTTACTACTGATTTTGAGGATTCTAGCAACAGAGAAAAATATCTTGAATATGATCTATTAGTAATTCCTGGAGGGGTTAAAGCACTAGAAAAACTTCGTTTAGAAAAAGGTGTTGTTGAGTTTGTTCGTGAATGGGATGATTTAGACAAAACTATTTTCTCAGTATGTAACGGAGCCCAACTAATGATTACAGCTGGTATCTTAAAAGGTAGAACAGTATCAGGATACTATGCTATTGAAGCTGATATTAATAATGCAGGTGCTACTTACCATAGAGGCCCAGTTGTGGTAGATGGTAATATTATTTCTTGCCCTCATTATGATTTTATGGGTGAGTGGATGAGAACCGGATATGAAGTATTTGAACAAAGAGGAAAATGAGTTACGAATCAACAATAGTAAAAAAACCTTGGGGTTACGAATATCTTGCTTATGAGAATGAGCACGTAGCCCTCTGGTTTCTTTATATCAAACACACACATTCAACCTCATTACATTGTCACCCTAAAAAAACTACTGGATTAACTTTATTGGATGGTCAAGCAGAAGTATCATTCTTTAACCATACCAATAAACTAAATCCAGGTAATAAAGTGATGATTAGAAAAGGATTGTTTCACTCTACAAAAGCTACTTCAGAAAAAGGAGCTTATGTTTTTGAAATTGAAACTCCTGTAGATAAACAAGATTTAGTTCGTTTTAGAGATAGCTACGGGCGTGAAGGTAAACCTTATGAAGATAGTACTCATGAAATGCCTAAAGCTGAAGATTGTCTTTGGATCACAGATGAACCTAAAGATTACGATTTTGCCAATTGTGTTCTTTCTATAAAGAATATTACTGATGTTTCTATGTTTGAAGAAATTGATAATAAACATAATGTAATGTTCCTTAAAGGTGGTTTACAAGCAGATTATGGTCAAAATGTAGCAGGGCCTGGTGATGTAGTTGCTTCAAGTGTTATCAAACAACTAATTGAAGTATTCCATAAAGTAGACCCAGAAACTTTAGTAATGATTATTAAACCAAATGAACAGTAATAATTTCCCTCCAGGTTTTGAGAATGAAGCTAATAATTTAGCTATTGATTTTGATGGAGTAATCCATAATATGGATAAAGGTTTTCACGATGGAACTTGTTATGGAGATCCTTTACCTGGTTCTTTAGAAGCGATTCGTGAATTATCTAAAAAATATCGTATTATTATTTTCACAGCAAAGGCAAAACCTAATCGTCCATTAGTAAATGGAAAAACTGGGGTTCAATTAGTAGAAGAATGGTTAGACAAATATGGTATTTTAGATTGTGTTGTCGAAATCACGGCTGAAAAACCTAGAGCTATTCTTTATATTGATGATAATGGTTACAGACATACTGATTGGGAATCAACATTAAATTTTTTAGAAAGTTATGAGTAATTTTAGATTAGAAGTATTTAAAAAAGCTTCATTTTGTAGACATTTTGAAAATCAGGTTTACAAAGTAGCCCAAGATAAACATATTAAATTTCCTTTTTATCTGTCAGCAGGTCAAGAATTTATTCCTGCTACCCTTTATACTTTTTTAGAAAAAAAAGGAGTCGACACCAATGTTTTTATTCAGCATAGAGGGCATTCTCATTATTTAAGTAAAGGAGCTGACCCTGTTCAACTAATTGATGAATTATTAGGTCGTAAAAGTGGTTGTGCTAATGGGATGGGGGGTTCAGCTTCAATCCATTCAATTGAAAAAGATATTTTTGGACATGACGGGTTAATGGGTAGTCAAGTACCTATTGCTGTAGGTCACGCTTACCAAACTCGCAAACCTACTATTGTGGTAATGGGTGATGCTTCAGCTGAAGAAGATTATGTTTTAGGAGCATTAGGTTGGGCATCTACTAAAAAATTACCTGTTTTGTTTGTTGTTGAAGATAATAATTTATCTATCTTAACTGAAAAAAGAGTAAGACGTAATTGGGAAATGGAAGATGTAGCTAAATCTTTTAATATGGAAGCTTTTACAGTTGATGATAATCCTGTAATGTTAAGAAATGTTTTAGAAAATTGGGATTTTGAAAGTCCTATGTTAGTAAATGTCAATACTATTAGAAAATACTGGCACGCTGGAGCTGGAACTGATGGAGATTATTTTGACAGATATGAAGATGAAAAATCTATTTTAGGTACTGAAGCAGAACAAATTGATATTGAAAATAAATCACTAGTAGAAAAGTTATGGCAACAACAGTTAGAGATACAATAAAAGAAATTACACGAAAACATCTTACAGAAGATTTGGGCAAATGTTATGGTCAATGTCTTACAGCAGTAGGATGGGTAGGTGGAACTTTACCGGAAATGTATGAAGAAGATGGTATGGTTGAATTTTCAATGGCTGATGTTGCTGGGGGATCTATTGCTACTGGTATTGCTCTAGCTGGAGGTAGACCACTTTATGTAGTACGTTATCAAGGATTTCAATGGTATAATTTAGTATCAGTAGTTAATTATGCTGCTAAATCTAAAGAAATTTGGGGTCGTCCTTGTCCTATTTTTGTTAGAAGTATTGCTATGGAAGGTGGAGTTGGTCCTGTAGCTGGTTCTTCACACCATTCACTAGCTCAAAGAATGCCAGGTATTAAAGTATTAGCTCCTATGACTCCTGGTGAATACCAATTTGCTTATGATTCTTTTATGGCTGATGATGATCCTTATTACATTTCAGAACATAGAAAATCTTATGACAATGATAAAGAATTACCTGATGTATTACATGATACCAAAGTAGATTTTACTTGGTTTCCAATTTCTATTACTCGTTTAGAAATGGAAAAAGTAATGGAATTAGCAAACAAAGAAAATATTAAAATAAATATTTTCCACCAGTTATGGATTAAACCTTTTGATGTACTTCCTGAGTGGACTGAGTCTCTTAAAAATTCTCGTTTTGGTGGTTTAGTTACTGATGATGATTATGTAGAAGGAGCCGCAAGTAGTATTGCTAATGAATTAAGTTTGGCTTCTAGAAAAAATGTATGGACATTAGGCCTAGAACCACGTACAGCAGGTTTTCACCCAACAGTAGATAATCTGCCCCCAAGTGCTGAAAAAATAGTTGAAAAATTAAAACAAATTAAATATGGGATTTAAATGGCCTCTTATTAATGACAATATTACCCAAGGTGATAGAGAAATCTTAGCTGATTTTTGTCTAAATGGTGAACGTTTCACAAATGGACCTAAAGTTAAAGAATTTGAAAAAATCTGGTCTGAATGGTTAGGTGTTAAACACTCTGTAATGGTTAATTCTGGAGCATCTGGAAATTATATTTCAATTGCTATGGTAAAAGAATTAATGGGTGAGGGAGAAGTTATTGTACCCCCTATTGGTTGGGTTAGCGACATATCTTCAGTTGCTCAATTAGGTATGACACCTGTATTTGTAGATGTTTCACTTGATGATTTTAATATTACAGCTGAAAATATTAAAAATGCTATTACTAAAGATACTAAAGCAATTGTATTAGTTCATACACTTGGGTTCCCAGCAATTAATGATGAAATTATTCAAATTGCTAAGAATAATAATATTATGTTAATTGAAGACTGTTGTGAGGCACATGGTGCTACTTATAATGGTAAGCGTGTAGGTTCATTCGGAGATATCTCATTGTTCTCATTTTATTTTGGGCACCACATTACTACCATTGAGGGTGGAACTGTTTGTGTAAATGATGACAAGCTTTATGATTTAGCTAAACTATTCCGTTCACACGGAATGACTCGTGAAGCATCTCAGGAATTACAACGTGATTATCAATTAATGCACCCTGACCTAAACCCATTGTTTACTTTCGCTGTAGCTGGGTTTAATATGCGTTCAACTGAATTAAACGCTGTACTTGGTATTGAACAAATGAAGCGTTTAGATTACAATATAGAACGTAGACGTGAAAATCTTGACATTTGGTTAGATACTCTTGATAGTTCTAAGTTTATGACTTTCTTTAAAAGACAAGGAAATAGTAACTTTGCTTTACCTCTTATGATGCAAGGTGCTACTCGAGATAAATTGAAAGATGTTTGTGATATCTTAGAAGCTGAAGGTGTAGAATACCGTTTAGGTACAGCTGGCGGTGGTAGCCAAGCACGCCAACCTTATTTGAAAAAATTTCCTCATAGAATTAATGGTACTTTAGCTCAAGCAGACTATATTCACGATAATGCTTTGTATGTAGGTAACCATACCGATTTAACTGAGGAACAAATTGTTAATCTTTGTAAAAAATTAAATAATGTTTGATAACCAAAAAGTTTTAGTAACTGGGGGGGCTGGAATGATCGGCCGTCAGTTAGTTGATTTGTTAGTAGAAAGAGGAGCTCAAGTAACAGTAGCTGATTTAAATCAACCCACAGATTTACCTGAAGGTGTTAATTTTGTCCAAGCAAACTTACTTTATTTTGATCAGTGTGAAAATATTTGCTCTGGAATGGATTATGTATTTAATCTTGTAGGTATTAAATGTTCCCCTAAAGTAACTATGGAACAACCAGCTGATATTATGGGTCCTATGATGCAGTTTAATACTAACATGCTTGAAGCAGCTATGAAAGCTAATGTAAAATGGTATTTGTATACTAGTACTGTTGGTGTTTATACTCCTGCTGAAGTGTTTTACGAAGATGATGTTTGGAAAGGATCTCCATCACCTAATGATTGGTATGGTGGTTGGGCTAAACGTATGGGAGAATTGCAATGTGAAGCTTATGCTAAACAAAGAGGTGAAGGTATTTGTTCAATCGTAAGACCAGCTAATGTGTATGGTCCTTATGATAACTTTGATTTAAAAAATGCTATGGTTGTTCCTTCACTTATCCGTAAAGCCCATGAAAATGAAATTTTAGATGTGTGGGGTGATGGTTCTCCAATTCGTGATTTTATTCATGCTAAAGATGTTGCTCGTGGTATGATTTTTGCTGTTGAAAATAAAATCACTGAACCATTGAATTTAGGTTCGGGTACTGGAGTAACTATTAAAGAGTTAGCTGAAACTGTAGCTAATTACTTTGATAAATCTATTCAATGGTCACCCGAAAAACCATCAGGTGATGCTCGTAGAATTTTTAGTATGGAACGAGCTAATTCATATGGTTTCTATCCTGAGGTTTCTATTAAAGAAGGCGTGGAGAGCACAATTGAGTGGTTTATATTGAACCAAGATAAAATTGAGAAAAAATTTAATGCATTAAATAAATAATTATGGGTTTTTATAAAGGAAAAAATGTTTTAGTAACTGGGGCAGCCGGAATTACAGGTCATGCTGCTGTTAAAAGATTATTAGCTGAAGGAGCTAATGTTAGAGCAACTGTATATCAAAATAGAGGTCTTGATATTGAAGATCATCCAAATCTAGAAGTAGTCCAATGTGACTTAATGAAGCACGAAGATTGTATGCGTGTTCTAGAAGGTATGGATGTTTGTTTCAATTTTGTGGCGTTTATTAGAGGTGCTAAAGGTCAAACTGAATATAGTAATGCTCTTGATTTAGTACGAAATAATTTGTTTACTTCAATTAATATGATTGATGCAGCTGTTCGTAGTAAATTAGATAGATTTGGTTTTGTTGGTAGTTCAACTATGTATCCTGATGTATCTCATGCTGTAAATGAAGATGAAGCATTTGATTCAAATCCTCATAAATTGTATAGAGGTGTGGGTTGGATGAAACGTTACGTAGAAAAAGTAATTGAATACTACCAAGATATTTCAGAAACTAAGTTTGGTATGGTTCGCACAACTGCGATTTATGGTCCTCATGATGCTTTTAATGAAAATGGGCATGCTATTCCCCAATTGATTATGAAAGCAGATAGTGGAATGAATCCATTTGAAGTTTGGGGTGATGGTTCTCAAATGCGTGATTTTATTTATGTAGATGATGTTGTTGATGCTGTAATGACAGTTGTTGAAAAAGCACCTACAGGACGTCCTTATAATGCTGCTACAGGTAAAGGTACTACAGTAACTGAATTGGTAGAAACTATTACGGACATTTATGGTTACGAACCTGAATTCAATTATGATGTTACTAAACCTACTATGATTCCTATTCGTTTGGTTGATGTATCAAGAATTAAGGATGAATTAGGTTGGGAAGCAAAACACGACCTTAAAACAGGACTAGAAAAAACTATTGAGTGGTATAAAAATAACAAATAATGGTTAATGCTTTCATTACAGGTATAACAGGAATGGTCGGCTCACATTTGACCGACTTCCTGTTAGAAAATACAGATTGGAAAATTTACGGACTTGCTCGTTGGAATGATTCATTAGAGAATATTGAGCATTTAGCAGAAGAAATTAATAAAAAAGAACGTATTGAAATTATTTATGGTGATTTAAATGATTTAGCATCTCTTATTACAGCTGTAGATAAAGCAAAACCCGATTATGTGTTTCATTTAGCTGCTCAATCATACCCACAAACTAGTTTTGATGCGCCTATAGAAACGTTACAAACTAATATATTGGGCACTGCGAATTTATTAGAGGCAATGCGTAAAAGCGTTTATAATCGCTCTATAATTCACGTATGTGCCTCAAGTGAAGTATTTGGTCGAGTACCTAGAACTAAACTTCCTATTAACGAGGAATGTTCATTCCATCCAGCTTCACCTTATGCTATATCTAAAGTTGGAACTGATTTAATAGGTCGTTATTATGCTGAAGCATATGGAATGACTATTATGACTACTAGAATGTTTACCCATACTGGTCCTAGACGTGGAGATGTATTTTCAGAATCAACATTTGCTAAACAAATTGCTATGATTGAAGCTGGTTTACAAGAACCTAAAATTTATGTAGGCAATTTGGAATCACTTAGAACATATGCTGATGTTAGAGATGCTGTAAAAGCATATTATATGTTAGTTACTAAAAACCCAATTAGAGGGGAATATTATAATATTGGTGGTGATTATACTTGTACTATTAAAGAAATGTTAAATTATCTTATTAGTCAATCCACAGTAAAAAATATTGAAATTGTAACAGATCCAGATCGTTTACGTCCTATAGATGCTGATTTACAAATCCCAGATACTACAAAATTCCAATCTCATACTGGTTGGGAACCTGAATATACTTTCGAACAGACTATGAATGATTTGTTAAATTATTGGAGAGATAAAGTAAAATCCGGAAGGAAATTTTTAAGACGATGAGAATATTAGTTATAGGAGATAGTTGTACTGACGTTTTTAGATATGGTAAGGTAACTCGAATTGCCCCTGAAGCCCCAGTCCCTATTATTGTACCTGAACGTGAAACCGAAAACCCCGGAATGGCGGGTAATGTAGTAGCTAATCTAAAAGCATTAGGTGCTGAGGTAGAATTTATTACTAATAAAACTAAAATTCGTAAAGTAAGATACGTTTGTTCTAAGTATAATCATTTACTTTTAAGAGTAGATGAAAATGATAGGTGTGAACGATTTGATATTGTACCTTTCAAAACCAAAGAATTTGATGCCGTTATTATTTCAGATTACTGTAAAGGGTTTTTAGAAGAAGAAGATATTCAAATGATATCTAGAAGTTTTGAATGTCCCGTATTCTTAGATACTAAAAAAATATTAGGTGAGTGGGCTTTGTCTATTGATTTTATTAAAATTAATTTTCACGAATACGAACGTAATAAAGAAGTTCTAGCAAATAATTCTTATTTAAATAATAAAACTATTGTAACTAGGGGTAAATACGGCTGTGATTATCAAGGTAAAAATTACCCTACAATAGACGTTCCTGTGAAAGATGTCTCAGGAGCAGGTGATACATTTCTTTCAGGTTTAGTAGTAGAATATGCTCGTTCTAAAGATATAGATAAAGCAATTAAATTTGCTCAAGATTGCACAACTATAGTAATTCAAAAATCAGGAGTATCAACTGTTTAAGTTATGGAAATATTTGAATTTGAAAATAAATCATACCTGATTAGTTTTCTTTTGCTTACAAGAAAAAATCCTGAAGGTATTAAAAAAGTAATTAATAATTTTACTTCACTTTCAGATAAACAATTAGATAATTTTGAATTAATAATTAAGATTGATTATGATGATGAAGAATCAATAAATTTAATAAAAGAATTTTCTAATCAAAATACTAACCTTAAGTTTCTTGTTAGTTCTAGATTAAAAGGGTATCCTAGTATGAATGAGTTTTCTAGAGATATTGCTTATTTAGCTAGGGGTAAATACCTAATGCATATTAGTGATGATACTGAAATGGTTACTCCTAATTGGAATAGAATTTTAGAAAATGAACTTAAAGAAACTAGATTTTATGCTTGTAACTTTAATTTTGTTAGTTCTAAAGGAGAATCAGTAAATATTAAAGATGCAGAAGAACCTAAATGGGCTGAGGATAGAACTTTTTTAGGAAAAGTAGGAGTAAATTTTCATGATTTTATTTACATAGCATACCCTAAAAAAATTATGGAATTGTGGGGATTTGTTGCTCCACATGCTTTAGTAGATAATTTTATAGGAGATATTGGTAAAAGAGTTAGTTTCCACCCTTGGAACACCCCAGTTTATGAATTTATTGATAGTATTGAAATAAACCATTATGGGGGATTCCCTGAAGATTCAGAATCATTTCATACTAGTGAACTATCAGAAAAAGTTCACAATACTTATCGTTCTTATATAAATGATGCTTTATTCTTTGATTGTGCTAATAAAGTAAAAGAATACATTGAATGGGAAAAATGGCATAAACAACACAAACTAAACATTGTTAATGATTTTAGAAATAGTGGATTAAGTGTAAAAGATTATTTTGATTTGAAATAATGAAAACAGCAGCTATATTATACAGCCGTAATGATGGTTACAAAGAAGACGAAAGATCAGCTATTTGTATTAATTCAATGGTTGAAACCTTTGATGAACTTTGGTATATTGATTGGAATTCACCTGAAGATAAAGGTTCATTGTTGTGGCAAATTGAAGATAAGTTAGTTAAAAAAGGAAAAATTAAACATATTATTATTCCTCCCTCAATTGCTTCTCAATTAACTCCACCAGATGCTAGTGTTGTAAACGGGCTAATCCCACCTAATTTAGTATTTAGAAGAACTGATGCTGATTGGATTGTAAATACTACTATAGATATTATTGCTCCTAAAAGAGAATTATTTAATAATTTCCTCAAAACAGCTAACCCAAATACATTTTATACTTTATCAAGAAGGGACATTGAATACCAAGATGTAATTGATTACGGAATAGACAAATGGCAAGAATATAGAGATATTTTAGATAAAACTACCCAAGAAAGACGATTGCCAGCAATGGTAACTCCAAATGATAAGTATAGCTTAATTAATTGTTGTGGAGATTTTCAATTAGCATCTCGTAATGTTTGGAATACTATTAAAGGGTATGAAGAAGAAATGTATTATGCTTGCTTCCCAGATACTAATATTCAAAAGAAAGCAGTATTAAATGGGTTTGGTTTAGAAGCAATTTATGATGTTCCTTTATACCATATGTCTCATACGGGAATGGGTAATGATGGTTCGTCTCCTTCAAAACAAAAATACAATGACCCTTGGAAATGGGTAGAATATTTCCAAACCTCAAAAAATACAGAAGATTGGGGTTTAAATGGAGTAGAGATAGAATACGAAACTATCTAATATTTATTACTGAATACTTTAATAACCCCCTACTATGGAAAAAGACACCAAAACCAAAAAAAGGGAGGTAACTAACATTGAGCTTGTTTATGGAAGTAAAGAAGATCTTGTTAGCTTAGCTTCAAAAGAAGAGTTTGTAAACTTCATTTTAGAAGACAGCTTAAAAACAATTACGAAGGCAATTAAAGAAAATTTGGAGAAGGTTGAATTATTTAATATATTGAACCTGTCATTGATAGTAGAACTAGACAAATCTAAATATAAAAACGTTTTAGAACGTATTATACAGCACTATGTCGAGATTGAGGATTATGACAAATGTATTGAAATTCAATCACTTATAAACAAATTATGAGAAAGTGGAAGTATTATTACCTAAATGATTCTAAAAAAGAAACTTGTGGTACTTTATATGCCGAAAACATTAATGAAGCATATTTAATTGCCAGCCGAATGAAACAACTACCTATTAAGGAATTCAAAGAAATATTTGGAGTTGAAAGACTATGAGTGAAGAATTTGAAGGGTTAGGTGATATTAAAGATCTATTTAACCAAGTCTTAGGTTCAGAAGTAACTATTAAAGACAATATAGATGCTACTGAAGAAGGAGTGTTTATAGTTTTTATCAAAAAGTTAGAAGAAGCTTATAATATTGAAAACCAATTATTTGATATTGGTGGTTTAGAATTAGCTAAAGTAACTGACCCACTTTGGTTTGTTCTAGAAAACTCATTTAAATTCTTATATGGAGAAGAAGCAACCGATTTAATCTGGTGGTATATTTTTGATAGATTTAACCCAGATGGTTCAGTTGTCCCATTGGAAGATGAAGATGGGAAACAATATACTTTTAATGATCCTAAAGATTTATGGGCTTATATTAAGTATAGATTTCCTGAAGAAAATGAGGAATAATTTGGTTTTGTAAAAAAATATTCGTATATTCGCGAAAATTTTAAAAGTTACGTATAATTATAAGTTATGACACTAGAAATGATTCCTTGTATTAAGTGTAAGCAAGATATGCCCAAACTTAGATTAGAAAAGTATGGCTACCGAAGTTGTGTAAATTGCTCTACAACTGGGGCTTACCGTGCTATTACCACAACACATGGAGAAGGAGACCATACATGGAATGATATTCAATTAATGACTCCTGAACAATATGATTCTTATCAAAGGTTAGAGGCATCTAGTAGTGGTAAAAAAATAGCTAGTGAATCAAATGATTTTGATGATGATAGAAACCTTCAAGGTCCATTTATTATCATAGACGAAGACTAATATGCCCAAAGCAAAACCACTTACTAAAGAACAAATAGTTGCTGCTCAATCCCAAACATTGAGTAATATGGCTGCTGCTAGGTGGTTGAATTGTTCTTATCAACACTATAAAAAGTGGGCAAAACTCTATAAAGATGAAGAAACAGGAAAAACTTTATTTGAAAAACAATTAAACCCCTCAGGTAAAGGAATCCCAAAATTCCTACGCTCTTCTGGTAAAGAACCTGCATTGTTAGATATTATTGAAGGTAGAATTAATGCTGCTTCATTTTCCCCTGAAAAAATTAAGTATAGACTTGTAAGTGAGGGATATTTATTAGAAGAATGCTCCAACTGTGGTTTCCATGAACGTAGGGTACTGGATTATAAAATACCCTTGTTATTACATTTTAGAGACGGAAACAAAAAAAATTACCGCAAAGAAAATATAGAGTTTTTATGTTATAATTGTTATTACTTGACAATTGGAGATGTTTTTGATAATAAACAAATAGAAGGAATAGAAGACCATAAACCAGTAAGTAAAAGTAACGTTGACTGGGAATTAGATGATTATACTAAACAACGTTTAAAAGAACTAGGTTTAGGTGATGATGAAGAAGATGATGGTCTTGATATTGTAGCTTACTTATGAAAAAGAAACACATTCGAAATATAAAAAATAAAAAACATAATAAACTGGTTAATGATTATGATAACCAGAAAAACAAACACCTTGAACGTTTAGCTAAAAAAATGTTGGAGAACGACGAAAAATTTAGTAAATTACGTGAAAAGGGAATTAATGATAGTTTTCTAGATTTATTTTAATTATGGCCTATTCTGTAAGTGTAAAAAATTATCAAGAATTTGAAGATCTTATTTACAATAAGGATTTAAATATATCTAAAGCTTGTGTTAATGGTATTTTAAAAAATTTAAACACTAAAAAACGATTTGTCCATGTTCTGGAAATTATTATTGAAGATGAAGATAAAATCATGGATCTAACAGTTGATAGAAAAGATTTTATTGATACATTAGAAAAAAACTTAGATATTCATGCTTATCATGAGGAGTATGAACGTTGTGTAGAAATACAAAACGCAATTCAAAAACTTAAAAATAAATAATTATGAAACTTTATAGATACGATTCAAAATCACTTCAATTTAAAAAATTCCCAATTTCAACTCAAGCACTTAAAGCTTTGTTTACAGCAATTTTAATTTTCATGTTTTTGGGGATGAGTACAACTGAAGTAAAAACCGAATATGTTACTAATACTGAAGATATTTTATTAGTAAGATCCAATCGAGAATTTTCAGAAGAAAAATTAGTTAATTTACTTAAAGAACTTAATTTACCTTACCCCCATATTACTTTAGCTCAGGCCAAATTAGAATCAGGAGAATTTAGTTCTCGTATTTTTAAGGAAAATCATAACTTATTTGGTATGAAAGAAGCTAAAGTTAGAGTTAATTTAGCTCAAGGTACTCAATATGGGCATGCTTATTATAATAGTTGGGAAGAAAGTGTTTTAGATTATGCTTTTTGGTATTCTAGCTATGCTCGTAAATGTAAAACAGAAAATGAACTTTTTCAATTGTTAGACCAGCAATATGCTGAAGCTGATCAATATGTATCATCATTGAAACATATCATATCAGATCAACAATTAAAAGAAAAGTTTAATGGCAAAAATTAAGTCACAATCAACAACCTTATTTAAAGACAAACCCAAAGTTAGTAGACCAGGTGTTCATGCAAAAACTAAAACATCAAAACTAAAATCAAGTAAAAATTATACTAAAAAGTATAGAGGACAAGGAAAATAATTAATTTAAATTTAATGTTATGAGTAAAAATTCAGGTAAACAGCTTTATGAAGCTAATCAGGAATGGTTGAAGTGGGCTAGAACAAAATACCCTAGTTTAAAAGTCAAGAAAAAAACCCCACCTCCTTTCCCTGTTTATAATGAGCTTAATGGATATTGAGATAGAAGATATAGGTAATTTTAAAGAATTTTTTCATAGTGTTGATGATGAACTTTTATTAAAAATGTTTTTATATGACCCTAAAAGCATTTATAGATTATGTGCTTTTTTATCATTAGATCTTCAACTAGAAAAAGAATATCTTGAAAAAACTCAAAAAAAACCTAATTAAATATTTGGAGCCCCGAAAGGGGCTTCGTACATTTATGGTATAAGAAAATAAAGGTTATGCTTTGGAAATTTACAAATACAAACAAGTATGGCAATTTAAGAAGCCGTATTGTTTATCGTCCTGATGGAGAAGCATTTGGTTTTAATCCAAAAGGGTTTGGCAGTTTTGTTCATGTTCAGGTATTTAAATACATTTATGAACATCCCCTAATTCCACCTAGTTTATTTACTGGTCAAGATGGTCAAAAATATATTGTACCAACTTGGCAAAAGGTAGTACCTGAAACTACTTTAAATGATATTAAATGGGTTAAACCTGAAATCAAAAAACCCAAACCAGAAAAAAATGAGTGGTTATTTGAATCAAGTAGTGATCCCGGTCATTTTTATAAAGTAACTCAAGTTGGTATTACTTATAGATGTAATTGCCCAGGTGTTTGGAGAGCAAAAGATCGTCGTTGTAAACATATTAAAGAGGTAGAAAAATGTGTAAAGTAAGTTGGTGTAATAACGAAACAGAATATTACAATAAATCTCAAAAATATACTTGGTGTCCAACCCATATCGAGTATAAAAAATGGGTTTCAAATGCCCCAACACGTCCTTGGTTGATGTATAAATTAGAAAAAATATTAAGTGGAGATCTTATTTGTGAGAATTGTGGTATTGATAAAATAAAACAACATCCAAATAGACCACTTAAACAAGTTGTTTCTTTATTCGATGTAGACCACATTAACCCAGAAACAAAAGGGACACCTGAGGGTGAGCAACCAAGTAATTATCAATTGCTTTGTACTGATTGTCACAAATTCAAATCCCATGATGAGGGAGATTTTAAAAATAAACTATACAGATAATGGCAGAAAATAGAGGACGTCCAACAGAACAACCCGCAGTAGTAAAAGAAAAACGTGTTGAAACATTTTATGAAGTACCTTCCAAACCAGAATTAGGTGGAAAATCCGTTTGGTATTATGATCGTAGTAAATCAACAGTAGGTCCTTATAAGGTAGAACACACACCTCCTAAAGGGTATAAACACCCAAAAGTTAAGATAGTTAAAAATCAATCTTATGGAGGTATGCCTATAGTAATGGTGTTTAAAACATCAAATCGTTCTAATGCCAAAACTAAAATGAAAGTTTGGAATAACACTAATATTGATTATATAGTATCAGCTGATAATTTACCGGGTGTTCCTGATAGCGCTATTATACTAGAATTAGGGGTTGGTGAAAATTTTATTACCCAATGGCAATCTAAATATTCTTTATAATATTTATAAATAAATTAAAATAATATACAATGGCAACAAGAGCATTAGTAGGTTTTATTCAGGGAGATGCGGCTGGAAACCTTATTTTAACTTCAACATACAACCACTATGATGGTTATCCTGATAACTTAGGTAAAGGATTAGATAACTTCTATTCAGAACCAAATGAAGCATTAAAAATTGCTTCTATGGGTTATATTTCATACTTAGATCCTGAAACAGGTGAAATTGAAGCCAAACATAAAGAACCAGCTGAAGAAACTGTATTGCCTGATAATTTTGAAGAAGCAATGTTTAGAGTAGCTGAAAAAGGTGATGAGTATGGTGCTGATTATGTTTACATCTACAATGTTGAAACTTTAGATTGGGTACATGCCGAAAATACTGGAATCCGCAATACAGCTTATCGTCTTATGAATAAATTAGCAGACTATAAAGGAGGCGTTTTCCCCGATAGCGGAGATGAGATGAATGAAGATTATAATGCTAAATGGAAAAATTTTTTAAACAACGAAGGAATGGATTTTCCTGGATTTGAAGGTACCTCAGACCAATTAGATAGCTTAAGTTTATATAATAAAAAACCTACTTTATCTCAAACAATCTCTCAAGCAATGTTTAAGTTACAAGATGAGCCTGAACATATGATTGATGCTTATAAAAAATCATTAGCTAATGATATTCGTTTAAATGGTCCTTCAGCTTATGCTGACTACTCAGTAGAAGATTTTGTTGAAGACTATGAGAATTATATTGCCGATAAAATGGATATGTAATTCATAAAAACGTCATATGAAAAATTTGGAGCCCCGAAAGGGGCTTCGTATATTTACATCATAAAGATAATTAAGGTTATGAACAGATTCGAAAAAGAAAATCAACATTTATTTATTGCTCTTGCTAGTATTTTAAACACTAAAGGTGCTGACATTGACATGGAAAGTGATTTTGATCACTGGAGAGAACACCAAGAAATCAAATACACTAATGTTCCCTATATTGGTAGTGGATATTATAATGGGTTAGAAGGTTTTTATTTTAGAGCCAGACGAGATTTCTTCGGTATTAGCTTAGAAGAACTTAAAAATAGCTTCCCAATCACTATTGATGGTTACAAATTTAAGTGTGTTAGTACTAGTGAATTTGAAGTTGATGATGATCGCACTTGGTTTGAGAGTGTTGGTTTCATTATTACTAGAAATGGTGTAAACGTTTTAAAATAAATAAGTTATGACGTTAGATGATTTAAAACAATATGATGATTGGTTCTACGTTGGTGATATTGCTGACGTAGATGGAAATGGTTGGGTTACTCGTGAAGAAGCCGAATTAATTCTTTTAGAGTACAATGCAGGAATCCAAAAATAAATTTGGTTTCCTGAAAAATTGTTCGTATATTTACCCAGTAAATGATAAAGGTTATGTTACAGAAAATTGATTTCAAAATGTTAGCAACAGCACTAGGTGCTCTTGGTTTAGGTTACCTCACAATAGCAGGTACAGTTCAAAAGTATATTCATTTTGCAGACCCACTTAATGAAATGGGATTTGCTTTTATGGCAATGTTTATGGGTGTTGTTTGTTTATTCGGTATTAAAAAATAAAAGTTATGTCAAAAGTAGAAAAATCAATCGTTACGCCTAAGTGGCTAAAAATCAAAGAAATGTATGAGCAAGGTACTAATGGCTCAAGTAAGTATGGTACTAATTTTGAGCTCGGTGGTGAGTTAGATGAACTCGCTTTAGAACTAGTAGATCTATTAGGTGAAATTACCCAAAAATTAGGATTTGATTGTGTTGTTGAAGGAGTAAAAATGGATCTCTGGAAAGAACGTGTTTGGTCTTTGATTGAAAATGCTGGTTTGCTTCCTGAAATTGCTTGGAAAGATGAGCGTGATGCTGAAGAAGCTGAAGTCAAGGATAATTGGTATGAGACCGAAGATGAAATGGATTTGGATGAACTAGCAAAACAAGAATATGGATTCTAAATTAAAAGAATATTTGTACATTCAGCTCAATTATATTCTCCAACAAATGGAGGATAGAGATATTAGAGGAGCTATGATTCAATTAGAAGGTTTAATTAATAAGATTAAATACGATCGACTATGAAATATATTGAAGTAAATGGTTGGGGAAACCGTAAAAAACACCTTATCCCACTAGATAAGATTGTTGATTTTAATTTTGAAGATGATTATACTACTATTAGTTTTGTAAGTGGTAAAATAGTCAATGTTATTGAAAATGAATCTACAATCAGAGAAATGTTAAGATATCATCAAGTTAATTTGGTTAATGAAGAAGATATTCATACATTTTATGAAGGATTAAGTGAGTTCCAAGCTGAAATGGAACCACCATATTATTATGAAGGTGATGATGAATTACCATTTTAAATTATGAAACAGAAAGTAATTGACGTAAAGTACAGAAAAGATTCAACTCAATTCCCTAAGTGGATGAAGTATGAAATTACATTGTTGAATGAAGATGGTTCAACCGACAAAATCCCAGCTTATGGGAAGGACCTACAAGATGCTCTATCACGAGTAGTACATGATAAAAAAGTACAAAAAATTAGTAAAACTACTAATTCAATTCCTTGGTGGGGTTGGGCTACAATTTGGTTTGGTTATCTTGGTTTTATATCTTTTTGGTGGGAAAAATCAGGTAATACTGATATTCTAGCAGGTGGTATTTTATCTGCTATGATTGTTTTAGTATTTGTTATGTTGTGGTCTAAAGATCGAAATATAAATAAAAATGGCTGAAAAAAGAGGACAAACTGAAAAACTACGTTATGACTTCAACGAAGCTCGTTGTTGCGAGATTTATTTTGAAGGACTAAACCGCTTTGGTCGGGTTACTGCTCGTGAATTTCGTTCATTTGGGGGTCCACGTCGTATTTTAAATGTAGATAATAGAGACAATGTTTTCTATGAAGATTATGAGGGTCCTGTTTATTGGTTTGGTACTAATAAAAAAGTATCCAAAGTTGATGTAAGCAATAAAATTATGTTTTTACATGGTAAAGACCCCCGTAATTTTGGTTCTTGCCGTCCTCATGAACGTCACTTACTTGATTAATATGGAATTTACTTTTTGGGATGAACAATGGAGAAAACATACCGGGAAAGAGACAGAGCAGGGAAGAAAGACACCTAGCTCAGAAGATTCGACGTCGTATGATCCAAAGGGACCATGGCGACATGAACAAATACACAAGAAAAATAAAACACAAGGGTAAAGATGAAGCTTAAATTGGCCACCAAAGTAGAAGTAAAAACTTCTCCGGGTAAAGGTTTAGGTGTGTTTGCGATTGAACCTATTCTAGAAGGAGAAGTAATTGAGGAATGTCATTTAATTACTTTGCCTATAAAAATGGGAGAAAATTCTGGATTACTTAATGATTATAGGTTTTTATGGCCACAAAGAGGTGACCATAAAGAACACGTTATACCACTAGGGTATGGGTGTATTTATAACCATAACGATAATAATAATGCTACTTGGAAAGACCATCCCCGAAATAAGACTTTTCAATTTATTGCTGTTAGAGATATTGAACCCGGAGAAGAAATTTGTACATGCTATGGCAATGAGCAGTACTGGGAGGAAAGAAATTATATAAACAAGATATGACATTTATTTATTATTTACTTATTGGTACTATATTTACTTTAATTTTAGATTTATTAGCTAATTACTTAAAATCTGAAAAAAGATTTAATAATATAGAACGAATAGTAGTTATAGTGCTTTGGCCTGTTTCAATGGTAGTATTTTTCCGTGAATTATTAAGAGCAAAAAACAACAGGTTGTGAATATAAAAGATTTATTAATAGGAGCATCGTTATATTTCTTAGGCCAACTAATTACCTATTGGCAATTGAATGGTCAATTTATTTGGACTTGGGCTAAGAAAAATCCAATGTGGTTAGCTAGTTTAGGTATTCCTATTTCACTTATTTTTATTTATGCTACTAAATTTAGTGTAAATGGATTTGATGGTCAAATGTGGCCTCAACGGTTTGTAGGGTTTGCTACGGGGATGATTGTGTATGCTTGGGGGACGAGTTATTACTTTAATCAACCAATTGATATGAAAACAGGAGTAAGCTTGGCTTTAAGTTTGTTATTAATTATTATACAAGTGTTTTGGAAAACTGCTTAAAGCTCTTTTAACAATACACTCCATTCGCATACGTATATACGATTATGTTTAAACAGTTATACTATCACAACGACAAAGCTTACCTAATTAATAGGAGAATACCGGTCCACAACTTTGAAAAAAAAGGTGAATTAAACCTTGACTTCGTACAAGCGTGGCGCGATCATTTAGGATGTGATCACGTTTTGAGAGACCAAACCCATTTTATATTTTGTGAAACGATTGAAGATGTTGAATTTGAAGAATTAAACAATGGCTAAATTTCATTTTGACGAAGAGGAAGACCCAATGCCCTACCAGCCTAAGAAAAACCCTGGGAAAAAAGATATGTGGGCTCAGAATCCAAGAAAGAAAACTAAAATTAAAAAGTTCAAATATAAAAACCTATGAAACGAAGGCTAATATTTTCAATTAGTACGTCATTTTATAAACGAGATAATTGGGTAGAACACGTCTATGAGTCTCTAAAAGCGCAGACCTATCCTTGGTGGGAATGGGTGGTGACCGATGATTTTTCAGAGGAAAATAGCGCGGAAGAAAAACTTCTCGCTATCGCTAAAGAAGACGCTCGCGTTAGGTATTATAAACAATCAAGAAAAAAAGAGCTCTTCTACAACCCACAATATAGTTGTACAGGTGATATTGTAATGCAATTGGATTGTGATGATTATATTTATCCTAGTTTGTTGGAACAATATAATAAGTACTTTAGTGAGGATCCTGAATTGATGGGGATTACTTGTGGGTTTATGGCTCGTAAGAATTTGGATAAGGAATTTGTTCACACCTCAGGTTCTTATATTTTAAAAGACAGATGCAATATAAATTGGGCTCAAATGGGAAGAGCTTGGAGAAATATTATTCCTCATTTTGATTTTAATGGAGATTTAGAGTATTACCAAAATGATACTAATATGTGGCGTCAAGTTGAAGCAAGAGGTAAGGTTTTGTTTTTACCTCGTGAATTGTACGTATACAATTATCAAGATGATTATAACTCTATCTCTAAAATAAAATATTCGTGGGAAAACAACCAAAGATTAGAGAAAGAGAGAATCTTTATGGAAAATCGTTTTCCTATGTTGGAAGAAGGAGAATTTTGTACTTTTGATTTGAAATATTTATCTATTGACAACCTTACGTGGGCTTTTTACACTTGTGAGTTTAATACTAAAACCACCCCACAAAATGTATGCTTTATTAAAGCGGGTATAAGACCATACGAGAAACAGTTACTGAATGAGCTGTTTTACGATCATAACATTAGTTACGACATTAATAAACGCGAAAAATACGATGAAATCGTGGTGTATTTGGACGAAAGAACGTTAGAATATCTGGAGACGAATTTTGGGGAGATTAGAGAAAAGCATAGTGGTACTCCTTTTAAATTTGCTATAGATTACACTACAACTACTATTGATCACGAACGTTTAGAACTATTTAATCGATGGAGTTTTTGGCAAAGTGGCCATCTATATTACGGACATTTGCTTTGGTGATATTTATAACCAAAAAATGTCATACGAAAATAGAAAGTACGTAATTTTTAATGTATCTGAGTTAGGAAGTATTAATTTCGATGAGGTTATGGAAACCTCTGCTGATACTGTTAGATTATCTTTAGATGGGACTCAAACGTTTGTTAAGTTCAATTATTCGGCTTATACTGATGAATCTGGTTCATTAGTAGAGAATATTCCGGCTTCGGTTGATGCTTTAACTACTAAGTCACAATTGTATTCTCACAGTGAAATTTTAACACTTTTATCAGGAGCTGATTGGACTGATCCGAACCCTACAGAAATGTAATTTGTTATGGGTAGATTATTTGGATTTGAAACGGGAAACAAACTTCCTCATAGGAGAAGACAAAAAGGTAAAGTAGCTACTACAGTTGCTGTTAATGCTGCTGCCTCCTCATCAGATCTTCGAAATGCACCTAATTATACTGACCAGTATTTAATTGTTCATGAAAGTGAGACAATGTTTGGTCAAAGTGCTGCTACTGCTACGCCTGTATTTTGGACTTGTGACATAAATGATGAAGATTTATTAAATTTAATTAATAGATTACCTAGTTCCCCTGATAATTTTACAGATGTTAATGTTGCTAAAGCATGGGCTTTAGATAATGATTTTATGATCATTACCAGTAATAAGAGTTTTAATACAGTTGGAGGTGATTTAGTATTATATTTTGACGTTTCTAGTGTTGACTGTTGGCCCGGGAGCGGGAATAAATTATATGATTTAAGTGGTAATGGTAATTATGCTACATTATATAATTCTCCATTAATTGAAAAAGGGTATATTGAATGGAATGGAACTAATGAATATGCTCAAATTTCATTTGATTCAAGTATGGCAGCTTGGAATACTGCACAAACTGTTTGTATGTGGTTAAACCACAGTTATACCTCTGGAAGACGTAATCCTTGGGATCAAGCTTATGGGGGGTATGGTACTTGGACACATGAACAAGGGGAAAGTATATCTCATTACTATGGTGATGCAGGTAGGAATGCTTCACCTTATGTAGGTAGAGGTTCAGGAGCACCTGGAAGAAATCAATGGAATTTTGTGGTTACTACTAGAAGTACTACTCAAAGTAAATGGTATGTAAATGGTACTAATACAGACACTTATAACCATAGTTATGGTACTTTAACAACCGATACAAACGTTGTTAGATTAGCTAGAGGGTATGCTGGTTATTGGCAAGGTAGAATGGGAAGCGTGATGGCCTATAGTAAGGTACTAACTCAAGCTGAAATTTTACAAAACTATTACTTAGCTAATATTGTAACTGATAATTTACAATTACATTATGATTTTGGTCATTTTGCCTGTTATGATGGAGAGAGTTCTACAATTTATAATTTAGCTGTTCCTGCATCAACGGGAGCAACAATTGTAAATACTGGAAATGATATTACATATAGTAAAGCTGGGTATATAGAATGGGCTGGTAATAATGCTGCTTATGTAGATATTCCTGATACAGGACAAATGGGTAATTTTAGTTTATCTGCTTGGGTTTATAATAAATCTGGAGGTGATGGTAGACATTCTTTATTGAGAAATTTTTGGGAAATTGTAGGTACTAGTTTACAATTTTGGTCCTATGATTTTGCTAATGATTATTGGAGAAGCACAGCCTCAAATATAGTTCCTTATGATACTTGGACTCATATTACTACTACTTGGGATGGTTCAGTAGTTAGACACTATGCTAATGGAGGATTAGTATGGGTAGATAGTAATGTTTCAAGTGGTACTTCTGAAAACCTATATTGGATGGGTGGCTACGGAGGTAGAAAATTTAAAGGTAAAGTAGCTGTATTATCAGTTTATCAAGATACTTTAACTGGTGAGGAAGTGTTCCAAAACTATAATGCTTATCAAGATAGATTTAAATAATGGCAAATGTACTAAAATATAAAACTTCACAACCAACTAAACGAGGATTACGTAAAGGTAATGTTGTTTTGGGTACTGGTGATGAAAATTATGGTCCCTCATCAACTACTGGTTATTATAGTGGTGTTGATGTGCCTGAGGATGGGTTTGTTGTTTATACTTTAGGTTTAAATAATAATCCTAAGGTATTTGTTGCTCAAACTGAAGATGATTTACCTGCTATTGCTAGAACATTAGGGGGTGGTGTATTAACTGTGTTAGAATCTAAAAACTATTTACAAACTTTAGCTAATACTTGGGTTTTAGATAGCTTACCAAAAAACAAATTGACTGATGGTTTAAGACTAAACTTAGATGCTAGAGTTGAATCTAGTTTTTTAGATAACCAACCTACAATTAATTTAGCTGGTAATCCGGATTTTAGTAACGGCACTACCGGCTGGAATGCAAACCAAAATGTAACACTAAGTGTTGAGACTATTAACGGTACTAGGTTTCTAAAAGCAAAATCAAACCAAACTATCAGTACTCCGGGATTCAAATCGAGTAATATAACAGTAAGTGGTAATACAACCTATACCCTCACCATAAGAGCTTATAAAAACGACTCACGGAGTATCTTCTTATATGCAACAGGTAACGGGACTGGAGGTTCAGATATAGTATGGTCAAACGCAT
>Ga0208161_1000084_pt1 | contig 45507 bp, 36 predicted proteins | sample CB_VirMetaG_3_FD_184538 | JGI IMG/M metagenome (GOLD analysis project Ga0208161, IMG submission 184538) | Freshwater to marine saline gradient viral communities from Chesapeake Bay - CB_1508_1S Viral MetaG (SPAdes) (version 4) | ecosystem: Environmental > Aquatic > Marine > Coastal | place: USA... | reverse complement strand
ACTAATATCTGTGCTTCTGTACTTGTGGATGAAGCTACTCAGGTTAAAGACAAGCTGCTGGGCATTCAGTCAAAGACTGGTAAAGATGCTCAGGAGAATATATTCATGAAGAAAGTAGTGCCCATGTTCAGGGCCTACCCATTCTTCTTTAAACCTATTCAGGATGGCACTACGAACCCACGTATGGAGCTCGCTTTTCGGGAACCATCAAAACGAATCACCAAGAAGAATAAGACGTCGCAGAAGGGCGACGCACTCAACACGATCATTAATTGGAAAAACACCACTAATAACGCCTATGACGGAGAAAAACTTCATATGCTCTACCTCGACGAGGCTGGCAAGTGGGAAAAACCTACCGACATTAAAGAAGCGTGGCGCATTGAGAGAACTTGTCTCATCGTTGGAAAACGCATTGTTGGGAAGGCTCTAGTAGGTAGTACTGTTAACCCTATGGACAAGGGGGGTAATGAGTACAAAAATCTGTGGGACGATTCTGACCCGTCTGAAAGGAACGCCAACGGGCGTACCAGGTCTGGTCTGTATAGGATTTTCATACCAGCAGATGAAGCGCTTGAGGGATTTTTCGACATGTATGGAAACCCTGTAATTGAAAACCCGACAAGATCCGTAGAAGGTGTAGACGGCGAAATTATAGACCAGGGAAGCAGGGAATTTTTGAATAATGAAAGAAAATCCTTAAAACACGACCCATCCGAGCTTAATGAGATTATAAGGCAGTTTCCTCTAACTGAAGACGAAGCGTTTCGTGACTCAATCGAAGGCAGTGTATTTAATATAGGAAAAATTTATCAGCAGATAGATCGGAACAACAACATGTATCCCGACCCCGTTGTTGTAGGAAATTTCCTATGGAAGGAGAAAGATAAGGAGGTTATTTTTTCTCCAGACCCAAGGGGAAGGTTCAGGGTGTCTTGGCAGCCACCAGCCGAAATGAGAAACAATGTGATCGATGACCGAGGAAAAAAGAAACCAGGTAATTTTTTGTATGGTGTTGGTGGCGTTGACTCTTATGACCTTGACGAGACTGTTGATGGAAGAGGCTCTAAAGGGGCTCTTCATTTGTACAATAAGTTTAGTATGAATGGGGACGTACCCAGAAACATGTTTGTTTTGGAGTACGCATCTAGACCAGACTTAGCTAGTATATTTTACGAAGATGTTTTAATGGCTGCTTTTTATTATGGGTACCCGCTACTTGTAGAGAACAATAAGTACGGCATAGTAAGATACTTTGAATCAAGGGGTTACATGGATTACCTAATGGATAGGCCAGATCACTTGCAATCTGCCTCCCCATCGAAAGTTAGGACTAAAGGAATACCGTCAAACTCTCAAGACGTCATACAGGCACATGCTCACGCTATAGAGGCTTACATACACAATTACGTGGGTATCACGGCAGAAACCGCTGAGTTCGGGAATATGTATTTTAACAGGACTCTTGAGGATTGGATTGGTTATAAAATATCAAACAGAACAAAGTATGACCTCACAATCAGTTCTGGATTAGCGCTTCTTGCTGCTCAAAAAGAGAAGCCGAAAAAACAAAAATCAGACCTAACAGACAAGGTGTTCTTTAGAAAAACAAAACTAAAAGAATGGCACCGTTAACTTTCTTATATTTGCCGTTAGATGTACGGCAAACAAGGGAATAATAGTGTCAGCTTTCCTGATCCACTCGCACCAAAGTCGATAAAGGACGGAAAGGAATACGGGTTGCGGTATGCAAAGGCTATTTCTTCTCAGTGGGGAGGGTTCGATCATGACGAATCATTGATGAGGAAGAGGCGCAAAGTTTTTGAAAGGAACAGGAAATACGCCAACGGAACTCAAGACACTTCCATATATAGGCAGCTTTTGACGAGCTTAGATCCAAACAATGGAGACGGTAGTTTTTTAAATATAGACTTTACTCCAGTACCGATCCTGCCTAAGTTCGTTCGTATTGTAGTAAACAAAATTTTATCTAGTTCTCCGTACCCTAACCTGGAGGCGGTAGACCCATTGTCTTCCAGCGAAAAGGATTTAGAGCGGAAGAAGGTGGAGATGGCGGTTGCCAACAAAAAGAAGCTTGGTCAGATACAGGAAGACACTGGTGTCAATGTCTCTGAAATGGAAAGCATACCAGATACCCTTGAGGAGGCTGAAATATTTATCGGCAATAATATCAAGTCCACGTCAGAGATTGCCGCTCAAATAGCTACAGATATGACGTTAAAGTGGAATGACTTTAACGACACTGTATACAGGAGGTGCGTTAATGACCTCACTACCTTGGGTATGGCGGTTACAAAAAGAGACAATGACCCAAGCTACGGAATCAATGTCTCATACGTGGATCCTGTTGATTTCATTCACAGCTTCACAACCGACCCAAGCTTTGGAGACCTTGTATATGCTGGTCATGTAAAAAGGATTCCGATACAAGAATTGAAAAGAATTGCTGGAGATCAATTTACTGAAGAGCAGTATAAAGAAATAGGTCTGAAAGCAGCCAAAAAGTATGGGTACGACGCTTCTAAAATAGGTCAGAGCAGGTACGACGAGTATCTGAAAAGAAATAAGTTCGGCTATGACGAGTACATGATTGAGGTGATGGACTTTGAGTTCATGTCTGTAGACTGCATGTACTTCGAGGAAAAAGAAAGCAGGTTTGGCAACATGGGCTTCTATTTCAAAGGAGACAGTTACAAGGAGCCAACCAACTCGGTTTACAAAAGGGAAGTTTCAAAACTTGAAAACGCCACTGTTTACGGAGGTAGCTATATCATTGGTTGTGATATGCTGTTTAACTACGGCATGAAGACTAACATCCCTAAAAACGTTCACGATTTAACCAGAACCAACCTGTCCTACTCTGTTGTTGCAACCAACATGGAGGATATGATACCTAAGTCTATGGTTGATAGCTGTATAGGTTTTGCAGACCAGTTGCAGATTACTCACCTTAAAATACAGCAGTCAATAGCCAAGGCGAAACCAGACGGGATTATCATTGACGTAGAAGGGCTTGAAAACGTACAGCTGGGCAAAGGTGGAGAGCTTCAGCCGCTTGAGCTTCATGACATATACGAGCAAACGGGTGTTTTCTACTACAGAAGCAAAAACCCTGAAGGGGGATTTCAGAACCCTCCAATTAGGGAGATCAACAATAGCGTTCGCAACATAAACGAGTTTATTGCCCTGTACAATCATTACTTGAGGATGATCAGGGACGCCACTGGCATCAATGAAGCCATGGATGGGACAACACCGAAAGGAGAACAGCTGGTTGGTGTTAGGCAGCAGGCTATAGCTGCAGGAAACAATGCTATATACGACATCACCAACTCGTCGATGGTGCTGTATAAGAAAGTGTGCTCTGATATAGTCAAGTGTCTCCAAGTAATACCTAGAGAAAGCATTTTGTATAAGGCTTACGAAAACGCAATAGGTAAAGAAAATATTGGGATTCTAACTACATTTAGTGATCTGGCTATGTACAATTTTGGGGTGCAAGTCGTCAAGGAAATGGAGGATGTAGAAAAGCAGTATCTGGAGCAGAATATACAGATATCCTTGTCTCAGAAAGAACTTGACATAGAGGACGCCATAGCCATAAGGCAGCTCAAGGATGTGAATCAAGCCGAAAGGCTCCTTGTAGTTAGACGCAAGAAGCGTATGGCGGCTAACCAGCAGCTTGCTCAACAAAACTCTCAGATGCAGGCTCAGATTCAGGCTCAAAGCGCACAAGCCGCAAGCCAAGCTAAGATGCAGGAGATGCAGATGAAGGCTCAGATAGATGCTCAAATGGAGCAAATGAAGTCTCAGCTAGACGCTCAGATGGAGGTTCTAAAGCACGAGCACAGAAAAGAGATTGAGATGATCAAGGCTCAAGCGACACTTGGATTCAGAACAGAAGAAAAAGAGTTTAAAGAAAAGCTTGAGGTTCTAAAAGAAGACAGAAAGGACGATAGGGTTAAGAAGCAAGCTTCTGAGCAGAGTAAGCTTATATCACAAAGGCAAGGGGAAAGAGGGGAGCTTCCAGAGCCAATCACGGGTGGTAGATCCGAAGATCCTCAGGAGATAGTAAACCAAATAATACAAAATGGCACAGGTCAATCTTGATACAGCCTCTAGGCTAGATATAGTATGCAGAAAGGGGGACACCTTCAGTCTTGGTATTGATTTTGGTGTAGAGATACCCCTTCAGGGCGACGATCCAGAAGATGCAACCCTTCAGGGTCAGTGGAAGATGCAAGTTAGAACCTCTCAAAACGAAGAGTCTACAAGCCCCGTGTATAACACCATATACAACCCAAGCGGAACAATAGATACGGCTAGTACTGACTTTAAGTTTACGAGAGAAACTGGAGACGCTGAAAACTCAAAGTTGGTTATTACTTGCGACGCTCAAGATCTAAATACATCTGGAGAGTATGTTTATGACTTGCAACATAAGAAAATACAAGGATTGAGTGAAGAAATAAAAACTTACTTGTATGGTAAGTTTACTGTGGTCGAGGATGTAACTAACTCATAATGGCTGTAAGGGTAGTAAACGAATCTAGCCCAGTCATAAGAATAACGGGGCAATCTTCACCCGCAGTGGCGGCTCCTATTAATGAAGTAAGGACTGTCCACGTAAATCAAAACAGCAGCATAATAAATGTTCCTTCTATCTCCCCACCTGAGGTTTCTATAGAACCTATAGCCTCTCCTTCGGTCGTAGTAAGCTCACCTGAGGTTAGGCCATTTAAGGTTGTTCTCATACAGGGACCTAAAGGCGATCCTGGAGAGGCTGGTACAGGGACGGGTGAGCTGTCTTCAGAGTTGTTTGTCACGAATGAGGTAGGTGATATAGAGGAAGGGTTTGAAATAGGAGAAGAAACAAGCCTTGAAGTCATAATAAGGAACATGCTGACAGACAGTAATGTTTATGTGTCTGGTGGTGTCTATTTGGTTTTAGACGGCGCTGATATAGGAAGTCAGCAAACAAACACTTTTGCTAGTGAGTTTAAAATGGACATCAGTAGCGATCTGTTTCTTACTTCTGGTTCTATTAGTGTAAAAAACGCAAATTATTTAGACGCTCAGCCTCTTGTAGTGAAGGTTGTTCCTTCTAATCAATTTATAAGTGCTATATATAAAACAAGCTGGGATACAAGCCTATACGACCAATCTCAAGTGTTTTCATACTTCGATCTTATTGACGGGGTTCAGCTTGGAGAAAATAAGATAATAGCTGTTGTTTTTTGGCAGGACGAGGTGCAGTTTGGTTATGGTCCGTCACAAATCGTTATTGAAGAAATTGAGCTTGTAAAGTTTTACGTTGGTAAAAAAATAAGAGCGTTTACTAGCGTCTGCGCTGATCCTCAGGGTTCTAATATATCACCTAACCCACTAAATCAAGAACCGAACTTATATCAGTCAGAGTCCGCATTTATAGAGAACATACTTTTTCAAGACCCGAACGAAGACATATATTCTGAAATAATAGTTGACTTTACTTCTGAAGGTAGAGAGGTTATTGTTCCCTTGTCGATAGATGGAAACACTTACAGTGTAAACGATTCAAATAGATTTTTAGTTATAGAGTTGCCTTCTGAGTTTTTGCTGTCAGAAGTTGCGGCTACCACGGCGGGCTCTGGGGCTTATTCTCTTTCTAATTCTATTGTATCTTTGGGCGGAACAAATCCACTTGGAGACAACTACTTAAATGCGGAAGGACATGCGGTCAGGTATTATAGGTTTGTTGTCCCTGGGGCATTTACGGAAGATTTAAAACTAGATTTGCATATAACACTTTCTGAGTAATGGCTATATTTTTTGGAGACGAACTAAAAAGTTCAAATAAAAATTTTCCGATAATCGACATCTCGGAAAACAATGCAAAGGGTGTAATATTTGTCAAAGACGTTACAAACCCTGTGGGCCTTGCTACTGACGATCTTTTTAATGCTACTAACGTCCCCTGGCCTAAGGTCTCTCAGGGAACCGTACTCGTAGACAGGGCCACGGGAGATGTATTTATATACATTGGATTCTTTAGTAACGGTTCGGGGGGATCTATTACCACAGGCAATTATAATCCCGACTCAGATACTGATCTAGATAATCCAAACAACGACACGGGGGTTCAGGGAACAGACTATTATAGCTTTTTTACTGTATCTGGAAACCCAAACTGGAAGTCTATAGGTAACACTCCAGTCTTTGCAAGCGACATCATTGCAAACATTGGTGCTGATGGAGCTTTTGGTAAATACCTCACGGGTCAAAACGTGCCCCTATCTGGAAAGACTGCACTTGAAGCCATTGAAGAGGCTCTAACTCAGTATCAAGTTCCAGTTACAGGCGATATCGTCTTTAATAATGGTAAAATGGGGACGAGAACCTTCGATATAGCCGAGAGGCTTGATGAGTTTGCTGGCTTGGTAGGTAGTTTCACAGTAAAAAACTCCAACGTCGTCTCTATGGATTCTTCCGACAGCAGCGGAAACCTTCAGGACTTTGGAATAAAAAAGATAGAGGTCTTTAGGGATAGCTCTACTGCTTTCTCTACGGATACTTCAATAGCGAAAATAGAATGGAGCGGTAGCGCCTGGCAGATGACTGGCAACCTCACTTCAAACTCCAATGGACTTACTCAAAACTTTTCTGGGATTCAGGCTCTAAATATTTACAATTCATCCACTGTTACTTCGCAATTTTACTTCCAGGACACAACCTACGACTTGGCGGGGAGAGATTCTGGTAATTTTAAGTACAGGGTAGAGGTTACTGGATATCAAGACGACACGGCGTCAAAGCTTTCTGAGGACAACAGGAAAGGTCACATAAGTGTAAGTGCATATTCTCAAGCTTCAATAACGTCCAGAAACGTAAGTAGGATTGATACTGGTGTGATAAGTACAAACGAAGCTTCTCAAATCACCACAACTAGTGGAGACAGGCTTTATGGAAATGTCAACTCTGACGTTTCATTTACTGTTCAGAACAACACCCCGACAACGACGATCAGCACCCTTAGAGTTAAAAGGGCTTTTGATAACTCAAACACTTATACAACGGTTCATGAAACTTCGGTTTCAATAGCTTACAATTCCACATCTACAATAACCTTTGATGATGGCCTTTCTGCGGTTTATACTGGAAGCGAGTCTCTGCCTATAACTAGTAGGGATTACGATAAAATAAAGTACAGGGTTGAAATTATAGACAATGGCACGGCGGCAACGTCTACAAATGAGGTTCCGAACAGCACTACGACCGTTCAAATGTTCGCTCCAGTTAGAATAGCCTACGCTACGACTTCTTTTGATGACACAAACGCAAGCTCTCAAGCAAGCGCTATTCTTACCGCTGCTTCTGCATCTTCGGATATACCGATTGATATGGGCACTGGCGATGCTTCTGTTATTAGTAGCATAGGAAACTTCTCGGTCAATTCTGGCTCTGCAGCAAACGAATATCTGTACTTGTGCTACCCTAACACAGACAATTCAGGGGATTCCCCAACACACAACACCGTAGTTGACCTCGCCTCTGGTCAGAATCTTACTGATGCGTTCACGAAGGTTACTCCAGGTGCTGGGGTTTCAGTAGATCTTGGCGTTGCTGGAGGGGCCCAGGCAATAAACTACACTGTATACATAAGTAACGCGGCTGGTTCGTTTAATGACACCTCCGTTGTTTACAACATCTCATAAAAACAAGACATGGCTATAGGATTTATTGATGCGCTAACTCACAACTCGACGGTCAACGGGTACGGACTGGTCGAGAGTGATGAGATTCAAGGTGGTATAAGGACCTCGGTAGACAACCTTTTTGAGCTGGCTAAGCTCAAGCACATAGTGTCTGCAGCTGCTATCGGGCAGCTCAAGGAGTATAGTTCTATAGTTTTTGTCCGAAACACAGACCCTCTTACTACAACAGGCGCTGCTAACGGGGATAACACGATCACGGTTGAAATTGACGGTACGGATACGTTTTTTGAAGCTCCTTCGACTACAAACGGGATAGGAAAGTTCTACTGCCTTACCGATATCACGCTGATAGAAACGCCAAACAGCGAGGCTACCCTTACAGTAACAGACGATAACGGAACCCTTACAGCTGTTCCTGCGGCCTGGGCGTTGTTGGACAGTCTCGTTGGTGGTGGAGGTGGAGGAATTTCTGACTTCAGCGGGGTGACATACAATGACGCTGACAATACTATTGTCACAACACCTTTGGTTGTCGGAGACGGAACTCTTGCGTTTACGTTCCCTACTTACGACGATGTAGCGAATGTATTTAATCAAGGGTTAGCCACAGGTGACTCAAGTATAGAGATAGTTAACCTCACAGGCGCCGATGCTCCTCAAAAAAGAATAAGGCTCAAGATCAACGGACAGCACCAAGGAAGGTCCTTGAGGTTGTGGAATGGTGATGCTGTTGCCACGACATATAATGTCGGGCAGTCTGGATATAATACCTTGCTTGACGTAGGTCAGACAGGAGTCCCTGGAGAGAATCTTCAGAGTAACATACGGACCAATTTTTTGGTTCAGCCCAACACCAACAACTCTGCAGAAGGCAACTATACTCCAGGTTTGCAGGTAAACAGGGCTTCAGGTGTTGTTCTAGGCGCCGCTGCGAACATCCAAGTCGTCACGGATGATAGTGGGGCTGTTACTGCTCAGCTTTCTGGAACTAGAATCACCAACCTCTACTCAGACGTTCTTGGTCTAACCAGCGCCTTAGTAGTAGACGGCGCAGGCCAAGTATTTAAGAAAACCCTTGGGACGGCGGCTTTTGAGGACATAACGAACGGAGATGGGACTGGAATTATAGACGACCTTCCTCAGGGAGTTTACGCCAGCACCGTAATGTCCCCTGACCCAGCCAACAACGCAACAAACGTAGTTATATATGATTACGATAATGGCTCCGCAGCGAGCACTACTGTAGATACAGACGGAAACGGAAACCTAGCCATTGCTCTTAATAGGATTATTCAGCTTGGAACCGACACCGCGGCGGGAGGACTAACTATCGGAACCTCTACCTTGTGGGATAGTGGAAACGGAACGTCCAGCAACCTTAGGGTGTATGGAGACACCACTATAGACGGGGATCTTACCGTAGCTGGTAGTCTTATAACAACAACTACAGAGGAAGTTTCTTTTGAAGATAACCTTCTCTCTTTAAACGTAGCCAGAGAATCAGACGGAACCATTACGTCTAACGTTTCATCGGCTAGTTTGCAGCCTTCTGGCATTGAGGTTTTCCATGGTAGTGGAACTAACATAAACAACGCCAGACCATATATAAACTACAAGTACAACACTGACAACACCCTTTACGGTGGGTGGTACTTGGCTCATGGATACGAAGTAGCCACTTATGAAGCTGATGGTGTTACTCCAGCAACATACACCACAAACCCAATAGAGGGAAGAATACTTAGTACCGTTGACGTGCGTGTCGTTCCGACCACACAACAAGCAGACGACAGGTTCTTGTATCACGATATGAATGATACGGATGCGGAAGAGAATACACTGAAGTTCATTACCACTCCGTATGGCCTGCTTAAAAAGTACAGCAGAACAGAGTCGTTTACGTACACCCCTGATGGCGGATCTGAAAGCACATACAACCAAACTTTTGTTAGGTCTTATACTAGGACCTCTGTTGTTACTGTAAACTACGGTGCCTCAGGTTCAACCTCAGCGCCTCGCCCAGATGGTTCTGTTAGAATATATCACGGCTTGGACCTAGAGGATGGATTCGTTCATGTGGTCGGTATTGTAATATCTCAAGCAGCTGGAAACCTTCCAGTAGGAAGTATTGTTCACCCTAAGGTTAGGGTTAGAACTCAATCGGGGACCTTCCCTGATGAATACAAAAATAGCTGCGATGTTTTTGCTAACGGTTTTGAGAACGGTGATGTTGTCAAGTTTGTTGTTATGGGATGAGTTTGTATATTTGAGCAAACTTTAATCCACATGAAAATTACAATGCTGAAGTGCATCGAAAGCCTTAACGGGTTCTCGAAGCTTTCTCACTGCGACCTTCCTTTTAAATTGAGCTACACGGTGGCTCAAAATGTAAAAAACCTAGAGGCTATAGTAAGGCCTTTTGAAGAAAAGAGGAATGAGTTTATCGAATCTTTAAAGGCTGAAGTATATAGCGACGACGACGGCAAGCAAGTTGTATCTGACGAGGCTGCCGAAAAGTTTAGTGAAGATGTAAGAGAGCTTTTGAACGAGGAGCATGAGGTGCATATCAAAAAGATAAACATGTATGGTGTCGAGACTAGTGGTATTAAACCTTCTGACATTAAGGGATGTATTGAGTTTATTGAAATGGCAGAATAATGCCTGTATTCATTGGAGACGTACTAGAAGCTTCTGGAGGCCCAGTCCTTGATCTATTTAACAATCAGGTTATAGGGTATCAAGTAGTGGGGGGATCATCTAACGAGGTTGGTGTGCCCCACTCCAACGGGTTTAGCTCTTCAAACTGGAGTGAGCTTTTGGGTGGGGCCACATGGACCACTGTTGAAGATATACCCGAAGAGTTTAGGGGACAGGGTATTTTTGTATATGACAAATCCTTAAAAAAGTACTTTGTTTCTCAGAACCAGACTGACTTTACTTCTAGCGGCAACTTCAAGGAAATAATCAATGATTTTACTACGTATGACGACGCCCCAGATCTAGTTCAAGCATTAGACGGAAGTTATATTCCCGAATCCCTAGGTAATGCAATAGCAGAGCTAGATATTGAGAAGTATGCCTTTTTAATGAGGCGTATAAGCTACGTAGGTGATATAATTACTGGAGGAAATAGCGAGACCCATTACAGGATGACAAACCTGGACCTTAAAAACTTCGTGGTGCAAGTTTTGGGTCAAGGGATTGCTCAGGATTTGATCGACAACGGGTACGGTACTAGCGGGTCATTTACTAACTCAGGTAGCGGAGTTCTGGGAGACCTAGACGGAGATGGAGTCGTGGGCATATCTGACCTGCTCATCCTGCTCGGTAACTTCGGAAACCAAGATGTCTTTTGTGACATGCACATTCATTGGGGAGGACCGAACTGGAAGTCGTTTAACCCAGAATTAGGAGCAGCGGGTCAATATAAAGCAACGTTTTCTCAGATCCCTCCTAATGATTGGATTACTAATCCTTACGAGAGCTCATCAGCGGTTAGTTTTTGGCCTAATAATACAGTTCACATTAGACCTGGGGATACAGACGAGACGGGGAACTCTAATTCTCTAGACTTTATACTTAACAACGGATCCCCTGGTACTCAAATCTCTGATGCGTCTTACATAAAAATATTAGAGATAGATGGATCCCCCGTTACTTTAGACCACATACTTAAAGCTCCTGGGTTTGATATAAGCCTCTCTGTCAGTACTGCTGCAGGCACCCCAGGATCTGCTGGCGGAGGGGTGTACCCCACGGGTTTTAGTGTTTTCCATTCGGAAACATCTCAAATAAGAGCCAAAGCGTATCTAAACTTTAGATTTATTGATGAGAATGGAGATGTCATAGAAACCTCCACTGGAAACAACTTCTCTCAAATTCAACTGCTTGACTATCCCACAAATGGGACGCCTGGGGGTGCGGACGGAAACAGCGTGGCGGGGGGAAACAATCCTGACTTGTTTCCGATTGTAACTGGACCGTTGTGGTCTACAATAACAAATCAATACGACCTTGAATCTAGGCCAGGGTCAAGCAACGTTGTTGTCAGTGAAATGCACATGAGTTGGCATTTTCAGTCGGGCGGAAACGTTCAGTTTATCAGAGTTGAAAATATAGACCTGCATCTTTTAATATCATGATTGTAACTAGAAACAGGGATGTTGTTTCGTTTAAGACTAGCAACGGAGAGAGGTCGTGTGACCTAAGGTTTGATGTCGAAGCTTCTATAAACTCTGACGAATCTAATTCAATAGACATATCATTCCAAACAGCTTCGGGGAGAGAAAACATATTTTTTTCTCTTCCGTATCAGCACATAAGCTTTAACGGAACTACGCAGGCAGGATCTAGTGTTTCAGATACGGTGTCCGCTCTTAATCAAAAGTTCTTATTTAATGAAGCTCCAGTTTATACGGGGTCTTCATATAACATAGATGACTTCATAAAGCCAGACTTGACGTCAGGCAAAAGCGAAACCACGGATATTGTGCATAATGAAAGCATAGCCAATGGGGGTGCTATGATACTATCATCTGAGTCAGCCAAGATCGGAGTTCAAGGCAACCACATCGAGTTTAATAGCACGGGTACCTATGGGGATATAGACATAAACGTTAAAACCCCCAGCGGCAATACGGATAGGGCGATACACATATTCGGAACCGATATTCAGCAGGGTCCCGTCATCGAGTTTGAAGGGCGTATAATTATTTCTGCATCTAACGGAAATAGATACTACTTGAAGGTGTCTAACACTGGTGGGCTGTACACTGAGGCCGTGTAATTTACTTTATATTTGCAGAACTAAGGGCTGCAATGGAAGTAAGAATATACAAGATTGGTGAGGTTAAAAAAATCGACATAAGGGACACCTCTTTTGACGAAGTTTTTTCTTTTGGCCCTTACGTAAAAGTTAATGTGGTTGCTACTGGAAACTCAGAAGTAGACATAGAAGTCGGAGGAGAAAAAAGAATACAAGGTATTGCTGCTTCTGATATAAAGGATTTTTCTGGTGCGACTATATCTGCTAACGCAAATGCGTGTGCCGATCTTGCTAATGCGATTCTTGAGGCAAATAGAGAGATAGATTCTTACATAAAAGGAGATTCGCTTTCTCAAAAATCCGAAACCACAGAGTTTGTACATAACGATTCCATTAATAATGGAGCGGCGGTAATTCTTTCCAATGAAGATTTTAAGGCTGGAGTAGAAGGGAACTACATAGAGATGTCCTCCACTGGAGTCAACGGGTGGATGGACTTCTATGTAGAAACGTCAGGAGACGAAACGTCTCACAAAGCCCTTAGAATATATGGTGGGTCACTAACTCAAGGGGACGCAAGGATAGATTTCCTTGACACAACGATAGAGAACCTATCTATAACCAGCCTAACGGAGGTTCCAGCAAGCCTGGGTACATCTGGGCAGGTTTTGGCTGTTAACTCAGCTGGCACCGCACTGGAATTCGTCGCTCAGGGCGGAGGCGGAGGGCTTGGTGGGGCGGATCAAACCCTTACGGCTGACAGAACCATAGATGTTGATGGTAACACACTTACTATTGACGATGGAACGACAGACATAATGAAGGTCAGCTCCGCCAATGGAGTGCAGGTGTTTGGAGACTTTAAAGTAGATAGCGGATCACTCAGTGGCGGGGGAATCAAACTTGAGGGAGCTAACGTAATTAATAATAACTACATTGAACTCAAGGCTCCAACTTTTGTCACCTCTAGTACAACTCTTACTTTTCCTGACGGGGCAGGAACGAGTTCACAGGTGTTAAGCACCAACGGAAGTGGAGTCCTTTCTTGGGTGGATACGATTGAAAAAGTAAACCCCGTAGTGCAAAACGTTCTGAGCATTAATGCGATCTCTTCTGCTTCATCACCTAGGCTTTTTATACAGGGGGCGCAAGGAAACGGAGGGGTTTTTCTTCAAGTTCCTGACGCAACTACAGCTACTAATACTGTTTTCACTCTACCAGATGCTGATGGAACTAGCGGTCAAGTTTTGTCTACAAACGGGTCTGGCACGCTTTCTTTTACCACCGTTAGCGGAGGAGGGTCTACAAACGAGCTAGACGGTCAGTACTTGGAATTTTTCACTCGCTCTTCTGCATACGGAAGTGGCTCATACGAAGGTCAAGTAGTGAAATATGGAAACAACACCAACCTGAGCGCAGGCAAGGCGTATATACTTTCATCTGACGGTGGAAGCCCAGTAGCAAACGCTACGTGGGTGGAGGCAGACGCAAATTCTTTATCGGGAACGAAAGGTTTGTTTGGAATAGCTCTTGGATCTAGCGCGACTAGTGATGGCCTTTTGGTTAGGGGTATACGTGGTCAAAACACAAGTGCAAACCCTGGAGACTTAATGTATATAAGTACAAGCTCTGGTCTTGTAACTAGTGCAATACCACAAACACCTGGGGACTTCGTAAGGGTTATTGGTTACGCTTTGTCTTCTACGCTGTTGTACGTAGATCCTTCACCAGACTATATTGAACTTGGGTAATGGCAAACACGAGTAGTTATAACGAAATTGACATGGCAAATATTGCATCTATAAACGGACAAGACGTACCGTCGGGAGGTGGCGTGGCGGAATCAAATACAGGATTATTGTATTTTGAATCAGGAACTTTTAATTCAAGAACTCCAAATGCTCAAGAGTTTTTTGGAGACTCTTCAGTAAGCTTATATAAAGCCCAGATAGACACTAGGACAGACATAGAAAGAATAAAGCAAGGTTTGTATCATTACTTTGCTGTAGATGGTTCTAATAATCTTTATTCTGCTGGTTGGATTAATACAACGCAGCTGGGAAGAACAGTTAATGGTGATGCACATGAATTCAAATTATCACTTACTAACGTAGCTCAATTCGAACCTCATGTAAATGGTTGTTGGGCTATAAAAACAGATGGTACACTTTGGTGGTGCGGCAGCATTAGTCAGTTTGCAGATAATGGAGACACTGGGCGAGGTACTAATAACGTTAATAACGGATGGCTCCAGTACGGGTCTGATACAGATTGGGTTTATATTAATTCTTGGCCTTCTTATCCTTACACTACTTTTGCTGTTAAAGGAGGTGCTGGTGCTGAATATCTGTATACTGCAGGGGCTAATAATTTTGGCAAGACTGGGTTAGGAACAACAGCTGGTTCTGCAAAGCCGTTTACAAGGGTTAAATCTTCAGCATCTACAGACTGGACAGAAACTATTGCTAAAGTAGACACAGGGTATGATAGCACCCTTGTTGTAACACAAAGCGGAAAGTTGTTTGGAATAGGAGAAGGAAATTATGGTGCTCTCGGCCAAGGCACTGCTACCGACTCTTTTTATCCCATTCAAGTAGGAACTGACACCGATTGGGAAACACCTTTTACTAAAGGTAGAACCTGTCATTGGGTTATTAAAACAGACGGTTCTTTGTACGGCTCTCGTAATGCTTCCTCTTCTTGGGGTATAGGCCCAACTATATCAGATAGAAGATATCGACAAATTGGAACAGACACAGATTATGAAGACCTTAGATTCCAAGATTGGTCTACTTCTAAAGGTGATGAAATTATGTTTGCAAAAAAGAATGGAACTTGGTATGTAAACTGGGATGATAATTTACCTGCTGGAAGTTTTGTAGGAAACGCCAGCACCAAAACACCCCCCGCAGAAAACACATGGCTTCCTTTTAATGATCTATTAGATGGCAATGACATCACTGTAGGCATAAAAGAAGTAATGCTTTCATTTAAAGAGCAAAATCAAAATGCGGGAGAAGTACTATTAGTATCAACAGCAGCAACATAATGGCTATTAAAACAGTAGTAATATCGTCAGAACAAGACCTTGAGTCAATTTGGACCGACTCAAGGTGTCCAAATTTAGAGTGGACGTTTCTTGAGCAAGAATTTGAAGAGTGCCTTCAGGAGGACGGTACTTACCTCGCTACCTACGACACCTTAGAGGTGCCCGAAGGAGAGACTTTCTCTATGACGTATCTGTGTCAGGACACTGGTGGCGCTAAGGTATATACGCTAACAGAGGGGGAATACGGGGTAAAACCGTAAATATTATATTTGCATTTATGAAAGCCTGTAAGTCCTACAAAAAAGGAGGAAGAGTCCGACTCAAAATGGGGGAGCATAAAGACCCTAAGGGTGGGCTTACACAGGCTGGAGTAGATAAATACAACAGAGAGACTGGTAGCAACTTGAAGATGGCTGTTACCACAAAACCCTCCAAACTGAAACCTGGAAGCAAGGCAGCTAAGAGGAGAAAGAGTTTTTGCGCTCGCATGAGTGGGGTCAAAGGGCCAATGAAAAAGCCCAATGGCAAACCGACACGTAAGGCGCTTGCACTGAGGAAATGGAATTGCTAATGCTTGAAAATATCACACACTTTGAGTTTTTGCTGGTAGCTGGATCTTTGGTTGGGGTCTGGATTAAACACCAAATGGATTATGCTAGGTTGGTCGCTAGAGTGGAAGCTTTAGAGGGTGACAACAGCGATTTTAAGAAAGACGTAAAAACCTTGCTTAAAGACATTCAGGAAATTAAGCTGTTGCTTGCAAAAAACAAAGTGGTATGAACCCAGTAAAAAGAAAGAGCAAGAAGCTTAAAGTGTCCAACAAAAAGGTGGGTGTTTCAGCACCTACAGGATATCACTGGATGGAAGAGTCTGGTAGATATTACTTGATGGAAGGCAGCTACAAGCCTCACCCTGGAGCTGTGGAAAAAGCAAACTTTAAAATTGCTACTCATGGCTAAAGCAGTAAAATCTCGCGTAAACGAAGCTGGCAATTACACCAAGCCTGGAATGCGTAAGAGTCTGTTTAATCGTATTAAAGCAGGCAGTAAGGGCGGCAAACCTGGTCAGTGGTCGGCTAGAAAAGCACAACTACTCGCTTCTGAGTATAAAAAAGCTGGAGGCGGATATAAGAACTAATGGCACTCGCTAAGTCACAACAAAGCTTGAAAAAGTGGACTGCACAGAAGTGGCGTACCTCTAGCGGAAAGAGGTCAGAAGGTAAGCGCAGATACTTACCTGACGCGGCTTGGAAGGCTCTTTCACCTGCTGAGAAAGCAGCTACAAATAGAGCCAAAGCAGAGGGAAATAAAAAGGGGGAGCAGTTTGTTTCTCAGCCTAAGAATATTAAAAAGAAGGTGGCAAAATACCGTAAGTAATTCACACTTATATTTGCTAAAATTTAATTTATGGAAGATCAACAAGTTGATAATACGGGAGTACAAGAGCAAGGAACGCCCAGCTTTTCTTTCGTAGATGAATCTGAAGTTATTGCTAGTCAACAAACTCAGAACGAAATTAAACAACCACAACAAGGGGTCGTTGAATCACAGCCCCAAGTTGAAGGGTCCTCAACGGAGGAAACTCAAACTGAATATGTAGAAAATTATTCTCAAGAAGATCTTGAGATCGCGGTCGTTAACTACCTGAGCGAAAGAACTGGTAGGGAGCTGACTAGCATCGATGATCTTTTTGTAGAGCAACAAGAGAGCGAGCTTGACGAAAGAATTTCAGCGATTGCTGAATTTGTTTCTGAAACTGGAAGATCTCCTCAAGACTGGTTTATATATCAGCAGCTTAATCCTTCCGAAATGGACGATATGACTGCTATCCAGGTTCAGATGTCATCTGAATACCCCAACCTGTCTCAAGATGAGGTGTCTATGCTAATGAATAGCAAGTACAAGCTCGATCCCGATCTGCACACAGAGGAGGAGGTGAAACTCTCGCAGTTGCAAATAAAAATTGACGCTCAAAACGCACGTAACGGAATTGAAGAACTTAGAAGTAGGTATTCAGCTCCAGAGGTGAGAGAGAGCGAAAATTTTGATTCTCCATTTGACGACCAGTGGTATAGCTCTATGAGGTATGAAACTGAAGCTCTTGACGGGGTTGAATTTGACCTTGGCAACGGGAACAACTTCATGTTTGGCCTCAACGATCAATACCGAAGGGAGTTGGTGGAGAAGAATACTCGCCTTGACGAGTTCTTTGATCCTTACGTCCAACAGGATGGGAGCTGGGACTACGACAAGCTGAATGTTCACAGAGCCGTAATTGACAACATGGAAGCTATTGTCCAATCTGTTTACAGGCAGGGCATGGCGGACGGTCAAAGAGGACTGGTGAATCAAGCAGCTAACGTACAAGCTCAGACCCCGAATCAAGGAGGACAGACTCAAGAAGACTCTATCGCCGCCCAACTAAGACAAGCATTAGGGCAGAGCGGAGGAGGATTCGGTTTTATCTAACAACAACAAAAAATAAGAAAACATGGCTTTTACTGGTAATGTATCTAATGTAGCAGACCCTAATCTGGGGGGTCTGAAAGCAACCCCAGAAAACTACGTGTCTCTTGGCACGCTGATTGACCCAACGAAACCTGACGTTCGGGACCTTTTCGTTCAAACCTACGGTGATCAAGGTATCACTGGCTTCTTGGAGCTTACGGGCGCTAAAAAGAACGCTGGTACTTCTGACGAGGTAGAGTGGTACGAGGAGGGTCGTCTTCACAAGACTGTCGCTTACTCTGCGCTTACGGCTGCGGCGGCAGACGCCAATGCAGAGGTAACCTGCGATAACACTAAAGTTCGGGTTAATGACGTCCTCCTCCTTGCCTCTGGTCAAAGAGTGGTTGTAACTGGAAAAATCAGCACAACAGGAGTTGAAGTAGTAGTGATGGACGGCAGCGCCCTCACCAACGCTTCTGGCACGGCTGCAATAATCGGTAACGTATATGGACAGGGTACTGAACAGCCCACGTCTTTTTATGACACTGGTATTGTAAGGCGCAGAAACCCCTACATCATCACCAAAGAGATGTACGAGGTTAATGGATCTCAAGCCACCAACATTGGCTGGTTGAATGTCAACGGTCAGTACATGTGGTACCTGAAGAACGAAATGGATACTCGCAAGAGGTTCATGAATCAGAGGGAGATGATGCTTCTGTACTCTCAGCTTAACACTAGCGCTGCCGACCCAGCACTTAATGATCTTGCAGGTATTGCGGCAGACACTACCGTTGCAAATGCGTCAGGCAAGGTTGGTTCTGAAGGTTACTTCCAGGCTGTTGAGAAGAGAGGTATCACGGCTACTGGTACGTTTGAGACGTACGGTGACATTGACTTGCTTATTCTTGAACTCGACAAAGAAGGAGCCCCTGGTGAGTACGCTATGTATGTGAATCGCCAGACCTCCTTGGATGTAGACGACATGCTTGCAACAGGATTGGGTGCAGGAGCGGACTTGAGCGGTGGCTTGGCTAGTCAGTTCGGTGCTTTCAACAACTCTCAGGATATGGCTGTAAGCCTTGGATTTAAGAGCTTTACCCGTGGTGGATACACGTTCCACAAGCACGACTGGAAGCTTCTTAATGATCCTACCTTGGGAGGTTTGAATGGTACCATCAAGGGTGCTATGTTGCCGATGACTCAAGTGGCTGATGCGAAGAGCGGAGTTAAGGCTCCTTCTTTGGAGATGAACTACAAGTCCGCTGGCAACTACTCACGCGAGATGGAGCACTGGATCGAAGGTGGCGGCGTTCTTGGTCACGTCACCAACGGTAAGGACACTGTAAAGTTCAACTACCGCTCTGAGTGCAACTTGGTCACTCGTGCTGCTAACCAGCACATCCTGCTCAAGTAATACAATATAGGTAACTGGGGGAGGGGAGTGTCCTCTCCCCCTTTTACTACTCGCAACATTTAATTTAATATCATGCAAAAAACAACTAATCGCCCCCCAGGGAGGCCTAAAGCAACTACCACACAGCGTAGTACACAGTCGTCAACAACGACTATAAAAAGAACGGAAAAAGAAGCGCCTGTAGAATACAAGGCCCTTCAATCGTCTGCGGTCATGATGCTTATGCAAAGCGGAATAACGGTATATGATAAAGACATCAATAAAGTAAGAGAGATTAGATATTGCGAAAGAGAGAATTCCATATATAGGGATGAGCAATCTGAGAACTCAATAAAAAGTCCTATTATATTCAGAGACGGTAGGATCTTTGTCCCTCCAGAAAAACCAAACCTAAGGGCCTACTTAGATGCTCATCCAGGAAATAAAGACAATGGAGGAAATATTTTTTCTTTAGTAGATAAAGAAAAAGAGCTTTCTATTGACATCGAAAGTGAATTTCTTGTCAATGATGCGATAACAATGCTAAGGTCAAAACCACTAGAAGACCTTTTGTCAGTAGCTCTTGGTTACTCAATAGATATAGATCGTCCTGTAGCAGAGATTAAGCACGACCTGCTTAGGAAAGCTAAGGCATCCCCTCAGCAGTTTATCGAGTCGTTTGACAACCCTGTTGTAGCCATGAAAGCAAAAGTAAGACAGGCTATATCCTATCAAGTCATCAAAGCCGACCATGACGCTATAAAGTGGTTTGACACCAATGCTCACATCATCTCTGTACCAGCAGGAAAGGACCCAGTAGATGTTTTTGTTAGGTATTGCCTAACTGAAAAAGCTTCAGACCTGGTTGATGAGATAGATAAGCAGCTTGCTTAAACGATCAAAACACCAACAGAAAGGCCGCCTTCGGGCGGCTTTTTCTTTTTGTATATTTGCTGTATGGCAAGCGTATCCGCTGTATACAACACTCTTAAAGACCTGGTTAACAAAGACCAGAACGGATTTGTTACGCCCACCGTATTTAACAACTTTGCACAGATAGCTCAGCTTAGGCTTTTCAATAGGCTTTTTGATGAAATAAAAGACGCAAAAAGAGTAAATAGGGCAGGATTTAATCCTGGTAGGGACAAGTCTAAGTTCAAGAGGATAGAAGAGGATCTCGCTATTTTCGCGAGAGTGTCAACGATATCAAAAACTGGGGGTGTTTTTGAAAAGCCAGAAGACCTGTCAAGGATAATATCAGCCACTACGGATGGAAGTGTTCTTTTGGGGGAGTCAACTAGGACATCTATAGAAATGTGCTATGACGAAGACAAAATTGAGCGCATTCTGCTTAGCGATATAAGCAGGCCAACGGCTGAGTTTCCTGTTGCTCTTGTTAGCCAGGATATAGAGGTGTTTCCTGAGGCTATAAACAGGATAAGACTTAGGTATTACAAGTACCCTCAGGGCATCACTGCAGCTGGAGAGCCAACCGCTGCTCTTCCAAACGTAGTTGTTTCTGCAAATGACACCCCTACAGCAGCGTCAATAGATTTTGAGCTTCCTGACCACTATCTGAATGATTTGGTCATAGAAATGGGTCAGCTGATTGGATTTAACCTCAGGGATCAGTTCGTGTCCTCGGCTAGTCAGGGAGAGCAAGCCGAGCGTAAACAAGAAAGCACTTACTGATGTCAAGAAATTACATACCCATAAGCCAAGTAGTTAATGACTTCGTTGTCACTCTTGACGGAGATGATTACGTAAGCTACGCATCCGACAATATTGTTAGGAGCTTTGCTTTAAGAGGAGTAAGAGAGATGGGCTTTGATATGCTCAAAGTTGTAAGGTCTTTGAAGCTACCTGTTTCAAACAACAACACTGTTACTCTTCCTGATGATTTTATAGACTGGACAAAGGTTGGAGTTGTAGGTGGTGATGGACTCGTATACGTTCTTGGAGAGAACAAAAACATAAACATGTCCCAGAAGTATTCTGAGTCTGGGGGTTATTACTACGACTCGGACGGCGATGGGCTTTATGACAGGGAAGATTCAAAATCTGCTACAGCGAGCGGAAGTCCTTCTGTTGATTCTAGCATATCTGAAGGTATGAACTCATACCTGTTTAGAAATTTTGTTTACGACAACAGCCACGGGACACTGTATGGATCTGGAGGAGGAAAGTACTTTGGTGAGTTTAGGGTCAACCTAGACCAAAACAGAATTGAAATTCAAAGCAACTCTAGTATTGGGGAGGTGGTAATTGAATACGTAGCTGACGAAGCTAGAGCAACCAATCCTAGAATACATATATACGCTGAGGAGGCTCTTCGTTCATACATATACTACAAGCTTATTGAGCGCAAGGCAGCTGTACCAGCCAACGAGAAGGCTAGGGCTAGGCAAGAGTACTATAACGAGAGGAGAAAGGCTAATGCTCGTATGAAGTCCTTCACGAAAGAAGAGTTGCTCAAAACCATTCGTAAGAACTCCAAGCAAGCACCTAAGCTCTAATGGCTATTGATAAAACAATCCCAAACAGACTCCAAGCGGACGCGGATCAGCGGCTAGTGCGCCCTGAAGTCGGGGAGATGATTGACGCCCAGAACGTTACGATGGCTGAAAGCGGAAGCAGTTCTTCTGGCGTCATTAAGAACGTCAGGGGTACGATCGCTGGTACGCCTCTTACTGCTGCAGACAGGATCGAAGACTCCAATGCAGTAACGGTTATCGGCAGCGTGTCTGATCCTCAGAGGGGATTCATATATTGGTTTGTTGCTGATAATAGCGCTTCTTCTGGAAATAATTATGCTGCTTCAGAACACGCTATATATCAGTACAATACGTCAGACGATACTTACAAAAGGGTAATAAAAGCTCCTCTTTTAAGATTTAGAGCTAACAGCTTTGTTAAAGCGGATGTAGTTAACTCAGCCTTTCAGCAAGATGGTGTAATTCAAAGCGCGTTATATTTTACTGACGGAATAAACCCGCCAAGAAAAATAAATGTAGATAGGCAATTAGCTTTAGACTATGGAACACCTGGATCAGACACTACTTTTAATCAGGCTTATGGAGCTATAAAGTCCGCTCCTAACAACATACCGTCTGTTGTTTTTGAGACAGATGCTTCTGTTTCTCAAAACAACTTTAACAAAAACATATTTCAGTTTGCTTATCAGTATGTGTATACTGACGGAGAAGAATCTGCCATATCTCCATACTCAGCTCCTGCCATCCCTAGGGGTTCTTTCTTTTCTAAAATGGACGAAGAAGGGTATGGTGTTTACAGAACAACAGACAACGTTGTTGTCATAAACCCGTCAATATCAACACTCCCAATAGATGTTGAGAGAATTAGATTTCTTGCTCGAAAGGGGAATAATGGGGCTTTTTTTATAGTAGACGATGTTACTCTAGGATCAGATGTTACAAGAGATATCTACGGAAGTCAAGTAGTTGTTTTTGATAATTCAAGTAGAAATTATAGGTTTTATAACGATAGCTACGGAGACTCTGTTTCGCAGGTTACTGTAAACAAGCTTTATGACAACATTCCTTTTACTGCTGTTGGTCAATCTATAACTGGCAACAGGGTTATGTACTCAAACTACGAAGAGGGAAGGCCTAATGTTAATCCCATAGTCACTATGGATGTTAACTATTCGGCGCTTCCGTCTTCAAGCAGGTCCAATAACTTTATATCGACTGGAGACGTAAACAATGTCATTCTTATAGATGGGGCGACCCCAGATCCAAATGTAAAAGTAGACTTATTGGGAGGGGGCTCTTTTGATTCTCTTGAAACAACACCTCCTGCTGATTTTCAAACAGTAGTACCAGCTGGAACTAGTATAGAGATAAAATTTAAGTTTGACGCTGGCAACTTTACAGCCACTGCCGCTTCTGGGGATTTAATATCAGCTGATTCAAGTGTAACAGCTGAAGACCTAGTTACTGGTCAGGGTGGTCAGTCTGCAGACACGCTCACTTCCACATCGTTAGCATTGGTTCACTCCTCATATCCTGGCGACCAAGATGATTTTGTATTGCAATATTCTGTATCAACAGACTCGCAGATAAATCAAGTCATATCTGGACTAAATGCAGCCTTATTTGGGATTGAAACAGTTCAAAAGTACTCTTTTAGTAACGAATCATTTTCTGGAAACTATTCTGGAAACTATAACGGAAGTGTTAACGTATACTGGAGATTTGATGATACAACAACTACAACAAGTACAATAATAATGAAGCCTAGAGTTTCCAGGATTGAAATGGAGACTCTAGAGCCAGTAGGTCAAATAACTGGTCCTGGAGGTGATGTAGTTCAAAGTGTTAGTTCTTCTGGCGCCTCTTGGAATAACGTATTAGACACTGGAGGCAATCTTCAAAGTGAGATATCTTATTCATCTATAGAAAACGCTACATACATATCTAATAAATTAGCTAAAGCTTTTGCTAAATTAATTGTACCTACTTTTAAATCTGGGAGCACTCATGATTTTGGTTTAGTATACTATGATGAGCATAACAGGTCTGGTAATGTAAATGAGCTTGGTAGCGTTTACGTTGAAGATGTTGGGTCTTCTGCTAGAACAAATAGAGGGCCTGCATCCGTTACAATAAACTTTGATGATTCTTTTAATCCTCCTTCATGGGCTAAAAGGTTTCAGATAGTTTACTCAGGAAGAAACTCAATAGGAGATTTTACTCAGTACACTGTAGGTGACGCATATAGGTTTAGAAAGAAAGACTCCAGTAATGGAAATTGGATTCCTGACCCTGATGACAAAAGGCTGGCTGTTTCTCTTATAACTTTAGACAAGTATAAGGATGAAAAAAATCCTACTAGGGATTATTCTTTTACTGAAGGAGACAAATTAAGGGTTATTAGAAGAAGAAGCGGAATTCAATCATCGTTTACTGACTCTTATCCTCTGGCTTCAGATTCGGAAACCGTTATCGAGTTTAACATTATTGGAGTCAAACAATACGACTCAAGCAATCAAGGGGAAATTGAAAATGTCTCAACCTCCCATAATGGAGAAGATCCGCATATTGGAACATTTCTTATAATAGAGTCGCCAGAAATAACCTCTCTAGTAGAAGGGGTGGACGGAAACACATTAAAGTACACTGGTTATGACTGGTTTGAGGTAACTGGTGAACAAAGAGAAAATGGAGACAGTAGTACTCCTACTAATTATTGGCCTGGGACAACAGTAGAAATGTACTCACCAAAGTCTCAGCCTGAACAAAAGGTATATTATGAAATAGGTCATGGTGCCGACGTGGGACCAAGAAAAGATCCAGCAATAAATGATCACGGAGACAGCATAGTAGTTACTAATGGCGACTGTTATTTTAGGCCAGTTTCTTGTAAGATGTCTTATGTTGACCCGCTGGAGCCTGGTGATTGGTTTTATCAGACTCTAGAAATAGAATCGGATGATATAAATGATGAATTTTCTTCGTCTATATGGGCGAAGGGTCGTGCTCATCTGCCGTTTGAAAACGCTGCAACGATCCGCAGATATAACGGAATTACATATAGCGACGCCTATGCCGAGGACGTAGCAAACCTTTCACTATCATCATTCAATCCTAGTCTCGCTAACTTCTTCAGCCTTGACTCAGCTAACGGGGCGTGTAACTATATCGGAACGTTTAGAGATGACTATCTACTTGCTTTTCAAGAGAATAGAGTTGCTAGGGTGCCAGTAAACAAAGATATCATTACCTCCCCAACAACGGATGGTATTGTTTCTATTAGTACTAACGTACTCAATACCCCAGCATACTATGCTGGAGACTTTGGATGCGGGAGTAACCCTGAGTCTGTTCTTATTCGCGACGGCAATGGGTTCTTTGTAGACACGTCAAGAAAGAAGCTTGTTAGGCTTACTTCAGAAGGACTGTCCCCGATTTCAGAAAACGGTGTAGACTCCCTGTTTAAGTCTAACCTCGATTCGTTCCTGGCTCAAGGGGGTTCTCGTATTGTAAGTGGATACGACCCAGAAGATGATCAATATTATGTAACCCTAAGACAGATTAACAACCCATCTTATGACCCTGAGGTTGAAGGAAGCGAAGAGTTCCTTTACGGAGGACTGACTCTGGGGTATAATGTAAGCGCTGGGGTGTGGCAGAGCAGGTATACGTTCTATCCAGACATGTATGCTGACCAGAATGGCACTATGTACTCCGCTACTTACGTAGACCCAGTTTTGTCGGACGATGCTGAGATATTCTTCTCTCACACAAACGAAACAGACTACAACACTTTCTACGGTACGTTTGGAGAATCGTTGGTTAAAGTGGTGAGCAACTACAATCCTAGCATGTCTAAGGTGTTTAACGCTATATCCTTAGAGGGTGCCCCGTCAGACGCAAGGTGGACAGCTACTTCAATCCTTACTGACACTGGAGCCTTAGGTAGCATTGACCAAACCGATTTTGTGTCCAAAGAAGGGAGCAGGTATGCCCCTATCAGAAGGGACTCTTCTGATAATAGTACAAAACATATTATTCCTATTGGGGAAGTTGCATCTGCAGACATCGGAAGCGGCCTCATCTCTTTTGTAAATAGAGTAAATACATTACCTCTTATGGCAGGCTCTGCGGTTATGGAGGTTGACGGCAGCGGAAACCTAACGGACATAGGAACTCCAATCGGCGGCAATAACACTCCTAGAACCCTGGCTTCTGTTGCTGGCACTAGAGAAATACAGCTAAACGCGGGTACCTCTGTGTCGCTTACTGGAAGTAATCTTGTTCTTGTAACGGATCAAGATCAAAACGGAGACCCAATCCGTGGACATTGGGCAGAAATAACACTAACTAATAACCAAGCTACACTTATCGAGCTATATTGTGTGAATACACATTTCGTTCAATCCAATCAGGATCACTCGTTAGGTCAGCAATAACTATATTTGTAACATGGACCCAATTACTTTGTCACTCATAGGATCTGTTGTAGGTCAGGGTATTTCCGCTTTTGGTCAGAGCAAGGGGCTCAAAGAACAAGAGGCTCGCTATCAAGAGCTTGGGGCTGAAGGGCAGGCTCAAGCAGACAAGCTTGCGAAAGAAAGAGAGGGTATGTACGGTATCGGACCCACGATGCGTAAGTACATGCAGTACGCTATGCAAGATCCTACTGCCGATCTTCAAAGGCAAGAAGCTCAGCGTCAGGCAGGTACAGCTGTAGGGGCTTTGAAGGCTGGTGGGGCTAGAGCGATCCTTGGCGGGCTTGGGGCACAGCAACAGCAGGCTGCCAGCACTATGGCTAACATAGGGGCTGCAGAGTACGGAAGGAAAACTGGGGCTATGGCTAGGGTTGGTCAGATGGAAGAGCAACTTAGGCAAGAGCAGAGAGGTGATATAGGCGCAGACCTTGCTATGGCTAGGGCTCAGGCTAGGTCTGGCATGGAAGGAGCTTTCCAAGCTGGACAGCAAAGGCGACAGCTTGGGTATGACTTTGCAGGAGGTCTTGTTGGTACGCTGGGTCAAGCTGCTGGAGCTGGACTGTTTGGTGGAGGCGCTGGAGGAGGTGCGGAAACATTTAACAGCCTTGACTTTGGAGGGGGCCTTGAGGGGCTTCAGCAGCTTTCTGGAACCCCAAATCAAACTGCTGAACTGGAGAGGCTTCAGGCGGCTCTTAGGGCGGCTGGAATAGATGCTGCTGGAGGTAAAGTAAAGAAGACCCCTGGGGAGTTTTCTCACAGGTCAAACCCTATTGACGTAATGCAAGACGGGTCTAAGATCGGGGAGCTTACTGGAGGTGAGTACGTGTTGAACCCAGAGCAAGCAGCCGCCATTGCACGGCAGAGTAAGTACGCCGCTCAGCTGTTTAAGAAGTTTGATAAGCAATCACGATGAGCACTTTATACGGAGCAGTAGACTTAGGGAAACCTGAAAGACAAGATTTTTTCGGGGAGACTAGGAAGCAGATAGAGAAGTACGTTACGCTTCAAGAAGCTGAGAAAGCAGCTGAAGAAGCGGCTATGCAATCTGCTGGAGAGGTCCCTCCTATGTCTTCTTCTGGTCTGTATCAAAGAGACTTCGATGCAGCCACGCAGATGGCTAACATATTGAAAGACAGTAAGAACGAAATGCTCAAGACTGAAGAGGGGAGAGTTCAGTATCAGACGGCGTTGGATCAGTTGGAGTTCTTTCTTAATGACAGAAAGAAGTACTACAAAACAACTCACCCAATATTAGTACAGAACACAAGACTTAAAAGGTCAGGTGTTAATCCTGATGAGTGGTCTTCACAAGGGCTGATGGACGGAAGGAGCCTGGATGATTACCTAGCAAAGACAGCAGAGCTAGATACAAACAGGTTCAGGGTAAGGCTTGAAAACGGGTCTTTTGTCATATCTGACCCTAACGGTGATCACGACATCAACGACCCCTCACTTGTGGACCTGTCTTTCTTTGATGAGTCCAATTATCTGACAGCCACAGACCCTGTTAGGCCTGAAGACTTTTATAACGTAAATAGGCCGAAAGACGACACTAAGGTGTTTGAGAACAGGCAACAGGCTGTAGATTGGGCCGCCAGCACTATTATGTCTGACCAAACGGGATTAAAGAAAAGGGACGCTGTTAGGTGGTTTGTAAGTAGTGAGGAAAATCAAAGTTCTGAAAAACCTCTTACTGTAGATGAGATAATGTCCTCTCCCAACGCTATTGAGCGGGCTGTTGACTCTTATGCCGATGCCTCTGTAAACGAGGGATGGAAGCCCTTTAAGAAAAAAAGCGAGGACAAAGTAAACAATGAAGAAGCCGAGAACTTTTCTTCTTTGACCAGCGGTATATCTACTGGAATGTCAGTTCCAACACTTGTTGATGGTAAAGAAGTCAGTGTACAAGCCACGTATGCTCCCCTTGGAGATGCTGGAATTTACGTTATGCTTGGTGACGGGGAAGAAGAGAGCAAGTACAAGATTGACGGCATATATCTAGACGATCAATTAAACCCCATATTGGCATTAACAAACTCAAAAGGGGTGGAGTATATACCCGTTAGATTTGACGACGAAATTTTCAAAGAAGTCAACTCAAAAATGGCGTCTAAGTACGGAAAAGACGCGCTCATCAAATTACTAGGGCAAATGGATTAATTAGTATCTTTGAGGTCAAGGTACTAATACATGAACGAGGACTTTAACAGCATAATCGCCCAATACAGAGAGGAGGGGCGTGACGACGATTATATAGCAAGAAAAATTTTCCTCAGCGGGGATTTTAGCGGTCAATTCGCTGACGCTCTAAATCTTGTGTCTTCGTTTAAAAAAAAAGAAGAGCCAGAAACTCAAGCCCCATCAGGTTCACCAGAACCAATCCAAGAGTTCGCCCCTATTACCTTGGCGTCTGTATCGGCAGGTACACCTTCGGGTTCTTCCTCTCAAGATCCTGAGCCAGTATCTGAACAGCTTGAGACTTATTCATCTCTTAGTGAGATAGGTGAGGAGTATCAAGAAAGATTCTTCAACGAAAAGACCGAAATCATACAAGGCCTTCTTTCTGAAGATGCTGAATTTGGTGCCAAAGTTAAAGAGATAAACGAATCGGATAAAACAGACCGAGAGAAAAGATACGCTATTGAACTTGAGTTTAAGGATAGGTACTCTAAAAAAGAAAGAGACCTTAGGGAGTCATATACCGAAGAGATAATAGGCAGGCTTCCAGAAGGAACGGACCTAACTCAAGCCGCCACAAAGCTATATAACGATTATGGCCTCGCTATTCCTCTTGACGGGGACAGACGATACAACGAAGGTGTTACGGGTATTGGCAGCGCTGTTACTGACATTGCAGTGGACTTGGGAGCTGCTTTTGCTAGTATTGGAAGTAGTTTGCTTTCACTTAGCACTATAGGATTTCAGGGTGTTGATATGGCTACCGCCATTAAGAACGCAGCGCAGAAGGAAATTGACGAGTTCAAGGCGGCTTCTACCACTCAGTATGATCAAACTTTTTTTGAAGCCCTTTCTAATGGTGATATAGGAGAGGTGATAACTAGGTCCTTTAGGACAGCTGCAGAGTCTGCCCCATATTTTATTCCTTATTTGGGCGCTACATCAAGGGTTGTTGGTGGTGTATCCGTTGGCATCATGGCTGGAACAGACTCATACATGAGATCTAGGTCTGAGGACTTGGATAGAATAAAAAAAGGCATCGACCCTGTTTACGACATGGACTCTGCCAGTGGAGAACTGGCTAGAATAGGAGGGGCCTCTATCGATGCTGTTCTTACTGGAGTTGCTGGCGGAGTTCAGGCTAAGATTGCTGGGAGGGTTCTTACAGAAGTGGCTAGAAACCCAGCCACTACCCAAACAGCAGTGCAGATGTTTAAAGGGTATATGAAAGAGCAGGGTGTTGATGTTGCCACTGAAGCCGTTGTTGAGGCCATTCAGGAGGCATCAAATATGGTTTATCAAGACATTGCATCAGGCCAAGACTACACAGGGGAGCAATACGCAGAAAGAATTGTAGAGTCTTTGCTCTTGGGCGGATTCTCTTCCGCTGCTATTGCGTCTCCTGGAGCTGCTTTTAGCGGGCTTAGAGCTGGAAGAGAGCTTGTTACAGGGCCTCAGGCTGCATCCAAATCAAGAGTGGAGAGGTCTGGGGTAGAAAAGGATATTGAAAGCCTTAACACGAGTCAAGATCTCTCTGGGTTTGTAGACAGCTACGAGTCTGATAGAAGATCTGACGCAGCGGAAAGAGAGTCGTTTTACACTATGATGGCAGTGCGGCACCCTGCCGATATGAATAGAATCAAGCAGCTCGATCTTTCTTTAGAACAAGCTGTAATAGAATATAGGAAGGCTCAGGCAGATGGAGCAGATTTAGGGCCTGCAAAAACTAAGATTGAAAGCATAGTAAAGCAAAGGCAATCTATTGTCGAAAGTTACTCTAATGAGAACACCAATCTCTCTTCTCAGGAGTCGAGATTGATAGAAGATTCCAAGATTGCTAACAAGCTTGAAGGGCTTTCTGATGATGTGAGCGTGTTGTCTGAATCCGTGTCCGTACAGGAAGAGTATTTTGGGACGGAAGGGTTTGATCAGGGCGCATACACAGATGCTATTCAGAACAGAGACGCGGCTATTGAAAAGAGGAAAGAAGCTCTCAGGCTTCTTGGTGAGCTGGCTAAAGCCAGAAAAGAAACGGCTGAAGCGTCTAGAGGGGCAGCTACAGAAGCGGCTGATGCTTCTGCGTTAGAAGAAGCTGTAACAGCTGCAACAAAAGAATATGAAGCTGAACAAGCTCTAAGACTTCATCTCGGAATGGACATCAGTCCAATGGGCGAGATAGAAGCAAAACCAGAGCAGACCCAACAATACAACGCATCAAGCCAGCTTGAAGCCCACAAGAGTAATGGAGGTAGCACTTTCTCACTTGACGGTAGGGACCTGATTGGGCAACCTAAAGCTAGTGTAAGTATTTTCCCAGAAAGATCAAAAATCGTAGAAGGTAGAGAGATTACAGAGCAAGATGTAATTGATTACCTGGAGGAAAATAAAGACATTCTTGAAGGCAATGAGGATGTTTTAGCTGTTGGCACTTGGTTTGACGAGGGGTCTGGAAATACATACATAGACATTTCTGCGGTCCTTGATAAGGACATAGCTGTAAATCTAGGAAAGCAGTACAATCAAAAGGCCGTATTTGACTTGGAGGCTATCGAAGAGATTGATACTGGAGGAAGTGGAGAAACTGAGGTTGGACTAAAACCAGAGGCTGAAAGGATTGTAGACATACGAAAGTTTATGGCTCCTGAAGAGGCGGTTGTAGAAGAGCCCAAAACAGAAGAGGTGACGCCTGAGCCAGAGCCGTCTGATATAAGGGGAATTGAAGGTAAGTTTACCGAATACACTCCAAAGAAGGATGGCAGTATCGGAGTCATTGCAAAGGGACCGCTGCTGGCTAAGTACGCTAGATTTATCAATAACAAATTAGCTTCTACGTTTAACGAAAATTTCGGAGACAAGTACAAGTTTGTTGTACATGATACTGCAGAATCTGGAGACAAGGCAGACAGGGTAGGACAGACTCAAAAACTAGGTCATGCGGTCATAAATCCTGACGGCTCTGTTGAGGTGCACATAAATCCATCTAGGTTCGCAGAGGCGAAGGCTGCTGGTAAAGATCCGCTTGCTGTACTTGTTGAGGAGGTATTCCATGTTACCTTGTCCCCGTCTTTGGCAAAGCTATACAGATCCAACAGGCCAGCCCTCGACAAGCTTCTTAGCGACATGGAGGGGATTGCAAGAAGTACTGGAAACAAGGATCTAATAAATAGAGTAGAGGCAAAAAAGTCGGCTTACGAAAAGGCAGGGGCAAAGGAGGATGCGGTAATTGACGAAGCTCTTGCTGAGTACGTTGCTGAAATGCTCAACTACGAGTATAGTCCAACCCTTATGGATCGTATTCGAGTAATGCTCAACAAGATTCTAAAGGCTTCGGTAGGTAAAGACACCTTTACAATTACTAGCCTAGACAGCGCAGAAAAAATAGTTTCTGCGTTTAGTGCTATGGTAAGGGACGGAAGTGCTGTTAAGGTAGCAGAAAGTGTGGTAGACAACACAACAGAGAGGTCAGCGATATCACCGTCTAAACTTCCTGAGGACCAGTCGTTTAGGGTTACATGGTGGCAGCCAAGAGTGTTTAGGTCTGGTGCGGAAGCTGGGCTTACTGGCGAGTCCACTTTAAAAAGTCAAACTTTTAATGGAAAGTGGCACTTCATAAACTGGTGGAAGCACGCTACAAAAATGGGTCAGCTCAACTTCACTGGTTTTCAGGCTGTCATTGATGGGAAGGAAGTAGATATTGATGCCAACATTATGAGACGCTGGAAGATGAAACCTCCAGTCGACCGTGCGGCAATAGAAAGAGAACAAGCAAAGGAAAAAAGAAGGACGATACCTAAAATAATTTCTTTTGTAAATAAAAACAGGATTAATCAAGAAAAAAGTCAGGGCGTTCCTTACTACCTAAATCAACAAAACGTAGGTTTTGACTACAGGATCGTGATTGATAAGTTTAGGGATTTTGCTACCGACGAGCAGGTCGAGCAAATAAATGAAATTTTATCGGAGGCTAACGAAAACAGACCGTTCAATCATACTAAAGAATACAATCAGATACTTCAAGAGGTCGCTACCTATGAGGACGTGTCTAGACTTGTTGAAGAGATGGAACTGGAGTACGAGGATCAATCTGGTGTAGACCCCATTGAAAGATCTGCCGTAATATCATTCTACAAGTTTTCAGAAAGCGAATCCGCGAGGGATGATTTTGAACTCAAAACTGATCAAAAGAGAAAAGCCCTTTGTGATGTAGGAAGCAAGACGTGCTCAACCAACGACAAGGTGAGCCTGTTGCAGTACGAGTCTTATATGGTGAAGCAGCAGATTGGAGATTCGCCATCGATGAAGGAGAGCGTAAGGTATGCAGCTCAAGCCTTAGATGTGGCAAAAAACCACCTTATGCTGGAGGGTTTTGACATAAAGAATGTCATAAAAAACTACAACGATGGGAAGGAGGTCTTGTATGGCAGGCTTGATTCTGATCCAGATATTAAAATCGACCCCAGGGATTTTGATGGAGTGTATGACTTGATACTATCATACACTTCTAACGGGTCTCAACTCGACCCTAATATTACACTTGCTAATCAGTTGTTTTCTGCTGGACTTCTTAGGATGCAAAGCGGGTCTTCAGAGTTTATTTCTAGAGACCGTATAGAATCTATAGCCAAAAAGGAGTCTGATGGAACTCTTGAGTCTGTCAACGGTCAGAGGGCGGGTGCTATGGCAGGGCATCTTTCTGACATAAACGATGTCGTAAAGCAATACCTAAAAGACGGGAAGTTTGATAAGAACAGATTCTTCAATGAGATGAAGAAGAGAGATAAAAACGGAGTTCCTCTTCTTGCAAAAACTATTGGAGAAAACACAGAAAAGCTTGCTGACTTGACTCTAGGTAATATGGGGGACCCTGATGCGATTCCGATGGATAGCAATTTCAAGGATCAGTACAACATATACAGAGGCAAATTCAGTCTTACTGACTTTTCAGAGGGTCTTGTCATACCTACTGATGTTCGCATAAGAGTAGTTGAGGCGATGAAGAATGCGGGCAGGGATGTCAACATAGGCATGTCTGACCCAGAAATATTTGACGACATCAGATCCATGAAGTCTAGCGGAGATGATGCTCTAATATCAAAAGGGAAAAGGTTCTACGCGGAGCTTACTGGAAACAACTTGTCTGCTCTTAGAGATTTTACTGCGTCTGATAAAAGGCAGTCTCGCGGATTCGTTTCTGCCGTAGCAAAAGAAATGAATTTAACCCCGTTCCAAGTACAGCAGATGATGTACATGGATGGGATTTACACTTGGAATTTATACAGAGGCAAAAGATTTGTGAGCGATTACAAGTCCGCTCAAGAAAGAAACCTGCAGGAAGATCTTTCCAGCATGGCGATTGACAGGTCTTCCATATTCAACCCTGGGGATCAACTCGATATGTTCTCTCAAGAGGTCCCAAAGGAAGCTAAGCGGTTCCAGACACCTGGTCGCAGGATTGTAACTGAGTCAGCTCCTAAAATCATCGAGGCTACTGAAAACGAATTATACAGGGAAAGGAGTGTCGATCAGGGATCTAAGGTTAGGGTCAGAGGAGCTGAAGTGGTCTTGACTCAAAAAGCCGTAGATGAAGCTTTAAATACTGATGCTACTTCAAGAAGAATTATAGGTAAGGGGGTTCAAATATCTGAAGGTCAAAAAGTTGGGGTTAGGCTAAACCTTAATGTAATGAAAAACACTGGGGTTCCAGTGCAGACTATGCACGACAAAACAGCCTCTGGTGAAGCGCTGAAATATGCCCCCGCTGTAACTGTAAAAAACGCCACCCTGTTTGTAAATCAAAACGCAAGAAACAAGATCGTTACATTCCAGGAAAACAAGTTCCCGATGGCGAGTGTAAACGGGGAATTTGTAGATGCTGGTACTGAGCTTGATTACAGTGGAGTAAGGGCTGTATTTAACCCCTTCCGTCATAACGTGTTTGTAGACATGGCTGGACGCCCGATCAAGTCCGCTGAAGAGGCTACGATTGTAGGCGGAAATGTATACCTAAGGGGTAAAATTGAGTACTACGATATGTCCGATCCCGTGTTGGCATCTGGAAGAACCGAAACAGAACAACAGAGAAATAAGAGAATTAAGAGGGGAGATAAATACGATAAGGCAATAAATAGGTTTATCGGGTACTCTAAGTCTCAGGGCATTGAGTTTGGAAGTAGGCAAGAGGCGGAGGCTGCATATGACAACATGTCTATCCCATCTGAGGTAGCTATTGATGAATCTGAAGTGGCTAATAACATGGGGGAAGCCATGGAGAGAGCCTCTATTGCAAGCTTCACCAAGAAGGGATTGCGCATGCGGCAGACTGCAGCTAAGGCGGCTAGAAAGTACACGGAGGCTAGAGCAGACATCATTAACAACCCTAGCAACTACATTGCCCCGCAGAACCTGCAAGAAATAAAAAACAGACTCCAAGACCTCACAGACCAGGAGTTGATAGATACGATGACCGACGATGCCATCGGTCGCCTATCTCAAAGGAATGACGATATGGGGGTTCTGGCTGGATCTGAGCTTATCAGAAGAGCTATTGCTCGTGGAGAAGTAGATAGGGTCCCAGCAATCATAGCTGAACTCGCCGCTATGGGTACTACGGCAGGTAGAATATTGCGTCACTTTAGAGAGCTAAAGTCTTCAACTCCAGCAGGTTTGGAGGCTACAATTAATTCATCTGTTGAAGCTTCTGGAAATAAACTATCTGATGCTCAGAAGAGTGAGCTAAAACAACTTACTCTTGACCTGTTTCAACAACAGTCCGTGGTGGAAGATCTTATGAGAAGAGCGGTAGGAGGAGAGGAAGTTGATGCAGAGCTAGAGTCGTCCATCAAAAAATTGAAAACCCTTGAAAGGCAGTTAGACACGTTTGCGAATAAAAACATTGAGAAAGGGTGGGGCGACCTTTTTGGTCAGCTTGTTCAAGGGAACCTCCTAACCACAATGTCTCAGGTCCTAAACGTAGGCGCAAACATGGTGAATGCGGTAGGAAACGTAGCTGTGTCTACAATATCCCTACCCATTGAAGCGGCCTACGTAAAGGTTGGAAACATCATGGGCAAGGACTTGGAAATGCGCAGGAGGCCTAGCTTGATGGCATATATGTACGCCGTCAGAAAATTTGGTGAGGGATTTGTTGAGTCTTCAGACACTTTCGTAACGGGTCAAGATAGAGACATATCTGAGTGGAGAGTAAACAGAGGTCTGGCTCCGTTTAGATCTCTTATGGCTGCTATAAACAAGGACCTTCCAATGGGTCCAGATGGTAAGTTCAGCACCTCTCAGAGAGCTAAGCTGTTTGTTCAGGGGACGCTAGGAATCCCCGCTGAAACCATGTTTAGGATGTTGTCTTTTGGTGATATTCCGTTCAGGCGTTACGCAGAGGGGTTGTATCTGTACCAAACTGGACTTAATATGGGCCTAGAGGGAGAGGCGCTGGCTCGGTTCCTGAAATATCCAACAAGAGAGCAGCTCGCCAAAGCTCAGACTGAGGGGAGAAAGCTTACCTTCCAGGAAGAAACCGTAGCAAGTAGAACTACAAATCAAGTGATATCTACGCTTACGGACGCTACAGCCAAGGCCCTTGATGCCATCCCATTCGTTAATGGAACTGCATTTGCGAAGGGGTTGTTTAGGGCTATGGTTCCGTTTAGATCTACACCAGCAAACATTCTGTATGAGACATTTACTTGGGTGAATCCATATGTCGGCATCATAAGGATGGCAAACAACATCAGTGACGGCAATACAGAGGAGGCATCAAAGACGCTATCCAAGATGATGTTAGGGGCGGTAACTATGGAGGCGGCTATGCTCATGATTAAAGAAGGAATTATTTCTGGAGCAATACAGTGGGATGAGGATGAAGAAAGGAACATAGCTTACGACGTGTTCCCCCCAAGTAGCATTAATGTATCTGCTCTGAAAAGACTAATTTCAGGAGAGAGCCCAGAAAAAAAGAAAGACGACAGGTTCGTGAAGTATGATAAGCTCGGCATGATCGGAGCAGTACTGGCTACAGCTGTTCAGTCTGTCGACATGAGCGACGTGTCGGACATTAAGGAGGAGGAGTATGACGGGCCGATTGACTTCTTTACTGACGCGATTACAGGGTTCTTCGGTCTAAACTCGTTTTCGGCTATATCCATGATGATGGAACAAAGCTTTGTACAGGGCCTGAATGGATTCTTGAAAGTACTTACTGGAGATGACGTAGAGAGAAACGCAGAGAATCTAGTAAACTCACTGTTCCAGGCTGGAAGTGCGGCGGTCCTCCCGAACCAAATGAGTGCCTTCTACAGGGCTGAGAGAGAATTTTTGCCCGACACAAGAACGACTAAGGATATGGACGCTATGGAGCGCATACTAAAAAAGTTTGAGTATACCATAAAAGACAGAACTTTCGGACTGGCTGACCATCCTGTTAGATACAACTGGAAAGGCGAGCCGATCACACAAACGCCAAGGGGTGCTAATTCGATTGCATATCAACTTTTCGACATCTCCAAGTCGAGACAGGGTACAGCGGACCCACTCTCAAATGAGATTTGGAGGCTGTACGAACAGACTGAGGACCTCACCGAACTGTGTGGCACCCCGTCTTACGCCGCCAAGAGGTCGCTATCTGTGCCTGACGTGAAGAGTAAGAAAGAGTTGAAAGCAGCTAGGATGCTCGGCAAGGAGTACAGCTGGATGAACGACGAAGAGTTCATGAAGGGAAGGGTGTACCTAAACGTAGAGCAGATAAACAGGCTTATGATGGTTGCTGGTCAGGCCAGATACAAAGATGCTATAGAGGTAATTAAAGGGGCTAAGTATCAGAACGCTACAGACGAGAAGAAGATAGAGATGTTGAACGAAGTAGCTGAAAAGTATGCTAGTTCAAAAGAATACGACGGAAGCAGGTTCATGCCGCACACCGTAGCTCTATTCGATATACTCCAAGAAATCTACGACAGTGAGCGATAAGAAATTTAAAGACACTAAGGTCGGAAAATGGGTTAATGAAAAGCTACCTGAAGTGGCGGGCAACTTTGCTGATGTGATACCAGACAAAGGGGTATTGGGTATTGTAAAGCGTATAGTAGACGGTAGCCCAGAGCTTACTGCTCAGGATAAGCTAGAGTTCGATCGTCTAGCGGCAGAACAAGAGATTTCCGCTCAGGAGCAAGTGACAAGAAGGTGGGAGGCTGACGCTAAGGGAGATGTCAAACTGGCTAAGTATATACGCCCAGTGACACTTATCGCCCTCACTTTGTTCTTCATGGTTGTCATGGTGTGGGATGGACTGGATCAAGCGTTTATGCCTCCAGACAACTACATCAACCTACTGGAGCTCCTTATGCTTACTGTGTTCGGTGCGTACTTTGCTGGTAGGACAATCGAAAAAGTCAGAAAGTAAGAGAGGCCCCGAAGGGCCCCTCTAAGGTTAGCGAAATTACCCCGCACTAGGTCGGTGTAACAGTGCTAAGATAATACAACTGGCTGATCCAGCACTCACTTATCGGACGGGACATGCTCCAGTATCACAGTTGTCGATCTCCACTTCATCCAGCGAGATGCTGTCGATGATTGTGATCGGGGTTACAGAAGCTTTCATCTCCTCGTACTTCTCTTTCGTAATCTCTTCCAGCGGAGCCTGATCGAAACCATGGTCGCTGTGGAGTAGAAAAGAAACAGACTTCACATTGATGTAGTTCTCACGAAGCCACTCCTTGATTTCATCAAGTTCCTCCTTTCTGTAGTATATCGTCACAGATACAGAGTTGTCTGACCACTCGCTCTGAAGTCGCTTGATAACGTCTAGCTGATCGCAGGCGGTCATATCAGAAGCAAACTTCGTACCCTCTGGGAAAGAGCAAGGGAAGCTAACAACCACCGTACTGTGGTCTTCACTACCGTCGAAGTTTCGGACATACTCTACGCCATACCCGTTGCCTCTAGCAACTCGTGCCAGCTCGCTATTTGCCGCCATTCGGATTCTCCTAATGTAATATTGGGAATATCCAGGGTGTGCGCCAGGTGTAACGCCAGCAAGAAGTGACAACGTTCCAGAGGGTTTGACTGTAGTAAGCTTAATGGAATTAGGAAACCCATGTTGTTTAGAATATTCTTTGTCGTACTCACGAAGGTAATAGTAAGCCTTGCTCAACCAAGACTTTTGTTCTTCGGAAGCCTGAAGGTATCCAGTAACTCCAATACCCATGCGCATATTCCTGTGTACGATATCTTCAGTTTCTTTTACTGCACACGGGATTGCAAGACTATGCTTGTTCACCCTGTACAGGTATCGAAGAACATTGGTGAGCTCATCGTAAGAATCAATGTTAGGAAGATATACCTCAGCAAGACAGCAAGTCTCGAAGTTCTCAAGGCTCTGTTCAGCGCACGGATTGTACCCTTGTACGTTTGGATCTGGGTATTCGTACTCACCTGTCCTTCCCCACTTCCGTGAAGTCTCAAGATTAATCAGACCGTAGGGCTCTCCGTTTCCGTTATACCCCTCCCAGAACTCCTCAGGAAGCTTGGAGATGTCGTTGCATACAACTGAGTTGTTAGACATAGCCCTCCAGTTCGGGATGTTACCAAGGTCCCATCGCTTAGCGCGAAGGAAGTCGATATCATCAAAGTCTCCCAAAGCGATCTGAGCAGACCTCCTGACGTTTCCAGCCACCACAATCTTACCGATGATATTCATGATGTCGAGGCAATCCACACTAGACAGTCGCCGCCCAGACTTTGCGTTCAGGATTTTGTTAATCTCAAGCATACCCCACACCAAGTCTTCACTTCCACTGGCAGTACCACCAAATCCTTTGATCTTCGCTCCTTTAGGACGAATAAGATGAGTGGCGAAAGTAAAGTCTTCACAGGCACCATCCTGCCAGAAGTGAGACTCAAGGACGCGCTCAAGGAGCTGAACCCACCCCTCTCGTGAATCAGGAACAATGAAGTCGGCGTCATTTACGTCCTTCCTTTCAATGTTCACTTTTGTGGAGCCGACCTTCGGGAGTTGGTATACATTCTCCCTTTGGATGTTGAATCCGACACCGCTACCGAGCATGAGCATTTCAAATGCCCAAGTGAACGGTCGGACTGGATCATCAACAACCACAAACGCACAGTTTTGGAGGGACGGCAACCCCAGACGATCTACGGTTTTGGTTCCGAGTTGCCAAAGAAACCTGCCAGCAACTGTGCCTTTGAGGTCAAGCATAATATTTCTAAGCTCTTCTTTTTCGTGGTCCTTGAAGTCACAACCAAGCTGGTAGTTGCAAGCTTCCACCACACGGTTTACCGTGTCAGGCCACTCTTCTGTTTTGCCGTTTGTGGTAGGTCTTGCATACGTTCGCTTGAACGTGGGGTATCCCACCTCACCCCATGGAGTAAGTTTTTCTGTGCTCATATTTTTTTTCGGAAAGGCCTACAAGATACTCAGTAATCGTCAAAATATTGCCATACTCGATACGACTTTAACTCTCTGAGATCCCGTAGGATAAGTTTAGTTATAAGGTCTTGCCTGTCTTTTCGTCGATACAGTTTCCTGTATGCATCTCGTTTATGCGTGACGTGTTCAAGCTCAACATTCTGATCGACCCACTCTTTTAGTTCAAGCCTGTCGACGACTGAAAATCCACGTTCCTCTGGCATGTCAAATGCTATTATCTTAGCACTACCATGCAACCAGCCTGGATTTCCCCCTACGTTCATCAACTCGACCCATATCTCGTCGGGCAAGTTGTTTCCTTTCACGTCTACCCCCCACTTACCCTTTTCATTGAAGGCAAGCCAGTAGTCTACGTGTTCTCTCATATCCTCTTCACGGGAGGACTTTGTTACGTTAAGACCTAACTCCTCTGCCGCTCTCACGAATCTAACCTCAGCTACTCTTCCCGTCGAGCCTGAATAGGCCCTCCGACTCTGACTCAGCATGAGCTTCGTAAAATTGGTTAGATGCTTCGCGGACTAGATCAAGCTCGAAATTAATCTGTTGCCTCAATTTCTGAGTCAGTTCGATCACGTATCCTGGGTGACGCTTCGGGTCTCCCTCCCTATTAAATAGGTCCTCGTAGAATTTCGCTATCAGGCGATGCATCCTCTCGGTTGCCACCCCGTAGCTTCTGCCCACGTCCTCCTTTGTTATCTGGTTCATTGTTTTTTATAATACTTACAGCGTGCTCTATCTGCTGTCTATTTTTACAAATAAACAACATAGGTAGCGGTTTTCCAAGCTCAGTTAAGTATTTCATAAACAGCTTCCAGCGCATAGGGAAGTCGTGGTGAGAGTGAAGGAAGCCCTTCGTCTCTATTATCCAGCTCTCGTCTTTGGCAACAAAGTCGGGCTTGTAGCGTATGGGGAGCGCAATGCTATTACTGCGATCGGACATCTCCTTGTTCTTGGAGGTCATTTTCCAATAGACTCCTTCGTATCGGAACTTGTCCATTAGTAGATACTCTCGATCTTCATAGTCAAAACGTATCCCCGATTCAGCTAACAGGTCAGCACACGTTTTTTCTAATCCGCTCTTGTATCTTCCCAACTCCCTTTTCTTGGCAGTCTTCCTTTTAGAAGTCTGTCCTCTCTTTCGCTTCACATGGGGAAGTTACAGCTTAAATCGACATGAAGTCTTTATTTGGGGACATCTTAAAATCTTTGTAGTTTTTGAACTCATTTCCAATAGGTTGGAACAGCTTTTCCTGTGTGTAATTCGACCTGAAGGATGTCATTGACGTGTCCATGGTGAACGTTAAAGGCTCATCAATCGACGTTGGCATGCCTCCAGTCTCGACATCTCGAACCTTCCGAACATGGAGTTCAGTTGTTTTCTTGACGTTGTTGTCTGGTGCTTGAACCTTCCTATGGATCGTAAGGAAGCAATCTGCTCGGTTAACAAACTTGCCTCCTCCTTCGGTGTCTTCAGCATACGGAGCTACAGGAAGTCCATCTTCACCCTTGCGCCTCTGAGCCTCAGTAACAGCGTGCATGTTCAACCACACTGCCACATCATTTGCGTTTGAGAACGTAAGGAATTCAGAAGCGGCTTGATAATGGTAGTCATGACTGTTGCCTTGTCCAGAGAGCTCCAGCTTAAGGCTGTTGTAGGGGTCAACCAGAACAGCATCGAACTCCTGTTGTCTGTAAATCTTCTCAAGGAAGATAAGTATGTCGCTGTAGCTGTATACCTGATTGTTGCTGATTACGGTAAAGTGCTCATTAACCCAGGTGTACGCAATCTTACGCTGGTCGTAGGTCATATCCCCGATCTTCCTGTTAGTGGCGAATTGCATAAGCGTCATCTTCAATGAGGCTGTACGATTCTCAGAGGAGTACACCACCCACTTCCAGTTGTGCCTGCGTGCGGCGTTCACCATCATGTAAAGCATCATGGTTGTCTTACCTACATTACTGTGACCGTTGATGATGACAAACTCTTTCTTGTATCGGAAGTGTTCATCGAGCTTCTTGTCTCCAGTATCCAACCCCACCTTAATGCGACCGTTGGCGTAGTCGTCAATCCACCTAAAGTCTTCGTCGTCAGAAGAGATGAAGGACATATCCCCATCATTAATGAGAAGCTCTCGCTGGGCATCTTGCTCGGCACCAATCGTGTCTTTAATGGGGTCGTTCTTGCCTTTCTCCAATCCTTCTCGGATGGTCTTCATGGCGTGCTCCTCGCTGTCAATATCACGCTTAGTGATTTCCCTCATGAGGATCCTGACGGCTTCATCTTCCTCGATCCTTCCAGCGCCCACGAAGCCTCCTAGGAGCCTAGCGGCGCGGAGGAGCGTGTTGTGCTTGTCTCCGTCCTCACACTGCCTAATCATGCGGCATGCAAGGTTGAGCTTCATGTAGTCGGTTACGGCACCCTTACGCGCTTCCTGAACCTGCTCGCTACGCTCAGACGCGAATGCCCCGAACTTCTTAGCTCCAGGATTTAGGATAAGGTCAGGGTCGTATGACTCAAAGCATGCACGAGACTCGTTTACTCCAGACTCATCTACCTCAAGGTCATATTGCTTGTGAAAGTATGTCTTCAGAGCGCGGAAGTGGTCGCGGTGGCGCTCAGGATTGGTTACACGAACCAGCGCCTTGAGCCCGTCACCCGATGGAGAAACCCAACAAGAGTATACGTAGCCGTCAGTAGCCAGTACCGCTTTTGATTTCTCAACGTCGATATGATCGAAGTCCAGAACAATAAGTCCGCTGTGGTCAAACAGGCCCTCATCACTGCGGTCTGAGAACTCACCGCTAAAGCAGACAATGGGGAGTTGCTTTTTAGCTTCTTTGTCACCATTGCGAACAGCTTCAATCGTGGTTTTCGACTGGCCCTCCCTGATACGCTCCAGAGCCGTGTAAATTTCTACGTGGTGAGGACTGTTCTTGTCGTACAGGTTCTTGAAGAACGTTACTTTCATCGGTATATTGATCTTTAATTATGTACTGGAGGTATTCGATTGCTTTCAGGATGTCCTCCTTTCCACCCTTCTGTCTGTGTCTGCATACATACTTGATTACGTTGGCCTCAAGAAACGGTATGTCGTTAGCTACAATGAACTCCACTGGTGGAATTCTCATATCGTAATGCTTAGGTTTCATATTGCGTTGCTGTTTACGTATCCTACTATCTTTTTGGACCTAACTTTCTTTACAATCACTCTTCTTTCTCCTTTGTGAGACTTCTTGAAGTGGTCGTTCCTTAGTCTGTCCATTGTTGTTTTACAGTGCGCCATGATGTCTGCTGGGTTGTCGTATCGCGATACTGCCCAGGCCTCAAGGTTCTGTATCCTGTTACCTTTCTTAATCGCTATGTCAAGCGTTAGGGAGTATATCGGGGGCCTTGAGGTTTGCATTCCATTTGCGCTTTAGCTTTTTTGATATCCATGTCATATCTACCCTTAAGCCCCTTTTCTCCCAAGTGTCTGCTCTCGTAAGAACTACGCAGTTGTCACCTTCTTTATTGGGGATGAACAAGAGTAAAAAGTCTGTCTCAAAATACGGTACGGACACAGAAAAATCACTATCATAATTCTCTGCGTGGACCGTAAACGTCATTTCTCTCGATCCTTTACGTCCAGAGAAAGTTTGGGGGCTGAGAAACTTCAAGTCCCTCAACCCCCATTCTATCGCGGCGAACGCCCCAAACCCTTTAGAAAGGAAGGTCATCCTGCACCACTTGTTGGCTGGCGGATTTAGACTCGCGCTTCTCCTTAGCGGCTTCGCTGTTTGGATTGAAAACGCGGGCGCAAGCCTTGCCGTTTTTGCTCATAAAGAGCGTTACGTATACGTTTCCACCGCGTCCTTGTTCGTCGCGGCGTGTAACGTACTGGTCGAGCATGTCTTTCAGCTCATTGTCTTTGAGACGAACAGACCAGCTCATCAGCTCGTTGTTGTCATTGTACTTGGGTTCGTCAGCCCAGCCGACGAGAACGGAGTCATACTTAGTTTCACTCATGGTTTGTAAATTAAAATATTAGATTAATGATTAAAGATATAAGAGATATTGATGCTGTATAGATTATTAGAAGGGCAGATCCGCACATTATGTATGATGTTTTCTCAGATTTTAAGCCTGAGGTAATCCTTTTGAGGTAATTCGTCATTTGAAAGAAATTTCTCGATTCTGTTAACTGCGTCATTGAATTTCATCTCACCAGCGAATAGAGTTTCTTCTGAGCACTCTACGATTGCTGGAAGGTAAGGATACGTCTTCTCTTGAACGAGCCAGTAGAACTCATCCACACCGAAGATTTTCGTGTATATGTACGCCTGGATGTCGTAGCTAAAGTCTCGGACGCTGTACCTGAACTTAGATATGGATTTGGTGGACTTGGAGTCTACTATGTATCCGTCACCGAGGCAGTCGAGGAATCCCTTGACCTTTACGGGTCCAAGCATCTCATTGAACTCAACTTGGTAGTTACTGCTCGACAGGTACTGGTCGGCAAGACCACAAGCTTCGAGCCTGTCAATCATATCGTTTGCCATCTTCCAGTCGTCAGGAGACACGATCTTCTTGCCTTCAGCCTCAGACTGCTCCGTCATCTCTGCTTTGATTTTCTTAAACTCAGCAGACATACTTGGGCGCTTCATCTTCTTTACTTCGTCAGAACACCATTCCAGTACCGTGTCGTCAGACATGATGGTGTAAGATTGCATTGCTTTCTGGCGCTCAAACAGAAGCATATCGTAGAGCGTACCGAAGTCAAGTGCTGGTGACTCGAACTTTAGCTCTTGCTTCATGTACATGTCGAACTTTGCCATGTCGTCGAGTGCGACCTTTAGGGAGGAGTACGACAAGTGTGACTTGCCATACTTCATCTCCAGTGCTTCAGGGATATCAATCATTTGCTTTTCATTATGTATTTAGGCTCCTTGTTGTTGCGGATAAGGAACATGTCTATTGCTTTAAGCGCTTCTTTTTCTGTCTCAAACTCACCCCTCATCACTTTATCTCCGATTATCTTTTTCACCGAGTAAAACTCAAAGGTGACAAGTTCTGGAGCGTCAACAACGCCGCTGTATTTCCAACAGCAAGGGACAATCCTCTCTTTCTTAATGCCTCCTCTGTATATGGTTTTACGAGGTTTAAGGTCAGTGTAAGAGTGGTCTGGCATGGGAATAGTAATCTTACTGATGCTACTCCCACGCCATTGACCGTTAAATTTAATGTCCTTCAGTTTAACCTTCATCGTACAAACTTCTTGAGACCAGCTTTCTGCTTGTCGGTCAGCTCACCTCCATACTTAGAGATGATACTATCGAAAGCTTTCTGCTTGTCTGTCGCCCCCTTCACGTAGTTCACGGCTTTATCCATGATCGAAACCTCTTCAGTTTTAGGTTGACGCGGCTTCTTCGTCAGGTCTATACCTGACTCTTGTTGTGCAATCGCATCCTGCACCTCATTCGCTGAAGCGATAGAAGCATCAATACCGATACCAAGCATAGCCAAAGCACGCCCTACGGCTGACGTCTCGC
>Ga0208161_1000083_pt1 | contig 45646 bp, 77 predicted proteins | sample CB_VirMetaG_3_FD_184538 | JGI IMG/M metagenome (GOLD analysis project Ga0208161, IMG submission 184538) | Freshwater to marine saline gradient viral communities from Chesapeake Bay - CB_1508_1S Viral MetaG (SPAdes) (version 4) | ecosystem: Environmental > Aquatic > Marine > Coastal | place: USA... | reverse complement strand
CATAAGTTGATGTCTTAATCATTGCCCCTAGGTCAGTTTCACTACCCCAGTATTCATTACTATCAAGTAAGTGACCAATGTTATTGGTAATCATCTCATCAATGATGTCGTCAACACGTTTTTCGTATTCAAAATCAATGTGAACAATTCCGTATTTCATTAAGTATTTAATTTAAGAATTCGAACTAAATCTTCCAAATCACCAGCACCTTTGATTTTAAGGGTTAAAGAATCAAAAATATAAGCTTCCCATCCCTTTTCTTCTGCATCATCATTAGCGTTGCTGATAAGAGTAATATCACCAATATCTAAGCTATAATAATAAAAATCATTATCATAACCTGATTCTTCAGGTGGTACTATTTCTTTAGTAAAACCTAATTGCTCAAAAATTTCCTCTGTCATAACATTATTTCTTATGTCCCCAATGTAATGAAAATCCCCAACGTAGCCAAATAAAATCTACACAATAGAAACCAAATAGCATCTTATCGTAAGTGTATTTGATTGTAGGGGTGAGGAACAACTCACCTATTTGTTCGTAACGTTCAATTCTCATTACTCAAATTTTACACCATTTTCAAACATAATCTCACGGAGCTGGTCTCTACATTTTTCAAATGTATCATATTTGTCCTGACTGTATTCAGTATCAGGCATATACTTGTATTGTGCTCTTAACCATTGGTCCATTTCCCAAAGTACTGAGTGCATTTTAGACCCATTGACTGCTAGTTCAAATTCAATGTGGTCTTCTGGTAGGTTAAATTCTAATGTTGCTTTCATCTCTCTTTGGTGTTAAAGATTTCGTTGTAGTATTGTTCAGCACATTGCTTGACCCACTCTTTATCCAAAGGGAATCGGTCATCTATCCAAGCATTAACTATCTGCTCCTTCTCCATTGCTTTGGCGTGTTCAATTACATTATTTGGGATGCTCCAATTTTCTCTTTCGCAATATTCCAACAAGTAATCTACTGCTGTTTGTTGTTTCATTTGTTACCTCCTTCTTGTTTTTCTCCTCGTTTGTAAAATCCATACTCAATATCATCAGCAAGATCCTGTAAGTGTTTTGGTGCTGTAATTGAAATTCGTAAATCATAGTGGTACCATTTAGTTTTCCAATCCCAAAACTGGATACCTTTGGTTAGTTTACGATGTAGGTTTGATAATGTACGATTACGGACACGAACTAATGACTTATCGTTTCCAAACACATGTAGGAATCGTAAAAACCATCTTGGACACCATTTTGGTTTTGCCTCATGATCCATTGCTAATACAAGCGGTAATAGAGCTAGATAGTATGGGCTATCATCTCTATAGAATGTAATGTTTAAATAGCCGTATTTCTCCAGTTTAGATGGAAAGAAAATATAACGTAAATCATCCCATTCTAAATTACGGGTATGAATCATACCCTTCTTACGACCTTTCCAGAATAACATAGATTGACCGAACGACTTAACTCTTTCGCTAAATGTTCGGGGATCTTTTACTTTAAACTTACTCATCACTTCGTTCTTTTAGATGACTCATATCATTTGGGTCATACTCGTGAGGTTTGGTTTTGATTAGGTAGCCGGTCTCAACTGGTTCAAATGATTCTACAATTACGTTCATTTCATCTCTATAAATAATATGAGATAACATTTGACCTACTTTAATAAATGGACCACCCATTGGGTCTACAAAAATAGGATCACTTGGATCTTTATCATACCCAAAACGACTATGATCAAAATCACCTTCCCACAATACATTACCATCTTCTAGTTTGGTGAATGTGTAAACGTCTCCGTATCTGTTTCTGTACTCAACCATATCTGTTTTCGTATTTTATTAGAAAGGTAGATTATAGGTTTGAGTGGTTGGTTGTGGGGTAGGCCATTCTAGGGTTTTAAGCACTGCTTGCTCTTCTTCCCAACGATCAGCTAAAATTTCGATGTCCATCATTTCCTTTATTTCTTATTAACACGTGAATATAAGAAGGGGCTTTCGCCCCTCCAAATATAATATAAAAATAAGTTTAGAATTTACTTGCTGCCTTAGCCCAAGTCCAATAAAAATTAGTTAAATCAGCGCCTAATGAAGTTGTATCTAAAGTAATATTTGTGCCGGCATCTGCTTCAACATTATAGTTACCTGTAATGCTAACTACTCCGCTTGCACCATCTCTAAAGTGACATTGAGCAATATCATTACCTAACAATGTTCCATTCCACATATAAAAATAACCATCCCAGCTACCTTCACCACCATCAAGTTCAAGAGCGTGATCGCTATTAGCTTCACCAATAACAACAAAATTAGATATTGTGCCTGAGTAACCTTGGTCTAAATCAATACCATCATCACCTTGAGACCATACAAGCAAATTATTAGCATTAACTGCACCACCAAATATTTCAATACCATCGTCTTGGTTAGCAACTACTTCAACATGACTAATTAACGTGCCAGCACCAACTCCACCTAATGTTAAACCATTGATTTCATTACCTGAACCAATATTAGCACCTCCGTGACGAATAGAAACATAAGCAAATACACCTGAGTTATCTAATGTATCAGTTCCACCATACAAACCATTTGGGTCTGAAGTTGGAATGCCTTCAATCTGTAATGGTGATGTTGTAGCTGAAATAGGGGCATTACCTAAAATAATAACACCACCCCATAATCCTCTCATCTCGTGAGTTAAATTAGGTGAAGCAATCATTCCTGGTTGTATTGAATCTACTACTGAGGTAAATATAATAGGAGAGTTTGCTGTTCCTACAGCGTTAATTTTAGCTCCACGAGCAATTACCAATGCTGTAGCTGATGCTCCTGAACCAGGTCCACCTTTAATAATACAACCTGGTTCAATTGTTAACTCAGCTCCTGCTAACACAGTAATTCTACCATTTAAAACATAAGTTGAATCTGAATACCAAGTAGTGTTTTCACTAATGTTACTAGTTACTAAAATACCATCTGGTTTTGGTTGAGGAGGTTCGGGGTCAAGACATGATGTTACAAATAAAGGCAACAATAATAATAGATACTTTTTCATAATTAACTGTTTTTATTATAGATACGCTAAGTAAATGTTAAAATCACGTATTACTTTTTACGGAGTTATGAGTAAAACGTGATTACAACGTGAGATGTCATATTACGTTTTGTATATTGACATGACTTAAATATGACTAAATGATATTTATAGTCACATTAAATTAACCCTTAAATTAACTAACATGAAAAAATTATTATTCACAATTGGGGTTGCAACGGTTTTAACAGGTTGTTCAACAACTAATTTTGCTACTCATAAAGTAAGTGAAACACCTACTATGAAACGTCAAGTTTATATATTTGATGATTACGTTGAAATTCATACTAGAACTAGAATGTCAGTAGAGCAGTATAATAAAATAGTAGCTACTACAGTTAATAATAGAGATGAGCGCAATTAAGCGCTCATTTTTATTTACTACCTACAACCATTTTATAAGCCAATTCAGCTAATGTAGCAGACTCGGTTTGAGGCATTTCTTCACGTAATGAAGAACTTATTTGTTGCCATTCTTTAAATTTACCAGCATCAGCTGCTTTCCAACCATAATACTCTACTAACTCAGCATTTGTCATTCTTAAAACAATTTTAAATTAATAATGATAAATATAATCTACTTATAAAAAATAATAGTACCCATATGATATTCTAAATCATCACCAGATTTAATTTTAAATTTAAAACCTAAACTTAAAAACTTTTTAATAATATCCCAAATTTCATTTTTATAATTTTCATGATATTCTAAAATAATTATTTTTATTTTAGATAAAAACTCATCACTAGTGTTATCTAAAAAGTCATATTCAGCTCCTTCAATATCACACTTAATAATAGTAGGGAATAATAAATTATTAGTATTAATAAATTCTTCTAAATTAACACATTCAACATCTATAGCTTCTATATAAGTTTCATTTTTACCTTCAAAATCTCTAAGAGTATTACTTACTGAGTTAGAAAATGTTTGGAATTTAGCTATAGAGTTAGTGCCTGAGATGGCTTTATCGAAAATAGTTACATTAGAGTTAGGTAAGAATGTTTTAAGCGATAATTGAACTAACTTAGGAGTAGGTTCAAATGCATAGATATGTTTAACATTACATTGGTTTAAAATCCATTTAGTAAAAACACCAATATTAGACCCTAAATCGTAAACGACATCATCTTCAGTAAATTTAATAAACCCATCATATTCATCTAGATGGTGCAAACTATACCAAGACCCATATTGCATATCAAAATCATTACTATAAAAATGATTTGATGGTTTTTCATCTACTACATAATGATCTTGAAAATGAATTAATTCTTCATTTTCATATATTTTAACTCTTACTCCTAATTTATTAATATAAGGTTTAATAGAATCCCAAACCGAAAACTCAGCATATCCTAAAGCTGGGAAATTAACCCAACCATGAGTAAAACAAAGATTACTATCTAACTCTGAAATAGAATATAGACAGTTTTTACTAGAGTTTAAACAGTTCCATACTGTAACTTTCCCAGTTTCAGGGTTATATTGGCTTTTAATCATTTCCAGAATAGCTGTATTAAAATTAATATTAAAGAAAGAGATAAACTTATAAAAGTTTTTAAATCTATAGCTTGATTAAAATAAAAATTAACGCCCCAAGCATACACAATCATTCCTGTAGCAAATCCTATAAAACGTTGAGGCCACATTAGACCATCAAATCCTTGTACTGAGTATTTAGTAGCTAAAATAAAAATGTATGAAATAGGGAGCCCAAATAAAGTCATCACAAGAGGATTACGTTTTGCCCAATCCCAAATAAATTGACCATTAAGTTGAAGGAATGTAATATATTGTCCAACTAAATAAAGTAAAGCTCCTAATAAAATATCTTTAAAATACATAACTAATTACATAAAATAATCTAATTCAAATTCTTCGTGAACTAAGCTATCTCTAGTTTCAATCCATCCAGTGATAATATATTTAGTTTGGCCCTCCATAGGTGAATTACCTCTATGTTTATGTGTCCAATAAGCAGGGGCTATTATCAAAGTACCTTCTTTAGGTTCTACTTTTAACGGATTAAATTTAAACTCAGTTTCTCCCCCTTTAACATTATTTAAATAATAAATAAAGAATAATTCGCGTTTAGAAGTTGAGCCCCCTTCATTTTCATGATGCCATGCATAATATCCTTGATTATTAATATAACGTTGCATTTGCATATGAGGAATACCATTGTTCATAGCACCAAAACGTTGGGCAGCTGTTGCTATAAGACTTAATTCTGAAGAATAAGAAGAATTAATATAACAAAATGGATTTTGTCTTAAATATTCTATAGTGTTAGTTAATAAGTTTTCTCTTAAATAATCATAAACGTATTTCCACTCTGGGTTAAATGGGGCTAGGTTGGCTAGCATTATATCTTGAGAATCTTTAATTCCCTTATTTATAGCTCCTCCTGAAATTCCATCTATCATAGAATCTTGGGATGATTCAAATAATTGGATTACATGATTACAAAATTCACTTGGTAGAGTGTTATTATAAGTTTGAATTAAATTATCCATTCTTCAATCATTAGTTTAAAATTATAATCATCATTCATTTTATAAGTAACTATATTTTCAGGTAAAGAATATCTTTCACTGTTTTTTATAAAACAAATTATATTACATCCATATTGGGAAGTTAAAAAATTAATTCGATCTATTAAATTAGATAATTGATTTGAACTTAAAAGTTTTCCTGGGGAGAGGTTTGTGAATTGAGGGGATAAAAGAATAAATGAATCAGTAAGATTATTATCATAAACATTTATCATTACATCATCTTCCCAAAATTCAATTCTCCAGTTACCTACTTTTAAAGTATAAGAACCCCAACATCCACCATATAAAACCATTTCACCTATAAGTTCATCATTACAGAACCATTTAACTAAATACGGAAAATCACCTTTAATAGAAACTCTTGAGTCTCCATTAAATGTAATATTGGCGTGTGAATTTTCTCTTATATCAAATTTCATTTCCAAAAATATAAAATACCATTTCTAGCAGTAAAGTCTTCTTGTTGGACTATTTTGTAATTAAACCCATAACGAGACAATTTGTTGATTATATCTTCTATTTTACGACCCATCCACATTGGAATGTGCCATTCTAAAAGAATACTATTTATTTTATCTAAATCTTCTTCATCTAAAGTATCTATAACCTCATATTCAGCTCCTTCTATATCTAATTTAAGTAAATCTATCTTAGATATTTTATAATCTTTTATAAAATCTTTAAAGGAAATACATTCTACTTCTGTAGTATGATCTTCTTCAGTCCATTCAGGAATAATAGAACTTATTAAAGGATTATCTGGTAAGTACCAAAGTTTTTTAATTTCTGAGGTTGATGAAAGAGCTTTAGGGATAATATTAACTGAGGGTTTATTAAAGAAGTTTTGTCCTAGAAGATTTATGCTTCTAATATCAGGTTCAAAAGCAAATACTTGTTTAGCTCCTTTTTTTAAGATATATTTTGTAAAAAGTCCTATACTAGCTCCTACGTCTAAAACTACATCTAAATTAGGGTATTCTAATTGTTGATATATGTCATCAACAAAAAATTCTCTATAATTTACAAATGAAGGATGAAAATTATCTTTAATATCGTATCTATATTTTTCAAGCCCAGTATGTCTAAATCTCATAAAATGAGACTCTAATACTTCACCGTCGTCAATAAGTTGAAATTCAAATCCACCAAAATCTTCTCTATCAAAATCAAATCCTGCTTTATTGCAAGGAGTACAAAACAAATATAAAGGTGGATTTACATTAAAAATTCTAAATTCATAAATAGTACATCCTAAATCAATATCTTTAATAGCAATGCATCCTTCTTTTACAGGATGATTTATAGCAAAATCAAATTTTTGTTGAACGAAATTATAATTTTCAATAACTAATTTATTCATTTATAAAACTCTTAAGTTGCTTATAAATATAATGAGGACCTTTTCGGTCCTCACGTTTTAGTTCGTTTCTATCAAACTTAGATTTACTGTGGGTTTTTTGAATCATTTTCCTTCGAATCAGTTGAGCTAGATGCCCCTCCGTTCGTGGTCTTCGTTTGTTCGGTATGTTCTTGCCATTGCTCATCCCAAAATACATATTCATTCTTCATCTGTGAAGTCTTCGTAATCGTTATACTGGAGGCTACTAGAAGGGTAAGTCATCATCTGGACCATAAGGTATTACATCCCAAGCATCATCACCACCAGTTTTATCTATAATATCTAATTCATCATAAAACTTAGCACCAGCCAAATCAAGTAGTTCTTCAACTGTGCCAATGTTTTCAATTACATTGACTGTATTATCGCTTACTAAGCGAACTGAGGTGTATTTACCTTCGTCTGTGAAGCAGGTGATTTTGTTTACTGGGATAAGGTGTGTTTTATTATTACCCCAACCTGTTAGTTTAATGTATTTCATAGCAATAATTTATTATTTTCCAAACCATACCAAGCGCGCTCAAGCCAAACACCGACTTTTACACCCTCAATTTTATCATCTACTTGAATATTATCTTCCCAACGTTTATTAGCAATTTGATAGATAATAAAATCATACAAATCGCGAGCACGATCTGGATCATTTGCTTTGATACAATCACGTGCTTCAGTGAATGTGCGGTGTAGTAATCCTTTGTCCTTCTTTGCCATAACATTTATTTATTGATTGAATATACAAATTATTTTTTAAGTCTCCACTGGTTTTTATCTGTCTTATATAGTTTAGAAAGTAATGATGGGTCTATAACCCATCCTTTATGGTGTGGATTTTTATTTAAACTAACTCTATGTAAAGCACCTTCATCAGCCCACTCATATTTTTTAGCTAGGTGATGACATTTTCCAAAAAATGGTTCTTCGTTAGGATGATAAAACCATTTTTCAGTTTCAGGAGTACCTTTATCTAAAGTAGAAACATGAACAATACATTCCTTTAATGTAGATCCATTTTGAAACATTTGAACTGCTTCATTATACTTTCTAAAACCTACGGGATTGTTCCTTTGTTGGGTAATATGTTTAATTTTAGGGTTGGATTTAAAAGTGCTCTTAATTAAATCCCAATATGGGTTAGTTACATAAAAATGGACTTCACTGGCAATTTCGAGTAGTTCATTTACTTTATCAACTACTCCTTTTATCCATTTATCTAATTTTTCTTGGGACCAATCACCTTCTATCTTTACTCTAGATACTTTAGGTAAATGGATTGATTCATAAGGTTCAATAGTTTTAGTAGGCAAAATTAGTCCATGTTTAGATGATAAAATCAAATACCTGTCATAAGCTATATTAAATAAATCTTTTTGTGCTCTAAAAACATAAGACTTACTATACATTTCCTCAGCAGAACATGTATAATCTTGTTTCATTGAACGACAATTAGTTATAGCTACTATCATTTAGTTTTTATTTTCATTCCATAAAGGAACTTCACCTTGAGACTGGATGTAATTTTCAATTAGTATTGATTCATGCCATTTAGCATCTTGGATGGGGAATTCTTTTTCCCATTTACCAAAAAATATTTGCTTTTCATATCGAATAGGAACAGGCCAAGCGTAAATATCAATTTCATTTCCTTTATGAAGTTCGTCTAATACTTTTAGGTAAATTGTTCGATTTTGAGGACCGTTTTTAGCATTATACTTAGGATTTCCAGATTGATAAGAGCTAAATCGTCCTATCATTCCTTTTTCTCCTTCAGCTTTACCAATTTTAATCACATTTTCATTTAAAGTAAAAATATAAACCCAATATCCTTCATTTAGGTTACGACCTTGTACTTTACCTAGTTTACCTTTAATATCTTTAATTTCACCATTTTCTCTTAAGAGAGCAAATTTATAATTATTCCCTTCATTAATTAAAATAGGTTTAGCTATTTTTTCAAATCCTAAATCAATAAAATCTTGTAGTATCATAACCCCAATATAGTAATTCCCTCTTGCTTCCCCAAACTAAGAGTTAACATTACTTTAATGAAAAAATTTTGTGTAAACGAGCTGCACCTACAAAACCATATGTTTTAAGTTTAGCGTGTAGATCAAAATCAAGGTGAGCATTCCATTTATCAACTAATTCCTTAGTTAATTTAGAATTATTAGCTACATCAATTACGTCTTCACGGATTGCTTCTGGGAGTAGGTTATATTCGTGTTGATGTTCATTGCTAGTAATCCAACGTTGGTATTCATCGTAGCCTAATCCACTATTATAAATTTTAGCTAAGATATCAATTTCATCAATAAGGTAATCACCCAATTCAGGATCACCATTATCATATGCTTCATTCATTTCAATTCGTAGGCGTTTAATTTCTTGTTGAATATCCATAATTAATTAATTTTATATTTAATTTTCCAAAGTTGTTCAAATTTACTACCAATCCCAACCTCAAGTAAAACAGCATTGTCAGGGATACCTGGTACTTTTTCTGTGAGTACTTCATCTACACTTCGATTACGAAATGTTTTCATTTTAGTTTGAGCGTTGCTACGATTAGATGTTTTAAATACTACTGTAACAGGACCTATAAGGTCTTTTTCTCTAGCCATTTTTTACTTGTTTAATATGTTTGCACTCACGATCTTTGGCTCTCCAACTACCTGGGCAAGAACAGCTGTAGCGGACACCATTGAAACGAACCTTATAAACAGCATCACTTGATTCGGATTTGAAATCCCATTGTGTTGGTTTTTCTTTTTCTGGCTCCGGAGCATTGTAAACAATATCTGTAAGTGTAGTTTGGGGGTGAACTTCAATCCAATCTGGTGTGAGGTATTTTTTATCATCAATTGGGGAAGTCATGATACCATGATATGGGGTTCTTGATTTATAGCGAAATAATTTTACACCTACAAATGGACCAAATCCTTGCCCAATAGTTAAAGCACCTTCTGAGTATACAATACGGCTTCTTAGATTACCATATTTGTTTGTAGTTGTCAATTTCCAAAGCATAACCCTAATTCCTTTATTTGGGTGAATATACGAAGGGGCTTTCGCCCCTCCAAATTTATGCTAAATATTCTATAGGTTCGCTTTTATGTTCTCGTTCTAATTGTAGATCGAGAGTGATTGCTATACATAATCTATTAAGATCAGCACGCTCCATATCTGCTAGATCTTCATCATCTAGCATATGAAGTATATCAATTGGTTTAATAGTCATTCTGTGCTCCATACGTCATATAATCAGGGCGTGCTTTTTTCTTTTTCTTCATAATTGGGTACTTGTGTTGTGCCCATTTATGCCACTCCATGAATGCTTCATAACGCGTCTTAGCTGACATTTTACTCATAACATTTACAATTTTTATTACACTTTTTTGGATTAGAACATGAATATACGGAGAAGAGCAGTGTATAGCACGCCCAAATTAGGACTGCTATACTTGCTGCTGCTTCTAGTACTTGTATCATTTAGAACTTAAATGCTTTTTTCATTTTTTTACCAGTATCCTTAGCTCCACCAACTACCGCATTACCGGCATCTTTAGCTCCTCCTACAACTGCGTTACCGGCATTGTTTACAGGTTCTGCTACTTTATCTACTACCTTGGTAGTTTCTTTAGCTACGGTGTTTGCTGTATCAACGACTGCTTCTTGAGCTGGTTTAGTATCAACGCTAACTGAAGCATCTACATCAACCCCGGCTAATAAGGCAACTTTACCATCTAATCCAACGGTTGCAACACCATTATCCATAGTAGCGCCTCCGCCTACTTCAGCACCTACTTGTGCTCCAACGGATACACCAGCACCTGCTTGAGCTCCATTACCATCTTTGTCGTATACTCCAGTAGAAGCTCCAACACCTACAGATGCTCCAGCCATTGCACCAGCGTGACCTTCAGCACCATCCATACCAATTTGTCCACCTGCTCCTACTCCAGCACTTGCTTGAGCTCCGGCGTGAACTTCAGTTGTGTTGGTTACGTTACCATATTCTACTGAATTAGATGCTCCAACTTCTACCGATGTTCCAACTTCAGCACCAGCGTTAACGGAAGCATTTCTACCATCCCAACCAGCATCGGCTCCAGCTTCAGCATGAACCTCAGCTTCAGCATGAGCTTCTTGTGAGATGGTTACATCACCAACTTGATTTGTATTTTCTACTCCAGCATGAACCTCGGCTCCTGCTTCTACACCAGCACTTACTGATGTATCTGTTACTTCAGTTCCAGCAGATGCTCCTGCAGATGCTCCAGCGTTATCGTTACCTACGCTTACGTTTACTTCTTCACTCATCTTTTTCTTTTTTGTGTGCGTTAAACCAATAATCTACAACTTTAGTAAAATTACCGATCATAGCACCTAAAACTAGGAGAAGTAATTCTTTCCATTCACTATCTACTGTGGATTGATAATGCATAGCTAAACTAATAGCGTGTATAGTAAATAAGAAACTTAATACTATAACAATACTTAGAATGATTCTATGCCTTACTTCAGTCACAGTTTATTTATTAAGGGCAAATACAAGGATCAGTAAATGGACAAGGACATCCATCTTCCTTTACACCCATTACTGGGATAGGTGTTCCAACTGGGTATGGAGCACCTTTTTTAGCTGCAGTAATTGATTTCATACCTGATTTTACAGGGATTGCTTTACGTAATGGAACAGCTGCTTCATTGAGCGGACCAAAACATTCAGCTAAAATAATACCATTATCTAATGTGTCAATGATACGACCAGGCATAGCAAACATGTTACTCATGCTTGTGCTTGCTGAATCTGTGTTTACAATAAATGCTCTGTTGTTTGGAGTCATCCATTCCCAACCTTGTGTTTCAGGGTTGAATTGTGGTACAACTGTTGTTGAATCAAAATACCAAAAGAATGACCATACTGTTTGATCAGTTCCGTCTGGTGTTTGTGGATTGTCTTTAACATAGAATTTGCCCCAAGTTCCACTTACACCTTCCATAGCTAAATTAGCAATTGAAGGACCAGTTAATACAGGACAAATAGCACAACCCTCGTCATACTCTACTCCTTGAACAATAATCTTTTTACCTGTTGGGACTGCTCCTGATGCTCCACAGAATGCGTAAGCACCTTGGTGGATTTGTAGGATATTTTTTTCAGGGTGTGGTTTAGAACAGCTGAATAACATTGCAGCTGCAACCATTGCGAATAACATTTTTTTCATTTTAATTTATTTAGGATTTCTGTGTTAGATTTTATACGAGCAGCCTGCTTAGCACTGCTGCTTTTACTTTTAGGTTTACTAGTAAACTTAATACGTTTTTTAGCTGATTGTGCCATTATCGTCCTTGTCCTCTATATTGTTTAGTATAATTTTTACTTGACTTAAGTTGGGACGTTTTTGTTTTAGCGTGGATGCCTGGTCTTGATACTTTTGGTTTTTCTAATTTTATAGCGGTTGTTTGTCCTTTAGCCATTTAGTTGAATAATTCTTTTAAGTTATCTCTTACAATTATATTTTTCAACTTAGCCTGGTAATTTGGGTCTTCGGCATAGCCGTTTAGCAAATTATAGTATTGCTGTTCTGTTTTACATTTGGAACCATATGTTGCCATCCAAAACGCGTAATCCAAAACACTTTCCTGCCAAGTATTATAATAAGCATGTCTGTATTGGGTGCCTTTGGCTGTGTTAATTCGCACTTGGGCTTCCTTCATACCAAACAAGTTATTGTTATCGATAAATATTCGAGAAGAATAGTTATTCGATTCTAACTTAGCTTGTGCTAAAACGATGTGTGGATATTTAATATTTAATTCTTTAAGTTTACGAACGAGTTTTTCTTCAGTAAATTCACGTTCACCATTTATATTGATTTCTAGGATACGTTCATAATCTTTTAACTCCATTGTGTTGATTGATACAAAAGACATAAGAGCTATTCCTATCACAACCCATCGAAAATATTTTAATCTTAATATTGGTTCGAATTTGAGTTCGTGTTTGTTGTATTTGTAAAGCATAGGTGAAGTTTTAGGTTCGACTTTCGAGTGACTTGATCGCAGCAGCGATGCGAGCGCAACCTTCATATTCTTCATGTAACTCATGAATTTCAAGATTTTGTTTAAGTGTTTGCATCATGTCTTTTCTATCTAAAGTAATATCAAAAATATTACCTTCATCTTGAACGTGAATTTCTAAGATAGGAATAAAACGTTTTTTATTAGTTAGGTTAGCTAAAGCAGTTTCAACAATAGCCTTAGATATTTTAATATCTTTTTGTTGGAGCATTTCTTCAAACTCCTCTTGTGTTTTTACTACAATTTTCTTTACCATTAGAATAAGTCTAAAAACTTTCCGGTACTTTTCTTTTCACGTAATTTACTAAGCTTCTCTTGGTCCTCCAACATTTTTGTAGCTAGTTTTTCAAGATGAGACGATTTTTGATTAGCATAATCGTTTACTATTTTATCGTGTTTACGTTTTTTCATATTCTAGAAATAAATTCTGAGCCATCTTCTATATTAGAAGGAAGATCATATAATCCTAGTTCTTTTAAACGTTGCATCTGGTATTCATCTAGTTCCCAGGTTGTTTCTCCTTCGTTTACAGGTTTATAATCTTCAATTTGTTCAATTTGTTTATCACTAAATATATCCCCAACAGTTAGAAAATAGTGATTATAACAAAGTACTTCTAAATTTTCTAATCTATAATTTCTTTTATTTTTGTCTTTAAAGTTAAGTAATAATGGACTTTTATAATCTAATACTCTACGTTCATTAAACTTACACATACCACATTCTTCTTTTAAATAACCTTCTTGAAATAGCTTTTTTTTAACTTTATCAGGAGAAAAGTTAGTCATAGGAACTCTACCTTCAATAATATCAAGCAATGCTGGTTCTTTACCAGAGTTGCTTAAAAATTTGGGTATGCCTTTGCCTGATTGGTTTTTATGTTGTTCGAATAAATTAGAATAACCCTTTTCAGTTGCATCATAAGTTTTAGCCCACTTTTTGTAATGAATATAAGAGCAATTCAAATAACGTGCAGCAGCTTTATTTGATTTAGTTTTAGCCATAGCAGCTAAAATAAGTTCTTTTCCTAGTGGTTTTGCTTTAGGCATTATTCTTCGGAATCATCAAACTTGATATTATCAAGCTTATTATCTTCATTATCAAAGTGAATAAACTCAGCTTTAGATTCACCAGTAGATTTTTTACGCATTTTATTCTCTGAGAACATATAATTACGATATTCTTGTTCTCCTATAATTACTACTTTAGTAAGTGCATGATCACCTTCACCAACTTGAATACTAAGTCCTTTTTTACGGCCTACAGCACTACAGTCAACACAAAAATCATAACCATAAAGTTCGAGGCGAAGCTTAGGCATTGGGTTACCACAGCATGAGCACTCCATCATTTCAAACTTAGGGGTTGTTTTTTTCATAGGGATAGTTTCTAAATACATTATAACCTTTATTTAAGTGTTTTAAAAAATTTATAAAATTGTTTGTGAGTTTTAAAATGATATACTTTACCATTTTCGTCTTCAAGACCTAGTATATTACCTTCTTCATCAAATCGTTCTAATACATACCACCAAAATACTTCTGCTTTAAATGCTCCATATTTAAGCATCACAAGTGTTTCAATTGCATGATATAAGTATTGTAAAAAACCTTGAAAATCAATTCCGTAATTTTCATACATCTCATGCTCTTGTTTCCAAGCAATTTCAATGGTTTCTACTAATTCAATAAACAATTTTTCTTCTTTTTGTTCAACTGATTTAGGAGATTCATTTATATTTACCTCAGCACCAACAAGTTCCTCAAGAAGATGTTTTAGATCCTTCATTTAGATATTGAGAATAATGATAAAAATTGTTTTAGAGTCATTCGTTTGCCTTCAGCAAAATGTTCAGCTGCGTATAAACGAGATTTAGCTTTACAATAAAAAATAGGTTCCTTAGAACTATCTGCGCGGTTATAAAAATAGTATACTTTCATTTTTTCCCTTTTTGGTAAATATAAGAAAAATATTTTAGGTAACCAAATTAAATTATTTCAAATTCAATTTCAATCTCTGAAAATCCCCAAGTATTAGGATTTTCTGATTGGGTAAAATGTTCTACCCATTTCCAAACGTCATTATAAACTTGTTTTGAAGGAGATGACCCATCATTTCCCATACCTTTATGAGACAGATGATATAAAGGTATATCATATATAGGGACTAAATTATAACCATTTAATACAGCCTTTTTCTGTACGTTAGTATCTTGAAAACAGGCATAAAGCATATTTTCTTCAAATCCTTTAATGTTATACCAAAGGTTTTTATGGGCTAGTTGAAAATCACCACAACAGTTAATAATACTATAAGTATCATTAGGAGAAACTTTAGCATAAAAACGTCTTTCTTGAGAAATTTGATCTAAATTATCTCTAAATTCTTTCCATTTATCAAATCCTAACTTTTCTAACTCTACCATTTCAACATCTCGTCTTGAAAAAGTATAAAAAGTATTTTCATCAGCTTTAGATAAAAAATTATTTAATACTTCTTTTTTAGGAGCTAAAATATCAATAGTTGTAGCTACAATCCAATCTGCATCACATCTACGCATCATAATATTACTAGCTAATACTTGAAGACAAGCTTGAGCATCCGGGTTATTATTAGTTAGAGCATAAGCAGCATCTGGAGGGATAACCATATGTTTAAGTCTTCCAGTTTTAGGTATTTTATCTATTATATCCCATAATATAGGATTATTATTTTCAGGGGTATTCCAATCTAAAAACCACACTTCATCAAATGTTTCTAACATTGATTCTAAACATACAACTATTCTATTATCTTCTTTATAGCCATCATTTCTTCCATAAAGTAAAGCTGCTGTTTTCATATTGTTGATACCCCTGATTTTTGGACTACTATAGTTGTACATTCTTGAGCAAACTCAATTGCTTTATCTATATCATTAGAACGAGCATATTCTACTACTAATCCAGCTAAAAATGTATCTCCAGCACCTGAAACATCTTTTACAGGTACTTCTTGGGTTGGATAATTTTTACCTTGGTAGTCACAACCGTATTTACCTCTTGTAACTATGGTTTTATTTTGAAGAATACTATCATTAAGTAATATCTCTAAGTTACGTTCATACTCATGATAATTAATTTTAATAAAATCAACATAATGAGCCCATTCACCTAATATTTTTTTAGTATCTAAAAATGTAGGAATTGATGTATTTTGAGTAATAAATTCAATATCATTTTCAGACAAAAATCCTTTACAGTAGTCTGAGATTACAATAGCGTTATACTCTTCTTCAGGGAGATAAGTAGAATCAATTTGTTCACATTTATCATTTTCATCTACTCTTAAAAGTAAATGATTATACTTAGAACAAACATATCTTATTTTACGAATTTCAGTTTTATTAGTAACAAAATCCACTTCAGCTCCTAAAGCTTTTAGATTAGCTACTACATTACCGGCCATACCAGGGTTAGATGTTTCTCTTTCAGGTACGATAATGGGTACAGGTGCTTCTGGGGCTATTCTTTCTACTTTACCATATCTAAAAATATCTGTACAACTATCTCCTATAACTAATATTTTCATCGTCTTAAAAATTTACGTCCTGAGCTTACTCTGTCTCTCCAGTATTGGAGGAGATCATTCATAGTTTGTTCAAAAGTATATTCTGGTTTCCAACCTGTATGGTTTTGGAATTTAGTAGTATCAGGTACTTGTAAATCAGCATCAATTGGACGCAAACGCTCAGGATCAATTACAACCTCAATATTATCTACTGTAGACTGGCTGATTAAATAGTTAAGCATATCAACAATTTTACAAGTATAAGTACCACCAATATTGTAATACTCACCTGCAATAGGATTATGAGTAACTAACATATAATAAGCTTTTACAGCATCTCTAACATCAGCATAAGTACGAAGTGATTCTAAATTACCTACATAAATTTTAGGTTCTTGTAAGCCAGCTTCAATCATAGCAATTTGTTTAGCGAATGTTGATTCTGAGAATACATCGCCTCGTCTAGGGCCTGTATGAGTAAACATACGAGTAGTCATAATAGTCATTCCATATGCCTCGGCATAATAACGACCTACTAAATCAGTTCCAACCTTAGATATAGCATAAGGTGAAGCTGGGTGGAAACCACATTCTTCATTAATTGGTAATTTTTCTTTAGGAACACGGCCAAATACCTCACTCGATGCACATACATGCGTTATAGCGTTTTTATACGCGGAATTACGCAATGCCTCTAATAAATTAGCGGTTCCCAATATATTTGTTTGGAGAGTTTCTATAGGCGCATCAAAACTAGGCATAGGATAAGATTGAGCAGCTAAATGAAAAACATAATTAGGTTTTGCTTTATCTATTGCTTTACTTAATGAAGGTAAATCATTTAAATCACCATAAATAAGTTCAATACGATCTTTTTTATCAATTTCACTTACTAAATGCTCAAGATTATCTAATGAATCATACCAACGAGCAAACCCATAAATTTTCCAATCTGTATTTTTAAGGAGGTAGTCTGTTAAATGACTTCCTACCATCCCTGTTATACCCGTAATAAATGCATTCATATTAAAGCTTATTTGCAATATACCATTCAACTGTTTCTTTGATACCTTCTTCAAATGTGTAAGTAGGTTCAAATCCTAATTCGCTTTGGATACGCTCTGTGCTAGCCATTCTAAATGGAATAGTTGTTGGTTTAGTCTCATCCCAAACTACTTCAGGAGTTTTACCTGTAGCTTTAAGAACAGCTTCTACAATATCACCTACTGTAAGAGCGATTCCAGAACCAACATTATAAGGACGCATAGGTTCACCTTTTTCTAAAATAAGTAAACATGCTTTAACTACATCTTTAACATAAAGAAAATCACGAACTACATCAGAAGTGCCCCAAACAATAAAAGGATTTTCATCATCTAAAACTCGTTTAATAAGAGCAGGAACAACGTGACATGTTTTAGGATCAAAGTTATCATAAGGACCATAAATAGCGGTTCCACGGCCTAACATAATTTCCATTCCTGAGAATTTATAAACGTGTTCCATAAGTTTTTCTCTATAGCGACGCATCCAACCATAACCAAAATACTTAGCAAATGGTTCTTCATCCCAAAATTCTTCTTCTTTAATAGGATATCTACGATCAGGATAACCTGTGGAGCTATTTAAATCAAGGAAACGTTTTACTCCATTACGTTGTGATGCATCTAAAATATTTCCTAATACCATAATATTCTGCATAGATATTTGAATATCGGTAGGAACTGTTGATGGGTGAGCAATTTTACCTCCTGAATGTATTACATAGTCTGCCCCTTCTGTAAGGCGAAGGCAATCTTCTAAATTATTTAGATTAATATAATCTAAAACTTCAATATTTTCATGGGTATATTGAAGAGGTGTTTCATGAACATACGTTCTAACTTTTGCTCCTTTTTCTACTAAAGCCTTAAGATAATGGGTTCCAATAAAACCACTACCTCCTGTGACTACTACTAATTTGTCTTTAAAGAAATTATTCATAATATGTTTTTAAATTTTTTAGAGATGATTTATTATATTTTTTATTTAGAGTATAAATTGGAAACATTGAATATAAATTATAAGATTCATAAGTATAATTTCCTAGTTCTGTGGTAGAATTAAAATAAGATTTTACTTGAGACAATTTAATTACTTCATTTGAAATAAAATCAACTACTCCACTGTATTCTAAATAGTCACCACTAGAAAAAAATTCAAGAATATCACTCATTAAGATATAATTAAAAGTAGAATCACTAGATAAACCTAATTTATCTACATTATCTTTTAATTTAGTAACATGGTTAGGCTTCATATCAGGACCTAACATCATAGAACATCTTAAAATAAGAGCATTTGGATTTTTTTCTACAATCGATTCTGCAAATCGTTTAAATAACCCATAATAATTAGGATTGTCTTGATAAACATCTACTGTTGAAATATAAACAAACTTATGATGACTTAAATTTAAAAGATCTTGAGTTAGAAAAATATTGTCTTGTAAATATTTGTAATAATCTTGAATTTGGTATTGTTCTTTATTAAAGGCACAATGAATAATTGTATTAAAATCTTCTCTTTTAACTAGATTTAATTCATTTCTCCCAAAACCAAGGGAATCAGGTAAATTATCATTTAAATACTTACCTAATCCACTTTTATTTCCTGAAATTAAATACTCTGCCATTAGTGATCTACAAATGCATTATAACGTTTATCTAAAATTTCTTTATTATTCATAAACCATTCTGTAGTTCGTTGAATGCCCTCTTCTAATGATACTGAAATATCAAATCCATAAGATCTAGCTCGAGTCATATCAAATAAACGAATAGCATCACCGCCGGGTTTATCTGTTAGCCATTTTACTTCAAGATCTTTACCTGAATGTTTAACTACCATGTCAACTACTTCTTTGATTGAATAACCTTTACCTGAACCTAAGTTAATTGGTTGGGTAATTTTATTTTCAACAGCAAACAACATTCCTAAAGCAACATCATCAGCATGAATAAAATCACGAATTGTTGAACCATCACCCCAAACTTCAAGCACATCATTTTCTTGTGCTTTACGAATAAGTGAAGGAACTACCATTGCGTTCGCTGGGTTGAAGTTATCGTAGTTACCATAAACGTTAGCAGGACGAACAATAGAAACATTATTCAAACCATATTGAATAGCATATGCTTCGGCTTGTAATTCGCCCATACGCTTAGCCCAACCAGCAAAACGATCATTTGGGGATGGAACAGTTTTCCAAACGCTATCTTCAACAAATACTTCTGCAGGCGCATAAACACCAACTGAGCTTGTATACAGATACCATTTTACATTTGCTCTACGAGCAGCTTCCATCATGTTTGTATTAAATTGAAGCATTGGAACCATAAAATCAGCTGGTTGTTCAGCACACATTTTAGGTGATCCTTTAACACCTACTAAGTTAAAAACATAATCTTGACCATTACAAATAGCTTCACATTGATCAAAATAACGCAAATCAGCTTTAACATAGCCTACACCTTTAGGTAAGTCTGAGGGTTCAGTAAGGTCAGCAATTGTAACTTGAGCTCCTTTTTCTAGGAGGAATTTAACTAGTGAACGGCCAATCATACCACCGCCCCCAGTTACTAAAACTTTTTGGTTATTAAACATTATTTAATTTTTTACAAAGATTAATAATTTGTTCTTCAGTTAATTCAGGATGGTTACCTACATAAAGAGCATTTTTATGGATATAATCAGCTTGTACTAATGTTCCATTTATACGGTGTGGGAATTTTTTTAAATAAGGTTGACGAGATTGGTTTCCACCTCCTGCTGTACCTAAACGATATTCTACTCCTTCTTCTTCTAAAATACGGCAAACTTCTTTTAATTTATTTATAGTAGCTCCTTGCATCATTAAAGGTAAAGCAAAATTGCTATTACCTTGAATATTAAATCTAGTAATAAACATTGCAGGGTTAAGATTACTTAACCAAGTATCTAAATTATCTTGCCTACATTTTATATTGTAATCTAAACGTTTCATTTGTTCAATACCCAAAACAGCATTTAGCTCAGTTGAACGCATGTTAAATCCAGCTACTGCAAAAGTAAATAATGGATTTAAATCAGGATAAACATTTTGATAAAGTTCTTGTAATCCTAAAGAAGCTTCTCGTGTCATTCCATGTGAGCGGAATAGTTTAGCTAAATCATATAGGCCTGGGTTGTTTGTACAAACCATTCCTCCTTCAATAGTAGTAATATGATGACCAAAATAAAATGAGAACAATGAAATATCACCAAATGAACCTACACGTTTACCATTGTAAGTAGCACCATGAGCTTCACAACAATCCTCAATTAGAATTAAATTATTATCTTTAGCAATTTGAATAATTTCATCATTAATTGCTGGGAATCCTAGTGTATGTACTAATACAATTGCTTTGGTTTTAGGAGTAATAGCATCCTTAATGTTTCTAGAAGTAATGTTAAAATCACTAAGTGATACATCTACAAATACAGGGGTCATTCCTAATTGAACAACTGAAGATATGTCGCTAACCCAACCAATTGGGGGTACAATTATTTCACCTTCACCTACTAATTCTTTTACCATAGCAATAGAAATATAGTTAGCTGAAGCACCAGAGTTAACCATTACAGAATGATTTACACCTAACCATTCAGACCATATACTTTCAAATTCTTTAACTTTAGGTCCGTTAGTAAAACGTTCACCATTTAAACAGAAATCAGCTAGGATTTCTCTATCACCTTGGGTGATATTATCATTAATAAGAGGCCATGTAAAATTATTTGCTGCCATAAAACTCGCTGTGTTCAATAATTAAGGTTGATTTATCACTATTATATGCTTTTTCAAATGCTGGAAAGATTTCTTCTGGTTCCATTAATTCAACAACTTCTACTTCAGTAAGCATTTTACGCATTGCTTCAGTATGGTTTTGAGTATGTTGGGGACCTGCACTAAATGGTACTTTAGAACCTACAGCTACACGAATAATAACTTTAGGTTTCATTTCACCTTTAGACATGTCTTGCATTTTGTCTAAATGATTAACCAATTGGTTAAGTGATAAAATAAAGAAATCAAATCGTGGGTAACAAGTAATGGGTACCCAACCTGTTAATGCCATACCTGTAGCCATTCCCAATTGGGTTTCTTCAAATACGGGTAATTCAACTCGTTTGTCTTGTGGGACATTAACCATTGTATTTGAAATAGCGTGTCCGCTCATTCCAATAGCTTGTCCTGTAAATACGGTATCTGGCTTTGAAGCAAGCCATTCCATTGCTCTGTCTAATTCGTTTTTGTAACCCATAATTTAGAAATTAACCCATTTGCCTGTTCCGTGGTGGGGGTAAGACATTTTATATTGATAATAAATAACATTTTCAGGAACGTCCATACGCTTACCCCAAGCTAAATCAGTGGGTGTGTGAACACTCAAATTATTATCTTCAACTACAAACTGAAGTGGTAGATTGAAGTTTTGAGAATATTTGTAGGCTTCATGGAATACACCAGTTTCCATTGTCATATCACCTACAAAACACCATACACGACGAGGTGAATTAGAACGCTTTAAACCAGCAGCAATGCCTAAAGAAAGAGGAATAATACCACCTACAATAGATGAAGCATAAAAGTTAGGTTTAAGATTATTTGTGCCCATACTTCTACCTTCACTAATCCATGAAAATAATTTTTCTGGGTCTACACCGTGTAATAGGGCATGGTAATGATTTCTCCAAGCTGAAAGTACCCAATCATCTTTGTGGATGTATTGAAACAATTCAATAAGTTGTTCTTCGTTATTTTTAGATAAATGCACTGGTCCTTTTACCTTGGCATTTTCATATGCATCCTTTACTCGATCTTCGAATGCAATTAGTTCTTCAGGCGTAATGTTTACGTCGCGAACTTTAGTATAGTGTCTGGGTATATTCATAACATTAATATAATAAAAAAACTTTTAAGCGTCACGTTTAGATAAAATAGGATTAGAAACAGGCCAGTGAATTCCTATACGGGGATCATTCCATTTTAATGTAAATTGATCTTGAACATCTGGATATGATCCTGGGTAAGCCCATTTGTAGAAGAATGTTGCTTCATCACTTAAAACAAAATGACCATTAGCAAACATAGGTGGGATTAAAACTGCTTTCTTATTTTTAGAGGATAAAACAATAGAATCCCATTTTAAATAGTTTTTAGATTCAGGACGATTATCAACTACTACTAATAATACTTCACCTGCTAAACAAGAAATATATTTCCATGATTTAGAATCACCGTGTAATCCTCTTAACACATGTTTGCGCGAAATAGATACTTTATCATGGTTAAAAACTAATTCATGATCATCTTGTTTAAATAAGGTATATAATTCACCTCTAAAATCTTCAAATGAATCTGGTTGATAGATTCTTACTTCTGGAAATATCATATATTATTAAGTTCAAAAATATTATCAAAAAATTGACTGATGTTGTTTTCAAATGTGTCTTGAAGTGCTAATTCATAATTATATTCAATATATGGAAGCATTTCATTATATTTTTCTGGGGTTAGATTATTTATTATATCTAATAATTCTTCTTTGGTGTTAAATCTAATAATTCCTTTTTCATCATAACCAAATTCACTAATATTAGGGCAACCCCAATATAATGGGATAGTTTTAGTTACAAACGCATCCCCAATCTTATTATACCAATTATTATATTTAACATTCTCAATTACGATGTTAAACATTGAATCATCAAATAAAACTCTTCGGCCATAACTAATAGGATCAATACCTTCTGGAATGTGGGATAGGTCTCTAGAATATTCAGTATAACCAGGTCTGGTATTAGTTTTATGGTCATAATCATCTAAAACATAAAACCATTTTTTAGGAATTTGAATTTTAGACTCTAAAGAATAAACACTATGTCGTAATTTGTGTCCTTCAACAGAAGATTTAGTTCCACATAAAAATGAAATATTAAATTCTTTTTTACTTAGTGAATTAATATAATCATTATCTAAAGTTTGGCCACTGTAAGTAAAATTTACAGCATTAGATAAATTACTTAATAATTTATCATTCCAAGTTAATATAGCTGTAAATTGGGAGTGGGTTCGAGAAGCATAAGAATGTAAACCAAAAAACTCATCAGGTTCATGTAAAAATAAAAAATTATAAGGGTTTATATTTAGCTCATTAAGAGATGTAGGTAATTTATCATACCAAAAAGTAATAGGTTTGTCTCCATACTTTGCTTTAATATAAAGTAAGTAAGGATCAGTATTAATATCTCTAAAATTAGCAAATATTTCCATTACCAACTAATTTCCCAGTCTTTAAACTCGGCTGCTAAACAATCGATTTTATAATCTTTTCTTCCGCCTACAACTTCTTGAATTCTATTTTTAGCTGTATTGCGAATACCATTTAAACCATGTGTTAATTCCAGGTTATTTCCGTCTTTAATGCCCTTACGATAATTAGATTCGTTGTGCCATATATGAAGATTCATCTGCGATAATACCACGATAGCTCTAATTGTTTCAGCTGTTACTTTACCATCTTGTTCATCTAATAACATTTGGATGTCGTGTGTAATATCAGCAATTTCTTGGGCATATTCATCTTTATGTTCTGGGATGAATACTTCTTTAAGTTGGACGATTGATAAACGATCAACTAGTTCACTTAGTGTTGGAAGATATTTTCTCATATAATATTTTGGTTTTTAATCATTTGTACACCTTTATTTAGATATTCATTCATTCTTGCTTCAAATTTGTCTCTTTGTTCTTTAGCTCCTATTTTAATTTTAAGAAAATCTTTATAATATTCAGTATAACCTCTATCTTTTAAAGGGCCAATTGAATATTCAAATATAGTTTGTCCTCTTAAAATGTATTGTTGGTAATCTACTCCTAAACTTTTAACGTGATCAGAAAGCATCATTGAATACCAATCCCAAGGACCATATCCAGTCCAATCATCATGCACACGGCATAAGTTTTCATAAAATGATTTACTATAAAGATCAAACCATATTGCAAATTTACTTTTAGAAACAGGATCTAAGTAAATATCCTCATTAGAAGATTTTAAATCATACCTAATATCAAAAATATCAGCTTTATCCCAATCATTATAAGGTACGTTTAGATATTTTTTATTAGTTATTTCATCCCAAGTCCAATCCCACATTTTAGAAATTTCAGGAGTAATTACAAAATAATCATTTTTAATTATTTTAGCTGCCTCAATTAAAGAATATAAAGCAGTCTCACTAAAGTACATATCAGGGCAAACTGAGATGTAATAATCAAATTCATCTCCATATGCTTGTTTTTGCATATCTAAAAGACCATAATTTTCATCTCCATCATATACTATGGAATTATGTTTATAATCTTTTAAAAGAATAGCTAAATCATTATATTTTTTAATAAAAAACTCTTTAGGTAATTTACTATTATCCCAATCAATTAAATAATTAGATAAATTAAGATGAGTATCAATAGTTATTTCAACATCTTTAGGAAGATAATATTTTGATTTTTTAAATTGAGTATAAGAAAGCAAGGCATAATCAATTTGCCAAGGCATAATAAGGTAAAATAATTTAATTTTTATCATAACTTATTTTGCTTTATAGCTTCTACTATCTCAGCAATAGTCATTTTTCTTCCTAGAATGTTCATTTCATTTTTTACTCCAGACTTAATCATTTTAATCCAATAGATAAACTCGTCTACACTTAAAACATATCTAGTAGTATCCTGGATTGTGGGTTCAATACCTTGGTTTAATTGGGTTTTAAAAAAGTTTAGTATAGTATGAGGGGTAGTAACCCATTCACAAACTTCAATTCTAACTATAGTATAACTTTTATAATGAGTTCTAATATACTCTTCCATATCTATTTTATGTTGAGTATAACGATCTTCTTTATAGTAAATTCCTAAATTAGAAAAATACACTACATGTTGATCTGTAGGGACTGTTTTAAGTAAGTTTAACTCACGTTGATATTCGCTTTCATCTTTACAAGAGCTATTACTAACTCCTGAAGCGAAAAATACTAAATCATCTCTATCTTCTAATACTCGAGCAATGCTACCATTACCTATAATCATAATTTAAAACTTTTCAGTAAAAACTTCAATACATAAAACATTAACATCGTTAATCATAACCATGCTACCATCAGTACACTTAAATTTAGTAAATTGTCCTTGTTTAATAGAAGAACTTAAAATACCATGGTATGTTCTTTTAATTCCTCCTACAAAATGAATTATTTGAGTTACTACTTCACCTTGAGTATTAACTGTAGATTTCATATTAGGGTATTTATCTTTCATAACTTACTATAATATTCATTTTGTTTTTCTTGGCGTTTAATATCCTTATGGTGAATTAAACACCATTCTTCCTCAGGAGGAAGAACTGCCATAGTTTCATAACCATTAAGAACTTCATGTACTTTATTTTCCCATCGTATTTCAGGAACACGTTTATAAATTCTCCATTGATAGTCTGGGAAGTTAATCCAGCCACGTTCATTAACGTACCACTTCCACTTATCAATATGTTCTTGAGTTAATCCTTCTACTGTATTAATACGAGGCACTCTAACAACATCTACTGTATTCATTTCTAATACTTGAGGGAGTAAACGCATTACATACTCTGAGATCATTTCATCAGCATCGATTTGGTAGATGTAGTCTCCTAAACATGCTTCTGTGAGAGCATTTTTCATATGAGCAAAGTGACCATTAAAATGATAACCAAACCATCTAAAGGGAACTGTATTTACACTTTGAGCTCTTAAATAATCTTCTACAGATTTAGAACCATTGTTAGTATCATAAAATACTACAATTTCATCTTCTTTCCTTTTGTTCTCAATTAAAAAAGGAAGTAAACGTTGAATTTCTAATAACTCATTACAAACTGTAATTGCGTAACTTATTTTCATTTTGGTTTATTTTTCAAACACTCCAATATAATCAAGAGCTTCTATATAATCACGTTCTGGGAAATGTTGTAAAGTAGTCATGTCCATTTTCCATTTATAATCTTTACCTTTTTCAGCAAATTTAGCTTTTTCTTCTTCAGGCATAGGGATTGCTTTAACAGCAGACCAATACCAATTTAAAGAAGTACCTCCATCAGCAAACACCATACCTTTATCAGGAATATTAACCGTAGAAGGCATCCAAATTAATCCATTTTCATCTTCACCCATTAATTCTTTATATAGCTCTGGAAGGATTTCTAGTTGTTCATTTAAAAATTTAGAGCCTGAGTTCATAGCAGTATTAGCTTGGAAACCACAACCATAACAATAATATAGCTTAATATCAGCACTTACTTCTTGAACATAACACGCATCTGAACTGCAACGATTACAAGTAATTAAATTATCCATTTAGTATAGGTTTTTTAGGAAGTTCAATTTTTTTAATTTGGGGTAATTTAAGTTCTACTTTTTTAGGTAAGTCTGGGATATTTTGGGTTAAAAGAAGATCTAGTTTTTCTTTCATTTTGTCTTTACTAAAGTTAGTTTTACTATAGTAAGCTTGTCGTTTACCCCCACTGATATATTTTTTATAATTTTCGAACATATCATTTAAAAAATATCCAATTTGTCCATGATCAGGGGAAAACCATTGAGATTCAGGTAAAATCATATCTTTAACTACTGCTGATTTATGAACATTTGTAAGGGTTCCTCCTATTAAAATACTAAATTCTTTATGTAAAAAATCTGTATGGCCGGACCATGAAGTAGTAATGATAGGTTTTTGTGATAAACTAAATTCAAGTAATGGACGACCAAAGCCTTCACCTTTAGTTAAACTAACCATTGCTTTAATTTTAGAATGGTTATAAAGTGAATTCATTTCTTCATCAGTAAATTCACCATGAAGAAGATAAATATTAGGTAAATTTTCAGAATTTACTGTTTCCTTAATATATGAAATTTTTTTAAGAATTTCATCTCTATCCATATAAGAAGCCCCAACTTGAGAAGTTTTAAGAATTAAAGCAGGTTTGTTTTTTTTATTTTTAAAAGTTTCTAAAAATGCTTTAATTAATAAACCTACATTTTTTCTATCTTCACCTATCTCTCCTTGCATCCAATGACCTACAAATAAGTAAGCAAATGATTCAGGAATATTAAAATCAATCAAACAAGGTTCAGTAGTAGGTTTATAAACGTCTAAGTTAGCACCTTCAAATAATACTTCAATAGGTTTTTCTACTTTTACTTCTCCTACTTTTTGGTTTTGATTATTTCTTTTTTCATAAACTGAGTTAAGAAAAGATTGTTTAGAATGCTCAGATGAAGCAAAAGTAATATCCATTCTATTTATTCCTTCTACCCAACTACCATGTACTAAAGTAGTTTCCATACCAGCAGTAAAACCAATATTATACTTTCCTACAGGTTGAAATTCATTAGGTACAGTAACTTGAGCCCAAATATCTGGTTGCTCAGTAAGATTATTGTTAGGGACTATTAAATCTAAAAGAAATCCCCACTCAGGATTATTTGTACAGAATCCAAAGGGTGTATTTCCCCAGCGTTGAGATAATAATTTTACATCATATTTATCTAATTCTATAATAGCTTTAATTAAATCTCTAGAACGAGCACCATAACCACTATAAGTGTCAAAAGGGCTGCTTATATAAAACGTATTTTTGCTCATATTAATAAATTAATTTATGATTTAAAACAGGAAGATTGTAATCAGTAGCATTAATAAATTCAAATTTTTCTCTAGGTTTCCAAGTTGAAAATAATTCATCCATTCCTTCGATAATACGTTGAGCTTGATGTTCTTGAGTAAAACCTGCTTCATTAGAAAGAGCCCAATTTCTACCTTTATTACCTTTATCTTTACGTTCTTTAGAAGAAAGATTATAAACCTCCATAATTTGGTCAGCAGCATCTTCCCAATTACATCTATCATCAAAAATATAAGGTGTAGGAGGAGAACCTTGTAGTGAACGACTTGTTGGGTATACTGGGAATGCCCATTCACCATGTTTTTTGTAAGTACCTCTATGATTAGAAGGGAAATCAGCGTTAAAATCAATCCAATTACCATTTTCATCTTCAAAACGCATTTGATCTTGCATACCACCTGTTACATTAGCAATAATAGGGTTCCCTACAAGTAAGGCTTCAGTTAAACTTAATCCCCAACCTTCATTTGAAGTAAGAAGAATTTGAACATCTGCTATGTTGTGAAGATAATTTATTTGCTCAACACTAAATCTGGTATTAGTGATTACTATATTATCTTTAGGGCATATAGTTTTAATTATAGCAGGAAGATCAGTTCCATGATCTAAAACCGCTTCAGTATGAAGTAATAAAAGACATTTTTTAGCTTTTTCTTTAGGTAGTTTATCTATAAAAGTTTTAAATGCTAAAATAGTATCAGGTACTTGTTTACGTCTAATATTTCGTGAATTAAAAAATACTACAAAATCATATTCTTTACCTTTTAGTAAATGTTTTTTAAATTCTTGAAATTCTTTATTATTTTCTTTATCTTTAAGAGGGTAAAGAATTTTTGGATTTAAACCATGAGGTACATACTTAATAATTTTTCCTTTAGCTTTATCATCTAAAACAAGTTTATTAATGTTAACTGTTTGTTTAGAAATACCAAATAAGGCATCACATGATTCATAAAATGCTTTATTATAATAAGGAGCAGGAAGATCATCCCAAATATTAAGGTAAGCAATAGGAATTTGTTTACGGATTTCGTTTTCAATTTGAAATAACCAAACCCAATATCTAGGATCAGTAATTAAGAAAATAGCATCAGGTTGTTCTTCTTCTAAAAGTTTTCTTAAAGTAGTAGGATCACCATACCCATTATAAGGAATAACAACAACTGAAGCATCTGTAATTCCTGTGTTTTTGTTGGTGTCTTCACTAAGGTCAAATCTTTTTCCAAATTCAGGGTGATCAATTGCTCCTCCTAAGTTTACCCAATTATAGCGATGAGCTGTTCCTAAAATTAGCTCTCGTCCTACCGTTCCAATTCCTGATGGTAGTCTAATATCATCGCACATCAAAAGAATTTTTTTCCTTTGATCCTTTGGTACGTAACCTTCTTTCATAAATTAAATATCTAAATTATTATGACTATGTATTTGTTTTCTAAAATTTTCGTCTGTAAGATACAAATGAATTGAACGATCAGCAAGTTTTTGGAATGAAAATTTGTGGCGAACACACGAAACTTTAAATTCATCAAATAACTCACTTTGTATCTTTACAGAAGTTAAAGTCATTTCTTTTTTATTCATAACATTATTTTTAATTAATTGTTTGATATACATATATTAGGAGTCTTTAAGATAACCCCTTGTCACATAAATTAATATCATTATTAAAAGGACAGAATTGACAATTCCATTTGCTAGGATTTTTTAATTGTGGTCCTTGATTATACGAACCATCCTTCTGGAAAGCACGTTCAATAAATTCATTTAATGCTTTTGTTGCTTTATTTACTTTTACTTTACCTGAGGTTGGTACATGGGTTTGAATACGTTTTTCAGGGTAATCTCCATCTTCATAGATTTTACGTTTTACAATAAAATATTCAATATCAATATTATCTATTGGAAAGTTATATTGTTGAGCAAAGAATTTTTTATATAAAATCAATTGCATATTTTTAACTTCATCACTTTTTTCTTTGTCTTTCCAACCACGAGTAGAGGTTTTGATATCAATGATTTTTATCGTTTTTGTTGCTTCATTATACAATACAACGTCTAAAAATCCGCGGTAAATAACGTTTTTAAACGCAGGATTAGGCGTTAATTGGATGGGTACTTCACAACCAACTATCCACCAGTTACGTTTACTAAAATACACTCCATTTTTCTTTTTGAACCAATTGATAATAGCAACTCCATCTTCAAAAAATTCTCTTAGTTGAGTAGAATCTGAAAAATGTACTTTATTATTTTTTTCATAGTCAATTCTGTATTGTTTTCTTAGAGTATCTTCAAAATGCTCTACTAAATCAATCCTATCAGCTGCTGCTTTGCTTTCCTCATACATTGTAGTTAAATACAATTGTAATGATTCGTGAATAGCAGTACCAAAAGTCATGTGAATTGATACTTCGGTTTTACGATGCCCATCCCTGTACTGCAGCGCCCATTTATGTGGGCACTGCTCGTACATGGAAAATTGACTAAATGAGATTTGCTTTTGATAGCTATAGTCAACGTCTGGGGGCGTGGTTGATTTTACTTCCTTAATAATGGAAGGTATTTTTTTCTTAGGCAAAACTACTTAAGTATTGTTTTATTTTTTCTATATCCTTTATTCTTTCTTGAGTTTGATAATCTGAGTAAAAATTATCTTTAACAATTTGTTTCCTACTTTCTACTTCGTAATACAAATCATCTATATGATCCTCGTTTTGAGTTTCATCAAATCTAAAATGGGATAAAATAATATTATCTTCTTGAATATAAGGAATATTAGCATGAAATACAAGCTCACTTATCCAAGTATCTGATGCTGTATTATTAGCCATTCTTCCAGTTAATTCTACTAATTTTTTAGGAACTATAGGTAAAATGCAAAACATATATCCAGGAAAAAGTTCATAAGTACCTCTAACATAATGTTCCATATGAGAAACCATAGGATTTAGAACTATAAATTTATTTAAATATTCTTTAATAACTAAATCCCAATTTAAAGAAGTATAAACAGCATCATCTGTGTAAAGAGCAAGAAAATTGCCTGATGCTTTAGTGGCTAAAATATTTTGGATTTTATAGATATTTTCATATCCTTTTTCACTAAATTCATAATATTTTACGTTAGGGTGGGTTGTAGAATATTGAGAAAGGAAATTAATAGTATCAAAATCATCATTATCAACCCCACATAAAACCTCAAAATTATACTTATCATAACAAGTATTAAATAAGGAATCAAGTGAATTTTTAAGTTTACCTACTCTATTTTTAGTAGGTAAAATAAAACTTACTATAGGAATTTTATATTCCATATTATTTTTTCCACAAACCACGCTCTACTAATTGAGCAATGATACCATAATTAACAATGTCTTGATAAGTATCAGTTAGTGGTTCGTTGTTAATTCTTTTATTATTAATAAGTAGATTTTTCCATCTACTAATCTTATCGCTTATGCGATACCAAAGTCCTGTAAGAGCGAAAGCCCTTTCTTCTTCAGTAGCAAGTAAAGTACCAGCGCTGATATTAGCCATACCGTAGTCAAGATGTTTTTTGCTAAATAGCTCAAACTGCTCTTCCACGATAGCCATATAGCCAGCGTAAATATGAGGGTATTCTTTTTTAAGGATTTCACTTGCTTTAGGGCCGTAACTTAATTTTGGTTCTTCTTTTACAGTCCAAATTGTTTTATCGTCAACACTTTTTCCAGCCATATTATAAGCTTTTTACCAATTTGTTTTGTTCTTTTTCATCAACTCCCATCTGCCAAAGTATATTACGCACTCCTGTTTCTCTTAAAATGTCAATATAATGATCTGCTTCACCAAGTGAGCATTCAAAATATTCAGCTACATAATTTACTAGTTCGTCATTCTTCTTTGGTGTTTGGCTCTTAATATATTTAAGCCAAACTTTTTGTTTTGGGATCATTTCTCGGTAAATGGAATAAATTTGTTTCTTATTGGTTGGATTTATCTTTTGTACATAATTTACAATATCAATGTAATCTATGTTCATAGATAAATATCTATGTATCATGTAAGAATTGAACTTATCCCATGACTCTTCCGTGAAGTTATTAGGAAGAGTTTTTTTGATTGTTATTTCATTTAACCAATCAAATATTGTCATATTCGTCTTGAATCTCTTTAGGTAGAGTTTCCTTTAAAATTTTTCCTGTTTTTACATCATAAAATACAGGAATTGGAATAATCGCATCTTGTTCAGTACCTACAGCAAAACGTGATGCTTTACGTAAAATAAGACCTTCAGCTACTACATAGTTACCGTCTGGGGTTTCTACTTTTTCTGTATTTTTAATATCAATGTTAAGTTTAGGTTGTTCTTGATTCATCATTTGTTTTGTGATTTATAATCTAAAATAAAGCCAATTAATACTATAATATTCATACCTAAGCTGGCTATAATCTCATGTATGTCTTGATAAATTGTTGTCATTAAGTGGACGTGTCCAACCATCCAAAAAGGTATGGATAAGTTTTGGCTAATCCAAATTACAGTAAATTTAAGGAAGTTCTTCAAATTCAACATCTTCTATTTCTCTTACAAAATATATAGCACCTTCTTTTTTAAATGTGTTAGTACAATACCAGAGTTGTCTTAAAATATCTAAATCCCATTGTCTATCATCTCTTAAGATTCTAACTAATTTAAATAGTTTCCCATTTATATCTAATACCTGGTAATTCACAATACTTTAGGTTTGGCTAGCTCAATTAACTTAGCAATAAGTGCCATTGCGTTTATTTCTTTGTCAATGCGGAAGTTAGCTTGGTACGAATATTCGTTAGTGTATACTGCCACCATACCTTCGGACCCAGGAGCATAGATAGAAGCGTTATCATAAAGGTAACGATATAGTTCTTCAAAGTCTTGAACATTTGCATCTGCAATAATTTGTCTAATATTGTTAAAATTAGGTTTCTTTTGGGTAAGTTCTTTTAGAACTTGTGTCATGTAATTAGATGAAACTAATACTGACTTATCGATTTTAAGCCACTTATCGTCTTCACCTTTTACTTTATCATGAACAATTGATAATTGAATAGTGTTAAGACATTTACGTAAATCTGGATAAAATTGATTTACGATTGTTTTTAGATCATCACGTTGAAATGAAACACCTTCAGTTTCCATGATACCAGCAATGTGTGCTGCTACTTCGGCTTTAGAAGGTGGTATAATTTTCAGGACTTGACATCTTGATTGAAGTGGGTCAATGATACGTTCTACATAGTTACAGGTTAAAATAAACCTAGTACTACGTGAGAACGTTTCAATGACGTTTCGAAGAGATGCCTGCGCCTGGATAGTGAGAAAATCAGCTTCGTCTAAAATTACTACTTTAAGCGGTTTAAACGAAGCGGTAGATGCAAAGCCAGATACTTTATCTCTAATTGTTTCAATGCCTCTTTCATCACTTGCGTTAATGTAAAGATAGTCACAATTAAGATTATTTACAATTAATTTAGCTAACGTAGTTTTACCTGTGCCTGCTGGGCCGTAGAATATTAGGTTTTGGATATCATTTTGTTTTAGGTATTGAGCAACTGTGGTTTTGATATTTTCATTACCAACATACTCGTCTAAACCTTTAGAGCGATATTTTTCAACTAATAAACTATGTTCTTTATTCGTAATCACCGTAAATATTATATTTTTTAGGTGGTTCAGGTTTAATTTCTATTTCTTCGGTGCGGATAACATACAACTTACTTTGTAAAGGAGCAAGTCGAAATTCTGCTTTTTCACCAGTTCTACTAAACCATGCTTCTAATGTTTCAGTAATTGAATTATAGATTTGTTTTTCACCTACTAATGTCCACCTGTCACCAGGCGGGACTCGATTAGCAATTACTTCTAGAAATTCTTGTTTTTCAGTTTTCATTAGAACATACCTCCCATACCCGACATAGGATCATTTTCTTTTTTATCTTCGGGACTATCTACAACAACACACTCAGTTAAAAGAATAGTTCCTGCTACTGAAGCAGCATTTTCAAGTGCCAAACGTGTTACTTTAGCTGGGTCAATAATACCTTCTTCTTTCATGTTAGTAAACATTTCGGTTTTAAGGTTATAACCATACCACTCATCTTCTTCTTGGATAACATTTAAAGCCAACATTTCAGCTTTAGTATTGTCATATCCGGCGTTAGAAAGAATTTGGGTAAATGGTTTACCACAAGCTTGGTATACAATTTTAGAGCCAATATTAGCATCTTCAATTGCTTCACGAGCATAAAGTAATGCTGCCCCACCACCTGGTACGATACCTTCTTCAATAGCAGCTTTAGTTGCATGAAGTGCATCTTCTACACGGTCCTTTTTTTCTTTCATTTCCGTTTCAGTGTTTCCACCTACATGGACTATTGCCACTCCTCCGACGAATTTCGCGAGCCTTTCTTGGAGTTTTTCTTGTTCGAAAGCGGACGTTGCTTTTTCGATTTGTTGTTGAAGTTCTTCAATACGTGTTTGTATTGATTCAGATTCTCCTCTTCCATCTACAATTGTAGTTTGTTCTTTTGTTATTGTTACATTGCGGGATTCCCCAAACCAGTCCCAGCTAAATTTGTCAAGTTTCATACCTTTGTCAGTACTAAATACTTGACCCCCTGTTAAAATAGCAATATCATCTAAAATTAATTTACGACGATCACCAAATTCAGGAGCTTTAACAGCTGCAACTTTAATAGTACCTCTCATTTTATTTACAATAAGAGTAGCAAGTGCCTCATTGTCAATATCTTCTGCAATGAGTAATAGAGAACGGTTTTGGTTTGATACCGCCTCAAGGATAGGTAGTAATTCTTTCACCTGAGTAAATTTCTTATCTGCAATAAGGATAAGAGGATTATCAAGGTAACAAGACATACTATTATTGTCAGTTACAAAATAGTGTGATTTGTAACCACGATCAAATTGCATACCTTCTACTGTTTCAAGGTATGTTTCACCTGATTTGCTTTCTTCAATCGTTACTACACCTTCACGACCTACTTTATTCATAGCAGTAGCAATTAATTTACCTACTTCAGGGTCATTGTTAGCTGAAATAGTAGCAATTTGTTCAAGTTGTTCTTCGCTTGAGATATCTTCAGCATTTTTACGAACTGCTTCTACTACTTGCTTTACTGCTACATCAATACTACGCTTGATTTCTACTGCATTAGCTCCATTGTTAAGATGAGACAAACCTGCCTTTATCATTTCACGAGCTAATAAAGTAGAGGTAGTTGTACCATCACCAGCATTATCAGCTGTTTTAATAGCAGCTTGTTTAACCATAGATACTCCTACTTCTTCTACTTTATTGCTCAATGAAATAGATTTAGCAACCGTAACACCATCTTTAGTGCTTTGAGGATAACCTTGGTCATTAGCAATGACCACATTTCGCCCATTAGGACCAAGCGTAGCAACTACTGCGTCCGCTAATTTATCAATGCCTGCTACAAGTTGTTTTCGTGCGTCAGGACCAAATTCAATAACTTTACTCATTTGTTAAGGCTTTTTTATCTTCTTCTGTTAATTCTGTTTGATTTAAAATATCTTTAATACTAGAAGTTTCTGTGATTTTAGCTAAAATATCATTTTCACGACCAATCCAATATTCTTCACCTTGATATTCAAATTTAGTAAAACCCATAGTAGGTAAAACTACGATATCTCCTGTTTTTAAAACCGTATTAAGAAAATTACCCGTAATAGATTGGGCACCTGGTCCTACTGATACTACTTTAGCTGTTTTATTTTTTTCATTACCTAAATCGGGTACTACAATGTTACCATACATTGTTTCTTCTAGTTCAACTGCTTGTACTACAACAGCATTATATAACGCTTCAATCATATGTTTACTATATTTTTTAATTTATTAGTGATTTTGTCATAAGAGTCTATAAAATCTTTAATGCTCTCATAACTGTAAGATTTTGCTTCTGTTCTGGCAATAGCTTGAAGAGCAGCTTCAAAACTATTATAGTAACCAATATTTTGGCTATATTCTTTTCCACTTTCTTCAGCTATAGTTACTTTATGAACTGAAAAACAGTGATCTTCTAGTTGTATTACATACGGATCTAGAAGAGGATCTTTAATATACCTAGTATATTGTTTTGAGGGTTTTGCCATAGTTTCCTTTATTTTATAATAACTTAAATATACGAAAGAGACCCTAGGATCACAAATTATAACTTATTTAATTTTAAGGGTTTTTGGCTTTGCTTCTTCAGCATAAGGAATATGGATTGTAAGTAATCCATTTTCCATCATTGCTTCTGCTTTTAATAGATTAAATTTAGAAGCTACTTTATAACCTAAATTAAAGGAACGCTTAGCAATTCCTTTGTGAAGATAAGTGCAATCATTTATATCGCAACATTTATCATCATCATTTTTATTATATGAAATACGGAGAATATCTCCTTCGATATTTAATTCAATATCTTCTTTAAAAAGACCAGTACAAGCCACTTCGAAGTGGAGTCCGTCTTTGTTTTCATAAATGTCTACTGGGTGTTGAATTTTAGCTTGTATAGCTGGTTGGAAGTCTAGTTCAGACTTAAAAAAATCTCTAAATAAGAGATCATAAGGGAATAGTGTACTCATATCACTTTTTAATTTGTGCTGTCTAAAGATCAGCGGTTAAACAATAAACTACGTGCCCTAGGGTCTTTCGTATTCATTTATACATATATTAAATATCTGCTTTCCTAATAATATAATAAACACTTGTCCAATTCTCACCTTGAAACAGCAACTTCATCAATCCTCGGGTATTAACATTAAATGTAGCTGATGTAGCATCCTTGTTGTTGTTCAGGATGGTTTTAACCATAGCTGAGTTAAATGGGATTTTAGTTCCGTAAGGCACATTTGTTAAAGAAGCGTCTGGGAATTGGTAATCGATTTTGTTTGTGTGGTTTGAATTGTCACCAAATGTAAGCATTAAACAATCCTCACCATCTAAATCTCGATCAATACGAACAATCATATTGTCGCTTTCAAGTGCGTTGTGTGCTTTAATAATAGCACTAATTTCTTCTTCACCTAAAAAACCAAATATTTCATAGTTTTGAGGATCAGTTACATCACCTAAATCTTGGATAAGTAGTAGATCTGTAAGGGAGAAGTTAAGGGTGTAATTAGAATCTGAAATAATAAGTTTAGTATAAACTGCTTGGGTTTTTTCTAGTTCTAATACTACATCACCATTAGCAATACTTAACAACTTATTTAGTTTAGATGTATCATACACCGCGATTTCGCTGTTTTCTAGCGGGAAATTCGTGTGTTTAACACATCCAATCATGTCCTTGTTAGGTGATTGGAAGTCAATAGTTAGCGCGTTACTTTCAGTATTCCATTTTACTGATTCAACCATTCCATTTAGGAAATATTTGTTGATAACGGATTGTAACTCTAATTTATTTATCATTTTTTAGTAAAAATAAAATTTCCTATAACCAATACATCTACTATATTGTTCTCTAAATGTACAAACCCTTCTTTGGGAGTACAAATTATAGGTTCTTCATGTATATTAAATGAAGTATTTAATAGTACGGGAATACTAGTTATATCATTAAATTTATTTATTAATTTATAAAACTTAGGATTGCTATTTTCAGTTACAATTTGAATACGAGCTGTTTTATCAATAGGATGAACTACTGCTGGGATTTTTTCTTGCCATTCTTCCCTAGTATTATAAAGCATAGTCATAAATTCTGCTGTGTAAGCGGATTTAGTAACGTTAAATACTTCATTAGCATACTTATCAATTACAACCGGAGCAAAGGGCATAAAATCATTACGTTGTAATCTATCATTTACTTTTTTATAAGTACCCGGTACACTTGGATCAGCAATAATACTTCTATTACATAGTGCTCTAGGACCATGTTCATAACGACCTTGAAACCATCCTATTATTTTACCTTCTTTCAAATCCCAAGCGATTTGTTCTGGGGTGTAGGGTCGTCTGTTAAATTTTTCTTGATCCCAGTAATTTTCTTCTGTTTCTTGGTCTGTAAATTCTACCCCTAAAAATGCATCATTTAATTTAAAAGGTTTAAAATCAGGGTTAAATTTTTTATAAGTAGCTAAAGCACAACCTAAAGGAGTACCTTCATCACCCATAGGAGGAGCTACAAAAACTTCATCTACCCAAGGTAATTCATTTATTCTTTTATTTACTTTAATGTTAGCAAATACTCCTCCGGCTAAAGCTATTTTTTTAGCTTTAGGATAAAGATTATGAAGATGATCAATTATTTGAAGGATTTTTTCTTCAAATACTAACTGACCATTAAATGCTATATTAGATTTATGAGTCCAAAATGCTTTGCTTCCGGTTTTAGTGTAAAACAAATTATAAAAATCTTTATAAATCCCACCTAAAACTACTTCACTACTATTATCTAAATCAGTTAAGTATCCATCAACTGTAATGCATTGGTTAAATATATCATACAAAACACTGTCATAATGTCCATGTGAAGCCATTCCTACTACTTTACCTTCATCTTTTAAGCGTTTAAACCCTAAAAATTCAGTTAACATAGAATAATAATGACCTAAAGATTTCCTACTAAGATCTAAACCATCAATATAAATTAAATTACCATTTTGACCTAAATAATATTTAGCACTATGATTATTACCACTAGCATCCATAGAAATAACTAAAGTATCTTCTTGAAATCCACTTAAGTAATATGCTAAGTTACAATGAGATTCATGGTGACTTACTTCTATATAAGGAGCTTTAATTGTGTTTCTTAAAGTTATTCCTTCAAGCATTGGTTCTACAAATTTAGTGCCAGGAGGAAAAAAGCCTGTGATATAATCTATATCGGTAAGATATTCAGGGTATTTTGATTTTGCCCAATTCCAACTATTTAAAGGGTATCGATGAAAATCGGCTTCAAAATCTTTATAAGTTTTGATTCTACAAAAACGTTCTTCTTCAAACGCAAATATAGGCTTACCATTTTCAACTAATGCTAAACCACAACTATGAATTCCACCTGTTATACCTAATACTCTCATAAATTTAATATATTATAAGGTGAATAATTAGGGAATAATTTATCATCTCTCCAAGTTACTCCATTTAAAATAGCTCTAGCTATCTCTCTATTAGACAAATTATACTTTTTATAGTTAACTGGGATATAATCGTCCCAAACATATTTTTCTTGGGCTAGTCTATTATCTAGCATATTAAAATCTTGGTTTATAGTTTCTCGAGATACAGTATAAGAAACATAGTAATTAGATAATTCATCATCTGGGAGATGAGAGGTATAATTAACTCTATAGTGGGCATATTTTTCTTTAAGAAGAAGATCATAGCGAGTAACTATAGTTCCAAAACATTTTTTTCGGTCACAAAACTCTAAAATTTCGTCTACGTATTCTTTAACTTCGTTAACACTATCTCCATTAACAAAAAAAACTACACGTTTTCCGTTTATATTAAAATAATTTTCATAAATCTTACTTAATCCATTATCCCAAGCCCATACTTCAACTACCCAATTAGTATAAAAACGTCTCCAAGGTTGATAATAAGCATTAGAATTAATTAATCCACTATAGATTAATCGTTTCTTTCCATCTAAAAAATTATATAATCTTAAAACAAATTGTTCTTCAACATTACAGAATACATCAACTCTAGGACCAAACCCTTTAGTTGAATATGTTAAAGTGACTTCTACTTCTTTATTCATCTTTTTTATAGATTTTATTTCCTATTAATAAATAATCTATAGAACCTTTTTCTAAGTGAGCAAAAGCTTCAGCAGGAGTATTAACTATAGGTTCGCCATGCCCATTAAATGAAGTATTTAGTAATACAGGTATATTAGTTTTATTATAATAAGACTTAAGAATATTATAAAATATAGGATGTTTATCTTGACTTACTATTTGGGGTCTTGCTGTTTTATCTGATTTTTGGATTACGGCTGGGATTTTCTCTATCCATTCATCTTTAGTATCGTAACAAAGCGTCATAAACTCAGCTGCAAATTCTGAATTAGTGATATTAAATACTTTTTTTGCTTGGTCTTGTAAAACAATAGGTGCAAAAGGCATAGTTTCACTTCTACCAAATCGTTTATTTAAATATAAATGATTATTTTCGTTTGTAGTTTCCATAACTACACTTCTATTACCTAAAGCTCGAGGACCAAATTCTAATTTCCCATTATGAATAGCTATTACTTTTCTATTAATTATAAGATCAGATAAAAAATCATAGTCAATAAAATCTTTAACTAATTTTACCCCCCAGTTTTTAGATTCATTAAAGCATTCTTCGTCTGAATATTCTGGACCAAAAAATACATCTTTAGTAGGTTTATGTTCCCAATCCCCTAATTCTAGGGATCCTAAAATAGCAGCCCCTAAAGATAAACCTTCATCACCCATAGGAGGAGCTATAAAAATTTCATCAAAACCACATTCTTCATTTATATGTTGATTAGATTTTACATTAGCAAATATTCCCCCTGCTAAACAAAGTTTATTATAATTTGGAAAATACAATTTTACATCTTTAAGATACGCTACTAAATTATCTGATAAGGCTTTTTGTAGGTTATATGCTACTACTTCTTTATGTTTTTGATCTTTAAACCACCCTTCTTTATACAGTTTTTCATAAGCATAATGCATTAAAGTTGTATTTTCGGGGATGTGGGAAAAGGTTAACTCCCCAGTATATTTACAAAGAATATCAAAAGTATGATAAATCATATCATTGTAAAATCCATCGGGAGCCATTCCCATGATTTTACCTTCATCTTTTAAACCTTTAAAACCAAAAAAAGGACAAGCATTGTTAAATAAATTTGCTAAACTAGCATTAGAAGTTTTACCTAAACCTTTAAATTTATCCATTTGTCCATTTTCAGCTAACCAAATACTACCATACTCTTCTTCAAAACATCCTCCATCAGAAGTTACTATTGCTGTTTTATCTTTAAATCCTGAAAGGTAATAAGCTGAGGCAGCATGAGATTGATGATGGGAATAAATTTTTATAGGTTTATTAGTTTTTTTAAGGATATCTAAATAAATTTTTACATTTTGTTCAGATGTAAGACCTCTATAACCTACATCTCTAATGATAGCTAAATCAGTTATAGCAATTAAATCGGCATCTGAGATTTTTATTCCTGTATGTTGTTCGGCTGCTTGTAATGAAGCTAAACCTCCTTCATGAAGAGCATAACAGCTTTTAGTTCTAGTAATTTTTTCATCTTCAACTGCAAATACAACTTTCCCATCTACTATTACTGTAGTTGAGTAATTATGGTCTCCAAAAAATATACCGTATACTATAGCCATATTTAAAAGTTAAAAAATAGATTTCTGTAAGGATTTAAATTTAAATCCCATCCTAAGTCACTATAAAATCCTTGTAATTTACTTTCTAAAATTGTTTCAAATGATTTATTTTTATCAGCATATTCAGCTAATAATGTACGAATTTTTTCTGGTATGTCAAAATCTAAAAATGCTAATGCTTCAATTTTGTATGGATTATCTTTTAGATAAATCCATTTTACTTTATCACCTTGAACAATTTTAGAGTGTTGTCTGTCTAATTTCCAAAATGCAAGTAAATCATTATATTTAATAGCTGCTTTTACGGGTGCAGGAGCACCTTGAGCTACAATTGAGAACATTTCTCCGGCTTTAGGTTTAGCAGCAATATACTTATCTAAAGTATTTACACGAGTAGGATTACCTAAAATTGTAATGTCCATATCAGGAGATAATACTTTGGTTCTAAATTCCTTTAATAATTCATCAACTTCTTTTTGGGGAGCCCCTTTAATAACTCGTTGTAGAACATCTTTAAAGAAATCTCCAAATATTTTAGGGAAGTTAGCTTTCATAAACTCTAGACCTTTAATATCTAAATCATCTACAGGTACACCTTCTTTTTTAGTAATCCACTGAGCATAACGGCGGGTAGCTCTAAAATAACCAGCACGAATCATACACTCGGTTTTCATATCAAATCTGTGTTCTTTGATATTAAATGCTTCTAAAGCTAGTTTATCGTAAGACTTAGTGATTAAACTTTGATATTGAAGAGCAAGTCCTTCAAGAAAGGTGTCTTTTTCTTCTTCAGACATGCTGTCAAAATTAGGATAGAGACGTCTAAGCAAAGGTTCAGCATTATAATAGTTAGAGTCTGTATCAACATAGACGCAGTAGTTTTCGTCTTCTTTATTAGCGATGAACCAAGGTGTAGTTTCTAATTGTATCATATCTTAATCCATTTTTGTTCACTATTTAATTTAAAAGAACCAATATGTTCTTTGTCCCATTCATTTGGTGCTATTAAAGATAAGAAAGGATTTCCGTCATTCCCAACGTAAAGGTAATAAGTTTCACCTATTACAGGTTCATAACTAAATTTAGCTTTATATACTAATTCATTCCACTGAAATTCTTCAACTAGTTTTAAGTATTCTTCTTTTAATTCTAGGAATTTGGTTTCAATCTGTTTATTTACTTTATTAACACCTCGTAGTTTCCAATCATCTATGTTATCAGGACGAATAGCAGGAGCACTTACGTTACTAGCGTAAGGTAAGAGTCCTGGGTTATCAGCTACGTTATCTGGTTTTTTTAGTCCCATACCTGAATTTCACCTAAATTGTGGCTTGGAATATAGTAATTATAATCGTGTTTGTCAAGAAATTCTAGAACAATATTTTTCATTTGTTGAGAGTTACCTGTAATAATAGTGCATTGGGTATACCCATTTAAGAAGAAAAACCCAATTAGTCTATCTTCTACATCAGCATGTTTTACTCCATGTAAATCAAGGATTTTGTTCTTCATGTTCTTGTAATACTGCTTCTACATCTCCCTTATTATTGTAAATAAGCTCAGGAACTGTGATGTGAAATTTTTGGCCTTGGATACTAAAACGCCCTCCTTGTTTAAGCATCTTTTTAAAGAAAGTAATTTCCTTTTCAGTCCATTTTTCACTCATAGCGATTACTTCGTCTTTAGTAAGATTTTTAGTTCTATCACTAACAGTTACTCCTCTACGAATTGATTGTTTTGTTATTCTAATTTGTTCTTCCATTATTTAAACTTTAACTTAAGGATTGACTCATAGGGATTGTAACCCCCTTACCATCATCATAACCTGTAACATTCATTCTTTCTTCTTCTTTATAAGGTCTTTTAAGTATTCCTTTAAACCAAACATCAATTCGATTTCTCATTTTAGTAGCTTCATCATCATCTTTCATTACTTTATTCATATCAGTATTAGCAAATAATGCTGATTCTTGGATGATACGTTGGCCTGTTAAGGTAATACTTTCACTCAAAATTACATTACCATATCTAAAGCTACCTAGAGCTGTAGCACCATATAAGCTGTTTAGCAAAATCTTCATTGTATGTTGCTTTAAGTGCATTTGTTCGCCTAAAGCTTTATTACCGGCTTTATAGGCTTTTTTCATTTCGTCTTTGTAAATAACTCGTTCTTTAAACCATTTAGAAAGAATAGTTTTTAGTACTGAGTCAAAATCAGTTCTGTATAAGACTCCATTTGCTGAAATAGACATGTTGTCTGTTTCGATAAGAGCAATTACATCTTTTACTTTAATGTTAGCTGTTTTACGTTTCGAGTTTTGAATCAATAGTAACCTATCTGGTTCCATTTTTTTCAAATCGTTTAGTGCATAACGACAGTTGAATATTTCTTTACCTTCAACTGTTACTTTCTCATCAGGCATTACAATACGACCTACTAGTGTCTCTTTACCAATGTTTAAAGACATAATGATTGAAGGGTATAGTGAGGTCAAATCTTCATCAAACATGTATTTAAAGATACCTGCTGTAGGACAGAATAGATAGCCACCTGCGTAGTTCTTTTTAGTGATAGGATTTCTATCGCGAGCTGGTGGGATAATATTTTTTTCTAATAGATAAGCTGAGATAGCACCATCGTGAATCATACTGTTTTTGTAGACGTCACTATAGTTGATTTTGCCTTTATGGGCTAGGTTTTTAGTTAAAGACAAGTATTGGAATTTTTCGTCTAATGCTTTTAAAATTTCAACGTCTCGAAAGTTGTATTGGATAAACTTTTGAATGTCTTCTTCGAATAATCTATCTAAAGAACCATCGTATTCAACTTTATTTAGGTTACAATACTTTTCTCCTAAAGCATCTAATTTAAATGAAGGTTCATCTTTAAAACTAAACTTCTTATGGAGTTTCATATAGTCTAAAGATTCAACACCAGCAATTCGAAGCCAATTATCTTGATTCCAACTAGATTCATCTTTAATTTTACCAATTTTAGATAAACGATATGCTTCACTTTTGCCTAACACATTTGAAATACGATAAAACAAATATGGAATATCGAAATAGTCACTATTGTAACCTACTAAAATATCGGGTTGAATTTCATCTAACTTGTCTAACCATCTACGAAGTAGTTCTTCTTCGGTGCGACAAGGAATGATTTCACGGTTTTTAGCTTTAGTATGTTTTAGCTGGTTTTTAATATCTAAAATCAAAATAGCCCATTCATCCGCTTGTTTATCCCACCAAGCAATTGAGGTGCAGGGTTTAGGAGCGCTACGGATATAATCTTCTGTAAGTGCTCCTCCCATTTCAATCTCAATATCAAAAAATATTTCACGATGAGTTTTAGATGGCTCATCGTTGTTACCATACAAGTCAATTAAGAATCGTTGGTATGGTTTCATGTCGTGAAAGTGTAGTTTGGGATTTTCTTTATCCCAACCTGTTACTTTACGTAGAGTCTCTCCTCGTAGTCCTATAAAATCACCTTTATCTGTTTCTTCAAAGGCTGGGTAGGACCAGTTTAGGGTTTTATAACCATTATCAGCCCAAAGATGGACTCGATAATTATTTTTCCCCTCAATAGACTCTACGTAACACGTTTTGTAGATCATTTAAAAAACTGCTTTAGATTAGGTCTAAAATAGTTAATGTTTTTCATTACTTTTCGATCCCTGCTACGATATACAACATACTTGTTACCAACCTGTTCATAGTGACAAGGTTCGCCTTGTTCCTTGGAGCGTATTTCAACAGTATTCTGTGCCTCTTCTTGTGTAG
>Ga0208161_1000082_pt1 | contig 45993 bp, 48 predicted proteins | sample CB_VirMetaG_3_FD_184538 | JGI IMG/M metagenome (GOLD analysis project Ga0208161, IMG submission 184538) | Freshwater to marine saline gradient viral communities from Chesapeake Bay - CB_1508_1S Viral MetaG (SPAdes) (version 4) | ecosystem: Environmental > Aquatic > Marine > Coastal | place: USA... | reverse complement strand
GCTATCAATAGTGCAGTATTTAACCGCCATACCAGCAGTAAGATTAGAAGGATTGTAAGCCATGATTAACCAATAGTAGGAGCAGTAAGTGCTACCGGAGTGGAATCAGCAGCTGCTAGGTCAAGCGGGAAGTTATGAGCATTACGCTCGTGCATCACTTCAAAACCAAGATTAGCACGGTTGAGAACATCAGCCCAGGTATTGATCACTTGCCCTTGAGAGTCGATAAGACTTTGGTTGAAGTTAAACCCATTCAAATTAAATGCCATAGTACTGACACCCAAAGCAGCAAACCAGATACCAACAACAGGCCAAGCAGCCAAGAAAAAGTGAAGGGAGCGGCTGTTGTTAAAAGAAGCATACTGAAAAATGAGGCGGCCAAAATATCCATGAGCAGCCACAATGTTGTACGTCTCTTCTTCCTGCCCAAATTTGTAGCCATAGTTTTGAGATTCAGTTTCAGTTGTCTCACGTACAAGTGAGCTAGTCACAAGAGAACCATGCATCGCACTGAAAAGCGACCCACCGAACACCCCTGCTACTCCCAACATATGGAAGGGGTGCATGAGAATGTTGTGCTCTGCTTGAAAGACGAGCATATAATTGAAGGTCCCACTGATTCCAAGAGGCATAGCATCCGAGAAGGAACCCTGACCAAATGGATAAACCAAAAAGACTGCAGTAGCTGCTGCCACTGGTGCGGAATAGGCGACGAAAATCCAAGGCCTCATTCCTAGTCGATAGCTAAGTTCCCACTCCCGTCCCATGTAAGCATAGATGCCAATGAGGAAGTGGAACACTGTGAGTTGGAACGGACCCCCGTTGTAGAGCCATTCATCAAGTGAATTAGCTTCCCAAATTGGGTAGAAGTGTAGTCCGATGGCATTGCTGCTCGGAACGACGGCTCCCGATATGATGTTGTTTCCATAGAGAAGAGAGCCAGCTACAGGCTCACGAATACCATCAATGTCCACCGGAGGTGCGGCAATGAAGGCGATGATAAAACAAATGGTGGCTGCAAGGAGACACGGAATCATCAGTACTCCAAACCAGCCCAGATAAAGACGGTTGTCGGTCGAGGTGACCCAGTTACAAAAAATGTCCCAAGGCGATTCTTGGGACTGAGGGGCTGCGATTGTTGCAGTCATAATTTGAAGTTAATTAAGACGAGTTACTTTGACTTGTCCAACTCCAGAACCAGTGAGACCGATAGCATCAGCCGCACCTTTACTTAGATCTAGGTTCCTACCAGGAATGTAGGGACCACGATCATTCACCCGAACAACGGCACACCTCTTGAAACAAACACGAAGTTTAGTTCCAAAGGGTAGTGTCTTGTGCGCAGTAGTAAGGGCATGTTGATTATACCGCTCACCGTTAGCAGTAAGGTTACCATGGAAGCCAGGACCATACCAGCTAGCGATCACCGATAGAGTAGTTAGAACAGGAATCATAATAATAAAGCGAAGAACTTTAATATTGATTGCTCCTACTACCCGTTAGCCCACTCGCAGAACCAACGGGTTGTGACGGTTACTTTTTCTTACCGCCGCCTTTGTGTCCTTTCTTTCCGCAAGACATTAGAATACTCCAGGAATCAGTTGACCAGTGGTGACATAAGCACCGATTGCTGCGATGACACCAAGCATAGCAAGGCGACCATTCAGACGCTCAGCACGTTCGTTATGAGATTCGAGATAGTTAGGGTCCATGTAGATAGGGGGTTCTTTAGCCCAGATGTTAGTGTCGTTCATCAGAATTGAAGGTCAGAGTTTTCCAGTTTACGCATAACGTCCTGACGATATGCAGGATCTTTATCGTAACGAGGGTCACTCATAGCTTGAACAAGCTCAGCTTGACTACGGAAAGCAGAACCCTCTTTGCTAGCACTACGTCCAGTCAACAGGTTACCGTCTTTACCAACAGCATCGTTGTACTTACTAGCCAAGGCTTGAACAGCAAAAAAGATAGCACTGGGATCACCACGACCCATTACTGAATCGTACATTTGGATCTCCCCTTCAGAAAGACTTTGACCAGCCCATTCAATCATAGCTTGATAGGCTTTCTTACCACCTACCATTTCAAACAGTTTGTCTGCTTGTTCTTGAGTCAGGATGTTGTCTTCAGGGTTTTCCTCAGTCTGATCTTCTTCTTCATACTCTTCTCCACTATCATCATCATCTTGTGCTGATTCATCTCGTGGTTCACCTAGTTTCTTTTGAAGTTCAATGTAAGCTTGTTCAAGAGATTGAGCATCTTTGAACTTACCAGCATACATCTGTGTACGCTCACCTTCAGCCGCTTCGGCTACAGCCAGGGAGTCCTGTTCATCAGCGTTCAGTTCACCTTGATCTGCAGGTGCATCGTTATAAGTTAGGGTTTCACTCATGTTTGGTGGTTATTATTGTGGTGGTTGTTGCATCATTTGTTGAGCCATCTCTACGTTTGATTGTTCACGACGTTGCTCAACTTGTGCTAGTTGTCCAGCTTGTTGTGTCATAGCCATCTGCTGCTGTTGCTGCATAGCGGCTTGTTGTTGTTGCTGAACTTCTTGCATTGTCTTAACCAAGTTCAATACTTCAATACCTTGAGAAGCTGCAAGACGTTTGATAACTTCTTCAGGATTGATGTAAGTTTGAATGGCTTCAGGTCCCATTGTTTGAGCAATGGTAGCAAGGAATTGTCCAAGACTTTCACGGTCTTGTCCACGACCAAGTGCATTAATACCAGCGACAATAGTCGGCTTAACGATATCACCTTTAGGTAGACGAGGTATGTCTCCTACCTTTTGTGCAACACTAAGTTTACGATTAAGGTAAGGTACAAGGAACTCTACAGTAAGTAGAGAAAATAGTCCACCAAGTTGTTGTTCAAGTTCAAGTTGAGTGAGGCGTACTTCTTCAGCTGTAGTGCGCTCACTTTGTCGTACAGTAAGCACAAGAAAAGCATCACTAAGACGTTGAGATAGTGTGCCAATCATTTGATAGGCTGTTTGGAAGTCAGCTGTCTTACCAACTTGTACAACACCGATATCATCAGGTCTTCCTTGGATAATCGCACCGTTGCCTGCCTTAGCCAGCGTGGCTGGTTTGGTAGTGCTTGAGGGTGATACAGTGAAGACAACTTTAGCGGCTGCTGCAGAGCCTTCTACGACTGCCTGAGAGAGTGCTTCAAGTGACTTAAGGTCACCGATAAACTCTTCTACCCTACCACGTCCATAGACTTCACCATCAACGTGGTTAAACCTAAGGACCAACCAAGGGCTTGATTCTTTTGGAGCTTTACCTTGAGACCCAGGAAGCTCTTCACCATTTACTTCTTGATGCCAAATCCAACGATTGTTATCAAGAGTACAATGGGTATAAACATCTACCTCATCATCTTGAGCCCGTGAATCCACCATGGGTTCATTAGGTTGAGTCTCAGTATAATTGGGGTAAAATTTTTTGAGTAATTTTTTCGAGACTGTCTCCTTTGTTACGATCTCAATAACATTACCGTTGCCATCTCTATCTACTACATAACGGTTCAAAGGATAAAGTTTAAGTCCATCCTTACCCATAAAGATAAGAGCATTACCAGCTACAACAAGATGCTTTAGTGCTTGGTGTACAACAACACGATCACCAGAAGCTGCAATAGCTTCCATGATAGTGCGCTCTACTTTAGCAAACGACAAGTCAAGTTCTGATCTAATTTCAGGACCTAGTTCTTGACCAAGGTTGATATCATTAACCTGTAGTTTAAAGAAGCTGGTTTGAGGAGGTAGTAGAGCTAGCATCAATTTAGATGCCAGAGTGACTACCCCTTTAGAACCAACGCTTTGCCACGGAGTTGTTAGTTTGATAGAACCTTTGGTATAAACCTCATCCTCTCGAATAAGGTAAGGTAGAGTTAGATCTGCTGCTTGTCTAGCAGTGTTAAGGAACTGGGCACGGTCTGAAGACAGTCTGTCATAACGTATTTTAGCAGACATCAGACGTTAAGTACTGTAGGTTGTAGTTGTTGTTGAGGGGTCATTGCTGCTGCAGCCAAGGTAGGTGCAGTGAAAGCAGTAGTCCCTTGAGAAGTGGTAGTTCGTGGACGATACTTAAATCCTTGAGTACCAGCCAGTTGAGGTGCACCATAGGTAGCACCAATCTGGAGGTTAGCAGGATTAATCATACGATTTTGATTGATCATAAAGGCACGTGCAGCTTCCTGTTCCTGTTGAGCAAGAAGATCAGCTTGTTGTACCCCTTGTTGATACCGCGCTTCTTGTTCAGCAAGCTGTGTGCCAAACATCTCACTCATTTGCTGAGCTTGTAGCTGAGCTTGTTGAGTGGTTTGATTAATGAAGTCTTGCATGTACTGATCGTTCAGGGCGATCGTATCTTCTAGACCAGTAATCTGATTGGTCAGCGCATCAATTACTTCTTGATACTGATTGACTGGAGTTTCTTCGGTAGTAGTAGTAGGTGTGGGGGTAGGAGTAGGGGTAGGAGTAGGGGTAGGAGTAGGGGTAGGAGTAGGGGTAGGTGTTACCGCTGTTGTCGGATTTACAGCCAGGTTACCACCAGGACGGATCACCATCCCGCCAGGGACTAAAGAGCCGGCTTGTGCTGGTGTTGCTCCAACCCGCTGACCTTCAATCATCGCACCAGATGAAGCAGGTTGTGCTACCATACCCTGCAAAGTTTGTCCCAGCTTGCTATCACCAAAGTCAGTGCCAGTACGAAGGGGTGATTCCTCTGCCTGTTTGATCAACATGTTTGCAGCACCAGAAGCAAGGTTAGGTACAACACCACCTTTCTCCTTCATATTCTGCTGAACAGAATCAATACGATTAAGTGCTGTTTTAACATCACCACCAGCTGCTTTGATGATGTCCTTCATCTCTTTTCTAGAGATGTCTTGACCAGCCTCACGAATAACCTTCTTTACATTACCAGTGTTTTTGTTTTTGTTCTGTTGAGCTTGGCGTTCACGTTGCTGTTTAGCTTGTTGATCTCGTTGCTGTTTAGCTTGTTGATCTCGTTGCTGTTTAGCTTGTTGATCTCGTTGCTGTTTAGCTTGTCGATCCTGTTTAATTTTAAGATCTTCTTTAGCTTTACGGCGTTGTTGCTCAGCCCGCTGCTCACGCTCACGTTGCTGACGTTCACGTTGCTGACGTTCACGTTGCTGACGTTCACGTTGCTGACGTTCACGTTGCTGACGTTCACGTTCTCGTTGCTGCTTAGCTTGTTGATCTTTTTTAATTTTAAGATCTTCTTTAGCCTTACGCTCTTGAGCTGCTTTACGTTCTTGTGCAGCTTTACGTTCTTGAGCTGCTTTACGTTCTTGAGCTGCTTTACGTTCTTGTGCAGCTTTACGTTCTTGTGCAGCTTTACGTTCTTGAGCAGCTTTACGTTCTTGAGCAGCTTTACGTTCTTGAGCAGCTTTACGTTCTTGAGCAGCTTTACGTTCTTGAGCAGCTTTACGTTCTTGCTGAGCTTTACGCTGCTGTTCAGCTTGACGACGTTGCTGCTCAGCCCGCTGCTGAGCCTCACGTTGTTGACGCTCACGTTGTTCACGTTCCCGTTGTTGACGCTCACGTTGTTCACGTTCCCGTTGTTGACGTTCACGTTCACGTTCTCGTTCACGCTCTCGTTCACGTTCTCGTTGCTGACGCTCACGTTCTCGTTCACGCTCACGTTCCCGTTCTCGTTCTTGTTGCTGACGCTCACGCTCACGTTCTCGTTGCTGACGCTCACGCTCACGCTCACGCTCTCGTTGCGCTTGGTTGTTTTTAGCCATTGTTCTCTTCAGTGAGGTAGTGTTGAATCCACTCCACAACTGAACGTTGACCGGAGCGGTACATAATTAATGAGTGTGAGTCATCCGGGTGGGGATTAAGTGGTGGGAAGTTCTCTTCAAGTTGTTGGAGAATAGCAGTTAGCTGGAGACCGTGGGTCTCAAGCATACTGAGGGAGATTGGGGTTTGCATGTTCAAAGAAAGCAGGCATCCTAGCTCTACGTGTGTCAGAAAGTTCGGGAGCCTTGCCCTGATACATTAAGTTGTCGCTGGAATCCAGCCAAAATTTTTTGTCCAAATATTTATTGGAAGTATTTCTACCTAGTGGTTCAAGAACCCAGTTAATAGTTGCCTTCCGGAGCTTATCGAGAGAAGGACTCCAATTGAGACCAAGCTCAGTACATACCAAGCTATTCGTTGCCACATGTACTTGTTCATCACGACTAATATCAGCACTTACTGTTCGGAGACCAGCATCACCGTTAAATCGGAAGAACGGGAGGAGCACGAAGAAAACTGCACGCTCGGCAACAAGTGCTTTGAGGAGCGTGTGATCTGGATGAGCAATCCAGGCATCACGGAGTTTTTTCGCTTCAGCTTCAGCTTTTTCATCAACGCCGATAGCGTTGGCGATGTAGCCGAGAGCAAGGTCGTGGTTCTCTTCGTCCTTGATATTGGACAAAAGGAGATCCCTTGCCATTTTCGGAACTTCATTTTTAATAGCATCTTTGATAAAGTCACCAACCGGCAGTTCCATATGCCGAATAGCTAAGGCACGGTAGATAGTTTCTTCCGCACCATCAGCAAGTTTACCAGCTGTGGTCTGTACTGGAGACCACTTACGTTTACGATTTAATAGTTTTTGATAGGGGTTCATTCGCCGCAATTACAATCAGGAGCAGGATCATTAAGAAGTGACTCCAGGTATGCGTCAACGTCGCCTTCATCCAATGCGGCATAGGCATCAGACTTATCTTGAACGTCGCTCATTACCTGAAGCGAATAGTAAAGAGAAGTCTGTGGGCTTGCCAACCAATCTTCGATGAATTGCTCATCATAGGTAACCACATCTGACCAGCTGTTGAATGAATAACCATGCAACAGTCCGGTCTTATCTAGCAGGGTAATGATACCATCACACACTGCTTTATAATCATCCCAGCCAACTTCAGATGCGATCTCAACAGGACCATAGTCGAAGCTCTGGACACCAAACGTACCGCTATCACGGTCCACCTGGCGGGCAATGGGAGGTGCGATCTCAGGACAGGTAGTGTACCCATCAAGATCGGTATAACGATAGCTACAGGACGCTGTAGGGGCAATAGCGAAAGCCCGATCCATGTTATTGAAACGTGCTACCTGAGCAGCTGCTTTGATACCAGCAGCAATCTCTTTGCCAAGTATATGAGCAGGTGTGATCTCATACTCACCACCGCTATTGATATCAGCCAGTGCCTTACCAAACTGTTTGTAAGTTACTCCACTTTGTCGGAGAAGGTTGGCGAGCCCCAGCATTCCGAGACCGACTTGGCGATCAGTCTCTGGAGGGAGGTATTCTCCGCTTGCTCCAACATCTGTTCTGCCGTGTAGTGAGCACAGTTCGGACATTCCGTTAACAAACGCACTTTGAATGTCATCGAGTTCGCACTGGCCGAGGTTAACATGTTGAAGTAGACAGGTACCCCTTGAGGGCAGGTACACTTCCAAGCAAACGTTACCCCTGATTCGATTTCCATTCTTATCAACCTTAGTTTTGTTGAGCCAAATGTCACCACGCTTGATACCTTCAAGCAGGGCAACCTTTACTTCTTGGTCTGCGAGTTCCCACCAACGCTGGTTAATGTTGACACAACGCTTAACCCAAGGAAGCTCAGCCCGACTAGCAGTAATAAACTCAAGTACATCTGGATGACTAAGATCAAGATGACATACAACAGCGCCATTCTTGTAAACTCCGCCTCTACGGAGGATTTCATTCAAGGTGGAATAGATCTTAGCAAAGGATACAGGACCAGATGCTACGAGTCCTTTACCATTTTCAGCTCCTTTGGGTCGCAGTTTGCTAAGGTGGACAGCCACTCCTGCACCATAGCGGAGCGCATGGCTGACGAAGCGCCATGAAGCTTCGATACCGTTGGGTCCTTCCATAGTGTCTTCCACAACGAAGACGGTACAGGAGACAGGCAGGCGAGAGGTTGGGTCATCAATCCAGGATTGTACACGCCCAGTTCGGGCAATCAGTTCTTTGGTGGGTTTAGACATTATTAGACGAGATCAGTAAGAGTAGGAGGTTGATAGTTAGGTCCTTTTAGAACCTTACCGTCTTCACGGTATACTGGTTTGCCATCCTCGCCAAGTTTACTCATGTTGCTTATGTGAACACGGTTGAGAGCTTCATCGAGATCCCAACCTAGGTTCTCTGCATATTGATAGCAGACATACACGAGATCAGCTAGTTCCTTCAGGCATTCAGAAGCATTAACACGGAGACCCATAATGAGTTGGCTTTCTGACTCAAGGAACTCTTTGAATTCCTCAACGATCAAACTCCGTTGCATAGTCCGTGAAGCTGGACTCGTACTGTTCCTGACCTGGAAACTTTTCCTGAATTCTTTTGCTTGGACGCTGAGAAAGGATTTCGCTTTCAAGTTCATTTTGTAAATAGTGGATGGCTTTAGTAAGATCGTTAATTGTGGTCTCTCCGTCCTTTTTACCACAACGGCAGATGTACTTTACTGCATTACCAAGATGGAAATTCAGTTGCTGTTGTCGGATGAAGTCTCCGACTTCCCAGCTGCTTCCGTAGTGTTTGGGCGAGGTGTAGGCCATTTTTTAACGAGGTTAGACATTGAATTACTAAGCACAAAGCATTGACGCTGTAGTGCTAGGAAGATCGTAATGATATCTTCTTTCTTTGATTCTGGATGACGTAATGCATCCTCAATCTGTTTTAGTTTGAACTGTTGCTCCATTGTCAGTTCTACAATTGGAGCTGGGAGACCAAAGTCTTGGTTCTTGATTGGTGAAATCATAGTCTTCACATTGAAGGATCTTTGCTAGCCGTGCATTCTGCAATGCAACCGACTCATCGAGACCCTTCTCCATGAAAGCATCTACGACAGTCTTCCAGTTATCACCGTGTTTAGATAGAAGTTCTGCAGCGCGTTTAATGCCGATGCCAGGTACACCTGCGTAGCCATCTGTTTGATCACCAGCCATAGTTTGAATAAGATGCCAACGATAGCCTTCCTCAGGAGTGATAGTTACAACACCATCACTGAGGTCATACAACTCACCAGGGATCTGCCTCATATCCTTATCTGGACTGCAGATAATGTGTCCAGGCTCTTTAGTGGCGTAGATACCCATTGCATCATCAGCCTCAAGGGTAGGCATCACAACAACGTTGTAGTCCTCCTTGAGCTTATTGATGACCCTTTTGTAGCCGCACGGTTTCTTTCGATTACGGTGTCCTTTATACGTTGGGTCAATAGATTTACGAAAGTTGACACTATCAGAAAAGAACAAAATAGAATCATCAAAACATCCAAGGTCAGAAGCGATGTTGTAGAGTTCTCTCTCAACGTATTCGTAAGCTTCTGAGAATCGGGAGGTAACGACGATAAGATCTTCCCCGAAGTCAATTTCTGTTTCTGTACCGGCGCAACACTTATAGACAATGTAATCACAGTCGATTAGTAGACTCACTTACCTTGTCCTCGCTTGAGCTTACGCCCATGCGAAGGAAGGGAGCGACGACCATTACCTTGACGGGTGTGTTTATATTTTGCACGGGACTGGAATTCAATACGTCCCAGTGAGGTTTTAGATTTAGTTGCCATAATTAGTGTACATCTGCCCAGGTCATACCTACCTTAGCTTCTGCTTCGATTGGTACCCTCAGGTTATAGGTTTCTCCCGCCATTAGGGAGGATGAAGTAAGTGCTGATGATAGTGTATCAGTATATTCAGGTGGACATTCAAACTGTAACTCATCATGCACAAAGGCTAGTTGATGTGCTTGAATATCACACGTTTTGATTGTGTTGTGAATGTGAATCATCCACTGTTTAGCTACAATACCCGCGCTCCCTTGGAGTAAGTAGTTAAGGGCTTTGTGGCTACCATCAACAGCGCAGCGGCGACCGTCACACAAACTGATGTAACCAGATTCCGCCTTGGACTTAACCGCAGTAACCAGTTTCTCAAGTCCAGGAATTGCATCCATGTAAGCTTGACGTATCTCAGCCCCTTTCTTTTTAGCGGCTTGCGGCGATAGTTGTGCATCATAAGATAGTCCGATCTTGTTGTCACCGGCTCCGTACAAAAAGGCATAGGTTACAGTCTTTACTAGACGACGTGAGATTCCGATCTTGTCTGCATTCTCTTGATGTATGTCACCGTTGAGAAGTACATCTCCGTACCTGCCTCCATCATATCGGGCAAGGTAGTGTGCGAGCATTCTAAGTTCAATGCCTGCGAGATCAGCACCAACCATGACATAGCCAGGGCTAGCACGAAATAGTTTTCTAAATTCAAGATCACTTGGTACCTGTGCAAGATTCGGAGATCGGTGAGCACATCGAAATGTATTCGTGGCTACAGAACAGTGGTGATGAATACGATTGTTTCTTACAAGTTTGAGCCAAGCATTGTTACCTTCAGATAACATACCAAGCTGTTTGGTTAACTCAAAGCAACGAAAGAACTGCAGAGCTTCCTCTGTGCCTATGTCTTTGAGTACCGTCTCATCAATGACTGCTTTACCAGTGTTGGTAGTTTTACCAGGTTTCCAGTTGTGATGTGTTCGCATCACCCAGGAGATGTGGTCTCTACTGGAGGGGCTGAACTCTTTCAGTCTAGTGAAAGTAGCTCCGGCGACATATCCTTGTGTTTTGTTAGGTCTCTTAGGAGTAAACTCCGATCCAGCAACGTAAGGGTACCTGTGGCGTAATAATTTATTAAGCTCTTCAAGCTCTCGTCGGAGAGTTGATTCAAGTTCCCATGCAGTAGGCTCATCAAAGTACCATCCATGAAGTTCTTGCTCTGTAAGGATTTCAGCAACGCGATGTTCTAGCGTGATCCATTCAGGTATGGTTGAAAATGTTTCCAAAGTTTTGTAGTAACAACAACGTCTTGTACCATATAGTCTTGCATCTCCTGACTCCACTCTTTCCAGTCGGTGTTCTTACCGAAGGAACCTTTATATTCACCCAGTCTATAGCCGTAAGCTTCTAGGCTATGGCGACCATACAACTGAAGTGGCATGTTTTTCCAGTTACGCTTTTGATCTGTCTTCAGAATATCAGCGTGACAAGTACGGCTAAGGACCAGAGTATCCAGAACCCTACCCACGTTTTGAAACCAAGGATAGAGCTTACGGATAACAGGAATATCGTAATTGATAATGTTATGACCCACAATAAGATCTGCGTCTTCAAGACGTTGAATACCCCTTGTAAGTGGTTCAGTATTACCCTCATCATTATAGACAAGAGTTTCGTTGGTCTCTGTGTCATAGATACCAAGACAGTGGATGCAGGTAACATCATGAACAAGACCGTTTGATTCTAAGTCAAAAATTAACGTCATTCCAGTGGCGGATAACTCCAGCAACAATAAAGATATTTGTAATGAAGATCATCAACTCAAGAAGGTTGAGCCTTCGGAGCAGCGCCTTTCCAGACATAGGTCTTATCAACAAATTGTGCTCGTGCTACTGCCTCAGGAGTAGGAGGGTTGGGACGTTTAAAAGTCGGTGCTTGGGTTGAACTCTTCATCTGCTTGAGTTTCATTGAATTTACAGGTGTTTAGATCATAGCTCAGTCGGCACGCGATGCCAACCTCGCCAGAATAGCGATTCTTAAGGACTCGCACAGTTGTGTCACTTCCACCAGATGTGCTCTGCTGGTTTCTTTCGAGTGCAATAACTCCGTCAGAGAGTTGTGCAATGGCCGCAGATCCTCGCAGCTGTCCCAAAGTGACGCGTGCACCCTCTTCGTGGTTTTGGTCACTAGATGTTCTCCGAAGGTGTGAGACAAGGAACATAGCGACACCAGTACGCTCCACAAGAGAACGTAATCGTGTCATGGTTGTATCAATCATACGGCGCTCATCACCATCAAGACCAGACAACAAGATACTGAGGTGATCGAGGAAAATTACCTTTGTATCAAGACCTGTTGCTAAGTACTCAATACGATTGTAGATGAGGTCTGGATCAAAGGATCCGAAGCCGTCAAAGAGAAAGAGATTCCACTTAGCAAGTGTATCCTCATACGCTTTGGTTAGTGTTGAACGGTCATGTTCTCCAATGTGTAGTGATTTACCAACTGCTGCGGACATCAGTCCGAGAGCTGTACGACGGTTGGATTCCTCAAGAGCCAAGTAACCGACCCGTTCGCCGTTACGTAACAGGTGAGTTGCGAGTTCACGACAGAAGCTGGACTTGCCGATACCAGATCCAGCAGTGATTGTAACAAGTTCTCCAAACCGGATCCCGTGTAGTTTGCTTTGGATTCCTTGAAATGGATAGTCATGATCTGCTGGTGGTGTAGGTGTTGTAACTAGATCTAGAAGGGATTTACCGTCTACGATTCCATCTGGACGGTAAGGTTTTGCATTCCATATCGACTCACGAATTGCTTGAGAGTCATTGGCTTGTAGGGCATCTGATGCATCCTTATAATTCTCCAGTCTTGCGATCTTCGTCTTGCCAGGTGGTAGGACGCTTGCCGCATCCTCCGTTGCTTTACGGCCTGCCTCGTCATTGTCGAAGAACAAGACAATCTCCTCATAACCCTGGAGCCAGGGGATAGCCCGTTGAATCGACTTCTTTGCCGCTGCGGCACCGCTAGGTAGAGATACCATCTGCCACCCCGGCATAGCTTCTTGACATGAAGCCGCATCGAGTTCTCCTTCAGTGATAACGACTCGTTTTCCAGAGGCGGGAAACAAATGTTGTCCAAAGAGGCAGGTAGGGGATTGTCCTTCATAGTAGAAGTCTTTGTCTTTAGTCTTAGTCTTACACCCAATCAGGGTGCCGTTCTCATCGTAGTAGTGGAACCTCAGTAGGTCACCATCACGATAGATCTTATACTGTTGGCATACCTTCTCGGAGATATTGCGTTTTGCTAGTCTGGTTGCTGTACCACGTATGGTGACTGACGACATGTTTGTGTGAATGTGATTGACATCTTCTTCAGTGTGTCCGTAGGTATTACAAGAAAAGCAGTAGGTATGCCCATCATCATAAAGACTGTTGGCATCACTACTGCCGCACACATCACACGGCAAGTGCCTCACGAACTCGCTTTCGGAGCTTTGCGTATTCGCGTGCTTGTGCATCGTGATAATCAAACCAGGAATCAATTGCTCGGTAGAAACCTTCAAGTAGGTTATCTACGGTTTCAGGTCTGGTAGCATCAATATCAGCTAGCCAATCACTGAAGTGTTCAGCATAGTAATCAGCTGTGCCGTATTCTACGTTAGCCATTCAAGTGGGATGGAATGAAATGAACAGTATTGGAAGCCATGCTTTTCGCACCACTTCGCATAAGTAGTCTTCGATCCTTTGTAGATCTTGTTATAGGGTGCTTGAAAGACGAACCGAATATCTAAGTCGGGATTCGCTTTCTTCACTGCTATCATCTTCCTTCGGTCTTCCTCCGTCAGGCGTCCCTTTGTTTCTAAGAAGACACCATTCGGTAAAAGAAAGTCGGGTGTGTAGTTGCATTGAAGAACGTAAGGAACCTTTTTGGACTCGTACTCAAACTCTACCTTCAAGCTTGAGAGAAGATCAGCAACCTTCTCTTCAAGACCTGAACGGTACCTAGGCATCAGAAGTCATCATCCTCGTCTATTTCAGCAGGTGGTGCAGTGATGTTAGGTTCAGAAGTCTTGTAACCTTTAGTCTGCCCAAAGAGAGCTGCCACTTCAGTTTCACCAAGATCTCCTGTATCAACACCAGCAGAAGATCCAACCGTGACAACCTGTACACCGAGAAGCTTGAGGCTTGTACCATAGGTGACACCATCACGGAGGATGTATGGCTTCTGACGGAAGGCAAGCTTGACCGTAGATCCGCTGTAGATAGGCGTGTTGGGATCAGTAACAGGAGTCCCTTCTGTGTCAACGACAGGTGGGCGAGTCTCCTCATTCCAGCTGAACTTGACTTTGTACTTTCCATCAGACACCTCCTCCCAGGGTTCAGGTTTAAGGGTGGAACGCTTCGGGTTCTTCAGTTTAGACTCTGCCCACTTGAGAGTATCAGCACGATCCTCTTCAAGCTTATCAATGAGTCCTTGATCAACAATAGCACCAAGCGAGTAACCGAACTTGCTGGGCTTCAGTACAGCCTGATAACCTTCAAGGACAACAGGCTGTTGGGTAACGTGGATGGTTTGTGCCATTAACAAAAAAAGTAGGTGGATTCGATCACGGACTCAGGTTCTAAGTCTCCGATGATCGGTGGATCAGTCTCCGCCCCAATCTGTTGGGCGAAGTCATTCAAGTAATCATGCTCCGCAAATAGGTGCATGTAGGTCTCTCTCACAAGTGTACTGAGAGTAGACATATCAGTAGCACGACACAATACTGAATCGTGGATTAAAGCAACAGGGGCATTGAAGCGTAGGGTAGACAAATGTAACAAGCTTGCATCTAGGCTGTGGATAAGATTAGGAGCAGTTGCATTCTTGTGGTGTAGCTTGTCCACCTTATCGTCATCCTCAACAGCGACACGTACCTTACAACGACCCAACAGCTGTAGCTGCAGATCCATTGTACGTTTCTTCATTAGACGTTGAGTAACGACAAACCCTGATGGTGTAGTCCAAGTCAACGACTCCTTACCGCTATCAATAGCCTTACCGACTTCCTTCTCAATCCAATCCATCACAGCCATAGGACCAGGAACAACAACGTTCATTGCGTCTCTAACTGCTGTAACAGTCTTGGTGAGATCATCCTTATCAATCTCAATACCCTTTTCTTTTAGTGCGTCCTTGATATACCCACGATTGGAATAAGGTTTAGCATTGTAAGGTACGGTCATGACTACTCGTTTGACCGTCTTTCTGTCGATGTGAGGTTGAATAGAAGCAGGACAATAAGGCTTAGCAGTCTCAGCTACTACCTTGTATGCATCCTGTGGTTTATCACTAGGTAAGACATTAACAAGCTGAGCAGTAGACTTATCTCTTGCTAATCCTGCTAGGATCTGAAGACCACTACACGTAGCATCTGTAGCGACAAACAATCCAGTGAACTGTCTGTCACAAACTACGACACAATGGTAGTACTCCTCACAAGCTGCTAAGAATTGCCAAGGCTCATCAGCTTGCTCCCAGTCAGGTAGACGCCCAATAGGATCTAATGCTAGTTGGCTGATGAATGTGATATTGTTAGCTACCCACTCCAGTCGCTCCTTCATAGGTGCTTTATCAAGACCCCATGTAGTAGCTACTTGAAAGGCTAACCAGTCCTCAGCTTCAGGAGTCATGTAGGCTTCTTCATAACTTCTCAATAAACTTTTTCCAAAGTCTGTATCTTGAGGAGTTAAGAAAGCAGGTATAGGATAAGCTCTACCTCTATAGTCAAAAGACCACGGAATATAAAACTTCTCTTTATCCTTAAACCTCTTTACTGCTTCCATTGTCATGCGAGTTCTACATGACTTTCTAAACTCTTGAGCTTGTCTATTTCTTACTTCAGCTGCCTCTCTTCTGTAGCTCTTTCTAGACTCTGCATTCTCTGCAATGTCTACAGGTTTAGGTGGTAAAGGATGTTCTATTATAGGTAGAAATTTACCTACTTGAATTCCTTTCTCATCTAACTTCTCAGCTACTTCTACAATGAAGGGATTTAAACAGTAGGCTACCTTCTGGATCTTGTTCAAAAACTCCAGTGGTTTCTCCCCCTGTATACATGGGTGATGTCCACGACGCACCAGATCATGACCCCTCATCACCTCGTTCAGCAGGTACCCACCAGCTTGCTCATTAGTCCAATCATTTGGAGGTATAAGCATTGGCCATGCAAGAGGACTAAATAGTTCAGCCTCTTTCATCAGTGCGTCCTTGATGTCCATGAAAAGAGCACTTGGTACGACATAGTGTACCTTGCTTTTGCCCTCTTGTTGCATGAACTTCTCAAACCAACCACTAGTCACCATGATGCAATCTAGCAGCCAAGCACCTAACTTAACGCGATTATCACGCCCCCAACACTCCCACTTCTTGACGTTGTAGCGGTTCATGAGGGTACGGATAACCACCATCTTTTGCTGGGTACCAATAGATTTATGCCAGTAGTTCTTCTTTAACGTAGCAAGTAACCCAGGTGCATGAGTTTCGTAGTGCCTGATTTGACACTCATCCTCAACCGCTTTACCTATGGCATCACAAACGTTAACAAGTTGATTGGCTTTATCTTTGTATGAGAATACCTTATCAAAGGTAATCTTTAACGCAATGGCAGCAGATGCTGATGACTCAAGACGTGTTACATAAGTTTTAATGAGTTGAAATTGATGCCCTGTACCACGCTTCAACCTATCATGTGTTGTCTCTTCGATGTACTCAGAAAGCTTAGGTAGCAGTGCATCAATAGATGAGTTACCGTATACACTAGCTGAAGCGTAGCTCTTATCTTCTAAGTCGTTTGTGTTCTTACGTAGCTTCTGTAGCCCCTGTGAGATAGCTTCACGCTCGAACGCAATCTGTGCATCAATCTCGGCTTGTGTCGTCAATACAATCCTCCTTAACGTCGTGAATGTGAATCAACTGTGCAAGCTCAGGATAGTCCTCAGCAAGCTCATCGAATTGTTCACTCGTAATCAGACTCATCTTCGTTCTCGTGATCGTAGGAAATAAAATGGATTTGTTCATCAGTGCAGACAACAAACTCTGCACCTTCGTCCATCAACGCTGCTACCTTTTGTTCAGCAGCATGACGCTTTTGATAGACATACTCTTTGATTTTACCTTTTGGTGTAGTAGCTCGGATGATACAACACACAGAAGCTGGTAGCTCCCAACCTGCTACCTTCCAAGACATGATCTCCTCAAATGTATGCGGGATGAATGCATCATCAGGAGCATCTTTGTATTCTTGCCAGTTGTTTGGGAAATACGGTTTACCACTCATCAGCTTGCCTCACATTGATTAGTTCATCATCTTGTTCACGGGACAATTCTAAAGCTATCCATGCAGCAGTTTCAGAATCGGGTGCCAATAAGTGTATGGTACCTGAACTAAGGGTCACCTCGTATAGACGTGGTTGACTCATAAGGATTACTTAGCGTACGGACGTTTACGTGTTGCACGTGGTTTAGGAGCTGCGTCCTTGATGTTGTCTACCTCCTCATTATTCTTGTTGATAAGTGCCTCGTATTCATCACGTAGTTTGTAATATTCATCAGTGTATTCTGTTGTGTTTGCACAATAATGTAGCCAACATTTAACAGCGTTAAAGATCAGCCACTCTTTAGATTTAGTCATTTAGTACGTGAACGCTCGTAACGAATAGATGCAGTGTTTGCTCGGCTATATACAGCTAGTGTAGACAACAAGCCTACACAGCCGATAATAGCAAGGATGATGTTAGATTCAGTCATCAAGAAGAGTTAGTTGTTCAAAGTTAATGTGATCACAGCATGAATCATCGTCATGCAAGTCTATCATATCAGTGTCAACAGTAGACACAAGTTTGTCAAACAAGAAGTTAACAAACTCTCGATTTTCTTGACTAATCATTTAATAATTCTCCTCACTTTGATTGTAATCTTCAGCCCACGCAAGATACCTATAGTAATCTACGTGGTTCTCACGATACTCATGCCATGGATCAACAGTAGACAACACTAGCTCAGGGTTAGCTAGGATACGCTTCCAATACTTGATGAGATCGTGTGATGTGTTGATTAACTCGTAGCACGTGTTGCTAATCATTAGCTGCGTCCTTGATAGTATGAATGTGATTCCCGTTTGGGTTAGCTATTAGGCGTACTTTGCCTCCTCTTCATCATTCATAACTCGTTGACAATACGTCTCGATAGTATGCCAAACCATCACCTGAATGAGGTTGGCAATGCTAGTCGTACCTTTGGAGAGTTGCTCCATAAAGTCTTCACCAAGTGTGTCATGACATACATCTTCCACGTCATCTTCAAACTCATGGAAGAACTTAGTTGTCCCGTGATAATATACAAAACCAGACACACCAATGGCACAACCATGGTTGGCAATATCGTAGATTTCGTCTATGTCATCGAAACGTTCTTCAAGAGCTTTGGTAAGTTCTTCAGTGTAGAACAGCATTAGTTAAAAGCAAAGGACATAGCCACTGAGGACTATAGAAAAGCCCGTAGGCTTTAGTATAATCTACAGAAGATCAACCAATCACAGTGTAACGATTACCCTTACAGTAAGCGTTCACAAACTTACCAACCGACTCATAATCACCAAAGAAGAACTCAGTCATTGCGTTAGCGTTGACGTTATCGTACAGGTAAGTCTTAGCGTTGTTGAGGAATTGAACAATCACTTGGTTAGTAGAAGGATTGAGACGGATAGAACGAATGTTGGAAGAGGTGAAGTTGGAAGGTTGGAAGAACATGTTAAACGTGTGTGAATGTGAAACGTAGCTGTGAGAGCTACAGAAAACCACCGAAGTGGCTTAGTGTAACTGTCAACTATCAGACAGCAATTGCATAGCGGAAGTCAACACTAGCACGCTTAGTATTCACACAGTTAGCGTTAACCCAGAAGCCAAGAGACATGTTAGGATTGGCAAGAAGGTTGAGGATAGCACGACGGCTAACACCGCTATACTTGTAGCTGTTGCCACCTTTGAAGGTAACGTTAACGACACCAGTCAAAGGATTGGCAGTCATGAAATATACAGCATCAGAAGAACGAACAGGAACGATGGTGTTAAACATCTAAAAAGAAAGTAAGTGGATTGGTGTAGCTGTTGAGTGCTACAGAAAAGCTAACAAGTTAGCCTTAGTGTAACAGTCAAAGCCAGTGGCGAATGAACTCGTCTAAGTCATCGGCACTTGCCTCGTTGACAAGCTCGGCATCGCTGAGATGTTGAAGCATCAGCAAGTACTCGTCAGGAGTAGGATCAACCTCAGGATCGAAGTCGTCATGGCATAGAAACTGATACTCGTGATAAAGAGCAGAGATGAGATGGGAGCGGTTGAGCGTGTCAGTCATGAACTAATGATAGCAGGTGGTGAGGCGGTTTGGGTGGTGAGGTGGACAGCTTGTGAGGTGGCTGTGAGCGGTGATGCTCTTGCTTCCCTCACCGACATATGTAGTATGGCACAGCTTGAGGCGTTTTGCAAGTGGTAGTGTGCCACTTAGTTGAGTGGTTGATAGTACACATGCTCTACGCTATCACTGATTTCATGATGCTGAATGCCGTTAATCTTAGCAGGTTTGTTACGCTTACCCTTTGGTACCTTGTCACACCACAAGAGCGTACGCATTGGTTTAGCGTTGAGCGTGAATGTGACATCCTTTAGTTTCTGTCGTTGCATAGGTTAACCTCAGTTATCAGCGAAGATGTGGATAGGACGATAGGTTGAACCGTCGCTACATTCGGTGAAGTCATAACGTAAGTTACGCTCCCAGGTTGCTTCCCAATCAACAACAACATCATCAGGAATGTAAGCATTGTTCACCTCAGTATACCACTGCTCTGCAAACTGTGCAGCATCGCGATAGAAACCTTGGTAACGCTCATCACAGTCGGTGATGTAATCAATACCAAGCTCGCTAGCTAATGCATCAACTGCCTCGAAGCCGATAGCTTCACCACAACGCACATACTCTTCGTAATGCTCAACGAATGCAGCTTCGTTATACTCATCAATAAAAGTGAGCATTGCATCTAGATCATAAGACTCATCAATTAGCTCGTCGATCTTCTCAACAGTGGTAGAGTTGAGCATCTCGCGGTAGTTAGAAGTGAGGGTGACAGTCATGTGTGTGTCTCAGTTACATACGTAGTATGGCACGGCGTTGCACCGTTTGCAAGCGGGTGTGTGCTGCTTTGTCATGTGTCTACTATGCATTAGTTGCGCTTATCGGTGCGAGCGAAGAGCGAACGAAGTGAGCGGCGCGAGCAGATATATTTATAATCGGCAGACAGATGTGTTTGTTTTTATGCGCATAAAAGCATATGCACATATAACGATAGTGTTATATACACCCATAGATTATCTCAACACTGAGAATCATTCCCGCTCGCTTCGCTCGCTCCCTCACCGCACATGATGATCGTGATAATCATTATCAACACATGTGTAAAGGAAGCGAGGCGTAGCCGAGCGGCACATATTACGATATTGTGGTACCCCTATGGGGGGTTATAACGGTAGCGTTATATGATATAAGGCTTCAGAAATTTATGGTAAAAATTTAGGACCCCCTTTAACGCCCCCTTAACGCCCCTTTGGCTCGTTAATGGTGTCAGTATACCAAGCAGAGGTAATACGCATCTCAGGGAGCCTTGTAGAGGTCTCTGACGGGGTTTCTGTGTACACTGGAGACATTATTTCATCCTTATGAAGCGTTTCCCACGTCTTAATCGCTTCATCGACCTCGGTTTTTACCCGATTATCAATTAATTTTTGTTCCAACCACACTAGAATACCTAGAAGAAGGTGATCCAACCAAGGAACACCTGTCTTCCAGGCTTTATAGAGTGCTTTAAACTCAGCTAGGTGTAGCTCGGCTACGCCTCGTTTAAGTTTTTGTTCCACATCGCCTCACAAACATTTGGTAATTGCGAATAGAGAATGTCTTGTACTTGTGCTGCTATCTGTGCGTGTTCTTTTTGTGTACCATTAGAGGTACGGAGGTCACAGTAATGCAACCAAGACCTAATTGTACCATTCATGTAGAGTTTAGTTGGTGCTGCCATTGGGAGTACTTCTCTTGCACACTCCTTAGCTACCCCAGCATCAAGGAGATCTTGATAGACCCGATAACAATCACCATAGAGTTTATAGATCTCATAGGATAGATTTCTCTTTACTGTTTCATCTAGATCATCAATACTATTCTGTCGGTTCTTTGTATCTTGTCTACGTAGTTCAGGTACTTGTGCTTGTTTCTCTACCTTAGCGTATCGTTGACTGAACTCCTGGAAGGAGAAGCTACGATGCCTAAGGATCTGTGCTGCTACACTCCTAGTGGTGTCAATAGAGACACACATGTTTACCATTTCAAAGGGCGACCAATGTTGATGATCAATAAGATACTTAATTAGTTTAGCACTAGTCTTAGTGTTTGTTTGATTGGAAGGGTTAGACACCCTAGCCATGTAACTAATTAGATCTTCAGCATCGGGGGTGATGTGGATAAGGTTAACTGTGTGTGTAGTCATTTATTGGTGGTAGGTAAGGTGGTGGTAGTGGTATACTCTCTACATCCTCCCACGCTTCGCTGTGGTCGAGAGGAATAGTACTCAGTAAGTAAAAAGAAAGTAGTTAATAGAATGATCTAAGAGGGAGATCTTTGTCTTTGCTCCTCCTCACTGATCATTAGGAAAAAGGGAAGAATAGAGCTTGTCTCGATTCTTCCCCCGGGGCTTGAGTCCACCCTTCTCTCCCCCCTCTACATGGGTGATGTTCAAACTCCTTGATATGACTTGTGTCTTATTGAGTCTTATTTGTGTCTTAAACCCACGTCGGAATGGAGTTTTTACCACCTCCTCTAGCTTGTCTTTTTTGGTCTAAAGACATACCAAGTACTATATGATTTGTCTCACTTTGTGGGTCGTCCATAAAGGCGGTAAGCATGTCGTTCCATTCTTCACGTTTACGTTCTTTGACTACTTCTTGAGCTGAAATAGCAAGAGCATCTGTGAAGTATTTAACACCTTGTGCTAGGGCGTCTAATCTGTCGTCATGTTTTACGGCACCTTTCTCCCGACACATCCTTGACATCTGGTAGAACAGCATATAAAGGAGTCTAGCTTCGGGTGGGGCTTCCTTATTCGAGTTGTAGTCCCATTCCACCACAGACTTATCAACAATAAGGCGATGTTGATTAAGGACAGGCTCAAGGGTATCAATAATACGGTCTTCTTTTCTGACATTAGCACGTACCTCTTCTACGTCGATACCTTGTTGTGTCTGTTGGAGGTGTTTTTTAAAGAGTTCAGCTACGATACCATCACCAAAGTTAGTCTCAACGACTAGTTTAGTAACGTTATACTTCTTACAACCTTTAAGAATATCTAGAAGTGTAGAGTCGCTATAACCATCCCGGTATGCTCTTACTTCATGTAGGTAAAGAAAACCGTTTCGTTGAGAGATAAAACAAGCTGCTGTTTCATCACTACCTCTACCTGATGGGTCTACGGAGCAGATAGTTTCTTGGTATGGACCCCAATCACCTTGTAACTGCATAGGTGAGTAAAAGTAGTCACCGGGTAGTCCTACGGTTGGGAGTTCTCGGATAACATTACGTGGATCAGAGCACCAAATAACGCTATCGGGTGCTTTAGTAGGATTAACTGCTGTAATAACAAGGTCTTGCATCTTAAGTGGAAACTTCTCAGCATCACTTAAGCTTGTGTCTAGCATAAACTGCAACATGAAGTTGCTACGACCCATTGATGCTTCACGTTCGATAAGGTCTTCATTATCAAAGCGATCAGGGTCAGTAACATCCCAAGCTTCAGCCCCGTTATCAATGTCTTCTTGAAGTTGAGGAGCCAACAGTCCCTCATATTGGGATAGCTTACGAGGATACCTAGAAGGCCAAACAAAAGGTCGGTAGTTACGTTCTGCTAACTTACGATAGATGGTAAAGACGGTTTGAGGTGTACCAAGGTACATAATACGACTGTCATCCTTTGGTGTAAGGATAGATTCAGCTTCCGTACAAAGTTGAAGGAGTTTCTCCCTCATCATTTCGGTCATACTGTTGCCAGGTACCTCAATATCGTCTAGGATCATGAGGTCTGCACGGCTACCAGTTAGCTGACCTGTGATACCAACACTCTTTACGGACGGAGCCTGGTGAGGAGGACAGTTAATATCAAAAGAAATACGAGACCACCGAGCACTATCACTCTTTGGTTGCATATGTGTTAGCCACGGGGTCTCGATAATAAGCTTCTGAAGGAAGATAGACATATTATCAGCACGCTCCTTAGAAGCGGAGATAATCATGATCTTCTTCTCGTTATCTTTAAAGAGCGTCCAAAGAACGAACGCTCCAGTAATCCACGATTTACCTACTCCTCGGAACGCTTGGATCTGTAGACGCTTAGGACCGTATTGAAGGTAGTCAGCAATAGCGTATTGAGCACGTGTGGGGGATGGAAGCTCTAGCTGATCCCATAGGGCTTGAAGGAAAAGTTTAAAATCATCTTTCAAGAGTTCTAATGTATTCATCGTTTCTCCACGTAGCTGGTCCGTTAGGGGTGTTAGGTAAATGTTGTTTAACAGTAAATCCAGTTCTATCCTGGACAAACAATGGGTGTGTTTTAAGGGAGTCGTATTGTATATCAAACCATTGATCTTTCCGTAGCGTCCGCTTTAGTAGATCAATGTATTCGTAGCAATGTTTAACGTAGTTAAGGTAAAAGTCAGGATCAGTTGTGTAATCTTGGTACCATTGAATACGTTCCATGCTTTTTACAATGTCTTTAATAGGACGGTGCATGAACGCAAATTTAACGTTAGGTATAATGTGTGATAGCTCGACGACTGCTTTTAAAAGAAAGGGAGCTTGAACAACCGCATTAGGTGGTAAAGGCAAGCGGTAGTCAAGCTCATCAACGAACACACCTCCAATCTCTTGAGCAAGGATGTAACTAGCGATGCGTGAGCCTGCTCTCTGTGGTCCTGTAACAATGATTGGGGTGGTCATAGGTACAATCTAGCGTAAGGGGGAGTAGAGGGGTGTTAAAGGGCCGTATAGCGGCCAGTACGGGCTTTCCTACGAAGTTGATATGCTGACATAGGTTTAGTAAGCTTAGGAGTTTCAGTTACAGCTGGACCATAACGGCTAACTTCACCTGCCATTACTTGTTGTTCCCGTTCACGTTGAACATCACGCTCCATACGCATACGGATAGCTCCAGCTGTTACACCAGCAACCATAGCAGGAGCAGCAAGTGCGGGTACTTTAGTAGCAGCTAAACCGAGACCACCAGACACAGCTTCTAACCCACCGGCTACAGCTTCAGGTGTAGAAGTAGCTTGTTGTACGGAAGAAATACCCTCAGCTGCTTGAGCAACGTCTAAAGCACCTAGACCAACTGTAACAGCTGCCCCAAAAGGTAGTGCACTGAGAACTGCCTTACCGCCTTTAAAAATAAAAGGAGAGGTATACTGTTGAATAGCAGCTTTAACTTGCTCAGGATTAGCTGAAAGAATATTTCGACGTACAGCCAATTCTTCAGCCGTCATAGCAGTACTATATTCTGATCCGGCAATTTTATTTAACGCTTCCATAAGAGGTTTAGACTCTTCAATAGCTGCTAAACCTTCTTTACGTTGGAGTTCAAACTGAGGAGCCATTAATTGAGCAGCCTCTTTACCAGTACTTACATCATGTGTACCAGTAATTAATTTACTAACAGGAGCTGTAGTATGAGCTTTTGTAGTACTTAATTGCCCAGCTTTTGTAACGCCTAATTCTTGTAATGCTTCTCCTTCGAGTCCCTTCAGCTCATCACCAGACAAGTGCCAAGATCGAAAAAGGCTGAGCAAATTTTCAGGTACGTTACCCCAACGACCAAATGAATCACGTAAAATAGTCCTCGCTTCGCCACGTTCTGCTTGAGACAATTTGCGTAGGGTGTCACCACCAGTACGCTGAGCGAACAAATGATGAATTACATCAGACATCATTTGCTTACGTGATGTAGCAGTACCACGACTACTTTCGTCTAAAAGATTAGCTTCAATACTACGGATAGATTGAACTAATTCTTTTCCGGTAAGGTTTTTAGATCTAGCCATATCTAAAAGCTCACCATAAGCCTCAGGATTAGCGACTAGCTCACCAGAAAAACGGCCAATACGTTTAAATTCAGTTTGACTAACTCTCTCTCCTTTAGCCTTAGAAGCCTTTAAGGTGCTCTCGTAATCATTAATTAGATTTACAGCCCATTCTTCTAGTTGAGCTAGTTCCTTGTCCATTTACTTAATATGCGATAAGATAAGATGTTCTCTAGGTGTAACGCCAAACGTTTGTCTCATCCACGTGAGCCAATTGTTACTGCCTTTAGCCTGATTACACTTCCAACATGAGGGTACAAGATTTGATGTAAGGTCTTCGCCTCCAAAGCAGCGAGGACGAACGTGATCCAAAGTAAGTTCATGTAGTTCATAAATTTCTCCACAATAGACACATTGACAATCAAAGTGCTCTTTAATAGCACGCCTCCAAAGGCGTTTTGCTTCGGGACTTGTCATGGTTATTAGGTTTTGAAGGTAGTGATCAGGACTAGGCAGAAGAGGTGTCATGCTTTTCTAGCTTTACCAACACGTGCACGGTTCTTTGAGGCTTTTTCCAATACGGTAGACCCATCTTTCTTGTGAGATACATCTTTACCATCTCCGTTACCGTAGGTACCACGTTTGCGATTTTCTTTGTTTAGGTTAGAACGCTTTCTGATTTGAAGCTCGGAGGAGTCATACGCCTTTTGGTAAGATTTATAGTTACCATTAGCGTACTTAGGTCCACTGTATTTAGACTTTCGGCCCATAAAGCCTCCGTTGAACAAGTTCAGGATCTACTTTAGGTAATACATTAGCCAGTTTATCAAGAGGGGAGCCCTCAAGAGCTACCCCATTGATATCATTTTTAGCAAGCCAATCACAAGCTGCTTTAAGGTCTTGTGTACTGGCTTCACCACTTTTAATACGTGCAAGGAACTCAGTAGTAACGAGGTTATGTAACTCGTTAAACATATCCTCGCTAGCTTTTTTCTTAGCCATTTCTTAGTACGATTTGGTCTAATTTATTTTCGATGCGAATCATGTGATCCTCCATCTTTTGAAGAGCCACTGAAAGTTCTTGTTTTTGAACGTAGTGTTCAGCAACACGTAGCTCTATCTGATCTACACGTTTATCGACTTCACCGATTTTAGTGTAAAGTCTATTATGGACAGACACAATAGCTGTAAAGAGAGCTATGCCTGCTGCTACTCCTGCTTCAATCATGCTGCTCCATCAACCGAATGAGTTTCTGTGCATAGACTGGATCTGTGGCGTAACCTTCTTTCTTAAGGAGGTATGCACAATCTTCACGAGAGGTGGCTCGGTTGACGCCTTTATAGCCTTTGTAATCTTTGTACCACTGTGTGACAAGGTGATCTACACAGTCGTATGGAGTAGCGAAGTCTTTGAAGGAAGCTTTAATAGTCACAGGACCATTACCATAATCTTCCCAGGTGGTCTTAACAGTACCAGTACCTTTAATACCAAAGAAGTTATTCTTACCGGATAGTGCTGTACCAAATGCACTCTCTAGTGCCCATTGTGCAGCGACTACTTCTGGGAACTTAGCACCGGCTGCCTTAGCTGCAGCTTCAATGCCTTCCCAAGTATTAGTAAATTGTTGAGGAGCTACAGGAGTAGGAAGACGCCACAGCTTTACCCACTCCGCATCATCAGACAAGCCATAAGACCCCAGAAGACGCTCTAGAGCCTCAATGGCTTGCTTTTGATGAGGTAGCCCCTTGTAGTTTTTGATAACATCAAGAAGCTTGATACTCATTTTTGAAATGTATCCTTAATTGATTGAATCTTGTCGTCTTCAGTGCGGTGAGGTTTGATTGCTTCCACACCACGCAGCAGTACTTGTACGATGCTGTTTTCACGCAATTTAGAGGCACCAATAATCTCGGAACCAATAAACAGTGCAAAGAATGCAAGTGCCTCGTAGGACACTTTAATGCCAAGGATGGTAATCATTTGGTTTACCTATAGGTAAGGTGTATCAAGCCCAGGGGATACCTGCAGCTTTAGTAGGAGCAAGCTTTTCAGCAATCTGTGCATCAAGTGCTTCTTCGATTTCAGTGACTTTCTCTTCCGTGAGTTGATCACGCACCCACTGCACTACTGTTTCTTTAGTGAGGGTGGCATAAGGGATGGCAGACTCGATGGGTTCAGGGGCTTCAAAGCCAAGAGACCCATAGGCACCGGCTTGTTCACCATCCTTATAACGAGTAATAGTGTAGTGAACCGTGTAGACAATACCATCGGAGACAGTACGCTCCATGTTAGCGATGTCGATTACGGTGAAAGGAAAATCAATACCAGGGGTAGTCATGATTGTTGTTGTTGTATAGATAAAAGAAAAGGCACCCCGCATTGGAGTGCCTATGTGTAGGTGAGTAGAGAAGGGGACTTAGATGCCTGCCGCAGTTAAACGAGCCTCAAGACTTTCGATCTTGGCAACAGCTTCCTGCAACGCAGCAGTCAGCAGCGGCACCAACTTGGATTGGTCGATGCCTTGGTATTCAGGATTGCCCTCATCGTCCACTGCATCCTTCTCGCCAGTGATGGCTTCAGGAACAATGTTCTGCACCTCATGAGCCAGGAAACCATCAACAGTCTTGGTGGGATCCGCGATGAAGTTGAAACGGCTGGGCTTCAGTTGCTGCAGGCGGGTGATGCCGTCAGTGACAGCGGTGACATTTTCCTTGAGGCGATAGTCAGATGAGGTGTTGTAGGCGGTGGCGGAACCACTCGTAGTAATGCTCCCAACTACGCTGGTGGCAATGGTAAATATCTGACAATACCTTGTCGCTGTAGAGTCGGTTGCAATTTCAATACCAGCGTTTACGCTAGATGACGAGGAGTTTGTAAGTATGGGAGGTACGCCACCAGCGGCCCTGCTAATTGTTGTGTCGGGCGCAGTGCTAAAAACACAACGACCATCAGACTTAAGTGTAATACGTGTTGTCGGAGAAGACGCCCCATCCGCCGTTGTAGAAAATACGAGGCGGCCTGGCATGTCATTAGCGCCGGGGGTGCCGTCGCATTGTGCTGCAACACGACAAGAGTCTACAAAGTTTGTTCCGTCGCTTCCTTGAAAGGAGATTACTCCATAACTGTCGCCATTCTGAACTAGAGTATTTGATCCATTACTTGTTCCTCTTGATTTTGCAAGTACAAGAGCGCCACTAGAAGCATCAGCGCTATTTCTTATGATACTAGAGTTACTCGTTGGTCCGTTTGTCCCTTCTAGTAGTACCGATGGCGCAAGGCCTCCTGAATAAAGATTGCTACGCGCACTAGACGTACCAACTAAGAGCCTGCCGGAGCTGTCGATGGTTGCTCTAGCTGTAGGGCTTGCTGCTCCATCCGCAGCAGTGGAGAAGATCAATCTTGTAGGACCATCTCCTGTTGCCCAATTTCCATCGGCAACTGCGATGATTTGCGCACCGTTCTGCGACGCAGCATCACGGAATTGCAAATAACCAAGAACATTGCCTGAAGTCGGATTTGTTGTTCCAGTTTTTATTGACACAATTCCCGGACCAGAAGCTGAGCTTGAACTGCCCTGGAAAGACGCTGCAACACCTGCAGACTCACTAGACGTGCCAACTAAAAGGCGTCCTGAACTATCGCACCTGAAGCGTTCGTTTAGGTTGGTATAAAAGGCCAATGTGTTGTTGGCAACGCTGTATCGGATTTGTCCTGCTGCGTTAGCACTACCTGCGGAAGTGTTTTGCCCAAAGAAGATCCTGCAGTCGCCTGTGTCGTTAGTGAGATTTAAAATAGGACCAGTACCAGACGTGGAACCATGTAAATGCAGATCAGTAAGAACGCTCGAGGTGCCAATCCCTACACGGCCTGCGGAATCAATTCTTACTGCTTCAATAACACTAGATGTGCCTCCCCTTTTTGTTCCAAGTGTTAGGGCTCCAGCTCCACTACCAGTATGAACCAACCGAATGGCACCTTGAGCAGGTTGAGCGCCATCTCCTGTGGCTTCAAAAGTTATGCCCGAATCAACTCCTGCAGTCGTATTTGTATTTGAGGCTCGCAGCGTAGAGGTTGTTGCAAGCATATTCGCAGACGAATACACCGAGCTACTGGAAGTTGAGGCGTGGCATATACCAAGGGGCGAACTGGTCCCTATGCCTACGAGCCCTGTCGGGGTGATGCGCAGGCGTTCGGTGCCATCAATCGCAAATCTAATGAGCGAATCACTTTTTTCGTTATCACGGTCGGCTTCAAGCAATAAATCACCACCAGCACCAGAGATTTGGCAATCAGGTGTTCCAGCAGCATCACTGTCGGTAAACCTAATTGCTGGGGAAGCGCTTTCGAGATGTAACAATACTGCTGGAATCGCCTTTCCTACACCAACGTTCCCACTCGCATCAACAAACAACCGCCCAGTGCCATTAGTGCTCAGGGCTAGTTGATCTGCGCCGGGGCTGTAGATGCCCGTATTAGCGTCAAAGTAAATGGACGGTGATGCAGCACTACCTACAGGAACTCCAAGAGCCCCAGTCATAGTATCGCCATTAAGGCTTACTGTAGTAGTATCAACGTAGTTCTTTGTTGCAGCATCTTGAGCACTAGAAGGTTCAGCAACATTAATGATCTTATTGCTGTTCATAGTCAGCACATCATTAATGCTGACATTACCAGTACCATCTAGCAAACTATTACCATTCAAATCAAGGTTAGCACCAAGAAGAGCATTACCACTAGGATCAACAGCAAGTGTAGACAAATCAAGTGGGAATGAACCAACAGCAACAGAAAGACTATTACTTTGCTGATCAACAACAAAGAAGTTACCTAGTTTAAACTTACCGTTTTGATCAGTAATAGCAGTCCAAATCTTACCGTCATTCAACTCAACAATTTGAGCAGCATCAACGGGTACACCACCGTTCTCAGGTAGTGCAGAGTAGTTAGTGCCAGAACCACAGTACTCCATGGTATGACCACTAGAGGCAACCATAGAACGTAGGTAGAAGCTAACAGCAGAGCCACTAGCAACAGCACCATCAAGACCAAGGTTCTGAGTTCTATCAGCAGGGTTGGGGCGACTAATAGTAACATCCCATCCAGCACCATTAGCAGTAGCAGACAAGATTGGGTAAGTATTACCACCGATGTCTACAAGCATATTACCTTGTGGACGTGTAGCACTACCATGCCAGTTAGCGCCAGCAACCGGAGCACCAATGGTAAAGGTAATAGCTTGATCAGCTGCATTAGCAGTTGTTGTGGCTGTAAAGATTGCAGTAGTCGAACGACCATCAGCAATCAAACCATAACGACCAAAGTCAGTAGTAGAAGCAGCAAGGTTAGCTTGACCACCATTTAAACACTTAATGTGATAGTGGTTAAAGAATGCATAGCTACTTGTTGCTTGACAATAACCATTGTTAGTAACAAGGATACCAGGACCATCAAGACCAACATGGGTGTAGCTATCACACACCATAGAACGAAGTGGGCTGTTGCTATTAACAACAGAACCATCAATCAAAAGACCACCACCAGTTGGTGCAGAATCAGTGTCTCCAGCACTACCACCAGCAGGGGTGTGTGCATTCAAGTTAGCATTATCAATCTCAGAGTCAGAGAAGTTAGTGCAGTTTTGAATATAAGGAGACTTATAAATCATTGCTCCGGGGTAGAACGAAACGTTCCAACCTTGGCTAGGAGGTAGACCATAAGTACCATCAGGATCAATAGAACCTGCAGCACCTCGTACACCACTAGCTTTAACACCAGTTAAAGTCAGGTTTTGAAGGAAGGTACCACTGTTAACACGGAACAGTGAATTTTCTTCAGTAGCTGGTGTAGGATGAATAATACAACTACGAAGGGCTGTACCAATAATCGACACATCCTTTTTAGTGATATCAATTGGAGCTACTTCCTGATAGACACCAGGAGCAACTACAACAACACTACCATCACCATAAGCTGCATCAGCATTGATCTGATTGATAGCAGCTTTAATGGTTTGCTTGGGACGACTAATACGGTGACCATCATTACCATCATCACCAGCAGTTGCATCAACATAAACAACCTTAGGTTGGTTAGTGAACGCACCACCAGAGGCTACTGCAAGCCATGCTGAGCCATTCCAAACAGAAACTGTAAGGTCTTGGTCATTCTGCAACCAAGTCTTACCTACAGCCCAGTTAGAACCCACAGGAGTGCTTGCCTGCACCAAGGTGTCAAACCGTTGAGCAGCAGCATAAGTAGTAGGGATACGACTATCACTGTCCCAAGAAGGACTACCAGCTTCCTGTTCAGCATAAGTGATGATATCTTCAGCCTTAATGCGATCTAGATCAACCGAACCTGCACCAATACCAAGAGTAATAGTACCATCACCATCATCAGTTACAGTGATACCTGTGCCATCGGTAGCAATATCACTAGTAATAGCTGCATCAATTTTACTATCAATTCGATCATCAATAGCAGCTGTAGAAGCAATCTTGGTATCATTACTTACCCAAGTATTGCCGTCATAAAGGGTGTTATCAAAACGATCCCAATAGTATTCTTTCAGGTAAGCATCTACATCATCGGGAATACCTTGGCAGTTAGCTTCTTGAATAGCATAACGAAGTTGTTCAAAGTTTCGATTAAGGTCATCTGAACGGATAGCAGAACCTGGATTAAACAACGCTCGGATATCATCAATATTAGTGATACGACGAATCCGAACGTTATCAACAGTAGGTTCACCAGGATCAACAGGTACAGCAGGAGCCGGTGGAGCAGTACCTGTAAACTCTACAATGGTGGGGTTAGCATCAGTTACCTGCCAAGGGTAGGTAGCATCAGTCGTTAGCTTTTCGTTCCATTCTTTAGTTGTAGCGTTCCAGAAATAAACGTGGATTTCAGATTTAAAAATGTACGGGAAATCAAATGAGAACTGTGTTTTAGTCCCATTACCCGCTTGAATTGTTTGTACGTCAGCGCACGACATAATTGTTACTTACGAATTGAAAGGGCGGGATTAAGTGTTTCACCAGCAATATTAGCCTCTTCAATCAAATCACGTTCAATTTGACGAGATTCAATTTGAGTAAACATTTCAGCACTCATCTCACTATAAGCGATTTCCTCAGCAGCACTACGTGCTTCAGACAACCTAGTGTAAAGATCATGCCACTTTCTAATTGATACCTGATCAGATTTCAAACCACTTCTACGTGCATCACGTAGTTTAGCAATACTATCCCAATCACCAGCGTCACGCATAATCTCTTGGATAGCACGTTTGAAATGACCACCAGTACCCATAAGACGGAAGAGTTCAGAACGTTCAGTTGCTTCAAGTTTTACACCATCCTTGGTACGGAAGGTAGTGTTGATATCGAACTCCATCTCTTGAAGGAAGCGTTCTTCAGGTGATTGCTCAGCGTGAACCTTAATGGGGCTGTAAGCATTCCAGATACGTTGCAGAAGACCATAACCATTAGCCTTCTCACCAGTCACCGGACTATAAACATAGGGATGACGGTTAGACATATCAAGGTAGCTGTTACGGTTAGAGATCAATGAGAAGAACTCATTATCAACTTCCCTCAAACCTTCACTAAAGATACGAGACCATTCAGCACGTTGTCCAGCAAGGGGACCAAGGCTGTTAAGGAATCCAGCACTCCAACGAGTCAAAGCACCTTCGTTACCGCTAACAATATCAAGCAATGGTTTGATAGTAGACAAAGCAGTACGATCAGTGATAGATGCACCAATCACAAAAGCTGTTTTCTCAAAGAGACGTTCAACAGCTGCTTCACCAAGCATATCAAAGTTATCTGCGATGTTAGCTACAAGAGCCATAGCATCTGCAAGAGGTCCCATTGCTTCATAGGAATACCACTTACCGTCAGCACCTTTGATGCTACGAGGTTTCCAATTGGAGTTCTTTTCACGAGCACGTTGGATCTCTTTGTCGTAGATACCATCACCTGTGATACGATCATTCAAAGCGAGACTAATAGCTCCCGTTACAGCAAGACCACCGAGAGCTTTACGCCCCCTTGTGGTGTACTTAAGGTCAGCGATTTTGTTTTGCTTAGCGATAGTATCAAGGTTCTCTACATCAATGTTACGAGCACGCAGCAGTTCATCAACACGTGCTTCGTTGCTAAGTAGATCATCCAGCTTGACATAAGCTAGCTCGTTAACATCACGTTGGAATGGCATCCAAGGTCCGTACTTACCACCCATATCAATTAAATTCATACCAGTGGTAGGAAACATCATGAAGGGACGTAGACCAGGGATAGTATTAACCAAAGATGTAACACCTTTAGCAAGATTGCTATCAATGTTCAATGCCATTTCAGCTGTAGCATATTGCACAGCTTCATCTTTAAGAAGACCATCAGCACCAAACATCTCGCTGTAGTACTTATCAGCAAGAGGTTTAACGTTCTCTTTAGTTACTTCCTTACCAGAAGATACAAGTTCATCCATAGCACGGAAGCGTGCCTCAGCTGATGCATTAAATGCTCCAGTAAGACCATCAGTTGCAGTCATGGCATTAACACCAAACCGCAATACTGGATCCTTACCAAGATCATTTAACATCTCCATTTGGTTAACCAAGTATTGAAGACCATGGTTACCTTCCTGTGCCTGACGTTGTGCAGACATCTTCAGGAATTCAAGCTCCCGTTCTTGTGAAAGCAGAAGGTCGATACGTGTACCAGATCGTACAGAGTTAGGTTCTTTAGATGCACGCATAAAGACATCACCAGCATAAGGTAATGCTTTCTTCAACGTATCTCCAATAGAGCTGTAAGCAATCCAACCACGTTGAATAGCTTTCATATCTCCAGCCATTGCAGCACCTGCAAAGTGAGAGATAGGTTGAGAGATGATACCACCAAAGTTACCAACCAAAGCTTCAATAGGTGTCTTAAAGGCAGACAACATATTATTGAAGATGTTAGACCACACACCAGCAACAAGCTTGTTCTGTACATCTGGGTTAAGGTTAACAAGACCTTTACCAAGATCAGTAGTCATCTCAGAGATCCACTTATTCATCTTAACAATAGTGTCAATATCACCATTGGTAAGTTCATAAGCGAACAAGAACTCATCCATCAAACGAGGTTGATTGAAAGAGATCTGTCTCAAGGTATCAGCGAAACGTTGGGAGTCTTGGAAGATCTTATTAGCTACATCACCAGCTCCATCAACAGTAGCAAGGTTGTAACCTTCAATGTTACGGAAACCATTCTGAACAAGTTGGATCAGGTTAGCCTTACGGTTCTTGTAGTACTTAGCAGAACCAGACAACTGATTGACATACTGCATCAAGTCAATAATCTTTTCTTGAGCAGCTTCAACAGCAGAAGACCCTTCCATCAGACGTGCACCTTCTGCAAGGTCAGAGATACGTCCAGACAGAGAACCAGCAAGCAACGATTGAGCACGACCAATGTCCATACTGGTGAGTTCAGTACCAAACCCACGCAATGCACGTGCAGCCATAGCGAAGCCTTCCTCAACCATTACTTCACGTCCATCTTCACTACGAAGAATGAATGGTTCAAGGACTTGACGTACTTCTTCTTTACTCATCCGAGGATCAAACAATTGAATTGCCAGATCTTCGTTAGCATCCATTACATCATCAAAGGTGACCTTCCAACCATCACCTTCCATACCAATACGACCTGCTTGCTGCAATTGATCAGCAAGACCAAGAACAATGTCTTGAGCATTGTCACCACTCTTCAGTGCATACTTAAGAGCAGGTTCAGAGATCATATTACCAAGACGACCGTAGACAGTATCTAGGTTTTTAGAGATACGTGCTTGGTCGATAGCAGCACCTACTACACCGAAGTCATCTACAGTACGTACACCAAGTTCTGTGTAGTCAAAGAGATCATGGACACCTTTAAGAGGTACATCCATGTTGGGGCTTTCAGAAAGGTTGTAATAACCTACCTCATCCAACGCTTCCTCTTGTTTGATAGCAGATGCAGTAATAGCATCTTCAGGGTCCATAGAGGAGGGCTTGGGAGCATTAGCTTCGAGCCATGCACGTGCTTGGGGTGTCTCTCCTACAAGACGATTAGAGCGACGTAGAGAAGCTGCTGCATCAACCATAGCTCCAGTGAACTTAACGACACCCTCAGCAAGAGCCGTAAACGGTCCCATACCAAGATCTTCGTAGATGTTCTTCTTACGCTTAAGGTCCGGTGGATCATCCTTAAGTGTAGCTAGTGAATCAGGAATAAAATCCCAGGTATTGGGGAAGTTCTGTTTAAGAGTACCAGTTAGGTTATCCTCCTCATACTCGCTACTAACAGCACCAACGGCAACACCAGCTGCTGATTCAACACCCAGTACACCAGCTGCTTTAACGAAAGCATTATTACCAAGAGACCAGCCAATACGTGAATGTGCTGCAGTACCACCCCTGATACCAAGCCTAGAAAGGATAATAGTTGGTGCTACAACTGATGCAATCTCTCGAAGTGCTTGGAGATGTTTAGTTTGAAACTCAGGTGGTTTAGGTACATTAACACCAGCAATTTTGTTGATAGCTTCTACACCAAAATCAACAAGACCAGCTGGTACGGTCATCGCACCTTCTGTTATTTGACGTGCAGCATCACCAATATCAAAACCTTGTTGCCACGGGAATTGTTGTTCTTGTTGCATCCCAGCCGTAGCGGGTTGCGGGGTTTGAGCTTGTCCAGGTTGTCCTCCCGTAGGAGTAGTTGCCATTTGAGCGGCTTGAGCAGCAGCCTCTTCAGATTGCCGCTCAAGTTCCATCTGGGCTTGTGCTTCCTCAGATAGTTCCATCTCTCCTGGATCAACCCTAAACATCTCTGTAGGATCGTATTCCATAGTTTAATTCAACATGTAATAAAGGTTTGGTCTACCATAAGCTTGTTCATACGCTTGTGGCGTATCTTTCCAATCAAACCTAGCACGTGAAGTGCTGTTACTAATAATCATACCATCTGCTCCAACAATACCGATATGAGGGTAAGGGTCAGTTGGATGATTGTCCTGCATGATAGCAATAGCTCCTGGCATAGGACCAGAGACACGTCTACCACGTTCGTCAAGGACTCGCTTTACCTCAGGTACATAAAGACTATTACCCCAAGGTACATCCATACCAGCAGCACGCATTACTTTATTCAACGCCCAGACACAAGCATTACGTCCAGCATCAGGACCATCGCTTGTATCCATACCAATGTAGTTAAGTGCGCTAGAAGTAAGACGCATGTTACTGTTGCTTGTACGCATAAGATGTGGGTTATTAAGTGAAGCTGTAGAACCACCGTACTTATACAAAGCTTTAGTGAACTTCTTACCGTGGTTAATCATCTCAGTCTTCTTAGGACCGTCAGGCATCTCACCACGTACATAAGCATCATAGTTACCAGGACCTGCATTATATGCCATAGCAGCTGCTACAGGATCCTTATACCTATCAAGCATCTGTTTGAAGTACTGTGCACCATAGGTGATGTTAGCTTGTGGGTTCTTCCAATCATTCTGTGCAAAGAAGTTAGGATGAGACCTACGATTGATCTGCATCACACCAAAGGAAGATCCATTATAGCTAACACTATCAGCTTTATGTGTACTTTCAATTTCACCCAACGCTGCAAGGAATGCAGGATTTACACCTACTGCTTGCCCAGCTTGTTGATAAACCATACCAAGATTATTAGGTACAATGGTTGGGTTAAACGTATTAGCTGAACCTAGACCACGTGCAGAGCGATCAGCACTAGGTGTCTTATAAAGAAGACGTTGGAAGGATGGGCTTACTGTTTGCCCAGTAGTCTGTAGAGACGGGGGTGGTTGCAAAGCAGGAAGACCAAGAGCTGCAAATTGACGGTTAATAATAACCATAGGGTCTAAACCATTAGACATACCGGCAACAGCTAGCACATCTTGAGGGATAGTGAATCCAGGTTTACCGTAATTCCTAGCAATTACTGGAGCTTCTTCTGCAGTGATAATAGAGTTCTTAGTGCTGATAACCCTTTCCAAACCATTCTGTCGAATGTTCTTTTGTAGTTCACTGAACCTACGGTTAGCCTGTTCTACAGCAGACAGAGCACCTTTATTAAGGTTAGGGAATGTTGCAGAACCACCAGGAGCATCAGGTTTACGGAACCAAGGGCTATTGGGATCCCTAGCACCTGCTTTTACTTCTGCATCCAAAGCTTGACCAATAGTAGTAGCAGCTTGGTTGAAGTCCATACCACCTGCTACAGCCCGATCAACACGTGCCCGGTATTCAGCCTTCATACGTTCTTGAAGGAAGACACTAGAAGGTGTGTTAGGTTTGTTAGTACCAAAAGAGGTTACACCATTAGCAGTAGCTTTGAAAGATTCAGCAGTCTCTTTATAGATACCTTGGTTGTAACGTGCTTCTTGTGCTTTATAACGCTCAGCCAATGCCCTACCTACTGTAGGATCTAGGGCTTGTGCAGCAGCAACAGCTTCACGTGTAATAAGACCATCAGGAATAGCTTCTAGCTTTTTAATACCCTCAGCTTTTTGTACAGCTTCAACAGTATAAGAAGCTTGGAACCTTAGGATATCAGCTGGTACTTTACCGTATGTATTACGGAAGAACTCAACAGCAGCATCAGCATTAGATTGAGTTGGGTCTTGAGTCAAACCTTCAAGGATGCGCTCAGAGTCTTTAGTAAAAGTAAGGTCATCCATTTGAAGCTGACGCTTTTCATACTCAAGTTGTGATTTAACCCGAGCTTCTTGCATATCAGCAAAACGACCTGGCCACTCTTCAGCAAATGTCCTACCGTTACCTTTGAGATCCAGTGCAGCTAGTTCCTCCATGGAATAACGGAGGTTACCGTTTTGATCCCGAGTAGTAGCTAGCTTCTCGTATTTATCAAGTGCTCCACTATATCCAAGGTTAGGGTCAGCTGCCCACTGACGGAATGCAGTAGGACCATACCTAGCTAAACCGTCTGGGTTATTATAAAGGGTGCTCTCAATGAGATCATTACGTTGTGCGTAAGTATCTTCAATCTTAAACTTCTTAGCTGAAGCATGTTGGAGTTGACGATACTTCTCGAACTCCTGCAAACCAGGAAGTAAGAATTGATCCTCAAGACCAACAAGGTTATTCCTTTGAAGGACAGTACGTAGAGCAAGAAGGTTGACACGATCCATCAACTCAGGATCTCTACGTGCATTAGCAAGAGAAACCTTCTGACCTTTATAATCAATAGTCAGGTCAGAACCCATCAATGCTTCAGCAACAATAGGTACCTGATTAGATATGATAACCGAAGCTTGACCTTTGTTGGAGAAATGGGTTAAGGCTGGGTTACCAAACCTAGCTGTTGCAATTGCCTCAGGATCCGCACCTTCTGCTTCTTGTGTTTTTAGAATACCTTCAAAAAGCTCAGATTGCTGTAGAACTTGAGATTCAAGGTTCTTAAACTCAACCTGTTTAGCGTAGTCTGGATCAACAACAGCAGCAATATATCCTGCTTGGATATCCCTTTTCTCTTGCTCAACTTCACGTTTAGCAGTCAAATCAGCCGCAGTTTTACTGAAGCCAGCAAGGCTACCAAAGATCTGTTGTGATGCTTGAGAAGTTACATCAGCTTGTCTTTGGGAGGTTTGAACATCAAGTTGATTTTGGAGAAGCTCAGCTTTCATGTTCTGTTGTTGAACATCAAAGTTACGCTGCTCTGCTCTTCGAGTGTACTCCTCGTTATCTCTTAGTGCTTGGAGATTAGCCTTGCCTTGTTCATACTCGGCAATTCTATTCCTATCCATGTTACGGATAATTCTATCCGTCTCTTCCCGCATTCGAGCGATCTCAGACCTATCGAGTCTAATAGGGTTAAACCCGGAATCAGGACGTGTGGGGTTGTGTCTTAAGCGTGCCATTAGTTAACCAAAAGGATTGTTGAAAAGGTTACTTTGAACGGTACTAAGAGTTCTCTGTTGATTCCCCATATAGTTGATATTAGCAACTTGCATAGCGCCTTGAGCAGCAGCACCAACACCACTAACCAACGGACCCCAGACACTTTGCTCAACAGGTTTAGCCACAGCACCGGGAAGAACTTTCATAGGCTTAACAAAGATACGCTCAGGTGCCATTGTCGGAGGTGGCGCATAAGACAACCGTTCAGGTTTAATCATCACTTGTGCAGCAGCATTCAAATCAGCACCATATTTTTGCAAACTAATTTGTTGCATGTTACGTTCTGATTGAGAGATAGCACTAGCAATGTCAGCATCCAAGACACGCATATTGAATTGAGCGTCTGAGACGGCACTTGCAGCAGCATTATCAATGCTTTCCATTTGGATACCAAGCTTCTTCTCAAGGATAGAAGTCTCAACACCAAGTTCAGCCATCTTCAAAGCTGCTTGACGTTGCCTACCAGACAAGGTAGATGTCAACTCAGACATACCACGGTAGAAGTCAGCCATGGTTGCTTGAGCACCTTTACGCATTGAACCACCAGCTTGACGTAATTCATTTTGACCTTGAGCTTGGAGGTTCTCTACAAGAGCACTTTGCTTTTTAAAGTCAACTTGTTGTGTAAAATCCTTCAGGTTTTCTTGGATCTCAGTGGCTCCAAAGATACCTTTATTGGAAACACTTTGCATCTCCAATTGCGTCGTCCTACGGTTCAACACGTTCTCAGTCAACGTCTTTTGAAGACCCATTATTTGATCTTCACGAGAGAACATCTGCTGAGTAAAGAGACCAGCAAGAGCTGCACTCTCATTAGCAAAGGCTTGCTTAGCTGCTAGATCATTGAAATTCAGTTGTTGATCACGAATCTGAATATCTTTCTGATATTGACGTAGTGATTGGAGATACTGAAAGTCTTGGATTTCATTCTGACGTTGCCAGTTTTGCTGAGCAATTTGAAACTGGTAATCACGTTGAGCGTAGTAATTAGCTTTATCAGCTCTAAAGACTTCTCGGTTATACTTATTGGTTGCCTTAGCAATTTCTTTTTGCTGTTGAACCTGCTTTTTATAAGCTGCTTCCTGTGCTGCGTTTTGTTTAGAAGCTTGGGATGCACCAAAGATGCCACTAAAAAGACCTGTTGCAGCACCAATGCCTGCGAATATTGCTGCTGCCATAGTTAAGTCCTCCTATAGAAACGAGGTGAATAGTTACCTTCCCACATCATTGAAACCAATGATACAGGATATGGGAAATTACTTGTCACTTTTAATTCAAAATTTGTATTACGTTGGTGGATAGGTACAATAAAGCGGTGTTCAGGTTGAACTGGATTAGTATCTGATCCATAGTAATTAGCTTCTGCTACGTGTTGAACATCAGACCACTCATTAGATCCAGTAGAGCGTAGCTTAAATGTAACAGCACCTGTCCTACCAACAGAGAACTTAGCTCTAGATATAGTTAGTGTTGCTGTAAAATCGGTAGAAGTTTCGTTACGTCTAAAGTAAAACTTAGGTAGAGTTACATCAAACTCATAGTTATAACCTACAACGATACCATCAGCATAAGGTACAAAATTACCTTTTACTTCAAAGTAACGATAACCAGTTCCAGGTTCAGTACGTTCAGTAGCTGCTGCCCAGTAACCAGCATCAGACTCTAACAATGCTGCAGTGTTACCGATATCTGCTAAAGGTTTAGTAAGAAGCATTGCAGCTTCACGTTGTTGGAATGGTGTAAAGGGTACGTAGATCTTGGTTACATCATTCGGTTCATCATACACCACCGCATTGACACCTACAGCAGGCTGTACTGGGCGTGTAAACATATCTAGGCATGGATTACCGTTAACAGTACTAGAGCCCGCTACAACCTCTCCTGTGGGTATCTCATCAAGGGTGATGGTACCAAGGGTATACTCATCCTCATGTTGAGAAACAATCACCACTGAGTCATTCAAGATCTTAGCACTTTGAATAGTGCCAGGTAGTTGCCATTTAGTCCATGCTTGGAAGAGGTCTTTTTCTCCATTATTATAGTAACGGAATAAGTAAAGATAAGACGTATCCCTATCAATAAGCATGATCACTGAGTTCTGTGGACTTACAGTGAGATCATTGATAGACTCTGGGATCCACTCAAGGACCACCTTACTGATATCTACAACAGTTGGGTTCTGCTCTACATCACGAAGTTGAAGTGTAAATAGTTTACTGTAACCAGATACACGACTGACAAATGCGGATGTAGTACCGACATCAACTGGTGCAATGTTAGTATTCATCTCATAGTTAGATATGTTCCTGACAATAGTTGATGTAGGAGTCAAGACACTGCCATCTGTTGAAAAGACTTGGAACTGTTGGCGTTCACTGAAGATAATAAGACCTTGTGGAGATGGTAGAACATCAGACAAAGTAACAGGTCTAATGCTAGCAACATTCAAATCAATAGGATCTGATGCTGTTTGTGTAAGAGCCGATTTAACAAAGAAGTTGAATGGATCATTAGCTCTACTAAGGAAAATATTATCCTCAGAAAGTACACCAAATCTATTACTGTAGAAGAAAGTACAGGTAATAGGAGCACCTATAAATGATGGGATAGTGCTGGTTATATCATCACCAGTTGCACGGGCTGTCCATGCAATAGGTTTGAATTCAAAAGTAGTAGCACCTGTTCTAACCAATTGATACGGCATTGTAGAAGCATCAAGCCCAGGTGAGGCATCACGTGCCCTAGCTTCTTTCCAATAACCACGCCCTTTTACACCATCATAAGCTACAAATTCAACGTGATAATCATCCTCAGCTACAGCACTATTGAGGATCTTTACTGCATGACCGTTGAACGATTCAGTAGGAAGACGTGTAACATTCTCTGCTTCATCTTGGAAAGCAAAGAGAGAGTCATTAGTGATACCACCTTTTGCTGTGATAGTAAAGGTAGTGGGTGTACCTGTAACAGCTGAGTAATCAGTCTTAACTTGATTAGTACCAGTAGAACGCTTGATAACGATACTGTTTATGTAACTTTCTATATACCATGTTCCATTAAAATCAGCATTACCAGCAGTGTGTTGCCCTTTAATTCCTTCAACAATTTCATCAATTAGATGATGACTAAGATTGATATTACCTGAATCATAGATCAACATATCATCGAATGTTGTACTAGATTGAGCTGTTGCAGTAAAGGTAATGCCTTGAATAGTAACAGAGTAATCGAAGCTAGCTGTTAAAGTAGTGAGGATAACAGTAGCTACAGTATTAGCAACATAGGTACCAGCCGCTTGCATAGCGGTATTTACTGCCTTATTGGTAATTACTGTTGTATCCTGAACACTACGGAAGTGATAATCATTTTGTCCAGTGCCAGTTAGGTAACTGGTACCTGTGTTAGTGACAGTACACCATGTACCATTAGCTGCTGTCCAAACATAAATATTGGTACCTTTGATAGCTCCAATATAAGAACCATCAGCATCACGTTCAATGAAGAACCAAGCAGCACCTTCTAGCTCAGTTTTAGTGAAGTTAGAACCATCTGCTTTCTTAAGTACATTGGTAAACCTCATCCCAGTTCTTTTCAAAAGACCATAGGTAGGATCAGGATAACCATTAATGCACTCAGTAAGCTGACCGTTTAACTTCTTATCATCGTTTTGCTTAGAGACACCACCAAGAAAGTTAGGTGTTAATTGGGTTACAGCAGGCATTAGCGGTACAGTGTGTGATAAGGTTGATAACTTTGATAGTAGTTCTGACCTTGGGGACTACCAAAGAATGAGTGATCTCCTTGGGTACACTCATACTCCAGAGCCATAGCTCGTGCAAAGGCTTCCTTTTGTTGAAGCATTTGATACTGATTACCATCTCCAATAATACGACTAGAGACAATAGAAGCAGCACGTGCTACAATAAATGCTTGAATAGGAGTAGGAATATTCTCCCAATCAAAGTACCAAACAATATCTACATAGACAGTTTCATCAGTCCATTTGTATGAATGTGCTGTTCTATCGTAAAGCTTCCCACCACGATTGATGCTATCCCGATTCATGTTGATTGGATAGTTTTGATTCAAGTCCATCTGTAGGACATTATTAGGAATCAGGATTTCGTTATTAGAATTAGGTGTGATGGGATAGTCATATTCTTTATTGAATGTCCATCCCTCTGCCTGTACTTCACGAGACACTTCTCGAAGGGTGTTGAGTGCAATCGCAACGTCCGGGTTGGTTGGAGTTTCAACTCTACTTGTAACAATAGATTGAGTGAGAGCCCGTTCAGAGACAGTCTGTGAGATGTTCACAGTGTACTCATAAGTAACAGGGTCTGTAGCAGGTACAACTTCTACACCTGCAGTAGCAATGGACGTACCACTAGCAACACCAGTACCACCAATATAGGTACCAACTGGAATGTTAGCAGTAGTTGTTGTAAGGGTTGTACCAGAGATGGAACCAGTAAACCTATCAACCTCATTGATTACAAGAGTTTCTTCAGTTGTCAACGTTGTAACAGGAGCCTGACCAACTGACGCCAGGATCTGATTAACAGCTTGTAGCTCAGTGTTGGAGCCAGTAGTAGGGAAAGGCATAATTGATAATGAGAGTTATTCTCAATAAAGAATTAAAAAAAAGGAGCCTCCGAAGAGACTCCCGTAATTCAATAATGGATCAGAAAGCGGAAGGAGCAGTAGCACCCACGTACAGCTCAACAGCTGCAGCAGGGTTCAGATAGTCACAACCGCAAGCCAGACGACCCAGCATCACATCACCTTGATAGATGACGGACACATCGCCGCTGGTGACTTGCACCTGAGGACCGATGGCTTCCACCATACCGGCTGCTTCCTTCTGGAAGATCAGACCGCAGGACTTGGAACCAACCTCAAGGGCAGTACCATAATCGTTGTTGATACCAGTAGAAGCATCAGAGGCGTTCTCCAGGGCTTCGCCAACGAAGTCACCAGTGTTACCAGGATCGGTCACACCAGTAGTACCACCATAAGCAGTACCATACTTACCCAGGAACGGAATGTTCATGGACTTGTAGATCTTGATACCAGCGATCTCGATGATACCATTACCCTTCTGCAGGGCATCACCTTGGACATCACGGTTCACCAGACCGTTAGTACCAACAGCTTGAATCAGCTCATAGTACTGACGGGGGTTGAGCACAGCCACACGACCGTCGCTAGACACACCCTTCTCATCCAGAGCAGCAGCAGCATCATAGAATGCAGCCACCAGATTAGCAGCCACATAAGCATCAGAATCGTTAGTGGTAGAACCCACACGAATCTGAGTACCACCGGGCTCTACATAGTTGGTAGCGGTGATGGGGCTAGCCTTACGAGCACCACGAGTGATAGCACGGAAAGCAAGGCGGTCATACTTCTCAGCCAGAGCATAACCGATCTTACGGCTAATCTCAGAACGGAGATCATAATGTGCCAGAACTTCATCCAGCTCATACACGAAAGCAGAGCTAATCAGAAGATCATCACAGGTGATAGTCTTCTCAGCCACCGGGGGTGCACCATTGGTATCACCCAGGATGCTGTTACCAGGAGTATGGAACTCCGACTTAGTACGACCCGTGAAGATGAACTGCAGAGATTTGCCGTTCTTCAGGGTACGCTTCATGATCAGGTCCCGAGCAATAGTATTGTTCTGGAAACCTTTGAACATTTCACCCGAAAACAGTTTCAGGTAAAGGGCACGGCGATCCGCGCCGAAATTATCTGAACCCGGTACAGTCAGTTGTGCGGGGTTCACAGAAGATTGAAAAGCCACAATAGTTAAGAGAGAGTTGTTTACATCTCCCTATGCGCATAGGAATTACAACGAATTTTCAGGATTCATTGTCATTCAAGTTTTTTGAAAATTGTCTGTCTCTCCAGACCGTCATGACTAAAGGTTATCGGCGTACCGGCCAATAGTCAATACCCAGGTGAGGATTTGCACCATCACATTATCAGTTTATCTTTCTGGTGTTCTTACTTTTGAACTACTGGGGACACCACATCGTTGTGGATTTCAGCCCGATTAGTGTGCGTTAGCACGCACTGCGGGAACTATTTTTGTTTAGGTGTGTAAGCAACGCCGCGATACTTCAGCTTCTGCTCCTTTTCAGCAGCTTTCTGCTCCCGTACACGGGCATCCAATTCGACTTGTGTCATTGTTAGGAAAGAAGTGTCTGAGCCCCGTTCCATGCTCAGGCGGTATGCGTTCCCGAACGGTAAGACAATGCATGTTTTGCGGAGCAATCAATGCAGATAATACCGAGCGGGAATGAACGTACGTTGCTTACTTACCTACTTCTTCTTAGCAGTCTTAGCTGCCTTTTTAAACTGAGCAGCCGTAGGAGCACCTTCGCTTCCTGGCTTCCTCATCTTCTCACCAGACCCTTGTCTGATACGCATCCGTTTAGCATGGATGTTTGCATAGAGACCACGTTTAGCCATTAGCCAATCACCGGAGCAGTGAGTGCCACAGGAGTTGTGTTTGCTGCAGCAAGGTCAAGCGGGAAGTTGTGAGCGTTACGCTCGTGCATCACCTCAAAACCGAGGTTAGCACGGTTGAGAATGTCTGCCCAGGTGTTAATGACGCGACCATTGTTGTCAAGCAGGGATTGGTTGAAGTTAAAACCGTTCAGATTAAACGCCATAGTACTAACACCCAAAGCAGCAAACCAAATACCAACAACAGGCCAAGCAGCCAGGAAAAAGTGAAGGGAGCGGCTGTTGTTAAAAGAAGCGTACTGAAAAATGAGGCGGCCAAAATATCCATGAGCAGCCACAATGTTGTACGTCTCTTCCTCTTGACCAAACTTGTAGCCATAGTTTTGACTTTCCGTTTCAGTAGTCTCACGCACAAGCGAGGACGTAACCAGCGAACCATGCATTGCACTAAATAGGGACCCACCGAACACGCCAGCAACACCGAGCATATGGAACGGGTGCATGAGAATGTTATGTTCGGCTTGGAACACCAACATGTAGTTGAACGTACCAGATATGCCGAGAGGCATAGCATCTGAGAAGCTACCTTGACCGAACGGGTAGATAAGGAATACAGCGGTAGCGGCTGCAACTGGAGCTGAATATGCAACATAGATCCAAGGCCTCATTCCTAGTCGATAGCTAAGTTCCCACTCCCGTCCCATGTAAGCATAGATGCCAATGAGGAAGTGGAACACTGTGAGTTGGAACGGACCCCCGTTGTAGAGCCATTCATCAAGTG
>Ga0208161_1000081_pt1 | contig 46476 bp, 35 predicted proteins | sample CB_VirMetaG_3_FD_184538 | JGI IMG/M metagenome (GOLD analysis project Ga0208161, IMG submission 184538) | Freshwater to marine saline gradient viral communities from Chesapeake Bay - CB_1508_1S Viral MetaG (SPAdes) (version 4) | ecosystem: Environmental > Aquatic > Marine > Coastal | place: USA... | reverse complement strand
TCGATGCAGTAGCTGTAGAAGATCTCCTTGCCACGGTGGTAAGGTACACCACGAACGATGGACACAAGTTGGTAAAAATTACCTGTCTCACCACTCTTGAAGCATTGCCACAGGCCAGTCTCAAGGTTGACGGACATGTGACGCTTGTAGTCAGAGGTGTCGATTACGGAGTTACAAACCCACTCACGACCACCACTCTGTAAGCGTCCTTCCTTGATATTGCTCTGTACCCAGTCCCGTATCATTTCTTGCGTCTTGGTCTTGTCTTACACTCATCGAGGCGTCCCTTGACGACCTCTGGATCATTATAGAGTGGGCAGATGGATTTGTAAGAACACCAGTTGCAGAAATCGTTCTTCTGTGGGTAAAGGTCATCGGACTTACATTTACGGATAGTCCAGACATCATCTACCACAGCCTTAATATGCTGTCGAATGGTAGCTTCTGTATAGGTAGCTGCGACCACATTGTTACTAAGAGGGTAGTAGTGTGCGAAGGTAATCTTTGTAATAGGCACTCCCGTAAGTTTGTGTACTGCGTAGACATAAGATTTACCTTGCGGATCATTGAATAGCTCGAACTTGGTTTTCTCTCGCCTTGATGTTTTGTAATCCACGACAAGAATGTCACCTGTTGGTGCTTTGATAATCCGGTCAATATATCCCTCATGTTTGATTCCATCAGCAACCTCCTCTGAGAAGTGATGCTCTACGATGGACTCCTTTGGAAGCTGGGCATTGAACCGAAGGAAATTCTTGAAGCACTTCTCTATGTCTTTGTTATACTTCTCTGGAAACTTATACTTATCTTTTATTTCATTAGCCTTTGCCCAAAGCTGGTCAATCGTGGCTGCGCTGACACTGTGCTCAAAGACTTCATGGATAAAGGATCCGAAGTGCAGGGCACCCGTGTTCCCAGGGTCAGTGTCTTCGTAACGGTTCACATAGTTATATTTATACTTGAGCCTACACTGACGGAAGGTTTCACGCTTTGAATTGCTTATGGTATCACAGAACATTACAGTATCAATGGATAGTAGAGGTCAATCTCTATAGACTCAAAGAAGTCTGTTACTTGATCCTCGTTGTATTTACATTTCTTAGTAAGGTATTGAGTTAGGCTTTTTAACTTAACAGGCTTCTTATCATTAATAGACTTCAGTATTCTGTATTGAAACTTTTTTATGAATGCAGTAGAGTATTTATACCTCCATTTCTCTACAAATCTATTACTAAAGGTATAATCTAGTAAATCTATAAACTCTATCATTTCATTGTTTTCTGCACCGTACATTATAAAACCTAAATATTTATATATTATACGGGCTTAGATCCCTGTTTTGAAATAAATGTCCACAAAATCTAAGAAAATAGATAACCTGCTCGATTCCATACGAGATAGCCAAGGATTAACTGAAAACCAATTTAAGCTACTGACTATACCTAGCGTGTCTCCTAGTAATCTTGAGCCTCTGGACTTCGGTAGCTTTGGATATAAAGGTAACTACTTCTTTGCATTATTTATACCTAACAAAAGAACTGGTCAGGGGTCTGTAAGCTACATCAATAATAATACCAGAAATACCTTAGTATCATGCTTTACTCTAGATGGGGTTACTCCAGAATCTTTACAAGCCATACTAGGTTCTCTATATAGAATAGATCCTAATGCTTTGAGAAAGGTGGCCTCTTATAGATATATGAAAAACCTGTTTTCTTTGCTTCTAGGTAAGAGAAGCTATAAAACATTCAACAAAGTATTGATGGGTCGAGTGACCATTACAAGGGCAATCTAATATGGCAGATAATCCTAATAGCACTCCAGGAGGAGCACAAGTATCACAAGTAGTAAAGGGTTTAATAGGAAACCTAACTAATGCTGTAGCTGCTCTGGAAGTAGGGTTTGCTGTAGTTACTGCGGCCTTAGACCGTGTAAACGAAACCTTAACTGAATTCAATGATGTTAACAACCGACTAGCAGTGGTTAACAGCAGTTTGGGAAAGCTAGTTTCTGAGAATTCCGAGTCCCTGAAATCTGCTGAATACGGGTTCTCTCTTGCCACTAAGGCGTTAACTGAGTTACGGGTCGCAGGCTTTGATGAGAACAATAAAAACATTGTAGCTCTAATATCTAGATTTAAGCTAACTGGACTTGACACCAGAGGGTTGATTAATATCAACAAGCAGCTTCTTGGTATGGGTAATGTTCAGGAGAGTTCTTTAGACAAACTCAACAAAGGACTTCTGGACAACTCTATAAAGTTTGGTATTTCAGCACAAACACTAGTTGACAGCCTTGGTTCACTAGAGAAAAACCTACCTACTCTAGGATTAACAGGAGGCGCTGGAACTGCTGCAACTGCACTACAAGATGCGGTCGCTGCTGCTGGTGAAGAGAATGCTGCTATCATTAGAACAGTTTTTGAAGGTCTAACCTCAACAACAGCTAATTTAAATGAACAGGCTCTTATTGGGGCTGAAGCATTTGGAGACTTACTCACATTTAGCAATCAGTCCTTATCACCTGATCAAGTCCAACAGCAACTTCTTCAAATAGGCACAAGAGCCCAAGAGCTATTAGCCACTGGATTAGAATCAGGAAGTAGAAGGGCGTTAGCCAATATTCAAGGAGGTACGAGTCAGTTTGTGCTGGCTGCCGCGAAGCTACCTAATATATTGGCTAAAGCAGCGGATGGCATAGGAGATCCTGTGGACAGGTTCAAAGAAAGTCTTAACTTCATAGTCGAGAAGGCTTTTGATCCTTTCGTTCAAGCCGTCCAGCCTTTGTTCCCAGCCTTCTTACTTTTCTCTGAAACAATCGCTGAACTTGCAGGATCTACCTTTAGATTATTAATAAGTGTTCTCGGTCCCTTTATCAGTTTGATAGGAGGCGTGGCCGTTATTCTTGGTAAGTTTATTTCGTTTGTATTTAACATAATAAGTAACCTTGCGGATTCAGTTTTCGGAAACTTCTTTCCCATAGCTGGAATTCTATCAGATGTTAAAGATGGTCTATCGGAACAGAACAAACTAAAGAATAAAGAGCTTGCTCAGAAGGAGAAGGAGGAATTAGCTAAAGCTCAGACAATTGCATCGGACCCAGTAAATCAGATAAAGCTAGATGCGGTTGATAGATTGCTAAGAGACACTAGCAGAAATCAAGCACAAGCAGTAATGAGAACTGACAAGATGACTGGCCTTATGGAAAGGTTTGTATTGATCGGAGAACAAATCGCTGGAGGAAGACCATTCCAAGCACAGACAGTAACCGTAGCAGGAGATTAATATGGCATTCGGAATAGATTCACACTTAGAAGACTTTTCTCACTTAATATTCAGATTTAAGGGAAGATATAAAGATTACGAAGATGGCTTCTCCAGAAAGCTTCCCTTCTATGAGAATATAAATATATCTGAAAGATTAAGCACCAACTATGCTGAGTATACGCCTATAGGATCAAACGGTTCTTATTTTGCATTCTTAGGATCTAAATCTAGAGAGCTAGAGTTATCTTTTAATTTAACTCTTCCCCATATCCTCGAATACAGCTTTGTTAAGCTAACAGGACAAGCTAAAACAAAAGCAGATGTAACTGAACAAGACTACATTGATCCGTTAAAAGGTGTTAATTCAGAAGAGGGTGTAAAAGAAAGTAAGTCCTATAAAGAATTCTTGAGAGGGTTTGATAGAAGATTCTTTAATAATCTTACCGAAAGAGAGAAAAGAATTCTACCCATATTCAATAATAACTTCAGCCGTTATGCCAGCGAGGCTGCTGCTGTAGAAGAAGGTTCTCCTGCAAACCCAGATATAGAGGAGACTGCTTCAGAGGAGAGGCGCATGAAGGGGATGATTAATATTCTATATCTTATAAATATGATAAGATCCTCGGTCATAACCCATAGCAACAAACCCTGGTTAGGCCCTCCAATCATATTCTTAACACACGGGCTAATGTATCAAGATGTGCCTTGCATATGTCAGTCATATTCAATAGATTATGATCAAAATGCAGGTATAGACGCGACTACTTTAATACCTAGAGTTTTACAAATAAAAATGTCTTTGAGAGAGGTTAGACTTCGAGGAGATGGATTTTCTCCAGGTATCGAGAAAGGAAAATACATGCCTGGATGGGACTCGTTGTTTGAAGGACAAGAAGGCGTAACCAACTATGTTACCATGGATCCTTTTGGAAACTCTGGTAGAACTTTCCTAACTAGAGGCTAACATGAAAAGTAATTATTTATCAAGATATCAGTATGGTGTTGTAAGCGTTCGTCATAAAGATAAAGACATTACGACTTCTGTAGGAACTGAAATGGATGATTTCATTGAAAATATAAATCAGACATTTCAGTATACTTTAGGTAAGGTCCCGTCTTCCCATGATAGAAGACCAGACCTAACATCATTTACATTTTATGATTCTCCTAAGTATTGGTGGATGATCATGCAATATAATAATTTCACAGATCCTTTTGAGGATTTGGCAAAAGGAACAACATTGAAAATTCCAAAGATATCTTGAGGTAACAGATGGTTGAAGGAAACATAGGTGGTTATGACTCTAGAGGCAATTTCAGAACCAGTATAATTGAGACTGGAGAAGAAGGTGCTGAGTTCAATGTAGGATCACCTTGGGTAGAATTAACTCAGGATGTTAGAGTTGTTAACGGAAACTCTGATGAAACGGATGCTAGGCTGGCTTCTAGTAAGTCCAGATTGTTCACAGTTGATGATGGTAATTTAATTTCCTTGTCTGAGAAATACGGTAACGCTGAGGAAGGGAAATCTGAACATAGCATAGTATTGAAAATACTAGACCCTGACGGAATCTTTATTCAGAACTTCATAGATAATTCATACGGTAGGCTGTATCAAAGTGTTTTCTCTCGAATAGCAAAGATAGGAGAACATGATTATCTGAGACAAGAAGCCACTGAACAAATGATTGAACAGGGTAATACACTTTACAACACTAGTGAATATGTAAAAAAAGTTACGGACCTAAGAGAAGCAGCAAAAGAATTAAGAGATCGTGCGAATGCAACACCAAAACATATTCTTACAAGACTTGAAGATATAAATGAGGCTGAACGGTTAGAAAGGGAGGCGGCGAGAAATGAGTTTCGGATACTTGAGGGCGGTGCTAAAAAAGCTCTTAAAAGATTAGAAAAAAATAGAAGTGAAAATGATTTTGATATATTTGAAGTATCTTCAACACTTCAGGAGGAGCTAGGAGGAACTCAAGGGGTAACGGAACAGTTAAATGCAATAGTAAGAAACAACCAACAAGTATTTCTTAGGTACGGATTTGGATTAGACTATAGGAAGTCTAACACTTGGAGAAAATTTCAGATTGCGACTCTTTTCAATATATCTGACTCTTCGGATAATGGAATGCTTGAGATCAAGTTAGTTCCATTGGATGATATAGGGAAGGACTTAAGAAGAACCTCCGCCCAGGCTACAAAAACTCCAGAGGATATAAATGATACTCGATACTCAGTATCGGTTCCATTGGCTCAAATTAAGAAGAGGGCTAGAAGAAGGTACGATGAACCACTGACATTTAATGAACAGGGAGGGTCAATAGACGACCTTCAGTTTCTCAAGACCGTACAGGTAGAAGAGGTACTTTTTAATAATACCAATAATATTGTTAGCGTTTTAGAAAACTTATTATCAAAGTATATTCAAAAAAACATAGGAACACCTATGACAAAATTCCAAGGTTCTGTTCCTATAGTATTTCTTCATCCTTTACTTCAAAAACATATAGAGGACAAGATATCTTCCTATAAAATATCTTATAACCCAGAGGGAGAACCGTTAACGGATAAAAAAGCCATAGTTACAAAAGGAATAACTGATGAGTTACTTAGAATAGAATCTCTTAAAAAGATTCTAGGGGACTCTGGAATAGAGATCACAATAACTAATGAAAGTGATCCTGAAACAAAGGATGAAAACGAATTAGATAGATTTACAATACAGACATTTAATTTAACTTTTAGAGCTAATGCCTTTGATTCTTATCGTAGACCCTTAGTAGAAAAAAATGTTTTTAATGCTATAAGATATTTATACGCTGCTGTGGACTTAAATATTCCTATGTATAAAACTCTTGAAGGAGAAGTTTTTGACATACAGAATGAAACACTGAAGAGTATGTTTATAAAAAGACTTTTTATTAAAGATCAATCTTCAAAAAGATTTGTCTTAAATGTATTAGATAAAGCAAAGCCGTTTGTTACAACAACTAGTGGATACAATTCAGTTGCAACAGCAGGTGGACGCTTAGGTGGTCCTGGAACTATTGCCCCTACAACAATGGGTCAAGTATTGGCGTTCAATAGCGCAAATGTTCCAGTAGTCGTATACAGTAGAGGTGATGATGAAATATCAGTAGCTAATCTTTTTGAAAATGGATTATTAGACTCTGGATATGGATTCACCACATATAATGTTAAAGTTTATGGCGATTCAGAAGTTATATCTTCTTTGATAGCTCCTATGACTGTAAGCCTAAAAAAGGCTGTTGTTGATAATTTTGTTTCAAGGGTTAATAGTTTGTTGGGAGACGGTGCTGATGAACATGCACTTGTAAATAGATTTATAAAGTACACTGGAGAGGACTTCGCTAATTATGTAATTCAGGCTAATCAGTTAATTACAGTTGTAAATCCTAAAACTCCATTAGAAGGATTCAATGAAGATTTCGAATTACTTATGGATGGAATCTCCCCAGAGATAAAAGAGTCATTGAATGGGTTACCCATGTTTACAGCTAATTATAAAGATGCTAATGTTCATCAAGTAGTAAGTAAGGGTATAGGTGAATCATTCGCTTTCTTGCAAGGTAACACTTTATTTGATTTATTCGATGATCAAGGTGTGAAAGAGCTTCAACAGTTTTTTGAACCAAGCGATAGAACCTTTTATAAATCCAAAGATTTCAAGGATCTATCGGAGCAAACCTTCGCGCTTATGATACCCAAAATACTTAGAGCAGGTTACACAGGTAATTCATCCATAATGAATCTTCTAGATACTTTATCTCAGGATATTCAAAATTTAGACAGAGCAGAAAAAAATCCCTTAGCAGAGTTTAGAATTGCAGACATAATTGGAAGATTCTCTACAGATATGACAGAAGCGTTAAAGCAATCTACTGGTGATAGGAAAATATCTTCTACCAAGATGCTGTCTTACTTTGTATACTTACAGCACCTAGCCAACTCTGTTAGAAAAATATCAATCAAAACTATACCTAGATTTAATATGCTGAGGGAGCATATTGGAAAGCCTTGTGTGTTCCTAAACTATAATAACTTTTATGCTTATATTTCTAATAGGTTAAATGAAAAAGGTTTCTTGAGTGGAATATACACCATATTTGGATATGAGCACACGATTAGCGGATCAGAGTGTTCCAGCAGCTTCTTTCTTCAGAGGAATGAGTTGGCAAACCTGACAGCAAATTCTATATTCAGTGAGGCCATAAAGTGAATTTATACAAAGCAAGAGTAGAGGATGTAGTAGGTAGTTCAGACCCTACGGCCATACTGTGTACAATTCTAAAGCAATCGAACGCAACAGGTAAAAAGGAATTAGTCCAAGTCTATTACACTACACCTTATAATGCTACATTTCCTGGAGGAGGAGGCTTTACCGCTTACCCTCAGAAAGGTGATATAATTATTATAGCAACTTTAGACAATGATACATCTACAAACTATTTTTATGTTTCAACGATAGTAGGTCTAAATCTAACATTAGAGGAGTCTGGTCCTAATACACCAAAAGGGTCTAAAGATCTTGGATCAGGTAACGCTAGAAAAAGAACTATCGGACTATCTGATCACAGAGGGGGATCACTTGAGTTTGTAGATGAGAGTGGGGATTCTAAGTCTACCGGACCTATAAGAAAAAACTTTGTAAAGATGGCTGATGGAACTGGGAATCAGGTCATCATGAATAGAGTTCCTGTGAACAGTTCGGTTACGCTGAACACACCAAATGAAGAGGTTAAGCTAAAGCTATCTGGAAGAGACAATCAAAACTCAATATTTGGTCCAAATTCTTTATTAGCAAAGGCTGCTGGAAATATTGCTATTCAATCAACGAGAGGTAGCATGAGGATATCAAATGCTGCTGAGGCTAAGACTATTGACATAGTTAACAGCGGTAGGACTGATGTAATAGACGGACTAATAACGGATGTTCTACGAGGGGATATTAATATAAAAAGCCTACACAATACTGTAAATGTATTAGCAGATAGTTATCTTCCTTTCGAGAGACCTGGGGTTTTTATAGGAACCAACTCACTTCATCAAGCTGGCGTGGTTCAGCTAAGAACTGGAGGCACTATAGAACTAGTTTCGGATAGCACTGTGGCTACCGTAGGAGTAAATCCAGACAGCGGCAAAATTTTCATAAAGGCTACAGGGGACATAAATATTATATCCGATACAGGAGATGTTAACATTTCTGCGCCTACGGGTAATGTTAACCTTCAACCTGTCACTCCACCAACCTTCGTCAGATCCACTAACAACAAGGAGATTTTATAATGCCTATCAACCCTTTTGATACTAAGTTCTTACAAGGTGGCATAAACACTGGTCAAGGATTGATTCCTACCTTTGGTGTTCCTCCTTGTATTCTTAATTTAGCTTTTGATGTTCTAGCACTTCTACCAGGAGATGCCTTAGGAGCTATAGCCAACGGTATAAACTCTGGTGTTGTTCGAGCCAGAAGCGCCATAGGAGATGTAAAGGGGCAGATGCTAGGTGCTTTAGGATTCCAGGACATTGACGGAGATGGTCAATACAGGCTGGGTCTTGATAGTGGATTGGGAGGTCTTGGAGAGTTCGCTGATTCAGCATTAGGGGCATTAGGGAACGCAGCAGGAATCGTACAAGGAGCTATAGAGGAATTAAATGCAACAATAAACGAGATCAATCAGATAGTGGATTGTCTAAATTCCTTTAGAGATGGTGTAAGTAACAGTGTATCTTTCACTAACACCTCCACATCTCCAGACAACGCCACTGAGCTTATTAATCAGCAAGTTATTGACGGGTGCCAGCAGTTTATAGCAGACGCTGGGCAGACCTTAGCCAACATAACTGCGGTTATACAACAAAGAGCAGACGGGACCTTATTCGATCCAGATGAAGATTTAGAAGAAGATGAAGGTCCTATTTTCAGATTAACCTTCGGACCTCCTGTTAGTAAGAAAGGTTCTTTCCTTCTGTCAGTAGACGGACTATATTACGATTCTCAAGGTAGAACTTATAAAGGTGGAGAAGTTCCTAGCGTTGAAGATATAGGTTTTATTCCTGACAGAGATAGATGGAAATTAGATCACGCTCCTAGCTTGGGAGGTAAAGGAACTCAGATAACTGTAGGCGATGTTAGTAGGTATGTAGACACACTATTTGATGTAGAGATACTTGACGAGTCCGAGGCATTACAGCAGTATTACGACGCAGACCATGCCTTAAATGTTATTAAAGGTAATAAATCTAAATTCATAACGGATCTTGAGAGACAGAGAAAATCACTTATAGCATCAGGGTACGAAGAGAGTTCTGCGATAGTACAGAACATGCAACAACAGATCTTTTCTCAAACTGAGTTGTTTGATATAAAGATAAGAAAGAGAAAGAAGCAGATAGAAGTTGCAGTGAAGGCTCCTGATTTCTTTGGTTACGATGGATTCTTTGAAAAAGGTAAGATACCTGTAAACGACTTTAGCTATCTTGGAGGATTAAACCTAGCTCCTGGATTTGAGAAGCAAAAGTCTTTGGTACTAGATCATGGTGAAGTAAGTGGTGTTATTCTTCCTGCAAAACCCATCTTTGTTAAATCAATTACAGGACCCTCTTCACCTTCCCTTACTCCTTTAAATATTGCTCCAATAGGTACGGGGGTGTTTGCGGATGTGACTGATGCTAGTTCAACTACCTTACCTGCAATAACTATTTCTGATTCTGTGGTGGCTGATAGACTTGTAGCCATATACAGTTTTCTAGATGCAGATGTGCAAAAACCAGAATCTACAAAGTATAATGTAATCAGTTGTAATGACGATCCGACGCAAGACGCACAACTTGTAGGATCCACTTTAAGTTCAATATTTGCATCTGGATTAGGTATTCCACTCCTAAAAGGTATTGTTGAATATACTCCCTCAGGGAACTTTGTCCAGCAGAATAAGCTAGGAAGTTATTTAAGACTCCCTGCATCTAAGAAGATGCAGGACTTAATGTTCAACTTAAGAGGATGTAGCTTTGATTTCTGGTTACACATGGATCATGCATTTGCACCTAACAACATAAAAGAGAGAACGGGAAACAACCTAAAAACAAACAATAGAGATACTTCTTCTGGTGCTTTCTACGACTATAACTACTACAAAATTATCCTATCCAACGAGAACACGGGTGGGGATTATATTGTAAATGCAGATACCGCAGTAAGAAATAGAAACTCCGACACTGTTCGTGGCATGTTAATGGGATTTACTAGAGATCCTCAATGGACAAGTGACTCCACCAAATTTAGAGGAACAGATACTGACATAGCGGCGAACTTCGCCAGCATAGACACCTCCAACACTACAGATTCTGTGAGCTTTTTCATAGCTCCAACACAGTCAGTAAATGGTGACGATGTAACTTTTGTGAGGTCATCTGAATGTGATAATGATCTAAAGCCTTTTGACGGTATGACGATCTCTACAACAAAGACAACTTCATCAGGGCACTCATTCAATGATTTAAGTTCTAGCTTTGTTCATATGAATGTGTCTTTTGATGTTCAATCTGATGAAATAAAAGTTTACTTAAACTCAGAATTGTTAGAGACTTGTTCTTTAAGTGTTGTATTTGGCACTGACCCTGGGGTTCCTGCGAGAATCCCATCCTTTATTAAAACAGGAGATAATGACACAGCCAGCTTCTACTACTCTTCTGGAACTGTCGAGAATGTAAAAACAAGTGATTTCAACAACGGTCCAAAAAATGATCAATTCTTTACTCCATGGATATTTGGAGGAGGTTGGACGGACGGATTACCTATTGATTATTCAACAAGCTCAGGAGGATTCATGTCTGAGAGTAGGGGTCTTTTCAGTGGTCTAGGGGGTAGAGTAGGAAGTCTAAAAATATATGAAAAGCCCCTAACTACTAGTGAAGTTTTGTTTAACTATAACGCACATAAAGCGTTCTTCAACAATATTAAAGTCTAATGGCTACTAGCATCTACGGGAAAATAATACCAAAAACTGAGCTTGATAAACTCAAGTCCAATGAGCAGTTTGAGTTTATTGGTGTCGGTGTTCCTGTGGGTAAGTCCAATAAACTTTTTTATAAAGTTACTTCCAAAGAGCTTATTATAGGACAGATAAGACAGCTTATATTCACATCTCCTGGTGAAAGAGTAATGCTACCTAACTTTGGACTAGATTTAAACTCATTCTTGTTTGAGCCTATAACTCCTGACACAGAGGGGATTATAAAGGAGAGGGTGATTAATCAAATAAATAGATATATCCCTAATGTTTCCGTTCTAAATGTTAGGGTTTTTGCAAATGATAATAATGACCCTTTCTCAACAAGTGAGTTGGCATCAATAATAATTCAAGTAGATGTTCAAGAAAGATCTACTCAGCAAGTAATTCCTGTGGAGTTTAAGATATGACAAACATTCCATACACAACAGCGGCTTCAGATTTCCTGAAGTTAGTTGAGTTCAAAGAGGATAGTAAGGCAGATCTAGTTGATTTTGCTGCAACCGACTTTGTTACACTTAGAAGTTCTTTATTAGATTATGTTAAAGCGGTATATCCTTTAGATTATAATATGTTTGCTGAGTCTGATCTTGGGATGATGATGGTTGAGCTTGTTGCGTACATGGGAGCAGTAATGTCAATGAAAGCAGACATGCTTGCTCATGAGTCGTTTATAAAAACAGCTAAAAACCCAGTAAACATTAGAAAGCTTCTACAACTAATTGGTGTTAAATTTAGGGGTCCTGCATCAGCAGCAGCACAATCAAGTGTAACACTTGCAGCACCGATAACATCAGGTGACTCTATAACGATACCTACCTCTAGCAGAGTTTTTAATGTTACCTCGCCTGTAGATTCGCAGGCCGTGAGCTATACACTTTACAAGATAATAAACGGTCAAATAGAGGATATAAACGCATCCAATCAAATCGAGCTAACTTATGATGAGTCTGATGGTGGCTTATCTTGGACTAATGTAGCTTTGATTGAGGGGTCATTAGTTGTTGATTCAGGAACTTTTGCGGATGTAGATGTTATAAAATCTGTAAGACTTAGCCAAGGTCCTGTAGTGGATGGAAGTGTTCAAGTTTTTATAGACACGGGTGATGTTGCGACCTCTAAAGCTTACCGTGAGGTTCAGTCATTACTCTCAACATCTTCTTCCAATGAATCTGTATTTGAAGTTGTTTACAACCCAGACTTCACTGCCACTATTGTTTTTGGAGATGGTTTTACTGGGGAGTTACCTCCAATAGGGGCTAGTTATACCATAGCCTATAGAGTCGGTGGTGGGATTAGAGGTAACGCTTCTACTGGATTGATTAATCAAAACACACTAACTTCTGATCTAACACCTAAGGAAATTACTGTTGTAAACACTCTTCCTTTTACGGGAGGGGCTTCCACAGAAACTATAGATCATATTAAAAAATACTCAAAGCTTGTTTTCAGACAACAGGACAGGCTAGTTTCTCTTGATGATTACACCGCTTTCGGTAACACCTTCAAGTCCTCTACAGGATCGTCAGGAAAGGCCATAGCGAGCACTAGGAAGGCGTTTGGATCAGGCAACATCATAGATGTCTTCGTTGTTGAGAAAGCCTCAGACACACAGCTACAGAAGGCTTCCATAGCATTCAAGACTGACATGCTTGAGAAGATGGAAGACAAGAAGATGATCACTGATCAGATAGCCCTTGTTGATGGTCTTATAAGAACAGTAGATCTAAATGTAGAGGTTACTTTAGACAGGCGCTTTGAGACAACAGAGGGCACTATAAAAAATAGAGTTGTTAATGTAATATTAAACTACTTCAATGTTGATAATAGAGAGTTTGGAGAAGACTTTTTTCCAGATATAGTAGCTAGAGATATATTCACTGAGGTTTCAGAAGTAAGAGTTGCAAGGGTAACTAATTATGATCAACCTCTCCCTTTGGAGTTTAACGAGATACTACAACTAAACAATGTTCAGGTAACTTTTAACTATGTCTAATTTCTATAAAAGAAACTATGTTGATGTTCTTCAGGTAATAACTCCAAGTTATTACAAGGGGGAAGATAGAAAGCAATCTGAGGACACAACAGACATAGCAACAAAGATATTGCTTAAAGACTTTGAACTAATAAAGAATAACAATCTTTATATTCAATGCATAAGTACAGGTTCCTCTCTAAGTTCTCTTTTAAACCATGATTCTGGGCTTGGGTACGCCTCATCACTTCCTGAGTATTTTGTTAGAAGTAATAAGCTAACTGAGATAACCCCTGCTGAGTTTGAACTCAACATCATGAATAAGTTGGGTTATGAATTAGCTGATTATTCAACCAAGGCAGACTTCAGTGGATTCCTAGCCAATACATTACTTCCTAAAATAGCGTTTGGAGACGATAGTTTTGAGAACAATGTTCACGGAGAGTTTCCAGGAAAGCTAGGTGTAGATAATCTAGAGTCTCATAGGTATCTTCTAGAATCGTTAGGTCTTCTTCACATCCTGAACTACACAAGATCGGCGGTGGACCTTGATTACAGAAAACTTCTAGTGACTCTTTATACTGACAGAATCTTTGCTGGAAAAACGATTACCTTAACAGATGCTATAAATGTTTTAAAAGAAGGTCTTTGGAATACTGGTAGGGTTAACGATCTAGGAATATTCCCAGAAGAATTTTTATCAGGAACAGGGTCAGGCTCTGCTTTAACTTACACTAGCGGAACTCAGCCTTTAGAGAAGATGAAGACATGGAACCAAATTCTTTACACTTCATCTTATGCTCAAGAGGATGATACTTACATAAGAGATGCTGTTTATGATTATTTTATAAACGACATATCTCCAACTGCAACAATACAAAACGGACCTCTTTATAGATTTCAAAAGGCAATGGGATTCTTAATGTCTGATATAAATGATCAGATAGTTAGTCTTGAAACCTTGTACTCTATAGAAGAATGTCCAATATACCTATTACCTTACCTAGCTGACCTTATAGGGTGGACTTTCTATACTTCAAATACAGATGCGTGGAGAAGACAGCTAAGAGATGCTTTAAGACTGTATCATCAAAAGGGAACTAGGAGAGGTCTAGAGAATCTTCTTAAGACAATACTACCTTCATTAAATATAGATTTCGATAAAAGCTTCAACGAGTTTAATGAATCGTATGTCCCCAATCTCCTTTACTATCTTCTAAAGACTAACGCTACTCAGACAAGCAGTTTAGATGTTTGGACTCAGGAGAAGGCTTTAATCTTTTCTGAGGGAGAACGAGATCCAAGTAATCTAGACAATTCCATTAGAATTATTGTTGATCACTTACTTCTAAAAGCGGTACACAACTATCCTCATCTATTCACTGTCAGAGGATTTAATTTTGATCTAAATAATCCCAATTTTAAATTTCACTATAGAGGCAGAGAGTTTCCAATACCTCCTTGGGAAGAAGAGAAGTTTTATAAAGACTGTGCTATGTCAGAAGAACTTGCAGAGTTCTTCTATAACGAGCTTGTATGCTTAGGAGTTTCACAGGACTATGCGCTTAAGACTCAAAACTACATGCTTGAGAATAGCGTTAGTGGAACTCAAGATCCTATATTTTATAACAATGGATTCCTTCTTCTAACATCAGGTCTAAAGCTACCTCCAAACTATGAAGAGATTATGGCAAACTATGAGAGAGACAAGTTCGATCTCATACCCCTTTGGAACGCTAAATCATCACATTATAACCTGACAGTATCATCTACAGGGATTGAAGATAGCCTGTTTGCTGACGGTGCTTTCGACAGGGATGATTTCTTTGCATCTCTTGAGGCCATTCCGGCATTCACTCCAGCAAAAGCCATAGACAGGATTCATGTTGATCTAAGAATTGGAGATCCTCACTTAACTTACACTAAGATAGGGCCTAGAGTAAAGTACACCTTCCTACATTCTAACCCTGCTTCAGGAACTGTCGCGGGTTTCTCTAATAGTGGACTTGATATGAGATCCACAAAGGCTGCATTAGTAGGAAGTTCTATGCTACCTAATTTTGATTTTGCCAATGCAAAGTCTAGGAACAATCACCAGACACTTCCTACATTCAAAAGAAACAGACTTACTTTTGGAAGAACTCTAGATTCTGTGAATTCGTTAGGTGAAGATGTAGATTTAGGTGTATCAGGAGAAACTAGATTTACTCTTAGCTCATCTCCATTTACACTAAGTGGAGACTATATTGAATTTACAGGTAGAGCAGCTAAGAGAAGGAGATCCTACAGTAAAGTCCTATACGAAGGTGATTGGTATAGAAGAACGGGTTTAGTTCCCCCTATCTTTTTAAATTTAAAAGTGGATGGGGCAGGTAGTCAGTTCTTCAATTATATGCCTCTTGGATTTATTCCAAGCTCTTTTGAATTTGTTAATGTTACAGACTACTTCGATCTTCCCGCCGTATATGAGTATTGCGAAAATCTAGATTCAAGTTCGACAATAAACGGAGTTGATACTTCTAGTACATTCCCCACAAGAGGCGGATCTGCTGCTGCCATGGATGTGATAGAAAATGAAATAGGGGGAGTTTTCACTGGCAGCAAATTCATGCACAAGTATCGTTATAGGGATGATTTTGAGGATATTCCTAGAGTGATGTTTGAGCTTACTGACCATGGAATAAAAGTTCAAGCTAAAAAATACCTTGAGTTAAACAAGCATCTATTCCTATTCAATGATCTTTGGAAGAATCATTATGAGAATATCTACAGCCAATTATGGAGTGAGTTAGACAATAACTTAGAGCACTACGATAACTTTGTTCTAGGAAAGCATACGAGAAGAAGGGGCGGAAGCCTTAAAGGTCTTTCTTATATGTACCTAAATGATTTCTCTAACTGTTTGGACAGGGACTTATCTTACTCATTAATAGAGTCCCATCTTGATGGGGGAGATAATATACTTTCCAAAATATATGGACCCTACATGTGGAATGGTTTGTTAACAGTTGATGGATCTTCTATAGGACAAGTATCAGAAAATGGTCAAGTAGTAAATAACAAGATAAAGGATCTTGATGATCAGTACGAGTTCTTAATATTAAGCTCTGGACCAGATTTCCAAACGGTAACTGCTGATTCAGAGCTTCCTATTGGAGGATCAGAAAAGAGAAATCCTTATTTCTTTAGTGGGGTAGAATTAGTTGATAGAAGTACGAGTCTTAACAAGATGTTTGTGTATGATCTTAGCACAAATGAAGAACTTCTTGAGGATGACTCTCCTTTAATTGACGATAACCTTCTTGGGTTAAAAGTAACTGAGAATGGAACTAGACTTCGCTTTAGTTTCGATTACGGCGATGCAGTAAGATTCAACCCAGAGCATGAACTATCAGTTAATGTAAGTTCACTCTTCCTAAAAGAAAATTCTTTCCAGTCCGGGGGTAGAAGCTTTGGTATATGGATTCATACAAAACCAGAGTATGACAGCCACGGAAACCATATCTTCTGGACCTATACTCCTAAGGGTAAATGGGAAAAGAGCAATGTTTCTCAAGTAACGGCAAGCACAGGGTTTGCTTTCGTAAGAGATAATTTAGCTCACATAAAGTCTCATGAACTTGGAACAATAGATAGAATTGTGGATTGCTTCTCAAGATCATCCAAAAGGGAATCTCTTCTTTCAATAGATAACTCTGATTTTGTTCATGATGTGGTAAGGTTCAACACTAAGAACCAACCTATAAAACTAGACTTACCATACTACCAAGCTCATAGACAATTGCATAGAGAAGATCAGCAATATGTTATTGAAATAATACCTTTCGCAGACATTGATTCATCAAAGTATTATATTTTTGAAGGCATGTCGGTGATTGACGAAACAGTTAAAGAAAGGTCAAGTGTCAGAAACTCCTTTTCATTAGATGATTACTCAAGAGAGACTAAAGATAATCTATCTCAGATAAAATTTATAAAGCCTGACAATACTGTAGTTCCTCTAGGGGAGCTAATAAACATAGACTCTAGTGGACACTTGTATCACGATGGAGATAGGTTAACAGCAGAGATAGGATACTCTAATGATTTAGTCCCACTAGCAACTCCAAAACTTTATAGTGCCGTCAACGCTGTGATAAAATCAAAAATATTCCAGAACGGAAACTCTAGACCTGAAAAGGAGTTCGTAGGCGTATTTAAGCAGACAAGCTATAATAAGGAGTATTCTATATCTGATCTAAAGATCACAGGTAGTGTTAGAGGATCTTATATAAAGAAATCTTATAATATAGATTCTTTATTAGATAAAGACATTCTTCTAGAGATACTAAAATTCTTCTATGATATTTCACAAGATGAAAAATCCAGAGACAACATTATATCAGAATCTATACATGGAATCAAAGGTGGAAATAGATTTAACTACAGAGTCCATCTAGCTTATCAGCAAAGTTGGGTATCAGGGCTAGTAAGGAACTTAGGAAGGTATAGTTCCGTAAACATCATAAATTAAAATGAAAGGCTTGGTAAAAATAACAGAGATATACGATGACGGCACTAGCAAAGTTATCGTTGAAGAAGACAATCTCATCGTAGATGGTGCTGGTGAAAGCATTGCTTCCTTTATGTCAATGCCTTCTTCTGTAGCGTTCTTAAACGGATCTGTTGAGCAAAGAATGTTAGACACTTCAAACTACATCATTCAAGCTTTAACTTTTGGAAAAGGATCTCTAGGTTATAAAGAAAATGCTCACAAGTACAAGAGACACAACTTGATCCCTAGTGCTAATGAGTTCTTTGAACTAGAAAATAGCTTACTAGGGTACACTATTAGAAGGCAAGTAGGTATTACAAAACAGGATGACCCAAACCTTTTTGACGGGTCTAGCAATGTTTATAAGATCAACGCTTTAGGTACAACTCCACAGGTTTCAGTTGTAAGTGGAGCGGGTATAGTAGATGTAAATGGAGCGGTATACGCTCCTAAGATATTCTCAGTTGATCTAAAGTATGATTTTGAGGATAAGCTAGAGAATCCTATTTCTGGTCCTGCCGCTGCCCTTAGAGGTCAGACTACAATTATTCTTAAAAACCAAGGTGATGATGTAAGTGGAACTGTCTTATGGTATAACGGTTCTACCGCTTCTGTAACTGAGGGCGACCCCGCTCTTATGAACAACACAAGCACGCCTCTCACTTCAGACACGAATGGTGATTTAACTAACATATTTCTAAAGAAGTTAGGAGGAGGCTGGTGGAGAGCTTCTGTAATATCTTTTAGTGGAACTGATGCGTCACAACCTTTAGCATTCGAGCTTTACCCAGCGGGAAAAGAGGGCCACAACACCTGGGCTGGTCCTAATGCGCCTTCAGGTTCAATATTTGTATCAAGACCTACTCTTAACATAGGTAGCGTTCCTGTTAATTATTTCCTACCTAATGAAGAACCTTATTCATTAGGCACGGATAGATATTCTATGCCTCATTTAGTTTCTTCTGTTGCTAGTTTTGTTTATGGAAGTGCAAATACTCAGGGCGCTCCTAGTGGAATTTATTTGCCTAATACAGGAGGAACATTTAGAAGTAATGTTTCTTCTTACGACTCTATCCATAGCTTACCTGAGCAGCAAAACCCTGTGCTAACAAAACTAGAAAGTGACACTAAAACTTCTTATGAAGAAAGCACTGATATTAATTTAGAGCTAGGTCATACCCCTAACTTTACTGGATTCATTGGAAAGCCTATTAGCTTGCTGAGTTATGTCAGTTCGACTGGTGATCTTGTAGGAAATGCTCTAACCCCAGCGTCTGCTACCTTACCTTTAGATGCTAGATTCCTAGGGGGGATGAACCCTGGGTCCACAGGTGCAAGCCCAACAGTATCTTTAAACTTGATAGACGGATTGCTTCCATCAGTTCCTAAATTTAATTCGCCAGTGGTTTCTACATCACTTAATGCTAGTGGTAGTGCTGCGGACACGGCTAAGAATACCGTAAGATCTGTGGATATATCTGGATTCGTAAGAGCTAGATACGATGGTTATGGAGAATCAGCCGCCAATAATGCTTTCTTAAATGTAAGTGGAGAGCAGGCTGGAGTATTTGCTAGTTCTACAGGAGAGGTTATATATAAAACATCTTTATCAAAACCAGATGTAGCATTTGTAAATTTCTATGGAGGAGTTACTGAAATGGGAATGTATACTATGGATTACTTTGAAACATTAAAAACATCCTCTGGTTATAGTATAAATAAAGATGTTGATACTGGGGATGCTATGAAGTTCAAGCTTTTCTGTAGAAAGATCTTTAATGAAGATATAACAGGTAGGTCTGATTACAATGGAAACGCGGGGCTTCCCGTCCCAGCAGCTATCGCGATAGAGTGGAGACTAAAATTCATATGAGAGGTTTAGTAACAATTAATAAAGTCTTCAATGATGGAAGACAAGAGAGGGTTATACAGGACGAATGCAATGTTCTTACTGATGGGTTCTCCATGAGCATAGTTTCATGCATGACAGGTGCTCCCTCAAACCTTTCAGAAAACCTACACTTTAAGTATTTTCAGGTAGGTACAGGGGCTTACTACGGACACCTTGATGTAAATGAACTGAATCAAGATATAACTCAGTTCGCTCAAGCCCTTCCTCAAAGCACTCATAATAACTTCTATGAGTTGTCCCGCGCATTACCAACCAAGGAAGATTACGGCACACAAGGTAACCTCAAGGTAGTAGAGAAAGAAGTTCTCACCGTAACAAACCCATTTCAGCCACAAGAGGATTTAAACTACACTACAAGCTCAATGTTTCTTGTGGAGCTTGAGAGAAACCCTGCGACAAAGCTTAATGATCGCAGCATCAATGTAAAGTTTAACATAGATAAGGATTCCATCAACGGCAAGTCCATAAGAGAGTTTGGATTGTTTGTAGAAAATCCTGAGTTTAAAGATATAAAGAAACCTGTTCTAGGTGCTTACAAGCAACTGCCTACAGCTATTGATAAGACGAGTGAATTCTCACTTTCTGTAGAGTGGGCTATCTTACTCGATAATAACCCAGAAACAATTGGAGTGGACTTTCCCATACATGGTTATGAGGTGAAGAAACTTGGAGAAGTTTTAACTTTCTACCCATCAGTTAAGCAAGGTCTTCCAAATAAGTTTTACGCTCAATCTATAGATGTAGGTGACACTTACGATGTTATCGTGGAGAGTTACACTCCAACACCTAAAGATGGCTACCTTACATATTCATTAGGAGGAGATGCGGTTTCAGGCGTTCATTACAATATAGCGGCATCCTCACAATCTCCTATCTTCTGGCCTAAGGGCTCTACGAGAAAGGTTATAACAGTATCTTCAATAGATTCAAGTTTATTTAGAGATCAAGGTATGAACTTAGAAATAACAATGAGTTCATTTACGGGTGGGAAGAGGATACCTGATCTTGCAACAGATTACATACCAAATAAATTTTATATACTGTTTGAAGATACTAAAAACACTCCACCAGCCTTTGAGTTAGGCGCTTCTGCTACAACGGGTGGCACTCGTTATCTTCTATCCTCTACTCTTAACGAAGAATGTCTTAGTGATGTAGAAGTTTACTTGCAAGTATCTTCTACCAATAATTTAGTAAGAATAGAAGATCTTTCTGGAAACTTCCTTGCGTCTGGTAACACGAAGTTCACGATACCTAGAGGAGATACCAGTGGCGGTGTTTATGTTAGCGGACCCGCAGGTGATGATGTAATCGTTAGCGCATACAATACTGTTTCCGCAGTATCCTTTACTCCTTATAATGTATTTGCACATTCAAACGACTATAGACCAGAGGAACAAGCCAACATCTCGATATCCATAAAGGATATCCAGGATAACTCAGGTATTCTTATTGAGGAAGGGAATCCTACAGACAATGTACCGGAGTGGTATCTTCAAAATGTTAAAAGTGGAGGTAGAGTTAGATGGGCTACATTCCCAACTCAAAAGACTCATTCAGGTTGGGACCTTTATGTTAATAACCCAACTCAAGACTTATTCTTGAATACCGTATTCTTGGATGATATCAAAGCTCCAGATGGCGTGCAAGACGCTACCTTAGCATATGCGCCATCTGCAATTTATATCTGGCCTGGAAGACAGCAGTCGGGTGTAGCCAACCCGACATACGGCCCCGTTAATAGTCCACCTAAGATTAGAAGATCGTACTCAACGAGTATCTATGACCAGATAGGTAGAAAAGTGGATAGACCAGATCAAAGGCTTCCTTTTAGAAATGATATGTCTTCGATTGTGTTTTCTACTTATGCTTATAAACTAGATGAAAATGTATCGGCAATCAATCCTAGTTATGGGATAGAGGTAGTTGATTCTTGCAGCGCGTTTAAAATGCAAATTTATTCCAGGGGTTTTAAAGATACCGGAAAGGAGATCATTCCTAATGTTCAGCAAAAAGGTGCTGAGGCTTTCTTCTCATGGAACTCTGATGGAGGCTTAGAGCTTGCAAGTAGTGAGGGAACGGGCGTATTCTCGGGAACTCTTTCTGCTGGTGTTTTTTCTGGAACTTCCGATGATGTTACAAAGTTTGGAGTGAGCGATAAGTGGGCTGGAAATGGGTGGTATAGGGCTTTCTTATCCATACAAGTTCCAATAGAAGCCACTGAGGCTGGTCCTAACGCTGATCTTAATGTTCCGTTGTCGGGATCTACCTCACAATTCTTCATCCTTCCAACTACCCAGGAGAATAATGAGATGCCTGGATATACAGGAACAATGGAAGAGGCACCAGCAGTTCTATCAGGAACGGTAATAGCATTCTCACAATACGAGGAAGTATTAAAAACGGATACTCATAATGGATATGTCCCCAGAGAGTATCAACCTAGAGAGTCTGATTACTGGCAGCCTATAGGAAACGCCTATTTAACAGATGATACCGCTAAACAGAAATTCACATTTGAGTTCTGATATAATAAATATAGAACAGAGGAACTAGTATGCAAGGAGATACCTTTAATCCCACAGGACATCTTGAAGTTTGGAAAGTCTATAGGGACGGAACAAAGGAATTACATTGGACTGATCACAATGTAATTACCTCTGGAATGGGTATTGGTCTAGCTCAACTATACTCAGCTTCAGGTTCTGACTCCATTTTGGATTATCAGATACTTAACTTTCAAGTGGGAACCTCAGGAGATACTAGAGATTATGGAGTATCTTCTTATAAGCTTAAGGGTCCTTTAAGTGGTGTTCGTCCTTACGGCATACAAACAGGTCTTCAAGTAGAGACATTCCAACCCATACAAAATGGGGTGGTGGCTGCTGAGGAAAGCTTCGTAAGAATACCTTACTCTAACATACATAAGGTTTCAAAAACAGCCGTCAGATATACCCTAGTTCTAGAAGAGAGGAGTGGCAATGCCACTGATGAATTAAATGAGATTGGCCTTTTCATGAGAAACCCCTCTGGATTGTCACCAGCTTCGCCAATCTTAGTTGCTTACAGGCCCTTTGAGGGCATTAAAAAGACTGAGTATTTCACTCTAGTTTTCCTTTGGACTTTACAATTCTAAAATGCCCTTTGATGCCACAGATCTTTACACAGTAAGTGCTGGTGTAAACCTTTATAACTACTGGAACCCTTTCGTAACTAAGTTTGATACCAGCGCATTCTACCACTGGGAGCAGGATAACCTTCCTCTTTATGATTTAGAGGAGCGCACTGATTATCTTTGGGAAAAGCTTGGGTATCCTACATCCTCTTTACCAGGACTAGTGCTTGCCGTATCCTCAAGCATACCTACTCATTTAGAAGTTAGCTCCAATGTATTCACTTCTCTTCAAGATGCTGTAGACGCACTCCCTGAGATATTAAGATTTCCTACTCTTATCGAGGTAGCAGTGAGTGGTGACCTTGGAAAGGTTAGCCTAGATAATATCAAGTGCGTGGGTGATGGTGCCCTTGAGATTGTAAACAGGGTATACACTGATTTATCAGGATCGGACTCTTCGTATGAAACTGTGAATGCTTCTGGGGCTGGTTCGACTGTTAGCTCTGTTGATGCTAGAACTACACTAAATGATACCTCTTGTCTGCTTTTATCTGCTCAAACTTCCTCGTTGTTTGATACTAATGCAGATGGTGTATACATTTGTGCTAACAAACACTTAAATAACAACGAGCTACAAACCTATTTAACTTTAGGCATAGGAAATAACGACACCCAAACAGCTTCTATTACAGGAACTGCTCTTGTCATGGAGGCTCACGATGTAAAGTTGAGCACTGCTCCTGCTAAGGATACAACTGTAGATTACGAATCTATTAGTGACGCTGGAGTTGATGTAAGGACTAGCACCACCTACGGAAGAAATAACATAACTGCTGGTGTTGAAAAGGTCTTAGGGATGGCCGCAGGAAACTACCTTAGAGGGGTTACTATAAGCAATTGTGACGGTCCTATTTACTTAAGAAAGTTCGTAGTGAATGCTGCTTCTGGAACTACGACGGGAGCGGATTATGGAACAACCGCCGACATAGGTATTCATGTTTCTAATACGGAAGGTCTTAGAATAGAAGACTGTGCCACTGTTAGGGCAAAGAAAGTTGGACTTCAAGTAGACAACTCTAACATAGAAATTAATAGGAAGTTCTACTCTCTTAGAAACTACGATCAAGCTTCTAGAGGAACGGAGGATGATGCAGGAATCTTAGCCAACAACTCCAACATAGAGTTCTTGCAAGAGGGAGTTCCTTCTAATAGCTTTGATTCTCAAATTGTTGTTTCTCAACAGATGCGAGGCATTCATTTAATCAATTCTAAACTAACAGGAGGACTTGAATCAAATGCCAGCCTGACTAACGGTAGCTTGGTAGGTGCCATATCTTGCGATGTTGGTTTTGAATTAGATAACTCGGTTATTGATCTGGATGGAGTTTTAGATGCTTATGCCTGTCAATCCACTGGATTAAAAGCTGTAGGCTCAACTATTAAACTAGATAGCTCAATATTCCAGGGCAACGCTTCAAAAGGTATTGATCTTAAGCATTCTACTTGTGAGTATAATAAAAATCTTACAAGTATTACATCCTATCCTACCATGGGAGCAGTCGTTCCTAATTACTTACACCAACAAACTTTCTCCTATAACGGTCAACATGTGGTGTGTGATAAATCTAAATTTTATCACAAGTATGGTGTTAGCATACCACAAAAATCAGGGTCTTCTTGTTACTATGTAAGCACGGGTGCTTCTAAAAAAGACGGAGCTACTGTAATTAGAGATAAGCCTTCTATAGAATTGAATAACTCAGAGGCTGATTTTGTACATGCTAACATTTTCTCTGATGTGCAGGGAAAAGAAAGCACTAGAGGATTTAACATAGCATCTAAGAATCAATCTACAGCTAGATTAAAGGGATCGAGTAAGAATGCCTCATGTGCCATACTTAATGGCGTTAAGACTTTTGGTGTTAATCTATACGCGGATAATAACTCTACTATAGAATTAGCTGGGCAAGTTGTAGTAGGTGATGCCGGGACCGCCATAATGGCAGATAATGGATCTACAGTTAAGTTTACTCCTCATAGCACCGTAGATTCTAACTCTATGGATGTTTCAGGCTGGGATCTTTCTTCTTCAACAAACCATACAAATATCGAGGTTGCTGGAAGAAACAACTGTATTGTAGTTAATAACAATTCAACAGCTTACATTAGAGATCTAGGATCTTTCAGTGCTTGCCATGGCGCACTAAATTCTACTTTATCATCTGACGCGATTGAGTCTTATAAGGATTCAGCCCAGTATACAAGTGGAGGATCTTTCTCATTCTATCCAAACTCTCAAAGGGCACTTCAAGCTTTACCTGATGGTGGTGCAATTGTACAATCTATTAGAAGTAACAATGGTAACTTCTTTGCTAATGCAAACCCAGCAAACAGAACATTTACCCCTGCTACTAATAACTCCATAGACTATAACTATGGATTAAACCTACAGGGAGCAAGTATTACAAATTACAGAATTTTCTCTAGAGGAGGAATCTGTGTGAGGGCATTGAACAATAGTGTTGTCGATGTTCAAAATGTTAACTTCTTAGCAGGCCCTGTAAATGCTGATGATGTCTTCTTAGATCCTACCTTGAATCAGGCTGGGGGTTGTAATGATTTACGCATATGGGCTTTTGGTGGAGGATCTAAACTTAATGCTTCACTGTTAAGTGTAAGTTCTTCTTACCCATCTGAGCCAGGATACACTGGTCCTAGAGGAATTTACTACACTGATACTACTTTTGATCCATCAGCAGCAGCTTATACAGCGTTCTCAGGTCTTCCTTATAATAACGGCAACGACTCTGCTGGTTCTGCCCTTCCTTTAAGTAGCCTTGCAATTCTAGACTTCTTTGGACTTGGCGCGAGTGCTCTTTCTGGAGTTTCAAGTGTGAACTCTAGCTCAGGAGAAAACTATTTCCGTGGATGGTCTAAGCTAAGGTTTGGATCTGACAACCCTTACGGGTTTGGAACTAGTGCAAATTATCAAAACTATGGTCCATATAGGCTGTTCCTTGAAATTGATCCTGCGGCCAAGGCTCTAAAGTATCTAGCATCAGATCTTACAGTAGAATCCGTAACTGATAACAGACCTTACCAAACATTAGCTCAGGGATACTTCCTTTCAGGAGATTGCTCTGCCGCGTCTGGAACGGCTACAGATGTTCACTATTCCTTGTATCGAGTAGATCCTAATACATATTCTCTGGAATCTTCTGGTTACTATCATGTGTCATCATTCTGTAAACCAGACAGCTATAATATAATGCTAGACGAGACTGGTGCTAATACTTTTGCTAATGCAAAGAACGCATCTATTGAAATCTTAGGTAGACCTAAACTAGTAAACATTTACACCCCCACTACTAGAGTAGATGGTGAGGCAAATATGTGCGATACAAGTGGTTTTGGAGCGGGCTTCATTTCCACAAACATTTTCGATCCTGATAGACAGTATTGATAGGAGACACTCATGGCTGATTTACCACAACAATTTATTAACGAGGCTTCTGAGCAATTCGTAGAAAGCTCTCACAAGTTTACTGAGCCTATCAGGCTGTTTAAGAGTAACGACCCTTACTACTTTGAGGTAGATAACATTCCACTCAAACAACTGGAGGAGAATGTTCTTTTCCTTAGAGATCAGATTGCCAACAACCTTAGTGTCTCAGGTATTGGTAGAGAGGATCTCGCAGAGCTAAGACCTTTTGTAACTGGTTCAGACAGAACTGTTTATGTTAACCCTGGTAGATTCACAGCTAGAATAAACGACTGCTATCAAAAAGGAATTAATGTATTAAATGAAATTCAGGGTGTAGATATAGCTCCAATTACAACAGACCCTTCAGTTAGGACAGGCATTAAAAATAAAGCTAATAGAAGACGAACTTCATTTACATTACCTACAAATGTTCTTAAGAAACTTGCTGGGGAAGTGATAACGGGTGCTGTTCTTGATAACGGATTGTTTCACTTCTTACAGCATCATAATTCAGAGAAACTTTCTAACAACTCCCTAAAGTTCTCTTTTTCTCAAGACTTCGGAGTTAACGCTGGGACTGGGATATCAGCCCTTCCAAAGAATAAATTAGCTGTTTGGAGATCGTTTGGTCAGAACTACTTTGAAACAGGAAATCAGTTTAACGATCTACAGCAGGAGTCTGTGGAGTTTACTAGATTCTGGGGAGGTGCTATAAGAACTGCTATTGTAAATGTCCCAGAGACTTTATCAATTACAATTCCTGAGTTTAACGAATCTGATTACGACAATCAAACAACTTTCACCCCTACGACAAGGGTTGACCTATTGTTTGTGTTTGCTCACCCTATGGATGCAAGTTCAACTTCTATAGCAAAGCCCTCAGGTTCTCTACCAACCACCATAACTTCTCCTCAGCTTGGTCTCCTTACAGGTGCAGGAGTTATCGCTCTAAATACAGGAACAGGAACCTTTTCTAACTTTGAAAAAGGTCAGGACCCTTCTTTCTTTGATGGTCAAACCTTTACAGAAGGGTCAGGGACTCCATCTAACTTCTTCAAATCATCCAACGGTGTAAATGATACCACCCTTAATTATCAAATGATCTCTAATATAGGAGATCAAAACCAATCTCAGATTGGTATAGGCGGTAGATTTACAACCCTTCCAAGTCCTGATGATTTATTAAACTTAACCCCTCTCTTTGAAGATACGCTAGTTAACAATAGCCTTGCTAGAGTTGGTCAAAGCATTCTGCCTCTAGCCTATGTTATAACTAGAAGGGGTTCTTCGGCTATTGAAACTCAAGATATTTTTGATATCAGACCCTTCTTTAGAACTACTGAACTTTCATACAACGAGCGTGCTGGAATAGCAGCGGCTAACCCACCTTTATCATTTGCTAACCCCGCCGTAGGTAAGAGAGAATTCCAAGAGTCTCTTTTTGATGTTAGGGATAACATCATGACAGAGGTTAATAGACCAATCTTTATCTCTAAGCCTATTGTAAACGGTATAGTATATGGGGGAACTAAGTGGGGAACTGAAGGTGCTTTAATAAAAGCATACCAGGACCTTTCTAATTCATCAATTGATAGTAGAGCTAAGGCAGTTAATCTATTACAATCAAAATACTGCCTCCCTGAGGATGTATCAGCTTTACCTGAGTACCCTGGGTGGGATATAAATATTGATTACTTTGGAGCTTTAGGGAGCCCAGGTCTAAAAAGAAATGATAGGCTTTTCTCTGCTGTTGTTAATGGTAGAGGCTCTAGGTTTAATGAAGAAGGTGTCGGTAACCCAGATTTTCTTGATATTAACTGGGATAACTTTGAGTATCCTACCTCTCTTCTAACATCAGATAGATTGAATGCTGCTACTTATGGAACAGTCTTCTGTAAGAAAACCTTTACCTTAAGCCCTGAATTATATTCTTCACAAGGATTCACTAATTTTGATGTAAAGGTAGATCTTCTTAACTGTAGCCTTATGACGGGTATGGTAGGTGGAGACGGCAGTGATACTAATGAAATTTTGATTGGCTGTTCTAATATAGGTGTATTTGTTGAGAAAAATATTAAAAGTGCAACCTTCACGATCTATGTCGCTCTCGGCCCAGCCTCTCCGCAAGGAGGTGCTCCATATTTCGGAAAACCGTCTAACTCCGCAGGAGGACTTCCTGGTGGATACACTCAAGAAAGTTACATGAGAGAGAGTAACGCCTTCTCTAGAGTATTAGTAATGTCTCAAGATCAAATTGCTCTCGAAGCCGCTAATAGAATTAACAATAGTGGTGATCATGACAACGGAGGAGGAAACAGTGTTACTGGAAGTAGCTTCGGCCTTGGAAGAGGTTCTACCATTAGATCCGCTACTTTCTTCCCTTACTGGGTAACTTATCCAACTGTCTCATTCACTGTCTTTGGATTAAAAGGAGACTCTCCAGTACGATCCATATTCTCAACTGACGCACAATCTCCATCTACCTCAATTCTTTGATACATAGTATGATATGGGAACCTTATTTTCATGCGTATTCAGAGCGATAGATCTCGTTACAGGCACTGACCCACCTCCTGACCCAGGAGGTGACACGGACCCCGGAGGAGGCTGTCTAGATGCCAACAACAACGGGATATGCGATGATGAAGAAGATGACGGTTGTGATGAAGAAGCATTTTATTATCAATGCTTTTTCAATAACTTACCCACTGCTCAAGGAGGAGGGTCTTGTGATCCTCAATTTATAGGTTCTTTCTCCAAAGATGAAATAATTAGTGGAGGTCTTGCAGGTCAAGACCTTACGGATTGCTCTCAAGACTTTCCTTCACAGATAGCTGTAAACGGAGGTATTGCATACCTTGATCCAGGTGCAGACAACTGCTGTGTTAATGTACCTTATTACTTCTGCGAGAATCCTTTTGCAGTAGAGTGTCCAGATGAGGGCTGTGAGCCTGATCCTATAGAATTTAATTCAAGAGAGGAAGGCGATACCCCTGATCAGGTCAATGGAGTCCCAGGAACACCAGGAGGTACGGGGTACAAAGACGAACTAGATTGTATAAATCTACCATGCTGCTTCAACCCTCCTCCAGACGCCTGTTATGTAGCCAAATGCGATCAAGGTTCTCAGAAAAATGTAACAGTCGCAGCAACAAACTTCCCTAATGATACTTGCCCTACAGGACCAGGGGCTGTACTAGGCAATGACGGTATTTGGTATGTTGAAGCAAACGGGGGCGGGTCATTACTCTGTGTTTGCGTCGATTATATATGCGATACAGATGACGACACTTGTAAAGAAAGAATTGAAAACTTAGACGGTAATCCTGCTAATTCATGTCCACCAGCAGGAGGGTATCCCAACCTTGCCGCGTGTCGATCAGATCAAAATAATGAATGTTGTGACAGATACGACCCAGATTCTCCAGGAGTATTCGATCCCAACAATGATTTCAATCAAGATATATCTAATGCTCTTGCGGCAAGTTATTCATTTATAAATTCACTAGATTCCTCACAAGGCAATGTAATCACTGTTTGCCCTGATATACAGAACTATAGATTTATCATAGGAAGCGAGCCTGGATCCTCTCCTCTACCTTCAACTTTATTAGACTATGAAAAGACTATAACTGGAGGTCCTGGTGTATTCTTAGACCCTGGTAATGGTAATGTAACAGTCTCCATAGCCGATATTCCAGAGGACGGCGCATCTTATACGGTTACTTTTACTAGAAACTGTGGCGATCCAAACGGTATTGATTTTGGATCGGTTGTATTCAACCTAGCCCCAGACGATTTTTATGCGTGTTTTAGCCCAGCAGACTGCAATTTTAACAATGTAGAGGGGTGTGTGTTTGACGGAGGTGATGGGGTTACTGGAACCATACGAGGAGAGCCTGGAGGAACGCCGCCAGGGGGAGGGGTTGTTTTTGATGACCCTGGTGATGGCGGTGGAGGAGGCGGTGGACCTAATAATGGTCCTCTTGCAAAAATAAAATTATACCAAGGGCTCCCTTTTCATCCTGAAGGTTCTGATGTAGGAGGTTCCTTGGACGGTGACCCTGGATTTATGGGTGTAAATAGGTTTTTCCTTCCCTCTTTTTGCTCTGACACTTTTGATACTTATATAGATGTAGAGGGTTGTGATGAAAATGGCGTAGCGATCCCAGATCTAGTGATAACAAATGTTGACACATTTACTAACGGGTTAGGATCTCTTTTAGGTCAAACCACATCACCTGTGGACTCAAATAGAATTAGATTACACTATCAAAATATTGGAAGTTCTCAAACTACTTTTCCCATAGCTGAATTTGATGCTCAAGGAGGGGGAAGTGATGTAAAAACCTTTACTTTATATCCTTATGATAGAAATAACTTCCAGATAGGTAGCTTACCTCCATTGCCGATTGCCAGCCCTGCTTGTAACGGCGGTGACCCTGGAGGGTTTGGCTCAGGAGGAGGAACTGGAGGACTACCTCCTAATACAGGTATCTCGTCTGATGACAAAACCAGTAGCATAAAACTATTCAGAAGCCGCGACACGGATGCTATAGCTAACCCTAATGCGACATCGGACTATCTGAAGTCTCTAGAAACTAGAAAGGCAAGTGAGAAGCTATTCGACCCTGTTGTTTCTAATAAAAGACCAGGACCTAGACAAAGAGTTCCTTATATACCTGTTAGAAATGACAGGATGATTTTTGGAGTATTTGGAAAGTTTATAGACTACAGAATAAAGTTAATCAGAGATTATTATCTAAACGAGGATGAGAACTCTGAGGATTACAGCGAATTCATATTTGCCGACCTGACTCTAGAAAATATAGAAAGAAGCTTGAAGCCTTCCATAAGGTCTAAACTGAACAATAAGAAAACAATAGAGGGAGTTCCTTTGAGGAATAGAGTTCTTCAAAAGATAAAAGACCTCATAATAAAAGACGAGCTTCAATACTACAAAGTTGAGCAAGTAGTGGACATGGTTACCAATACCTCTAACGAGGAGGAGAACTTTAAAAGATTCACTACCTTCCAAACTAATCAACAGATTATTAATATCATTGAGAACTCTCCTACACTAGACCCCAAGGGGTATACAGGATTAGATAATCAAAGAATAAAATACTGGAAGACGATAGCACCTGATCTTGAAAAGAACATTGCAGTAGTAGGAAACGACTTAGATGTGGATTTTATTGAGATCCAAAAAGATGACAGCTTTGAAGTCTACACCTCAGATGGAGTAACTACATGTTCTCTTAGCATAACAGACTTTGATACTGTAGAGGTTTTGGATAGGAATGCTAGTTTATTTCCAATAAACTTAGATACACAAATAGACCGAAGCAAAGTTCCAAGTTTCGAGAAACTGACTAAGGCATTCTCTCTACTAAAAGAAACTTATAACTTTAAAGCAACAGCCAAGTCTAAGGCTACAGATAAAGTCGAGGAGGATGCCAGTCTTGACACTGAAAGAAGATCATTCTATTTCTTAAAGCTAGAACCAAGTTCAATAACTGATCTAGAAAGAAGAAATCCTTTAATTAGGTTAAGTGAGTGTAAGTATAGACTACTTACTGGAACTAATAATATTAAAAACTGGGTAGAAACTAAACCATATCCTTTCTATAACCTATATGTCAATCACAATGATCTATTCATAGACCACATGTTTAAATCTAGAGAGCTAACTCTAGAATTTAAGGACATATCTTTGGATAGTTTCTCAAGATACGGAGAAGAGTATCCGGTTATTCCAAGAAGAATCCCTTGGTATATTGTTGTTATACCGTCTGACAGATCAGATATAATGTCTACTGCTGGTGTATCCAAGTTACAAGATTATAATACCAGGGTCATGTATTTCAACATTAATCCTGATACTAATAGATACAAACAAAAATGGGACACCTCTATTCTAAAAGAAAATAGAGGTCAGTCTTTCCAATCTAGTCAGGATGGTGGTATCATTGTAGAGAATTATAACTTTGAGTATGATGACACTAAAGTTGAAACTGAGATAAAGCCGTACATAGGAGGATCAGAACCTTTACCTAGGAGAGCACCTGCAACTAGAGCATTGTTCAAGGCCATGAGAGAATTAAAAACAGACGCGGACAGTTTCATTGACAGTAAGGGAACTACTGTTGCCTGGGGGTCAGTCTATCAAAAAATGACAAGACAAGAAAAGAAAGCTCTTGCTCTTGTAGATAGTTTAAACTTCCAGGAGTTGAGGTCTAAAATTCTACTTGGTAAACCCAGTGATGATGATGCCGTCAACGCTGAGTTTACAAAGGTCAGTGAAGTTACAAATCAAAACATTAAAAATTTAAATGAGTTTAAGACGATCACATATAAAAAACCCGCTGTAAGCCCTGATGCTATAGCTACACCTGAGTTACTAGGAGAATAAAATGGCACTCATATGTTTTGAAGGAGATGGAATTAATCAAGGAGCCGACTGTACCTTGGAGGCAGCATCAAGAAATGTGCTAGTGGCTGGTCTTCCCGTGGCTGTAGCTCCTATTACAGCAGGAGTTCACGCTCATGGAGATTCTACGGGGCAGCCTTGCGGTCCCTCAGAAACTTTAGGTAGCGTTACTGTTAACAATAGAAACCTAGTGGCGTTAGGAACTAAGGCAGGATGTTCAAATGTAGGACATGTTTACGAAAGGTCAGTTCAAAATGCCATAGCTATTTCTTCTTTTCCAATAGCCCTAAAGGTACAGGTTAACTAACAAAAAAAGAGAAAAATCATCAATTAAATTTAATTGAGTATACATATTTACAGACGCCAAGAAGCGTCAGGAGTTTATTATGAACAGAGATCAATTAAGAGAAGCCGTACTCGGCACCGCAGCCTGGAAGAAGGCTGGTTTACTTAACGAGTCCGTTGCTCCCGTTCAGGAGCAAGAGGTCCTCGAAGAAGCTAAGGCCGAGGAGACTGCTCCTGAGGCTCACACCTGCCCTCTCTGCGAGTCCACCCTTGATGGTGAGCTTTCCGATGAGGTTCTTCTTGAGCACGCCGAGGCTATGCTAGGCGTCTTTGAGGAAGCAGAGCAACTACTCGCTGAGGCTGAGGAAGCCGAAGAAGGTGAGGTTATCGAAGAAGAAGAGGAAGTAGATCTCCTCGAAGGTCTTGACGAAGATGAGGTTGACGAAGTTGTTGCTTTCGTTAACGAAATGTACGGCAAGAAGAAGAAGGCCAAGAAGTGAGGCTCTAAATAATGGCTTCTCTTAATGAAACGGGTATGGGGATTGGTGATTTTGCTCAGGCTTTGCTTGTGCAAGAGAAAACCAATCCTCAGCCTGTTTCACGCAAAGCTCCCGTGAGGGGCAATGTGCCCAATATAGAGAATGTTCAAGTTCTTCAAGAAGATGTTAATGATGTTCTTGCTAATTCCTTCGGAGTTAAGCGAGATCCTGTACCTCAGGTCAACCTTCAAGAAGAAAGGAAGAAGCAGATTAAGGAACAGATTCAGGTTAAGATTAATGAACTGAAGGAGCTTCTTAACGAGCTAGGTGTTACTGCTGGAACTACGACTGTAGGGAGCTTAGGTGCTCCTAACTATTCTAAAGGATGTAGCCATGAGTCTAATAAAGGAAATAAGAAACCTAAGAGACGGGCAAAAGTTAGAAGAAAAAAGTGATCGTTACCCTTCAGGAAGAGGAACTTATAAAAGAAAAAATAGGGTTACCTCTAGGAAGAGTAGAGTTCCTGTGTACAAAACAATTAAAGATGCTCTAGGTAAAACCTCTCCTGGAACTATCTTCTCAACCAAAGGTTCTTACAGAATGTATGTAACGACTGCTGGTGGTTGGGGAAAGAGTAAGCAGCAAAGAGTTTCTGGTAGAACTGCTAAAGGATTCACTCCTGGAAGTGCAACGCCTAGCGCAGACTGGAAAAGTGTTAAAAGCCACGCGGCTAGAACCAAGGTGAAGCATGGTCAAGGTTCTGAGAAGAAGCTTACGGCCAAGGCTCGTAGAAAGAAAGACAGACCCAAGAAATACGGAGATAAGTAATGTTATTAGAAGATGTATTCATTATAGAAAACTTACAGGTCCTCAACGAGGGCAAAACAGGTCCAATGCGAGTCCGTGGTGTTTTTCAGCGTGCAGACGAAGAGAACAACAATGGTCGTATCTACCCTAAGGCACTGCTTGAGCGTGAGATAGATAAGCTTTGTGAGTCTATGAAGGGCCGTCGTCTTATGGGTGAACTTGATCACCCTCAACATGATAGCGTCAAGCTCTCCAATGTCTCTCACCTTATTACCAAGCTAGAGGCTAAAGGAAACGAGATTATCGGTGAGGCTGAGATTCTTGATACTCCCATGGGTAAGGTAGCCAGAGCACTTATTGAGGGTGGGGTTCAGATCGGTATCTCTTCTAGAGGTATGGGAACTCTTTCCGAAGGTCAGGATGGTAAGCGTTATGTTAATGAGGACTTCCGCCTTATCACCTGGGACCTTGTTGCTGATCCTTCAACCCGTGGTGCATTCCCCTCCCTTGCTGAGTCTCGTCAAAGTGTCCTTGTAGAAGAGATTATGAATGAGGTTCTTCCTCGCGTAACTAAGGAGAAGGTTTTTAGCACCTTATTAGCAGAACAACTTAACGAAGCCAAGATGAAGAAGGCTAAAAAGAAGAAAGCCAGCAAGAAAGGCAAGCTCGATCCTGTCGGTCAAGAAGATGAGGATGTTAACAACGATGGCAAGGTAGACAGCACTGACGGTTACTTAAAGAACCGTAGAAAAGCTATTGGTGCTGCCATGGGCAAGAAGTCCAAGAAGATGAAGGGAAAAAAATTCATGAAGAAAGAATCAACTCTGTTCCCTCGTCTTGGAAATATATTTGAACAATCAAAAAGAGAAGACTCGCCTAGAGTTTTCCCTCGTCTAGCTAACCTTCTAGGTGAAGGCTTTAAGAAAGATAAAGGTTCAGGCGCTGCTTACAAAAGATCATCTCATAAAATGTATAAGTATGGTGGAAAGTACAGAGATGCGGTAATTGCTGGTGAGCAAGCTAGAAGAGTTCTTAGCGGACAAGAGCAACCAAAAACGCCTCCTGGTAAAATTCCTGGGCCTCCCCCAGGGAAAAAGCAACAAGACGACAAAAAATAGTAAAAAACAACTACATCTATAATAGATGTATAGATAACAATAGATTGGAGTACAATCATGGATAAAAAGAAAATAGAAGACATTGCTCAGTTACTTCCTGAAGGTATCACCGAAGAGACCATCGTTGAAATCGCTGGTGTTATGCAGGGTTTAATTGAGGAAAGAGTACAGGAGGAAGTTAGCGAACTTACCGACAAGGTTTTCGCTTACCTATCCATGAAGCGTCAGCAGATTCATGAAGCTGCCCTTGAGGAGCTTCATGAGTCCAATGATGTTTACCGTGACGCACAGAGATTCCGTGAGCTTATGGGCTACATGGCTGTCGAGTATCGTCCTGAGTATATTGATGCTGAGAGCGAGAAGAGACTGTCAGAGGCTACTGAGCTTGTAGAGGATAACGAAGTCCTCGCCCGTGAGCTTTCCGAGTCACTAAGAGAGCAAGATCGTCTTGCCAAAACAATTCAACTGCTAGAATCTAAGGTTTCAAAGCGTGAAAGAGAAATCGAATCACTTAATGAGAGCGTACAGAATCTAGTGGAAGAAAAGGAGACTATGCTGTTCGAGTCTACCGAGCAAGCTGTAGTCGTTACTAACAATGTAGACGAAGAGGTTGAGGATGAACGACTGGAAAGTATTGGAAATCAGTTCTTAACCGAAGAGATGCTCAAGCTTATGCGATGAGCAATAACTAAAAGGATTTGTAGTTATGGATTTAATGGAAATGGGTGCCAGTGACGACCTCGTACAAAAGTGGGGTCCTGCACTAGACGGCATCGAAAATGATTACACCAAGAGAGTAACTGCACAACTTCTAGAGAACCAACTTAAGTCTTGTCAGCAAGAGAAGCTTGATGAGGCTGCTGTTGGCACAGGCACCACTACTGTTGGAGCCCTCGGCACTTTCCAGAAGTTTGCATTCCCTCTCGTTCGTCGGGTTTATCCCGAACTAATCGCTAACCAGCTTGTTAGCGTTCAACCTATGAGCGGTCCCGTCTCACAGGTCTTCTACCTTGGTGCAGCTAGAGCTTACGGCAACAACCGCGAGACTATCTACAGCAAGTACAACCTAACTTACCGTGGTCTTACCACTGGTAAAGTTAACCCATTCCAAACTGGTGACGGCACCACTATTGATGTTGATGACGCCAGCGCCCCCACTTCTCAACAGTTTGGTGTTTCTGCTCTTACCAAAGCTTTTACTGACGGCAGCAACATGGCTAGTGCTATCGCTGAGTGGCCCGAAGCTAACTTCGCTCAGGGTTGGTCAGTATCCGCTGGTGAAAGACTTTCTGGGTCTGCAATCCCAGAGGTCACCCTTCAGATCGAGCAACAGCCTGTTGTCGCACGCACCAAGAAGATGCGTGCTCTCTGGACTCTTGAGGCTTCACAGGACCTTAAGGCTTACCACAACCTAGATCTTGAGCGTGAGCTTACTGATCTTCTTGGTAAGGAGATTCGTCTAGAGGTTGACCGTGAGATTATCGAGAACCTTCGTGGTCTTGCTTACGATGCAACAGGTTCCACTGGCAACCTTTTCAAGGAAACTTACCTTGATCAGGCCAGCAACCAAAGCACCATGGGTAACTTTACTAGCCCCGGTAATGTCAATGATTCTACCTTTGGTGATTTCCTTTTCGATGCAGGCACTCTTCCTAGCTCCGCTGCTGGAAGTAACAAGAATGTCTTCCTTGTAGATTTCGAGTCAAGTGCTCTTAACTTAGCTCCTCGTCACATTGGCGATGTTTACGCAAACCTTCTAGGTGCTATTAACTTCGCCGCTCAAGACATCTTCAAGACCACTCAGCGTGGTGCTGGTAACTGGATGCTTTGCTCACCTGTTGTTGCAACAATCCTTGAGACTGCTGCAAAACTAACTGGTGGTATTGAAGCTTCTGACGGTCCAACTAACTTCGGTCCTGGTAGCATCCAGTTCCGTGGTAAGTTCATGGGTCGTTACGATCTCTTCATTGACCCCCTCTATCCTGAGGGTGAAATTCTCATGGGTTACAAGGGTAGTAACCCCATGGACGGTGGTTTCGTGTACTCACCCTACATCCCCTTCCAGGCTCTACCCACCATCACTGACCCTGAGAGCTTCCAGCCCAGAAAGGGTATCCTTACTCGTTATGGCAAGGCTGCTGTTGCACCTGCTTCAAGATTCTACAGAGTTATTAGACTCGTTGGATCTTCTAGCTTGTTCAACCCCTTCCTTAATGTCTGATAGGGACTGATAGTTAAAGTTACCCACTCCTTTTGATGAGGAGTGGGTAACTTTTTTTATTGGGAGGACTATATAAAGTATGAAGTATAGGTATAGGAGCATTTGCAGGTTCCCTATCCTGATTCATTTAGATGGTGAGATAACTTCTATAAGACCGAATCAGGTTTTTGAATCTTCCATCCCATTAGAGATGGATGTTTTAAAAAGAATAGAGGAAGAAAATAAAACAACTCCGAAACCAAGACGAGGAAGAAGGAGCAAAGGTGATTTAGATGGCTAGAATTGGTTACCCTACAGTTACAGGTTATGGAAATAGCTTTGCTAATATTGCAAGCCAAAACTTAAATGATCAGACTTCTCCTGATGCGGACGAGATTAATCTTGATGATTTAAATAAGTCTCGTCAAGCTGACCTCGTTGAGTTTACAGAGTTTGAACAACAAGTTAAAGACCATGTTCTTGCAACCTTAGGTTATCCAGTCGTAAGAGTAGAGCTTAATGATTATCAATTAAAGGTATGCATTGATGAAGCACTTACCGAATTAGATTATCATTCTCCTCATTTTACACGACAGTTTGCTGCATTCAACACTTCAGCAGATATTAACCTATATGAGGTTCCAAATTATATCTTAAGGAATCTTACATATGTAACATACAAGAAAACTCTACTTAGTATCCAGTCTCAAGCAGGGACACTAGAGTTTGATTTCTTTATAAAGTATTTCCAAGATAACTACCTTTTTGATAACTTCACCATAGGTGATTACTATCTCCTCCAATCTACCTTGGAAACTACTCGTAGAGTGTTAGGTCAAGATGGAGGATTCGATGTAGTTGATGGTAGATACTTACAACTTTACCCATCCCCTGCTGTAGGTGATGTAGCCATCTTAGAGTATAGAGGTATAAACTCAAGAACCATGACTCCAAAGATGAGGAACTGGATACATAAGTATGCTACTGCCTGTGCTATGGCTCTACTGGGTCAGGTTAGAGGTAAGTTTGCTGTTGTTCCAGGTCCAGCAGGAGGCACACAACTTAACGGTCAGCAGCTTATAGCTCAGGCTGCTCAAGATAAACAAGTTCTCAAGCAAGAGCTTATCAATGAGGTTGAAGAACCTCCAATGTTTACTACAGGCTGATGGCAAAAAGATTTAAAACGAACAGACAAATGCAGGATCTTCCCAAGATAGAGGGAAGCACCCCTCTTTCGTTTTATGATCCAACCAATCCCGATGTTAACCTGTTTAATCTTGTTGATGATGAGATTATCAGAATTTCAGGATCTCCTTTACACTACTACAAGCAGCTAGTAAATGAGACCTATGACGAAGTGTATCTAGAATCCTCTAACAAAGCTGTTACATCTGAACCTATTGTAGTTCATGGATTCTACGAGCCTTCTGTTGTTGAAGAAGTCCTATCTAACTTTGGTATAGAGCTTACTAATGATCAGACTTTTGTGTTCAATAAATCCTATATTGAGGCTGAACTTAGTAGAGAACCTAAGATAGGAGATCAAATCAAGCCCATGTTTCAGAATCAGAAGTATGAGCTTACTGAGGTACAAGAAGACAGCTTTGAAATGTATGGCGTTTACCATTATGTCTGCACCGCCAAGCTTCTCCGCGATGATGTGGAAACTGTCAACGAACCTCTAACTGATGTAGCGGACGATGTTGGAGGATACTTAGACCTTGAGTGATATCAATACAACTGAAACCATCGTTGATAGTTACGATTTTAACTATGATCCTCTTGCCTCTAGAAATAGATATTTCAGAGAGAAGATAGAGAAGATAGCTAGGGATCTAACAATTGCTCCATCATTCTATAAAGAGGTCCTAAGAAGCTTATTAGCTGAACTTCAGTTATATTATGTGGACTCACAAGGGAAGAAGACCGATGTTAAACTTCATCACGGTCGCCAGGAGAGGGTCATAGCTAAGAAGTTCCAGGAGAACAATATTGTCCTACCTTATAGCACGGTGTATCAAGCATCTATCCTAGAGGATCCCGATAAAAGAAGATCGCGTAGTGTTCTACAATTTTCAAAGCGTTGGAATGAGGAAACCCAGAGGGCTGAAAGAGTAGTCTCCTATCCTGACATACCTGTCAAAGTTCAATATACATACAGTCTGTGGTGTAAGTATGTGTCTGACATAGACCAGCTTTCAGAGCAGCTTAGAATTAAATTCAACCCTCATAAACACCTTAATATTAAGGATACTGCTGTTCTGAAGTCTTACTTGGTAGACGAGACAGACATTTCAGTGACTGCTGTTGGAGATAAAGAGGACAGATTGGTACAGAAGAACTTTAGTATTGAGGTTCAAGGGTATCTTCCTAGTCCCAAGTTCCTGATCACTAACTCAGGTAAGATCACCGAAATTAATTCTGAATTTGTGATCGTAAATTGTTAAAAATAACCTTTAAATAGCCTACCTAGTAATAGGAGAATACCATGAAGCAGTTAACCAACGAATCATTACAGACTTTAGAAGTTTATCTAGAGTACCCAAATCGTATAAAAACTGTGTTTTTACATCCTAAAAAATCAATTGTTGTGCCTTCTAGCAGCATAACAAACCAATGTAAAATACTTAGCAAAAGAAGGGTTCTAACAATAAGACCCGCTTGAGGAGATAAGATATGGCAAACTATGTGAGTCCTGGAGTTTATGTTATAGAGCGCGATACTAGCCAGTATCCTGCTTCCGTTAATCCTTCTGTCGTAGGGTTAGTCGGCTTTGCAAGTAAAGGTCCTGTTGATAAAGCCACTCTAATTACTAACGGAGATCAGCTTGTTTCAACTTTCGGTGATCCTAGTGAGGATATTGTAGGTCAGGCTCTTGAGGGTGCTCTTGAAATCCTTGAGACAACTAACTCACTTTACTTTATTAGATGCGCCTCATCCACCGCTGCTGATGCCAGCGTTTCCGCTCAACTCGGATCTTGTCCCGCTATAATGTTGTCTGGTTCATCTTATGGGGTAACTTCACCCATATACTTAAAAGTAAATGGAACAGACGGGAATGGGAAGGCTTTATTTGCAACAGATAAAAATATAACCATTCCAGCAGGGTCAACTACTACCGCTGAGGCAATAACTAGTGCTTTAGGCGGGGTTCTTACAGACGCAAGCAAGATATCAGGGCATGATATCTCAAACAGTGGAGTCATTGCATCTAACTTTGCAGGATCAGGGGCAACTTTAACAATAACGGCTTTCTCTAGTTCCGATTTCCTTACCTCTGGGGCAGCCAGTTCTCTATATGAGGTTAGTACAAATGGAGGCGCTGCTGCCTCTGCTTTTAGTTCGTTAACAGTTTCAGGAATGACATTTGATAGAGATTCCCTATCTTACAATGTACAAAGCTTGTACCCTGGTGCTGGATATAACTATTCAAGTCTTGCGGATGGTACGATAACTGGTCAATCTGTTGGAGTAACTACGGCAGGGGGTACACACGCTACCATAAGCATTTTTGAAAATGGTGTGGCCTCTGAAAGCTTTAGAGTATCTCTTTTGGATGGAGAAACCTTTGTTGAGAAAGCAATAAACACGGGTGAAGTAAATCTTAAGTCTAACCTTGTAAAAGGTAATCTGATTGATGCTGGTGCTAACTTTGATGCGGTTGGCTTAACCAACTTCTCTGATTTGGTTAGCTCTCTAGGTGTTACAAATGTTGATGGAAAGAACGGAACCTTAACTGTTACAGGCGCAACTCCTAGATTCGTTAAGTTTGTTCAAACGGCTAATACTTCTAACAAACTAGCGGGAGGTACAAACGGCATCCCTGCAAGCACTGACGATGATGGAATTACTACTGTAATCAAGGGTGCTGTTACAGACACTGGTAAGACCGGAATGCAGCTTCTAGACAATGACCTACTCAACCTAGGTATGGCTGCTGTCCCTGGAATTACAAATGAATCAGTACAGAATGAGCTTATCACTCTAGCTGAAAAAACAAAAGAATTCCTTGCTGTTGTATCACCTCCCTATGCCATTGGTAGTGTTCAAAAGGCTATTGATTGGAGTAACGGTCTTGATACCACTAGATCTGCTGCAATTAACAGTTCTTACGCAGCTATTTACTGGCCCTGGGTCAAGGTGTTCAGTGCCTTTGACGGTGTAGACAGGTGGTATGACCCATCCATCTACGCAATTCGTCAGATGGCCTTCACAGACGATGTAGGAGAGTCCTGGTTCGCCCCTGCTGGGTTCACAAGAGGTAGACTAACCAAGCCCACAGACACCGAAGAGGAACTCAGTCAGGGAGATAGAGACGCACTCTACTCTGACGGTAATGTCATCAACCCAATTGTGAACTTCCCTCAGCAGGGCATTACAATCTTCGGTCAGAGAACCGCTCAAAGAAGTCCTTCTGCTCTAGACAGAGTAAATGTTCGTAGAATGATGATCCTGATTAGAAAGATCATCCTTAGATCTACAAGACAGTTTGTATTCGAGCCAAACGATCCAACCACTTGGTCTCAGATCGAAGCTCTTACAACCAACCTAATTGATCCTATCGCAAGAGGTCGCGGTATCTCTGAGTACAGGGTCATTTGTGACGATACAACAAACACTCCCATTCGTAAAGAAAGAGGCGAACTATGGTGTAAGGTTGTAATTAAACCAACTAAAACAGCAGAGATTATAGTATTCGAGCTTAATCTTGTAAACCAAAGCGACAGCATAAGCTGATAAGGAATTGAAATATGGCACAGAATAGTTTTTACGCTGACCAACCTGCTGGTGGACCTACTTCGGAAAGCCAGAGAACACAAGCTGGCAATCCAGGTAACGCATTACCAGTAGTCTCGACTGATCTTGATTCTGTAAGGTCATATCAATTCGAGGTAAGATTTGACCTCGCTACTGTTAATGTTCCAGGTATTGCATCTGATACACTAACCCTTGCTGCAAAACAGGTTACGGGTATAGGTTACAGTCTACAGGATATTGAAGTTCACCGTATGAATGATAGACTATACTACCCTGGTAAAATTCAGCAGGAGGAGCTTACTATCACATTCGATAACCTTCTTAAGGATGTTCCTACTCAGCAATTATTTGAATACCTAGCAACTGTTTTCGATATGAGAACTGGCTTCTACTCTCAGGTTGATGGTAGTTACAAAACCTCCATGCAAATCCTAGAGTTTGATGGTCAGGGTAGAGTCGTTCAGGTTATTGACCTAAAAGGTGTTTATCCTAAGTCCTTTATCAAGGGAGAGAAGAACTACTCTACCTCTGAGTTTGATACTCTTGAGGTTAAGTTCCGTTATGATTTCATGAATGTTAGAACTATCGGTGGAAGCACTGTGGGTTGACATAATTAGAATTTAAATCTGGCCCAACCCAGCGTTTGTTGGGTTGGGCTTTTTAATATAATACAATGATGAAGTTCGCTAGATTACTACTGGAAAGTTACTCACAACTACATGAGCAACAGCAAGATCCTACTCAAGTAGTTGCTAGTGCTGCGGGTGTTCCTAAGAAAACAGCCGTCCAAGTAACCAACCCTACAACAAAGACAGTAGGGTTGGTATGGACAGCAGGTAAAAACTCTGATGGAGCTACTTACTTTAGTAATAATCCAAAAGGTACATATCCACAACAAGTAGGCACCAATGGAGTTGCGATGCCTGGAGAGGGCTTTGACGACCTGACGGCTTTCTTAGCTGGAAAAGAAAAGGAACAAGACAAAACTCCCGTAGTACCAGAAGCTCCTGTAGATCCTATCCTTTCTCAATTAAGTGAAGCAGACCTACAAAGAATGGAAGTGTTAGAGTCTCAAATGCCAGGGATTACTCAGGCTATGAAGACCGTATACGAAAAATCTTTGGGATTAATAGAGGACTATCCTGAACTTAATCTAAGTCCTAAGAAGCTACTTCAAAAAATAATGGGTGGAGAAACACGGGGATCCTTAGCATCGAACATAGAAAAGGAAATACAAACAGGAACCGTTAAGATAGATAGGACTGAGAGAATCAGCTTTGCAGTAGACCCTATAGGGATGGCTGATCTTTCAGGATCTCTTAGCACCATGAGAAAATTCTCAGAGATATATTCTAAATCTAGAAATTGCAAGGCTTCCGTTCAAGATATGAAGGAAGTAAAGGATAAGATTAGAAAGGCTCCTGGGTCCAGTCATTTTTTCTTTGCTGCTGGGTTAGACGATAAAAGATTTGGAATGTCACTATCTGTTGCAAAGGAAAACCCTCTTAACCTTATGGCCGAACAATATAATAAGAATGTGGAAGCATGTAAGAAGGGCAACATAGACATCCTTATCGAGGATGATTACTCAATACCTGAGAAAGAGATAGTTGCTAACGCTACTGGTGACGCTGGAAATTTCACGGACATGGTTACCAATGCTAGTGAAGATGTGAAGGTCGCAGCGTTTGAGATATTGTTTGGTAGTGAAGAAAAAGGAAAAGAAAGATTGTTCAATCTTGTTTCTAGGTTTGGTAAGAATGTATTTAATGTTCTGCAAATGAAACGAGAGGTTCAGGAGGGAGATCGTGTGCTTGATGAGAAGTATCAACAAGCCATTGATACCTTAGACAGTTTAGGTATTGAAGTAGATAAGGATGTTATGAACACAATTAAAGGTCCATTAAGAAACTATATGTTAGAGACTATGAATTTTATAAATGAATTAAAACCTGACTATGCTATAAGAGTAGGTCAGGACACTACAACCAAAGGTGATAAGTCCGATGTTGATTACATCATGAAGACTCGACCTGATATGAACCTACCTGAGGGGTCTCTTGCAGAAGTCAAATTTGAGGACTTAAGTAGAGATGCTAAGAAGGCAATCATTAACTCTGGTGACGAGAAGCAGGATACTTATTTCGTTGTTAAGAACTCTTTAAAAACATACACTAAGGAAGGTGATGTTAAGCTTGGAGATTCTTCAAACATGGAGACGGAGATCAGTCGCTTGACAGACCCTAATAATCCTCACGGTTCTTTTATTATGAATGCACTTGATCTAGATGAAGGCACTCAAGCAGGTGCATTAAGGATTTTATCTAAAGCACAATCGGCATCGGCTAATGTTAAGAAGTTAATGTCAGGATTTACAACTAATAGCTACCCTACCGAACAAGCTGCAAGGAAGTTCGTTAGCACTCAAGTAAGTAAGATTATTAAGAATGCTGGGATAACTAACTTTGATAACGATCAGCTTGTGAAGGATGCTATGAAGGAGTTTAACTCCAATGGAGCAAAGAAAGCAATAGGTCTTATAGATAGAATGGTACAACAATCTATTCTACAGAAAGGTATAAGCTATAATCCTGACGGAACGATTAACAAGAGAAATAAAGGTACAATGAATTCTCTTGCAGCCTTTGCAGCTATACAAGCATCTATAGGTATGGACTCTACTGGTTCAGATCCTATGTCTGAAATACATATTCTCTCTACAGGTAACACTTATAGAGAGAATCAGAATCAGATGATCTTGCAACCTATTAAAGATTTGCTAGACCCTAAATCCAGAAGGTCCTTGAGTATGGGATCTCAGACATGGAGAATTACAGGAGATGGATCGGTAACCTTTAATGCAGACAAGAAAGGTAGGTGTTCAGCTAACTCCTATATCAATACCAATTATTTAAAGAAGAACTGATTATGTATCTTTAGAAGGTCATCCATGTAGAGCATAATATACTCTTTACCTTCTTTACTTATTAATGTACTATATGAATCAGTATAGTTTATTATTTCTTCTTTATACTCAAGTATTGATATGATAGGCTGCCGATCCTGAGCCATAAAAAGAATCGGTGCTTTTCCTGCGGACGCCGCGTCTCGCTCCATATGTTCTATCCACTCCCAAAGTTTTGATTGAAAATCTAACATGGAGTTGAAGCCGAGGTTGTTATACCCCTTCTTGCATTCTATAATGTATGCAAATGTCTGAGGAGTGATAAGATCTCCCTGGATTTGTAGATGTTTCGGTAGCGTATGTGTCGTTGCGAAAGCTCCTGACCCTGGGGTCCTGGCAAACTCTTTTGTATCGAATCTTTCATTGAGGATTTTGGCGACTTTGTTCTCGAAGGCTGCACCCTTCGCTCTACTATTCTTGCGCTTCGGCTTGGACCGCAGCTTAGATAAATCGAAATTATCTTCCATTACTATATACTCCACTACTATTATAGAACATGAGCGATTCCAGATTGCTTGCAAATAAATTATCTTTTAAGAAACTTAGGATCCTGACCAGGAGAAACGGACGAATGAAAGTACAATTCAATCTAACTAAAGAAGAGGGAGAAGCCTTCAAGAACTTCTTCAACGCAGTGAATGTTAATGACAACACTGAAGAGGAGTTTGTAAAGGCTGCTTTTATTCTTGGTCTCAAGAGCATGGAGGATGCAATCATCCGTAGAATGCAAGAAGAGATGAAGAAAGAAGAGGAGCAGTCCGAAGGTCCCGAAATCATCGAAGAAGAAAATGAAACTGAAGAAACTGAGGAGTGAAAACCACCTGAACAAAGTGGTCAAGCAAGCTCGCCAGAGCAAGCAACCCACGATGTTTTTTGTTACTTCCCCCTGGGATCTCCAGGGTAAGAAGATTATCCAAGAACTAGACGAGGCTTATGAGGAAGCCATGATCGACTTCTATGAGGTTGATTACTTTGAGCTACCTCACGCCTTTGTGATCTTTAAATCAAAGGTCCCAGGTCTAGTATGTGTAGACGGAAAGGTGACACGGGTGTATGACAACCCGATGTCTATCAGGGCTGAGTTGGGTCTCGATACCCTCGCA
>Ga0208161_1000080_pt1 | contig 46604 bp, 93 predicted proteins | sample CB_VirMetaG_3_FD_184538 | JGI IMG/M metagenome (GOLD analysis project Ga0208161, IMG submission 184538) | Freshwater to marine saline gradient viral communities from Chesapeake Bay - CB_1508_1S Viral MetaG (SPAdes) (version 4) | ecosystem: Environmental > Aquatic > Marine > Coastal | place: USA... | reverse complement strand
GTCACTGGTTCAAGTCCAGTATTTCCCACTTGACAATCAAATCTTTTACTGGTATGATTGTCTTATGTCTCAGTAGCTCAGTGGAATAGAGCAACCGCCTTCTAAGCGGTCGGTCGTTGGTTCGAATCCAACCTGAGACGTTGGAGATTTATTCTCCATATATAAAAGTGATAGAGGGTAAACCTCTGTTATATCCTTATGAGATGTATTACGTTTACTCCATCATTCCTCTGTAGCTCAGCGGTAGAGCTATCGGCTGTTAACCGATCGGTCGCTGGTTCGAATCCAGCCGGGGGAGTTGATAGGGTTGGAAATGTCCGATTCTATCATATCTTCACTGCCTTCTAATGCAGTGAAAATTGCAGAAAGTGTCTTCTGCGGGTGGTGGACACTCACTACTCATTTGTCGATGTGGCGGAATTGGTATACGCGCTGGGTTTAGGTTCCAGTGGAGCAATCCATGAAGGTTCAAGTCCTTTCATCGACACTTGACAATTGAAACTATATAGTTTATAATTGTCTTATGCGGAATTAGTTCAGTGGTAGAACGCCATCCTTCCAAGTTGGATGTCACCGGTTCGAATCCGGTATTCCGCTCTCGGGAGATTAACTCAGCGGTAGAGTGCGCTCCTTACAAGTGTGAAGTCACTGGTTCGAATCCAGTATCTCCCATTCTAAAATAGAAAAAATGAATATCAATGTTTATGATAAATTTGGTGAAGTAAGTAAGGTAATTGATCTTAAGGATTCTATCGAATATGTTGATGGTAGAGTTTATAAGGGGAATAAATTTTATTATAAAGGCGTAGGAGTACCTTATCAATTTCATCATATTCATCCAGATGATACAACTGATGAATATGATTTTATTGAAACATGTGATGTTTTTTATATTGGTAATTTAGTTTCAAAAAAAGTCTTTGCAGGAAAGACTGGAATTTTTCAGGAAAAATATCAAACTCATTTCACTGATTGGATTGGGGCTTGTGGTATTAAAGAACTGAATATATTTGAAAATCTTTATGATGAGAATGGATTTGAATTCAATGCTATTGAGGTTTTTGGATACGAAACCATTGACGAAAAGGAACAACAGTATTATTTAAAAGTAGATTATCCGGAAGGTAGAAACAATTATTTAACTAATCCAGAACCCAAAAAACTTAGACTCCTTTTGGATTACATGATTCAAAATGACTGGAATTTTCCTTGGGATAAAAATTGTTTAACAGATATCAACTCACAATCTAAAATAACCGATGTAGCTGATATTTTTAAATCTTCGGAAATATCACATAAAATTGGAACAGTCTATGCTTTACTGCATAGTCTTTATCAAAATGACGAATATGCATATTTACAATTTTGCGAAGCAAATTCTTTAATGCACTATAATAGAATGAGTTTTATTTTTAACACTCTTTCTATTCTTCAGTCCAATAATATAGATGTTAGTTATTTGTATAAAACAACTCCTGTTGAAACATATAAACATATAATTTATAATTATTTGGTTGTTGGTAAAAATTGTGGATTTTGTGGGGTTGGTAGTTGTAAAGGTAGAAAAGACTCAAACCAATCATATGGAGAAGAAATACGAAATGAATATCTTAAAATATCAAAGATTCAATTGAAGTTATAAATATTTCAAAAAGAGTATAATGGAAAAACTTTTTAAACTTCTAAGTGATACACAAGCTTCTCTTTTTGTCTTATTTCATAAGACATGGGCTTATCATTGGAATGTAGTAGGAGAAGATTTTCCACAACTTCACACTCTCTTTGGTGGACAATACGAAACTATGTTTGAAGAAATTGATCGTATTTCCGAACACATGAGGTTTTTGAATGTCAAACCACTCAATAGTTTAGAAAGAATTGTAGAAGTTTCCAAAGTAAAAACTGGACAAAGTACAACAGATTGTCATAAAATGGTTAAAGATCTGTTGAAATCAAACCAAGATTTCTGTAACCTTCTTACTGAAGTAGCTGAAGAAGCTGATGCACAGAAGTCAAGAGGAACTTCAAATCTTGCTGATGATCTAAATGAGTCACATGGAAAATTCGTTTGGATGTTGCGTTCATATATGGAGACTTCTCCTGGATTGACTAAGGAAGAAACTACTGAAGAAACTAAGGAAGAAACTACTGAAGAATAATTGAGGTATTGGACCATGTTAAGAGTAAGATGTAAGGTGTGTAACACCGAGTTGGAGTCTCATCCAACAAAATCAGTTTGTTGTGGATGTGATAACATGACACTTGTAAAAGGTGACACTATTACAGCTGTTGACTTAAATCAAGTTATCATGTTAAACTCTATAAAAGAAAATAAAAACTCTGGAGTACTCAGTGCTTCAGATCTTGCATATCAAGAATCCAGGAGAGCTCGTAAAGTTCGTAAACTGGATTTTGAAATCCGATAGGAAGTGTGGCAGAGCGGTTTAATGCAGGGGATTGCTAATCCCCCGATGCACTTAATGTGTATCCGTTGGTTCAAATCCAACCACTTCCGTTGGAAAGGTGGCCGAGTGGTTTAAGGCAACTGTCTTGAAAACAGTCGATGTGAAAGCATCCGGAGGTTCGAATCCTCTCCTTTCCGTTTAGAATTATTACAAATTTAATTATTGCTTAATCAGTGTTACGAGTTGAACACATAAGGTTGCCGTTAGAGCTTCCGTGATTAGTATATAATTATGTACAAGTTAATACCTCATGGATCAACATACCTACGATAATTGGGTGAAGATCAAAGAGACCTTTGAGGCCTCAGGTAATCTAAACAATATGTTCTATAAAAGAGCATGTGAAATTGTAAAAACACGAAGAGATCCTTTAGCGAAGTTTCTTGGAGACGAAAAATGATGGAACCTTTTGATGAAGAGTATGTAAGTCGATCTGAAGTTCAGGAGATGATTGATGCTGCTATACGAAGGCACAATAGAAATGCTTCCATTATTTCTATGTGCGTTGGTTGGGTGGTCCTTGCTTTATTTGCTGAAGGATTGCTAAGACTTATTGGTGTTATTCCCCCCGTACTACCATGGCTCAACATTACCCTGAAATAATAGGTATCGTTTTTCTATTAGTATTTGCTGGTACAATGTTCTATCAAGGGACATGTATTATGAGAGGTAAAAGGGGATATTCTCTTCGTGATTATTTGAAACAAGACAGTTCAAATATGCGTAAAAGAATAGAAGAACTACTCAAAGATAAATGACCATTTTAACTGAAGAAGATTTAAAAGAACTACAAGAAAGAGTTCTTCAACAAAAAATGAATGAACTCTTTGAAGAACCATGCACCTATGAAGATGACGACGAATGATTGGTTGATTTTTATCAACTTTGTATCTGATATGCTTTACATGCTTATTGCATTCATGTGCGGCCTTATTATTGGTTACATAGTAGGATTTCGTAACGGGGGAGATATGTGATGAATAGTCTGACTCTATATACTTTGGTCATATTTGGAACCATAGGACTATTTGTTTTTTGGGGATTGACCCATGCCTATCCTTTTTAAGAAAAAACATGAGAATATTTTTAGACACTGCAGAAGTTGACATGATCCGGCCAGTTTATGAAACTGGCCTTTTGAATGGAGTAACGACAAATCCAACTTTAATTAAAAAGAGTGGTCGTGATCCAATCGAAGTCATTAAAGAAATTCAATCTACATTTCCGCAATTAGAATCAATCTCTGCAGAGGTTGTTGCTGATACTGCAGAGGAAATGATTGATCAAGCAAACGCATTTCAAGGACTTTGGAACGTTACTATCAAAGTTCCCTGTACTGTAGAAGGTCTTAAGGCCTGTCTTGCACTTACCATTGCTGGTTATAAGGTCAATGTGACTTTGGTGTTCTCAGTCGCACAGGCAATCCTTGCAGAGAAGGCTGGAGCTGCATATATCTCACCATTCGTTGGTAGGTGGGAAGATAACTCTGTAGATGGTCTTGAACTTATCAAGAACATTCGTGAAGTATACACTGGAAATGGTAGGTTCACTACCACCCAGATTCTTGGTGCATCAGTTCGTGATGTACGACAAGTTGAGAAGTGTGCCTTGTTTGGTGCTGATGTGGTAACTATTCCACCAGTAGTTTTCTGGGGTATGTATAAAAACATTATGACAGAGAAAGGTCTAGAACAATTCCAGAAAGACTGGGATTCGGTTCAAAAACAAAACTAATCGGAGTAAAAAATGAAGGAATTCACATTTACAGAAGAACAAGTTAAACTTTTAGCTGATGCAATTTGGATGAGACAGAGATGTTTTATTGCAGGAGATCGCAGGTTTAAGGAGTATGGTGAGATCCTAGACGAATTTGTTAAAGATAGTGGGTATGTTCCAACTAGATCATGAAACCTGAACATCAATGTTGGCACTTTGTAATGTCATCACTTGCAAGAACATATGGAGTTAACAAAATAAAAAGTGAAGAAACTTTTCATGCGTTCGCTTTAGAGTGGTGTGATGATCATGATTATGTTTGTGATGTTCATCTTGACGATTTAAACAAAGTGGATGTATATTTTAGACAACAATATCAGTCTTGGGAGAACTAAATGAGTATGCATCCACATAATGATGAGGAAGATCCAACAGCAAATGAATGCAATTACAATTTTCCACAACTTGTGTTTGCATTCCTTTTAGGTTCTATAATGATGTTTTTATTATCAATAAACGAAGTACAAAAATTTAAAGGTTGCTATTATGAAAGTAGGACTTATCGGATTGGGACGGATGGGAGAAGGAATGTCTCGCCGTATGATGAGAGCAGGAATAGAAGTTTGGGGTTATCGGAGAAATTATGAAAAAGCAAACGAAGCCTATGAAAACGGATATGTTAACGGTATTACAACTACTATACAAAGCCTTACTCAAGTAGTAAAACATAGACAGAGTGGAGTATCGGACAAATATGGTCCGGGTATTTTTATGATGGTAGTACCAGCGGAAAACGTAGAGGAGACGATCAATGAGTTACTACGATATTGTGACGAAGGAGATATTATTATTGATCATGGCAATAGCAATTTTAAAGACAGTCGGAAAAGAGCCGAACGGTTGGCAAAGTTGGGTATCCAATATATTGATTGTGGCACTAGCGGTGGTGTTTACGGTTTGGATCGTGGATACTGTCTTATGGTTGGCGGCGGAAATACTGCGGTCTCCACTTGTGCAAAGATATTTGATGCACTTGCCCCAGGAATCAACGCTGCCCCGAGGACTCAGTTTGACTCGGATATAACTTCTGCGGAACATGGTTGGTTGCATTGTGGTGGTCCAGGTGCAGGACATTTCGTGAAGATGGTACACAATGGGATAGAGTATGGTATAATGCAGGCGTATGCAGAAGGATTTAACATCATTAAGAACGCCAATGCAGGTGCCAAGTATGTTAAAGAAGGGGATGCTGAGGTTGCACCAATGTCAGATCCAGAAAGTTACTGTTATGATATTGACGTTGCTGAGGTGGCTGAGTTGTGGCGCCGCGGTAGTGTTGTTGGGTCTTGGTTACTCGATCTTACTGCTGATGTGTTACGCCGCGACTCAGAGCTTAAACAGTTCTCTGGAGGGGTTTCCGATAGCGGTGAGGGTCGCTGGACAGTTACTGCCGCTGTGGATCTGGGGGTTCCCGCTCCTGTTATCACCACTGCGCTCTATGAGAGATTTAATTCTCGCGGTCTTGGTGCTTTCGCGTCCAAGGTTCTAAACGGAATGCGTTACATGTTTGGGGGACATCATGTTAGGTAAAGCTCTTTTATTTGTTGCAATTCCTTTTGTTCTAACAACGCTTTACTTTGGGACAAAAGGAGGGTATTATGATACTGATGATTACGATGGGAACGGAACCGCGCACTGATGGTACACTTTGCACGTTGGGTTCTTGAAACCCCATTCACACTTGGAGTCCTTTGTTTTGCTTTGGTCGTTGTACCGATCATCGGAATGTGGGCAATTCACAAATATAACTGGCAACATTGGGCTCCATTTGACAAACGCGATCATTAATGTTACTATATAATAGTAAATCGGAATGTAGCTCAGTTTGGTAGAGCACTCGCTTTGGGAGCGAGTGGCCGTAGGTTCGAATCCTATCATTCCGACTTTATAAATACACTAACAAATGCAAGTTTACACAGTGGAAGAGTTTCAACAACGTTGGGATGAAATGATTGGTAGAGTTGAAAGTGGAGAACGAATAGGTATAACTAACGGATCGAGTACAGCGGTGATGGTTCCTGCAGATGACGAACTCATACGCATATACACAGAGTTAAATAACGAAGCCTCTTGACAAGGAGTTCCAAGTCTTCTATAATTGACTTGGTTTCATGGGACTGTCGCCTATTGGTTAAGGCCCACTGCTTATAACGGTGTGAACTGAGTTCAATTCTCAGCAGTCCTACTTTGCTCCTTTAGCTATCTGGTGAAAGCACCCGACTCATAATCGGTTTCAGGAGAGTTCGATCCTCTCAAGGAGCACTAGGACAGAAACCGAACTGTCCGTATTGACTTCTCCAAGTCAATCCCCTATAATAACAAGGTAAACAAATTCAAACAAATGTCACTCACTGATAAATTCAAAAAAGACATTCAAACTCTGAAGTCTGCTGCGAACGGAGAATCTTATCTGGATGTAAAAAATCCGAAACTCTTCAAAAAAGTTCGTAAGTTTTATGAATCTAATGGTGTAATTTTCTCTGGAGATCCTCTGGATGATTATGAGATGTTGATTGATTATATCTATGCAGATCTTGAAGCTGAAGGAGCTCTGGTATCGTGATTGAAACACTTCCTAAAGTTCTTTTCGAACGAGAAGGATATAGGTTTGTTCAAAAGGGTATCATTGAATTAAATGGTATGCCTGATTATAGAATGCAAAAGAAAGATCATTACACCAAACGTTGGAATGACATTTATCTTTTTGATAATGGTCTACAATGCACTACTGCAATGGAAGACATTGAATATGCGAAATGGTTAGATCCGGATCGCGTTCCTTGTTATATAAGGGACGATGATGAAGACACGGATGGTCTATAACAGCACTGGTCGGGAGCAAACCCCTTATGACAAAATCTAATGTATTCAGATACATTGGCAATCTTCTTCTCTTATCGGGATATTTTTTCCTGCTTTGGGGAGATATGAAAATTGGATTGTTTGTTAAATGCATTGGAAACATTTTTGTTGTTCCCTTTGCTATCAAATATAAGTTCTGGGATATTCTCTTTTTGTGTGCTTTTTATGCAGCTATTGAGATACCAAAACTAATCCAACTTTTCCTAGTTAAGTAAAACTAGGTGGTGGAGTCATCCCCAATATGCCCGTCTCGGACAGACGTTAATCGTGCCCTGGTGCGGATGGGGTTAACCCCGCCGAGTTTCTTGTTTTCTCGTACTCAAAACAAGTGGCGAGCCTGAACTTTGAAGGTGGGAGAGATCCCACCTTTTTTAGTATGAAGATACAAAAGACATTAAGATCACATATCTTGGATATTTTGAAGTTACTTCTGAATTAGGTACAAGTGCAGTGTGATACAATCTTGGATCAAAAATAGTTAATGAATTTTCTGTTCCATCGAGGACAAGAGATCCTTTCTCAGTCCTTATTAGAGTTCCATATTTTTCACTAGGGTTTTGTAAATAAAAAATGCAACCAATTAATTGATTCTCATGATGAGAATGGTAGTGATTATCTGTATATGATTGAACATCTTCATCAAAATATAAAGTATTTTTTATGTCAACATCTGTGTAGTTCCCTACCTTGTTTATCCAACAAGATTCAAACTTTATATCAATACCCAGATGTAATTTACTATAATTGTTTGCCTCTAAAGTTACTTTTTCAGTTAAATTTTTCCAACATTCCTTCTCTAAAATTTTATCATCAAAAAAATTTTCAGCCATTATTGGTGGATGTAACTCTTCAATTTTCCTATGAGTTTCCAGATACTGTTCGGATTCTTTTATGAGAGATAGTCGATCTAACTCAGATATAATTTGATACGACTTACTGAAATACTCTCCATCAAAATGAAATACTTTGTTTGTATTTTTCAAGGTCTCTTGCAATTTCACATTATAATTGGTATAATATATAGTATGAGATTATTATTTTTGATCAAAAATGAGTCAATATATTAAGAAGGCACTTGTTCTCGGTGCTGGTGGCTTTATTGGAAGTCATATGGTTCGTAGATTGCGTTCCGAAGGATATTGGGTGCGTGGTGTAGACCTTAAATATCCTGAGTTTTCTGTACATGAAGCCAACGAATTTATTCGTGGAGATCTTCGTGACGTAGATTTTGTACGTCGTGTGTTGGAATATAAAGGTGATCGTGGTAATTTCTACAATCATGTTCCTTATCGTTACATTCAACCTTTCGATGAAATCTATCAATTTGCTGCTGATATGGGTGGCGCTGGCTTTGTTTTCACCGGTGAAAATGATGCAGACATCATGCACAACTCTGTGTCTATCAATCTGAACGTTCTTGAAATGCAACGTCAGATGAATGAGAGAGTTGGTAAAAATACTACTAAGATTTTCTATTCTGGATCTGCTTGCATGTATCCAGAACATAATCAACTAGATCCAGATAACCCTGATTGCCGTGAAGAATCAGCCTATCCCGCCAACCCAGATTCTGAATATGGATGGGAGAAACTCTTCTCTGAACGTCTCTATTTCGCTTATCATAGGAATTATGGCATTCCTGTCCGCGTTACACGTTATCACAATATCTTCGGACCCGAAGGAACTTGGGACGGTGGAAGAGAGAAGGCGCCAGCTGCAATCTGCCGTAAAGTCGCTTACCTTCCAGAGGAAGGCGGATCCATTGAGGTGTGGGGAGATGGCTTACAAACTCGTTCCTTCCTGTACATTGATGAATGCATTGAAGCGTCTAGACGACTAATGGATTCTGAGTTTATTGGACCAGTAAACATTGGTTCAGAAGAAATGGTTACCATTAATCAACTTGTAGAAACTGCTGCTCGTGTTGCAAATAAACAGGTTCAAAAGATTCACATTGATGGACCTCTCGGTGTTCGTGGACGTAATTCCAACAACGATGTAATTCGTAGAGAACTTGGATGGGATTATCAGCAAACACTTGAAGAAGGTATTCGTAAAACATATAATTGGATTTCTGAACAAATTACTAGAAAGAATAATGAAAATCGAAATTAATAAAGAACATGTAAAAGAACTTGATGTAAGTCATTTGAGGGATATGTCTCTTAATCAGAACGATTGGCTTCCTGCAGGTCAAAGTGAGTATAAACTTTATGCTTATCTTTCTACCTTTTTCAACAAGGTGACAATTTTGGATGTAGGTACTCGCACCGGCGGGTCTGCCCTAGCTTTATCTTATAATCCCAATAATCAGGTGATTAGTTATGATCTTGTTGAACAGGGTGCAAGTTCAATTCAAAAAGATAACATCACATGGAAGATTATGAACTTCATGGAAGATGAAGATCTTGATTGGGATAATATTCCTATCGTTATGATTGATGTCGATCCTCATGATGGAGATCAAGAACGTGTTATGATGGATTGGCTTCGTGAAAAAGGTTGGAAAGGAATTCTAATTCATGACGATATTGGTCCTGATTGGCCCGACATTCAACTTATGTGGGATGAGATTCCCGAAGAGAAGTTTGATGTAACTGAAATTGCCCATATGAGTGGTACTGGTATTGTTAACTTCGGAAATGTACACCAAATTACTATTGTCTGATGAAAATTCTAAATCTAGGTTCAAGTGGGCAAATCGGTGCCTATCTTTCAGAGTATCTTCGTAAGAAGGGTCATGTAGTTATTGACTTTGATAAGGTTGAAACGCCTAATCATGATATGACTGTAATCCCAAATCAATATCTTGAGAATGCAATTGAGACTGCAGACTTTGTTTTCTTCCTTGCATTTGATGTGGGTGGTTCCCGTTATCTCAAAAAATACCAGAACACATTTGAGTTCATTAATAATAATGCCAGATTGATGGCCAATGTTTTTGGTCTTCTTGAAAAGTATAATAAGAGATTTGTATTTGCATCTTCCCAGATGAGTAACATGAGTTACTCTCCATATGGTGTGATGAAGAGGGTTGGTGAACTTTACACTACTGCACTGAAAGGACTTACGGTTAAGTTCTGGAATGTATATGGTATTGAGAAAGATCATGAAAAGTCTCACGTAATCACTGACTTTATTCGTAGAGGATTTGAGGAAGGTGAGTTTGAGATGCTTACTGATGGTACAGAGGAACGTCAATTCTTGTATGCTGAGGACTGTTGTGAAGCTCTTGAGACTATTATGGAGAACTATACCGACTTCAAACCGGAAGATCCCCTTCATATTACTTCCTTTAGATCTACTTCAATTAAAGAAGTTGCAGAAACTATTCAAGGTCAGTTCAATCTTATCGAAAAATATGACGTTAGGATTAAACCGGGTCTTGCAAAAGATAGTGTTCAGATGGATAAAAGAAACGAAGCAGATACTTATATTACTGGATGGTGGATGCCTAAGACTGGTATAGATAAGGGAATTGCTGCAGTCTTCAATGAAATGAAAAAGGAGTATGGTTACGAATGAAACTATTAACACTTGAAGATTATCAAAAGGCAGGTGAAGAGTTTTGGCCTAAGTACTGGTATATTGCAAAAGAACTCGGTGAAGATGCTAAACCAGAAGACATTCTTAAAGTTATGGAAGCTGTTGGTACTGTTGCAATGAAACTTAAACTTGAAAATACTTTGATTCCATTTGGATTTAATAAAAAGAAAAATGACGAAGTTCAAAATTAATTTACACTGCAACGATTCACTTAAACCATCCACATCCGACAAGAATACTTCTAAGTTTACTGAGTGGGTGTATGATGGTTCTGGTGCGGTGAGTCTGTATGTAAATCAACGTTCATTGGACGTACTTCGGGATACTTCTTCTACTCCTAAGTATATCTGGTTACTTGAATCTAAACAAATCATTCAGGGGATTTATGAATGGATTCTTTCTAATTATGACTTTGTTGCTTCCCGAGTGGATGGTATTTTTAGTTGTGATGAGGAACTTTGTAAAAAGTATCCGAAGTTCCAGTACGCATTGAGTAATGCAGCTCCTTGGATTGAAGAAAGAAAAATTTATGAGAAAACTAAATTAGTCTCTATGATCTCTTCAAATAAGGCCATGGTTCCTGGTCATCGTAAGAGACTTGAGTTTGTGAATAAGTTTAGGGATCAGGTTGATCTCTATGGTCGTGGATTCCGTGATCTTCCCCGTAAAGAAGAGGGTATGAAAGACTATATGTTCTCTGTGGCTGTAGAGAATGCCGTCTATGATACATACTTTACGGAGAAACTTACAGACTGTTTCGCCACAGGAACGATTCCGGTATTCTATGGATGCAGAGGAGTCACAGAGTATTTCAACGAAGATGGAATTATATTCCTAGATGATAACTTTGATGTTTCTACTTTGACAGAAGAACTTTATTATTCTAAAATGGATGCGATCAAGGATAACTTTGAACGTGCAAACAATCTGCAAGTTGCAGAAGATTACCTCTACGAAACTTACTGGAAATGAGTACTTATAAGGGCTGGGAAGCCGAAGAACAAATCGCAGTTGATTATCTGGAGACCTGTCGTAGTGCAGTTGCAGATGATGAGATCTTTGCAAAGTTTAAATCTCTACAAGGATATAAAAACATTCTAGAACACGTCACCCCTAGACAGGGTGCAGAGTATCTCCAACTCGCCATGGAAATGGCTGGAGATGCACTTCTAGAAAATCTAGAAGGATTTAAAGAGAATGATACTATTGGAACTCCCGATAAGTTCTCTTATCCAGAAACGGGTAAAATCTCTCCCACTACAATCCGATACATCAAGAATGTATTTGAGATGGCGACTCTCTTAGGAGATGCACCCATCAGTCGTATAGTAGAAGTTGGTGGCGGGTATGGCGGACTGTGCAAGACCTTGAGTGTAGTTTGCGAGTTTGATGAATATATTTTAGTTGATCTTCCAGAGGCTGTTGCAGTTCAAGAAAAGTATCTTAAGAACTTCCCAGAACTTTATACAAAGTGTAAGTTCGTAAGTTGTGATGACGTAGAGGAAGTTAAGGAAGTTGATCTGTTTATTAGTAACTATGCACTTTCTGAGTGTGATTACGATACCCAGGTGAATTACTATGATAAGTTGGTTGCAAATTCTAAGTTTGCTTACATTATCTACAATCTTGTCAACTTTAATGATTTCTACTATAATAATTTTGCCGAAAAAATGAGTGAACGTTTTGAATTCACTACAAATAAAGACTACGAAAACACTGTAATTTTGGCTAAGGAGAAAGACTTATGAATCGTATTCATGACTATGATGACTTGGAAGATCGGATTGTAGGATGGATTTCTGAGTATTGCATTATTAATCCTAAAATCAAGAGTCTTGTAGTAGGAATCTCCGGAGGAATTGATTCCTCTGTAGTTTCTACTCTTTGTGCTTTGACTGGTATGCCTACTTATGTGGTAGGAATGCCTATCAATCAACTAGAGAATCAGGAGTCTCTTTCTGATGTTCATGGTAAGTGGTTGGAGTCTAAATTTAGTAATGTAAAATTTATTAAGACCGATATGAGTTTGGTCTATGATAAGTTCCTTCAGACTATTTCTAGTGATCTTGGTGAAAACTTTGCAACTAATAAGTTAGCACAAGCTAATAGCCGCTCAAGACTTCGTATGATAACTTTATATCAGGTTGCAACTTCTGTAAATGGTATTGTAGTTGGCACTGGTAATAAAGTTGAAGATTATGGTGTAGGATTCTACACTAAGTATGGTGATGGTGGTATTGATATTGCTCCTATTGCAGATCTTTATAAGACTGAGGTATGGATGTTGGGTGAACATTTGGGAGTAGATGAAAGAATTGTCTCTGCCCCACCCACTGATGGTCTTTGGGATGATGGTCGTACTGATGAAGATCAGATTGGAACTTCTTATGCACTCTTAGAGTGGGTTATGGAAAGGGGTCTAACTGAAGATCCCCTGTTCCTTAATGAAGAACAGACTAATGCAATCAATGTGTATCAGAAGTTTCACATACAAAACAAACATAAGATGGTAGAAATTCCCACATTCAAGCTATGAAAATTGGATTAATCGGCGCAGGAAGACTAGGCATTTGTCTTGCACTCCTTATGGAGAACGCAGGATATGATGTTCTAGTCTCTGACATTCGTGAGGACTATGTAGAGAACCTCAACAAAAAAATTATTTCTAGTTCAGAACCTTTTGTACAAGAACACTTAAAACAAACTAAGTATCTTGAAGCGACAACTGATAATAAAAGAGTAATCGCAGAGTGTGATATTATCTTTACTCTCGTTGCAACTCCATCTTTGGAAGATGGTTTATATGATGTAGGTTCCGTATGGGATGTTGTTAGAGACTTTCAAGAGTTTCAGGATGTCTCTGGAAAGACTTTAGTTGTTGGATGTACAACTAATCCTGGAGACTGTGCAAGGTTCCAAGAACAACTTAGATCTTATGGTGTAAGTGTCATTTATAATCCAGAGTTCATCGCACAGGGATCAATCATTAAGGATCTAACTCATGCAGATATGGTTCTTCTTGGTGGAGATAATGAAGAAGTATTAGAAACTCTTTCTGAAATTTATAAAAAGATTCAAGTTACTAAGCCAGTTATTTCTGTCATGTCTTCCACGGCTGCAGAAATAGTTAAGATTGCAATTAACTGTTACATGACTACTAAGATCAGTTTTGCAAATATGATTGGTGAAGTTCTTGTTCTTTCTGGATTAGAAAATGAAATTGAACAAGTGCTTTCATCTATTGCAAGTGATAGTAGAATTGGAAGTAAATACTTGAAGTATGGATTTGGTTTTGGTGGCCCTTGTTTACCTAGAGACAATAGAGCTTTTGGTAAGTATGCAGAAAAACTTGGTTTGAAATATAACTTAGGGAAAACTACCGATGACTTTAATAATGAACATGCAAAGTTCTTGAAGAATTATTTTATTGGTAAAAATAGAGATAATCTTCCTTTCTGTTTCCATTATATTACTTATAAAAAAGGAACCGATATCCTTACAGAAAGTCAACAGTTCAAACTGTGTTGTGACTTATTAGAGTCTGGATATAAAGTTTATGTGACAGAGTATGATTTAATTTTAAATCAAATTGAAGATCGCCTAAAATCCCAGTTTGGTGATAGAGTAGTATTTGGTATTCCAAATGAAGAAGCTTTTTGGATTGAACTATGATTGGTTATAATCGATTAGGAAGTAACGGACGTTTGGGTAACCAGATGTTTCAATATGCCTCCCTTAGAGGTATCGCTGCAAAACGAGGATATGACTGGGTTATTCCTTCAGATGACTACAACCATAAAGATAATTATGGATTGTTTGAAACATTTGAACTAACAAATGTTAAGAAATCGAACATTGGTTTTGTTGAAGGTCAATATATACAAGAGAATGACCATTGTTTTATTCCAGAGTTTTTTGATGAATGTCCCGACAATGTGAGTCTTGATGGATATTTCCAGACTGAAAAATATTTCAGCCATATTGCACAGGAGATCCGTGAGGACTTCACATTTAGAAAAGATTATCTCACTCCTTGTATGGAGTACATTAGTAGCTTGGATAGGAATCCTATCTTTCTCCACATTCGTCAGTCTGACAACATTGGTAGAGAAGAATACCACCCCATCCTCCCGATCTCTTATTTTGAAGATGCGTTAAAGGAGTTCTCTGAAGACACCCCTTGTTTTGTTTTTACTGATGACATTGATTGGTGTAAGGCTCAGGAATTCTTTAAACAGGATCGGTTCTTGTTTAATGAAAGTAATGGTAGATATACATATCGTACTATTGATGGTACTGGAAAAATGCAGAATACTCTTCTACCACAGGTTGATCTGTGTCTGATGAGTCTTTGTTCTGGTGCTATCATTGCAAACTCATCATTCTCTTGGTGGGGAGCATGGTTGCAAAATGATCGAGGTAAAGTGATTGCACCTGATCCTAAAAAGTGGTTTGGTACTGCAATGTCTAACCTAGATACTTCGGACATTGTTCCTGATCGTTGGATTATTCAAGAGTGGAGTAAGTAATGACTGTATCATTTAAAGGACTTGGTAACGAGGGGCGCCTCGGAAACCAAATGTTTCAATACGCATTTATTCGTGGTCTTGCTGCCAATCGTGGGTTTGACTGGATTGTTCCAGGCCCTGATGCAGATCGTTTAGATAATTATGGTTTGTTTGATGCATTTGAACTTACCAATTGTGATCTAAATAAGAACACTGGAGAGCCCTTCTACAAGACTGTAGAGTATAGGGATATGCATTTCAATGAAGATATCTTCAACAATTGCGAGGACAATACGAATTTTTCGGGTAATTTTCAAACGGAAAAGTACTTTGAGGCGATTGCCTCGTCTATCCGTGAGGATTTCACTTTTAAGAAAACGTATCTGGAACCGTGTCAAGGGTTTATTGATAGTCTTGGCGGAAGGGATAATTGTATTTTTCTTCATGTTCGCCGTGGTTCTCCAAATCTTACTGGTAGGAGAGGTGAAAAGTGGTCTTATCAGATGGTGCAGGAATACCACCCACTCTGTAAAGAGGAATATTATCGCAAAGCTCTAGAAGAGTTTCCCGAAGATAAGAATATTATTGTTGTTTCCGATCTTATTGATTGGTGTAAACGTCAAGAGTGGCTTCAAGGAGATAGATTCCACTTCTCCGATTCATCCTATGAGACCTTCGGAGACGGTGCGGCCGTCCCCTACATTGACCTTTGTCTTATGAGTCTTTGTGGTGGTGCTATTATCGCTAACTCTTCTCTGAGTTGGTGGGGTGCATGGTTGCAGGGTGATGTTGGTAAAGTTGTAGTTCCCGATCCTTGGTTTGGTCCAGCATATGCACACTATAACATGAAGGATATGATCCCTGAGAGATGGGTGAAGATTCACAATGACCCTTCTCCAGTACCCGCAGAACAATGAAAGATTTAACATTTCTACTCCCATGCCGAATTGAGTCTGAAGATAGACTTAAAAATGTAATTACTTCTACGACTTATCTTCTAAAAAACTTTCCAGAAGCTAAAGTAATTTTAAAAGAAGTAGATAAACATTCACACTTTAAGTTCAGAGCCCTACCTGTAATCAAAAAATATACAGATACTAATAATCTTACTCATATTTTTGAAGAGAGTGACGAAAAGTTTTTTCATAAGACTCGCATCTTAAATGACCTTTTAGTTGCTTCTGAAACTCCTATCGTTTATAATCATGATGTAGACGTAGTATTACCAAAAGGTAGTTATGAATCTGCTTACAATGCAATAGTATCTGGAGATGTTGATGTAGTGTATCCTTTTGGGTGCGGAGTGTATCAATGGGCTGTAAATTATTCTGAGTCCACTTTTAATCAATTTCTTGATTCTAATTTTAACTTTGATGTCTTGAATGATTGTAAATTCAGAGTGGCCTCTTCTATTGGATGGGGACAAATGCTGAAGAGACAGGTTGAAATCGAAGTTGGAATGTGGAATGAGAACTTTATTTCTTGGGGAGCAGAAGATTGTGAGTTTTACTTTAGATTGAATGCATTTGGAGTCAGAGTAGGTAGAGTTAATGAGAACATCTATCACTTTGAACATGGTAGAACATTTAATTCACACTACCACAATCCAAAGTTCATGGATAACCATAATCTCTGGCAGAATATTAGAACTTGGGATGCACAAAAATTGCAATCATACTACCAACAACAAGAGTACATTAAGACAAGAGGAGAACAATTAAATGCTGGCGTTTAATGAATTGGGAAATATTGGCCGTCTGGGAAATCAGATGTTCCAGTATGCAGCTTTACGAGGTATTGCAACCGCAAAAGGATATGATTGGTGCATTCCTCCATATAATACTCGCAGAGTAGATAATTATAGTTTGGCTAATTGTTTTACACTGGAAAGTGTAAAGTCTACCAATCTGTATATTCTTGATAGGGGTTTTGCTCCAGTCGTGGCTGAAAAACATTTTCATTTTGATGAAGAACTTCTTCAACTTTGCCCTAATGATGTATCTCTACACGGATTTTTTCAAACTGAAAAGTATTTTGCACATATTAAAGACGAAATTCGTAAAGATTTTACCTTCCATAATGATTTGGTTGAACCCGTACAAGGGTTTCTTTCCGAATTGAAGGATCCCATTTTCCTTCATGTACGCCGTGGCGATCCTAATCTAGTCGATGCTCGTGGATTTAAGTGGGCATATACTGAATGTTCTGATCAACATCCACCACAAACTCTGGATTACTATGAAGAAGCTCTTAAACTATTCCCAGAAGATCAGGAAGTTGTTGTTGTTTCCGATTCGCCAGAGTGGGTTATGGAACAAGAACTTTTTAAACCAGATCGTTTCTATGTATCCACTCCAGAAGAAAAGTATCCTGATGGATCCTATACTCCTTATGTTGATCTTTGCATTATGGCTAATTGCAAGGGTGGTATCATTGCAAACTCTACTTTGTCTTGGTGGGGTGCATGGTTGCAGAATGGTGCTGGTAAAATCGTAGCACCTAAGAATTGGTTTGGTCCTTCATATGGACATAATAATACTAACGATCTTTATTGTGAGGGGTGGGAAGTTCTCTGATGGAATCTGCTGTAATGGATAAAAACAAATCTGCATACAAACTAAAAGGTATTGGACCCATCTATTACATCAATCTAGATGGTCAACCTGAAAGACAAGCTTACATGGAATCAATGTTTTCCTACTGGGAAATTGAAAACTATGAACGTATCTCTGCCTACGATGGTAGGGAAGATGATCTTAGCGATATCATCCATGGGAGATACCCTGCAAATATGAGTTCTGGTGAAGTTGGTTGTGTTACTTCCCACCTCAAACTACTCAAACATTATCTCGAAACTTCTGATTCTCCATATTGTATTGTTATGGAAGATGATGTAGATATCAGTATTGCAAAACACTGGAATTTTACATGGAATCAATTTGTTGCGAGACTTCCATATGATTATGATGTAGTTCAACTCGCAATTATTTGTCCAGGGACACTTCATGTCAACTTGCATCGCAGGTTTGTTAATGATTTTTCTACAGCATGTTATGTTATTACCCGACATCATGCAGAGAAAGTTGTGAGACTTCACTGCCGTGGAGACAAATATAAACTTGATCATGCTATTAAGCCTCGTGCCGTTGCTGATGATCTAATTTACAACTCTGGAAATACTTTTGCTATTCCGCTGTTCTTGTATAGAATTGAACTTGGTTCTTCAATTCACCCAGAACATATTGAGATTTTCCACAGAGGATCTCATGATGGACTCCGAAATCTCTGGCAGACTCGTGGTTCTGATCTAGAAATTGAGAAACTTATGGACTTTGATCCATATTTGGGAAGGACATCAGAAGCCCAACCACCAACTGAATAATTCAAACTACCCACCGAAAGGTGGGTTTTTACTACCTTGACAGAATCATAAAGACGATGTTAAGATGATAGAACGAAGACAAGTCAAGTCTTCTTTCATCTGCGGGTAACCATTCCGCAAGTAAATTTACGAGGTATTAATTAAATGATTAAATCTGTTATTGCAACCGCTGCTGTTGCCCCTTTCCTTGCCACCGCTGCTTTCGCTGGTCCGTATGTCGAATCAAAAACTACTGCTGGTGGTGTGATTACCGATGGTGGTACTTATAAAGGTGCTCAAACCGAAATTCGTGGAGGCTATGAGACCAAAGTTGGCACCAGTGGTCTGAAAGTTTATGGTGAAGTTGGTCCTGGTTACGAATGGAACAATGGTGGAACTAATGAAGGTGTAGTAGTCACCGAAGTTGGTCTTTCATACCCCCTTGCCAAACAACTGTCTTTGAAGACAAAAGTTACTGGAGAGTATGGATTTGATTCCGAAGAATTTGCCGTAGGCGGTGAAGTAAAAGTTCGTTATTCTTTCTGATAACTATGAAGAATCTTATTGCTCTTGTTGCTCTCCCCCTGATGGCAGCACCTGCTATGGCAGGTCCTTATGTGAACATCGAATCCAACACTGGTCTAGTTGGTGGTGACTATGGTGCTACCCTAATCGAGAATCACATCGGTTATGAGGGCAACCTTAGTAAGACTGTGACTGGTTACGTTCAAGCTGGTCCTGCTGTTGCTATCCCTAATGGTAGCGATACTGAACTGGAAGTATCTGGTAAGTTCGGTATCAACGTTGCTGCAACCGATAATCTCGGTATTTACGGTGAGGTCTGGGGTGCCAGTACCAATGGTCTGGAATTTGATGAGTTCCTTACCAACCTCAAAGTTGGTCTGAAGTACACCTTCTGATTTTGTAATCATTAATACTTACTTCAGTTAGGATACAGTAACATGAGGGGCTTGACCCCTCTTTATTTTTCCTATATAATGTTGTAAATCTTTACAAAAGTAACATGACTGTAACAACGAATGATCGTGGTCAACAAAACATGTGGGCAAAAGAACCCCAAATGGTTTACCAAGAGTATAGCCGTAAAGGTCTCTTGACTCCTATGCAGATGACCGAGATGTATAATGGTCGTTGGGCTATGATGGGTATTATTGCTGGTGCAATTTCTTATCTATTCACCAACAAACTCTTCTTCGGTATCTTCTGAGACAGACGATGACTGAAGTAATCTTTACAATTACTAGTATTGCCTTCTTTGTTTTGTTGGCAATTTCTGTAGAAAAACTTTCTGAAACTTACTAAGGAGAACTACTATGAAATTTGGATTCACCCCTGAGGCAGAGATCCTCAATGCACGTTTGGCAATGCTCGGTTTCGTCATTGCTGTTGGAACATATCTTACTACTGGGCAAATTATTCCTGGAGTATGGTGATTTGCATACAACAAGTTGACTTCTTAATAGTTTCTTGATAAACTCTATTCGTAATTTATTTTAAAACATGACTACATATAACGTCACTCTTCAATCTCCCGATGGTTCTGAAACTACCATTGAATGTGCAGATGACCAGTACATTCTTGAAGCTGCAGAGGAAGCAGGTGTTGACCTCCCTTCATCGTGTAAGGCAGGCGCTTGTTCGGCTTGTGCAGGAAAACTCATCTCTGGCACCGTAGATAATTCGGAACAATCTTTCCTTGATGATGAACAACTTGAAGATGGTTGGGTGCTGACTTGTGTGGCATATCCCACCAGCGACTGTGTAATCCTTACTGAGCAGGAAGAAAACCTGTGAGTGCTAACATGCTTGGGCAATTCAATGTTGCCCTCCAAGAACTTGTTGAGAGTGGTGCTTGGGATCGAGATGTAGAACTAGAAGTCAAGATCGCTGGCACCCTTAAGAATGACAAGTTTATTGTTATTAAACCTGTCAAACAAAAACTTATTTGTAACCCTAATCCTGAACTGAAACAAAAACATGCCCCAACTAACTCCTGAAGAAAAATCTGTAGTCCCTTCAGTGGACTTTATGTTCCGTGAAAACGGTGAATTTGTAACTCGTTCTAGTGAAGAACTTTTTAACGAAAAGAAAGTAGTTCTGTTTGCACTTCCTGGTGCTTTCACTCCCACTTGTAGTGCATATCAACTCCCTGGTTATGAAGAGAATTATTCTCAATTCAAAGAAGCCGGTATTGATGAAATCTACTGTTTGTCTGTCAATGATGCTTTTGTGATGAACGCATGGGCTAAAGATCAAAATATTGAGAATGTAAAACTTATCCCTGATGGTAATGGTGAATTCACTAACGCCATGGGTATGTTAGTCCAAAAGTTTAATCTTGGATTTGCAATGCGTTCCTGGCGTTATGCCGCCGTTATTAATGATGGTGTGATCGAACAGATCTTTATGGAAGATGGTAAAGAAGATAATGCTTCTGAAGATCCTTATGTCTGGTCAACTCCAGAAAAACTTCTGGAATATGTGAAAGCTTCCACTCCTGCAGTGGTTGTATGATCTCCTCCCCCGAAAGGGGGATTTTTTTTGTCTGGGCTCTTGACTCCTTCTTGAAACCGTAGTATGATAAATAGGTAAACAAATGTTAAGAGATTTTAATCTCATGTAACATTGACAAACACCCCAAACCGAGACCTATAGGGTGTATAAATCACGTCTCTCATATCCCCGCTGAGGGTGCGGGGAGCATAGTAACTCCACCATTTCCCTGATGGTCTTACTACTTTTCAAACAAATGACTGCTACACTTTCACGTCAACGACAATCGAATACTTGGGAACAATTCTGCCAGTGGGTAACTTCAACCGATAACCGTCTTTATGTCGGTTGGTTCGGAGTCCTCATGATTCCTTGCCTACTTGCTGCTACGACTTGTTTCATCATCGCATTCATCGGTGCTCCCCCAGTGGACATTGATGGTATCCGTGAACCCGTTGCTGGTTCACTCATGTATGGAAACAACATCATCTCTGGTGCTGTTATTCCTTCGTCCAACGCAATTGGACTGCACTTTTATCCTATCTGGGAAGCTGCTTCCCTAGATGAGTGGCTCTACAACGGTGGACCTTTCCAACTCGTTGTCTTCCACTTCCTAATTGGTATCTATGCTTATATGGGCCGTGAATGGGAACTTTCTTACCGACTTGGTATGCGTCCTTGGATTTGTGTTGCCTACAGCGCACCCGTTGCTGCTGCTAGCGCAGTTTTTCTGGTCTATCCCTTCGGTCAAGGATCCTTCTCTGACGCAATGCCTCTGGGGATTTCGGGAACTTTCAACTACATGCTTGTTTTCCAGGCAGAACACAACATTCTCATGCATCCTTTCCACATGTTGGGAGTTGCTGGTGTCTTCGGTGGTTCTCTTTTCTCTGCTATGCATGGATCTCTTGTCACCTCTTCTCTTGTCCGTGAGACGACAGAGAATGAGTCACAAAACTACGGATACAAGTTCGGACAAGAAGAAGAGACATACAACATTGTAGCTGCTCACGGTTACTTCGGTCGTCTTATCTTCCAATACGCTTCCTTCAACAACTCACGTTCGCTGCACTTCTTCCTGGCAGCGTGGCCTGTGGTTGGCATCTGGTTCACTGCTCTTGGTGTTAGCACCATGGCATTCAACCTCAACGGTTTCAACTTCAACCAATCGATTGTTGACTCTCAAGGTAAAGTGATTAACACCTGGGCAGATGTGCTCAACCGTGCTGGTCTCGGCATGGAAGTCATGCACGAGCGTAACGCTCACAACTTCCCTCTCGATCTTGCTGCTGCTGAGTCCACCCCTGTGGCACTCACCGCACCTTCTATCGGTTGAGTCGGATAAAATAAACTTCGAGGGGTCCTTTGGACCCCTTTTCTTTTCAGGAGGTATAATGGTTTCATCTACACTTTCACAACCTATTTCACGGAGGGGATGGTTCGATGTCCTGGATGACTGGCTTAAACGAGATCGCTTTGTATTTGTGGGTTGGTCTGGACTATTACTTTTTCCCACTGCTTATCTTGCCCTTGGTGGCTGGCTTACTGGCACGACGTTTGTTACAAGCTGGTACACCCACGGGTTGGCGTCTAGTTATCTTGAAGGGGCTAATTTCCTTACAGCTGCTGTGTCGTCGCCTGCAGATTCTATGGGTCATTCTCTTCTTCTACTTTGGGGTCCTGAGTCTCAGGGGGATTTCGTCAGGTGGTGCCAACTTGGGGGACTCTGGACTTTTGTGGCGCTCCACGGAGCCTTCGCTCTTATAGGTTTCATGCTTCGACAGTTTGAAATTGCACGTCTCGTTGGGATCAGACCTTACAATGCTATTGCGTTCTCTGGGCCTATTGCTGTTTTTGTCAGTGTGTTTCTCATGTACCCACTCGGACAATCCAGTTGGTTCTTTGCACCGTCGTTCGGTGTTGCTGCGATTTTTAGGTTCCTCTTATTCTTACAAGGTTTCCATAACTGGACGCTCAACCCCTTCCACATGATGGGAGTGGCAGGCATCCTAGGTGGAGCACTTCTCTGTGCAATTCACGGAGCAACAGTAGAAAACACCCTTTATGAAGACAGTGATCAATCAAACACTTTCAAAGCATTTGAACCCACACAAGAGGAGGAAACTTACTCGATGGTTACTGCTAACCGTTTCTGGTCACAGATTTTCGGTATTGCTTTTAGTAACAAGCGTTGGTTGCATTTCTTTATGCTATTTGTTCCCGTCATGGGTCTTTGGACTTCTTCTATTGGAATCATCGGTCTTGCTCTCAATCTACGTGCATACGATTTTGTATCTCAGGAGATTAGAGCGGCGGAGGACCCTGAGTTTGAAACGTTCTACACGAAAAACATTCTTTTGAATGAAGGTCTACGTGCTTGGATGGCTCCAGTAGATCAACCTCATGAGAACTTTGTGTTCCCAGAGGAAGTCTTGCCGAGAGGTAACGCCCTGTAATATAATAGAGGATCGAATAGATCCTCTTTTTTTATGTTATATATTTTTTCAAAGACGGATTGTGGGCCTTGTATCCTGGTTAAGAAATATTTTAAAACCATGAATGATTCAAGGACGGAACAAATCCAAGAGATTCTTCTAGATGAAGGATGTGATGAAGAAAATCTAGAATTTGCTAGAAAATACAAAGTCACTGCAACTCCTACTCTTGTTGTTATAGATGAGAGTGGGGAAAAGATTGAAGAGTATGAAGGTGGAGTACCTATCACTCAAAACATTGTAAAATTATTAGAACAATATGCTTAAATATATCCTTGCAAGTCTCCGTTGGGGAAATCTTTCAAACGAAGAACGAGAAGTACTAAAAACTTTGCCCCTTAGTCAAGTTCTAAAACGTCCTTATCTTGCACCAAAACTACAGAAACATTGTTAATCAAGTGATTAGTTCTGATACTCCGTACAAACTGTCTGAAATTATCAGAGATACTTGGCCTAACTTGTTTAGACCACCCCAAAACAAACAAAAAACAAATGAATCTTCCAAAAACATTCAGTCAAACATGCGATAAACTCTATGATCGTCATGATTATAGAGTTAATTTCTCTAATGGAAATTCTTTAGTGTTTGATAATTATGAAGATGTTCAAAGAACTTGGTTCCAAACACCACACCAATTTTTAGGATATGTAGAAGTTCTTGATAAAAAGAAAATTAAAACAAAATCAAAGGGGTTTTAAAATGAAAAAATATAATGATGAATATTTTTCAGTTTTAAATAAAAAAACTGGAAAAAAACTTCTAGATTGTGGCCAAGAAGAAGATGCTCTTGCAATGGTTGTTCTTGATCCAGAAAATAGGACTTATACTCGTAATAAGTTTTTGATGGGACCTGTTGTGGATATTGAAATTCCAAAGGCACTTCCCACTAATGAGATTGTGGTGAATATGGATGGTGGAGTTGGTGGATCTTGGGACGTGCGTGAACCAGAGAAACTCCCACAGATTAAACTTCCAGAAGGTCAGGGTAGGCCAGTTAAAGTTTAAATCATGTTAGAAAATTCAAAAACCTTTTGTATGTTTCCTTGGATTCATTTGAGTCTACAACCAGATGGAGAAGTTCTTCCTTGTTGTACATCCTATTCTTTGAATCTAAATTTATCTAATAAAAATTTGCAAGAAATTTGGAACTCTGAAGAGATTAAAACCCTCAGATTTAATATGTTAAATGACATAAAATCTCCAACTTGCGAATATTGTTATACCTCAGAAAAAATAGGACAAGAATCTCCCAGACAAAGAATAAATGAAAAATATAAACATCATTTAAATATTGTCAAAACGACATCGGATGATGGAAAAGTAGATAAATTAAATATTGTTTATTGGGATTTTAGATATAGTAATATATGCAACTTTAAATGCAGAATGTGTGGTCCAATGAATAGCACATCTTGGTATAAAGATTTCAATTCATTGATGGATGTAAATTATAATGATGGAAAAGTTACAAAAAATAATATATTAAAGGAGTTAAATCCATTATTTGATATTGTTGAGGAGATATATTTTGCTGGTGGAGAGCCAATAATAATGGATGAACATTATTATATTCTAGATAAATTGATTCAACTTAAAAAAACAGATATTCCTATAGTTTATAGTACAAATTTGAGTATTCTTAGATATAAAGATAAAAATATACTAGACATATGGAAAAATTTTGAAAATATATCTTTGGGAATTAGTCTTGATGGTTCCGGTAAAAGAGGAGAATTAATTAGAAATGGATTGAAGTGGGATGTGTTTTTGCAAAATTTAAATTCAGTTAGAAAAAATCTTCCGAAAGCAAGATGTGTTATAGGAGTTACTTATCAAGCATTAAATTCTTTTAATATAATGGAAACCCAAAAAAAATTATTTGAGTCTGGTCTTTTAAATAGTGTTGATGATTTTATAGTTTATTTTTTGGAAGATCCTAATTTTTTATCAGTTCATATTTTGGATAAAGAAACTAAAAAAGTATTGTCCGATAAAATTAATGAACATATTAATGAGTTTTTAATTCCTTCTGAATCTATAACTTCTATAACTGATTATAAAAATATTATTAAATATATAAATTTGGAAGATAAGTCCTATTTAATACCTCAATTTATAAAATACTGCAATTCATTAGACTTTATTAGGAATGAAAATACAAGAAAAACTTTTCCAGAATTAGAAAATTTATGGAGTTATGAATCATCGTAAATATAAACAGAAAGAGAATCAAAAAAAGAAAAGGATGTATACACCTGAAGGATACGTTGGAGATCCACCAGATGCAAAATGTCCTTATTGCGGACAAAAAAATAAACCGTGTTCAAATGTCAATAGCCTTTCTCGTGCATGGGCTCGCAGTGCATGTAAGAAAAAAAATCATAAAAGTGAAATTGAAGATTGATTTCATTTTTAACGGGAAAAAAATCCGGTAAAATTTTTGACGGCCAGGGTCGCCTATATAAAAGGCGCATATTTTTTGACAATGCCACGAAATCAGATTACTAAAGATGAAATTAAAATAAGAGTTCTTAATTTAAAAAATCAAATAGATAAAGAACCTACTCCTTATAAAAAAGAAAAAGAGCTTGCTCACAAATACCTGAATGAGGTAATATTTATTATTGACCAATATGCTAGATAAACATGTCTTTACCTGAAAGAGAACATAACTCTTTAATTGCTACAAGAGAGTTTTTAAAATTATTAATTAGTGAAGTAACTATACCTGAAAAAATAAAATTATCTGCAGAAGCTCTTTTAAAAAATTATCCAGAAAGATCAAAAATAGATCAACTATATTCTGGAAATACTTTTTCAGAAAATATTTCTTCTAGTGTGAAAGATCAAAGTTTAAATAAAACACTAAATGATAACCAAACTTGGGAAACACCTGGGTTTAAGTGGAAAACAGAAGTTGAATTTATTTCTGCAGGGTCGTAAGACTCTTCACGGGGAATTAGCTCAGTTGGTAGAGCGCCTGCTTTGCAAGCAGGATGTCAGCGGTTCGAGTCCGCTATTCTCCATTCTTGACAAATAGGCTAAATAACTTATAATTACTAAGTGTTTAGTGATTAAATATGAATGTCCCAAACGCCTCGGAGTTGATGCACTTGCGTCTACAGTCTTGGTTGAGAGAATATAAATGTGATGACATTGAATATCTCGGTGTACGAGAGGGTGAACATTATTATCGAATTGCAGAACACGAAGTACCCGTATCATCTATAGAGGATTTGGAGCAAGTATCATGAAAGAACCTTATTTCGTTTACGATGCAGAGTCAAAACAAGATAAATGGAATCGTGGATTAGATTTATTCATTGAGAGTGTCCACAAACCAGACCATGAACTTAGACAGGCAGCACATGATCAGAGATGTTTTCACGAACTTATGGATGTCAGAGATACAGTTCTAGAGTATCTTAAAACCATTCGTTGGCAGTGATGATGGAAACTTACTATATTTGGCTTTTTCTATTTGCAATAGCTGCATATTTTATTCTAACAGATAATAGTGTTGCTCAATCAGTTTATTATGTAAGTAAATTGTTAAAGTTTCAGTATGGAAAAACCAAATGGTGGTTATTGAATAATCCCCGTAATCCCATAGTAAAATACTTTATGTGGAGACGAGCGATGAAACTTGCAAAAGAACTGGAGAAAGAATTAAAACAAAAAAACAATGTCAATTAAAATAATATGTTTTGAACCTTCGAATGGAGATGATATAACCAAATACGATAGTGGATTTGGTGATAGAATGAGGTTTTGGATATTAGCGCATTATATTTCTACAATTATTAATAATGTGGAAATAATAGTAGAGGAAAAATATTGGCCAGAATTATTATTACTTAATTTACCAAATACCAAAACAGAAAATATTACAAGAGAATCATATGGAAATAAATTAATTCCACTTAGTTATCAAGAAGTTAAAAATATTGTATCAACAAAAAATGGTGAATTATTAAATTCATCTAGTGATATCTATTATTATTTTAATTTTTTGATGTCCGATATTTGTAAGCATATATTTGACGGAACAAATGTACCATATGATTGGGTTATTCATAATGCTGTATCAAAGATTAAATTAAACTCATCAGAAGCTTCTGATTATATGCAACAACAATTTTCCGACTATTGTTGTATACACCTTAGAAGAGGTAATGGCACATTTCCCACTATAAAATTTTTAAAAGAATTCAAACAATTTTTACCGATAGAAATTATAAGTACCTATTGGGAACAATTTCATAAAGAAAACCTTGGGCGGTCTATAAAGTCAAAAGATTATAAGTTTTTCGATTGCATGGTACAAAGAGATAATGATATAAAAGATAGAGATTCACCTGAATTCAAACCTTTCATTTCATACTTTAAATGGGTAAATGAATATAGAATCGTAACAGATTCTGACTATTTTAATTTAATTATTAACTTTCTTTTGAAAGAAGACCCTAATCAAAAAATTTGTATAAGTTCTGATATCCCTAAAAAATATTACTCATATTATTATCAAAATTTCCCTCATAATATTATTGATACAACTATACAGTTTAGAACATTTTTGAAATTTTATGAAGGCAAACTTGATCCAAAAAAAGTAACAAAAAAATATTCAATACCAGTTGACAAAGTTTTTGAAAACGTTTTCGATTTAGTGGTTGGATTTCATTCAAAAATAATAGTTAAATCAACTTCTAACTGGAGTGAAATTTGTTCTCTTTATAAGAAAAAAAAGGTTATATATGCCAGTATGATAGAATCAACAAATTCTTTAAGTAATTGGATTTTTATGGATGAATACCCATATTTACCTCTTTCATCTCCGAAATTGAGTTTGCAAAAATATATGATGTATCGTCCAACTGTGTTTGAAGAAATTGACTTTAGAGATCAAATAATCTATAATAACGGTAGTTACTTAACTTGATATGAAAATTGGGAGCCTTAAAAACATTGCTTTTTAAAGAAAAAAATAATGTCGATTAAACTAATATGTTTTGAACCATGGAAAGGACTTGGTATAACTGAATATGATAGTGGATTTGGAGATAGAATTAAATATTGGGTTTTAGCGTATCAACTTTCTTTAATTATTGAAGGTATTCAAATAATTGTCGAAGAAAAATATTGGCCAGAGTTATTATTATTAGATCTACCAAATACTACAACACAAAATATTACATGGAAATCATATAAAAATAAACTAATCCCTATTGGTTGGGAAGAAGTTAAGAATATCATGATAACTAGAGTTAATAGTTTGTTGAATTTTTCGAATGATGTTTGTTATTATTTTGATTTTTCTCTAGAAGATATGGCCAATATTTTTGAAGATCAAAATGTTACAAATAATTTTATTATACATCAAGGTGTATCTAAAATTAAATTAAAATTGCCAGCTGTTTCCGATTTTATACAAAAACAATTTTCGGATAGTTATTATATACATTTGCGAAGAGGCCGTGGAACATTCCCCACGGCAAAATTTCTAAATGAAATGGAACAGTGTTTGACTAAAGAGTTTGTACTTGATTATTGGAGAATGTTTCATACAATCAAGTTGGGATCCAATACACGTTCCAAAATATACAAGTATTATGATAGTTTAATTGAAAAAGATACGTATATTGATGAAAAGTATTCTCCTACTGAACGCCACAGGTCTCTTGCCAAAATGGTAGGTAATTCAGATGAAGAAATTTTGAAAGATTATAAATGGGTAAACAGTTATAAAATAGTGCCAGATTCTGATTATTTTAATCTTATTCTGAATTATATCTTTAAAAAAAATCCCAACCAGAAGATTTATATAAGTTCAGATATTCCTAAAAAGTATTATTCGCACTACTATGATAACTTTTCTGGAAATATCATAGACAAGGATTATTATTTTAAAATATTTTTGGATCTTTACACAGATAAAATTTCAAAAAAAGACTTAGAGAAAGAATATTCTACTCCAATCTTAAAAGTTTTTGAAAATGTATTTGATCTTATGGTAGGTTGTTTTTCAAACAACATAGTTAGATCTACTTCTAATTGGAGTAAGATTTCTTCTCTTTACAAAAAAAAGAAAGTCATTCTTTATGGTGGAGAGACTTCAATTAATTCTCTTGAAAATTGGATCTTCATGGATGGAGAGATTGACTTTATAGATTGAACCCTCTATAATGGAGAAAATTCTAAAACTTGATATGAAAATCGGAAGCCTTAAAAACATTGCTTTTTTTGGACTTACACTCTTGATTGGTGGATCTATTGGTTCTGCAGGAGGATCTTATCGTGCAACAAATGACACCTTACTTCTCTGCAATCAAAGACCACATGAATGTAAGTTTAAATATGATATTTTGATGTATGAAAAAGAAGGACGAGTTCCATATGTAGATCCCACTAAAACTAAACCTCAACCCCAACCTCAACCAACTGCAGAAAAGAAATGAAAGATCTGAGGAAAGTTAATTATCCAATTCGTAAGATCCGAGAAGGTGACTATGTAAAATTTTCTGGATGTACTAGAGAACAAATAAACTGGGGGAATAATACAGATCCCAACGAACTCTTAATTCACGGAGGAATTTACTTTGTAGAACAAGTAATTGTAAAATCCTCTCATACGAAACTTATTCTCCGTGGAGTTGAAGGCAAGTTCAATAGTGTTTGTTTCGAAAGAATGTAAATGACTCTTTCAGAAAGATCTAAAATATATTTTAGTGTATGGTGTTGTGCATATCAACGTCGTTGGATGTATAGAGGTACGCCAAGAGAACATAGAGAACACGAGACAATATTGATGTGCCTTAATATGAAAGATGTAAAATTCTATGAGTTTGACACCGACAAAAAAAGATACCTAAACAAATGAAATGTGAAGTTACCCTTTATGTCGCAGGTAAGGTCTTCAAGGAAGAAGTAAATGCCCGTGATTATCAAGAAGCAAGAGAAGTAGCTCTTGCTAGAAATCCTAATGCTAAAGTAGTTGGAGTTACTGCTGTATTCAAATGAAAAATCAACATCAAATCAAGTCTAAGTGGTATTATATTTTTTGGGGTGCAATGGCTGTTGCTGTAGTTGGAGGCCAAATCTATGTTGGTTCTGGATATCGTGAGATGGCAGAAGCAACGAAAAGTACTGATATCCGTGTAACATGTGAGGTCATTCCTCCGTACACACCCCCAATTCAAAAAACCAATAAAACTCGTGAGTTTGAATAATGATTTCAATCTTTGATCAATTTCATGATGAACGTCGTTATGGATGGGTTGTAGATAAACATTATGACTGGATTAATATGCTTTCTAAAATGCAAAAAAATAACCCAAGACGTTTTAACGAATTTCGATATTCTAGTACTGATATTTACCATCACCTAGATAGAATACAACAAGAACAAAATTTATACGACTAAAACAATGGGCAATAAAATTATTAGAGTAACCCAAAACGAAAATGATTTATTTACTCTAACTTGGGTAATTAATAATATTTGCAATAATAGATGTTCATATTGTGTACCCGATTTGAATTCTGGAATTGGTTACCACTATACTTGGGAAAATGCAGAAAAATTTTTGGATAAGTTATTCGAACTACATCCAAAGGTTAATTGTTCGATAAGTGGCGGTGAACCATCTCTCAGTCCATTTTTGCCATACTTAGTAAAAAAATTTAATGATTCTGGCAATACTATAGGTGTAACTAGTAATGGCACTAAAACAATAGAGTATTGGGAAGATATTTCAAAATATTTGTACTATCTTTGTTTTTCGTACCATCCAGAATACCCTGTTAAAGAATTTAAAGAAAAAGTAATTGCTTCTAGTTTTAATACTTTCGTCACCGTAAGAGTTATGATGCTTCCATCTATGTGGGATACTTGTGTAGAAGTCTATAACTCTTTTTATGATATTCCCACTATTTGTGTAGAACCTGTTAGAATTTTAGATTTTGGTGGTGAGAATAGAGAAGCTCATATTTACAGTGAAGATCAATTAGCTTGGTTTAGAGATAAAGAAACTATGAGTGGCCATAATGCTAGAAGTGTGCAACATCTAATGGAAAAAAGAGAATCTATGGAGGTAGATTCTTTTTATGAGTTTGAAGATACTAATATTCTAATGAAATCTGAAGCAAATCCCGTTAATTTTGTTAACTCTGGATTGACTAACTTTAAAGGCTATAAGTGTGAGATAGGACTAAAAAGTTTATTCGTGCATTATAATGGCAGAATAAAAAAAGGAAACTGTATGGTCGGTGGATGGATTGGAGACATAGAAGATCTTGAAAATATTCAATGGCCAACAGATTCTGTTACTTGTACGGATTCAATATGTCATTGTGCTAGTGATATTGCCATTAATAAATGGGCCCCAAACTATGATGAATATATAAGTGGAGGAGTTTATAGTGATTCTTATTTAAGACTACTAAAATGAGTGAAGTTACTTTTAAAAAGCATAGAGTTTTCCGTGAAACAGAAGCCGTTGTATTCTATGATATTTCTGTAGAAAACTCTAATGCACAAGATCTTGTATGTCATACTGGACCGGCTATCAGTCCACCAGACGATATTGTAGGTGCAAAACAATTTTATATTCACTATCATCAGATAGATCATAATCGTGTTTTATCTGGTATGAGAACTTTCGAGTTAGTGAATCCCGAGTGGCGTTATCCATACCATATTGTTCACCTCAACCGATCTTCTGGTGCTCTGGTAATTCCCAAAATGACTTTCCATCGTTCATACTCTGGTGAAGATGGTTCTATTGTAATCAATCAAGCTATCCGTGATGAAGAATTCGATCCAGAAACTGAGTTTGTTCCTGTCTCTGCTGCAAAAAATTCAGAACTCTATCACATTCTTGCTCACGAAAAACCAGTCATCCATACTCTTGGAGAATAATATGGAATTTAGACCTGACCAATGGCGTCTTATCCAAACTGCGGTTCGTCGGTATCAAATTGACAAATGCCTTCATGATTCTAAAGAATACTGGGAGTGTAGTGATATACTTGACGAAATCTTCGATCTCTGTTACGATCATGGCCGCGATCAACCCACTTAATGACTGACGAAAAATTTCCATATGAAACTTTTATTTTTCGATTGGATCTAAAAGAAGGAAAAGAAAAACGAGTTTGTTGGTTCGAATGTAAAGAACATGTTGACAAATTTGTAAAACGACATAAACTAACAAAAAAAGATTATACTTTAAGTATTAAGGGTGATGGCTGAATTAACTTTATTGACACTATTGAATACTGTTGCTGTAGACTTTTGTACTAATCGTAATAAAGGTATGGACACACTGCGATCAGTTCTAGTTGCCTATAGTAAGGCTAACGATAAATATGGCGGGCCAAATGTAAGGAGAGTAATTTCCACTTCTCCCGCTATTGAGGCTGCTGCCATTGCCATGGTAGTAAGTAAATGTCCAGGTCAACTTTGAAAAAATATAAATGCAAGAACCAAAATTGATTGATGATTGTTTCTACGTTGAGGAGAAAAAGTATGGACTCTGGCACTCCTGGGACAAAGATGGGAACGGACTTATCACGGCTCTCACTGAAGACCAATGTATATCAGGCACCCGTTTTTATCTTAAAGGACGGCAGGAAGGTTGGCCTGAACCCGAAGCAGTTCATGAAGGCACAGTAGGAGGAAAACTGTAATGTATGAACCCAAGATCAACGATTATGTTAAGTGGACAAAAGGAGTTGAAGGTTGGGTTTATTTTAAAGATGATGAGTACATTACAATAGAAGTTAGTGTCAGACCCAAAGATTGTATCAACTATAATGCATGTTCCATCCACGCAAATGAAAGAGTGTTAGTTGTATGTTACCATCAACAATGGAAAGAGTTAGTATATGTCAAATCAAGAGACTCCATTTATGAAGAAGCGCAAAAACTTTTGGAGATGGTGGGCTAAAGCACTTGGAGAAAAGGCATCTAAGTGCGACCGAGAATCTGATATTATTGCTCGGATACGCACCTTTATTTTTATTACTTACTTGGTCACTAATTGTTTTATTGTGGCTGGAGTAATCCGACATTGGAATGATACTTCTCCAGTAATCTATATTGAGATTAAAGATGGATCACCATTCCCCGAAGCCTGATACAAGAATACCACTTACAATAACACTGATTATTATATTTTTACTTGACATAATTGTGATAAGTGGTATACTTATACATGGTAAAGCAAACTTTACAGAATTGTTTAAACATTTAAAATCATGACTACACGAACTTATACACAGAAAGATGGAACAATTTGGGAATGGAACGAAACTCCAGAACTTCTTCAACTCCTTAAAGAACTACACTCAAACAAGTTCGTACCTAGCACTGGATCCGACAACCCCGTGGTATGATTGGTTATGTTACTGTGAAATCTGCGAAAGTTTAGGCCCTATTCCGGGACAACCTTCTTTTTGCAGATTTATGACATATAGAAGATATCTTAAAAAAGTAGGTGTGTTATGACCAAACAAGATCCTTATTGGTTTTTCAAGAAGTGGGGGTTCCCAGATCCTACTCCAGGTGATGTAGTCTTTCAAAAATTAGAAGAACTTGAAGATCGTATTAAAGTATTGGAAGAAGAAAATGTAGGTTTGTCTAATGCTTTGTATGAGATGGAGAACTCCTTAGATGCTCGCATAGATATTCTTGCAGAACGTTGTAGGATTGATTACGATGTATGAACTTGATAGTTTTGAGAGGGCGCTTGCTCACTTCGGTACAAGAGTTGATATTATTATTGCCCTTGAAATGGGAGGAAAAATTGATGCTAATGCTGCCTATAAAGAAATTAAAGCAGAACTCAAAGATCTCAAGCGAGCAAAAAAACAATACGGAAAGGACATGTAGTAAATGTGGTGAGACTAAACCACTAAATGAAGACTATTATCAATATGTAAAACATTTTAAGCAAAAATTTAGTTATTATTGTAATGAGTGTAATAAACCCAAACCCAGAGAATGACTCTCTGAAATTTACAAAAAATGATGATGGGACGTTCACCATGGACTGGGATCCCCAGGATCCTAAGTGGTCGTTTCTTAACAACTTGACTTCTAAGGAGATCCAGGTTATAGTGGATCAGGCAATCAAGGAATTTACCGATGGACTTTGACTACAAGAAGTATTCTCTTGAAAATCTTGAAAAGTGGATGAGTGATGCTCTCTTATCTTCTGATGCAACTCCACAAGAAATCTACGATGTCATTCACAAAGTTGTAGAAGAAGAGTATCATTACTTCAAACATCATACTGGTCGTTGTTATGACCTTCTTGCGCTTCTGAATGGTAATGGTAATAGTATCATGGAAGGAGTAAAAGCACATGGAGAACTCTGGGACAAGGAAGATAAGATCACTTCTTGTGATAAAGATGATCCTTCACCAGAATGCCAAAAGTCTTGGAATGATTTCTGGGAAGAATATTATTATCCAGAAGAAGCAAAAGATGATGGTATGCGTCCATGGGGTCATAGTGATATTGAGTATAGTCTTGCCAATTCAACACTAACTGAAGATCGTATCAGTAACTTTCCAGGAGAACAATACTCTGAAGAAGAATTGAATGCGATGTGCGACAAAGCAGCATCAGATCAAGAAAAGGATAAGTGTCGTGAATATAATCTGCGTGAGGCAGAGTATTATGATAAGCGAGCAAAACTTGATGTTGAGCATACACAGGCAAAAATTCAGGCAACCTCTCCATATAACGATGGATGGACTCAAGAACAATATCAAAAAATTGTTGATGAGCACGAAAGTGAACGAGCAAAACTTGATTCAGAACAATCCAATAAAAAGAACTGGGTTATCCCTGTTGAGGTAGATGGTGCAAGTGGTGAATATTTTGTTCAGTTCCCTGATGATCTTCTCAAAGCAGCAAATTTGAAGGAAGGAGATACTGTTGAGTGGATTGATCAAGGTGATGGATCTTATATTCTTAAAAAAACTCCTAAAACTTACGACGAAATGATTGCTGCTGGGTGGACTATGACTGCTGATGGTTTTTGGATCAAAGAGCACCTTGGAATGGATGAGTGCTGATGTATACTATTAAACTTCTTGCGCCAGTTTTGATGGGTTTATGTGCAGAAAACTTTTTGGAGGGTCAAGGACAATACTGCAACTCTAGACAATCCAAACCACATGTGGTAAGATATTATGAACCAGGTAAAGCTTGTTATGTTAATGGAACTTTTTACGAAAAATGTGAGGACAGACTAAAATGATCAAATCTATTTTAAGCACTGCTGCTGTTACTCTGATGGCATCTCCAGTGTTTGCAGTACCATATGATGATACTGTGACTTTCAGTGCTTCTGCTGCTTGTTCTGAACTCGTTGGAGTTAAATATCCTTCTGAAGCAACTGACGAACAGTGGAAAAACTATTTAAAGTGCATTCAAGTTTTAAACTATTTTAATACCAAATACAACTGAGGTGATTTAAATGATTAACAACATTCTTCTTGCTGCTGCTGTGAGTATTCCTGTTACTCCTCTATGTGCTCCTATTCTTGCCGAAGAAGTTACATCTCCCAAACCCATTCCTGCTCTTGCTGCTCCTGGTGCTGCTGTTTTTGGTGGACTTGGTGAAACTGGGAGTGTTCCTCCTACGATGGCACTTTACGAAGAAAATATCACTAATAACATCACTTGTCGATCTAAAGCACGGTCTAAGTTCTTTGAACTTGGTGCTCGTGATATGTCCCCAAGTGATAGTAATGGACAGTGGGCAACTATCGGTAATATGAAGGCAATTGCTTGGTGCCGAGAGAACCGTGTGATTATCTCAGTCGCAGGTTATAATTATAACTCTGTCTCTGAACTTCGTGATGAAATTGCAAAGGCATTCTGATTATGGCATTATCTGAAAGCGTAGAAACAAGTCTGAAGGAAGCAGAAGCAAGTTTGCGTAATGCTCTTGCATATGCTGCACGACAAGAGCGTCCGATGGTTTGTAGTGTAATTGCTGATTTGATCAGCAGAATTGAAAGTGTAGTTACAACCGACAGCATCCTTGATAAACTGGAAAACAGGAAATCTGGTGACTCTGGGTTCTTTGGACCATTCTTCAATAAAGATTAGTATTGCGATTTGTAACATGATCCCAAAGAAAACATTAAGTTTCTAGATAGTAATGTATTGGAATGCTAATATTGGGTCACATCGCAAAAACACTATGACTCTTGCAAAGACTGGAACAGAAATTCTTACAAAAGAAGAATGGAATGAATTGGTTGCTTTGAAAAATGCAATCAGTTATGCCCCCCAAACAGTTTCTGCAGAAAAAATGGAAAAGTTTGCAGAATTAATGGTTAGGTCCCTGGAGGGAAAGGGTGACTGCACACCCCGATAAAAATAAATAAGTATTATCACGATACAGAAATGGAAAACATCGACCAACACATCCAGAAAGATATGCAAATTCTGGATGATCCCCAAACATCTCCACAAGCAAGGAGACATACTGAGGAGGAATTACAAGCACTTCAATCTTATAAAGAGCATCACCCAGAAGATACTCATGATCCAACTGCATTAGAATTGTATTGCGACTCTCATCCTGAAGCACTTGAGTGTAGAGTTTATGATGATTGACTATGAAAACTATTTTATTTGCAGGTTATCCAAAATGCGGAAACACTCTTTTAGGTGAAAGTTTTATTTTTGCTGGAAAAAATTTTAATCCAGATTGGGATCTTGGGAACTTTGATGGTCATATGGAAAGATTGTATGATTATTACATAATGCAATTTTATCCACCAGTAAAAGTTAATCCTTTATGTAATGGCATTTGCGTAAAAACTCATCAAAGACCTTCAAGATATCATAATCTAACTAACTCTTTTTATAGTGGAGTTAGTCACATTATTACTGTTACTAGAAATCCATTTGAAGTTCTATTGAGTTCTTTAAATTATTTTAGATATCTTTGGAAAAAAAATGGAACGTTGACTAATGATGAAATAAAAAGTTTAAATTCGTTACTTCCAGACTATAAAATAAATGAAGAAAGTTTTTTAGATGACTTTACTATTGAAAATTTAAAGGAAAGGGATCTTTTAGATATTTCACTTTCCAATTTTTCTCGTAACGGAACATCAATTGGTAACTTCCATACTATGTCTGGACCATGGTGTTCCTATGTTAATACGTATAATATGCATCATAATGTTATAAACGGAGAAATTCAAATTCTAAATTTAAAATATGAAGATCTAGTTAAAAATTCTGATTTATGTGCAGAAAAGTTAGGAACATTTTTAAATTGTGACTCTTCATATATTAAACTTGGATTTGAAGAACAAAAAAAATTAACCCAGAAAAGAAAAGAAGAAGGAAACTTATTTTTTAATAAAGCATCAAGTGGATATTGGAAGGAATATTTTAGTTATGATGCATGTAAAAATTTCACTTCCACTTATTGCTATGAATTAGAAAATTTAGGTTACAGGGATTTAGTAGATCATTTTTATTAAATGCTTTAAAAGCATTACATTTTAATCATTTGAATTCATTTTTTTAATTATGTGCAAAACGAGAACCTGCTCGAAGTGTGGAAAAACATTTCCACTGAGTGAGCAATTTTTTGGAAGAAATCAATCAACAAATACTGGTGGAGACAAGTATTTTCGACCTGAATGTAAAGAGTGTACTAAGAAAGCAAGTCAAGGAAAATCAAAAGCATACAAGTTAGCTGGTAAACCTAAGTATCCAGAACTAGGAACTCCATGTTATAATTGTGGAAGAACTGATAAAAAATTAGTTTTTGATCATGATCATGAAACTTTAGAGCATCGTGGTTGGTTATGTGATAATTGTAATCGTAGTATTGGTATGTTGGGTGATAATATTGAGGCACTTGAAAGAACTATACGTTATTTAAAGGAAGGAAATTTGCATGGTTCAGTTGTATCTGGGTGATTGTTTAATTCAAATGGATAACATTAAAAAACATTCTGTTGATCTTATCCTTTGTGATCTCCCATATGGAACTACTGACCGTAAAGGAATTTCAAATAAAGGAGATAACCGTGTTCTTTATTGGGACATGGTTATTCCTCTTGATAAACTTTGGTCTCAATACCGTAGAATATTAAAACCAACTGGTACTGTAGTTTTAACTGCAGATCAACCATTTACAAGTCAACTTGTAATGAGTAATTTTGAATGGTTTAAGTATGAATGGATCTGGAAGAAAAAGAAAACTACTGGGTTTCTTCACGCAAACGCTAGACCCATGAAAGAAACCGAAGATATTCTTGTATTTTCTCCTATGGGTGCTAGTGGTGGATCGGTCAAGGCAAATACTAACATGACATATAATCCACAGGGATTAGTTGAAAAACATATTAAGAAGAAAAATAATGCCAAACGTCTTGGTAAATTTTTACATCAACCAGAACATATGGGTGCAGGTAATAAATTGCTTCATGAAACTGAATATGAACAAAAATATACAAATTACCCATCCGAAATCTTAGAGTTTGGATTAGATTCAAATACTATTCACCCAACACAAAAACCAGTTGCCCTAATGGAATATCTAATTAAAACATACACAAATGCTGGTGATGTTGTATTAGATAACACTATGGGTAGTGGAACAACTGGTGTTGCGGCAGTTCAATCTGGTCGTGATTTTATTGGTATTGAAATGGATGAAGAATACTATAATATTGCGAAGGAACGTATTGAAAGTGCCGTGCCAGTTACAGAAGTGGCACAACAAACCTCAAATGCCCTGGTAGATGCCCTATACTAACAAGGTACTCAAGAAAACCACTTGTGGAACTCACTGAAGAAAACTATTGTGATCAACAACCTGTCACAATAGAATTCACATTTGAAGAGCACGATTTTCTAAATGACATCTTGTGTCATGCATCAGATGGAATGTATGTTGCATGTCCAAGTTATCATGAACTTCCAGAAGACTCTGAATTTCGTCAGCGTTTTAGAATGCTTGAAGAAATGAGGCACAAATCTAATCAACTTTGGAAAACACGTTTTGGTAATTGATTATGAAATTCACTTGAATAAATGATTTGAAGGGGAGGGTAAAACCTCCCCTTTTTTTCTAAATACTCATAAATCTGCTTGAAAAAGTATTATGGCAATACCAAGTCTTTTCCAACAAATATCAAAAAAAGACATTGATAAACTTGCCGATGAAAAGTTAAAAACTATTTTAGAGGTTTTTTCAATGAAAACCTCAGAAAATAACATTGGATATTTGCGTATGGGTTCTTTTTCTATTAAACAAAGAATATACATTAGATCAAAAGTTCTTCATGATTTAACTTCAAGAAAAGAGAACGAAAATATTACTATTGATTTCTTAGCAAAAAATATTAAATCTGTAATGGATGAAGAAGAACTCCCAACTTTGGGAAATGTAAATGAAATAAAATATATTCTTAAAAAGTACCTATCAAATTATCAAAAAACAACTAAAGTTGTCTATGATAAGTTATCAATTCTTGGTGAAATTGTAACTATGTTTGTTTGTAGTGAAAATATCCCAAAAAATTTTAGTTTTTATGATTTTATTGATCAAATGTATTTTTTAAAGTGGAAACCAAAACAAAATTTAAAAAGTTTTAATGTATACACGGATATATTTTTGAATACTGAAGAAATATCTTATATGTCTGCAATTTACGATGATGCAAAATATAATAATGGATATTATGATTGGTTGTATTCAGCATACTATAGTGCAAAAAAAATTATAGAAAAATGTGGTGATGGTGAATTATATGAATATCATCATGAGTCTTCAGATTTTGTTAATTTCATAAAAAATAACTCCAAACAAGATAAAAATCGGTGTTTTACTATGATGGAAAATTACCAAAACAGTATTTCTAAAAAATTTTTTAGTGAATCTAACAAGTTATCAACTGCAGACATTTACTTGGTAAAAAAAAATCAAACCAAAAACATTGAGACGTTAATAAATCAAAAAGTAAGAATATTGAATAATAATAAACTTCTAAATCCAAGACATTATTTGGAGATAGTAACTCAATTATATCGTGCGAAAATAATGTTTCCAGTTAGTTTGAAGCAGGTTAAGGATAGCAATACACCATTTTCAATATTAAATTATAATTCAGTTTACTTGCACGAAAATAAAGAAGATGATGATTGGTTCTTAACTGAAGTAAGATACTTGATGCAATTATCGAAAAATAAAACTGTATTTGAAAGATATTTGAATAAGTTAATTTCAATAGAAAATTTAACACCAAATAATTATAAATTAAATCTTACTACTCAATATTTTAATTTTACCTATAATATAGAAAAACCAGGTAAAACAATTAAACATTTAAAATACTTTATTGAGTTATTGCCAGGTAGTGGATCAGTACTGATAAAACCTGGTCAGCAAGGTGGACCGTCAGAAACAACATCACAGACTGGTGAAGGGCAAGTAACTTTAAATGTTTTTAATGAAATGTCTAATCACCCCAGTTATAGATCGTCTTTCAATAAAGCTTATGCTGATTTGATAAAAAATCGTATTGATATTTTAAATGAAATTGTCCCCGAAAATTCTGAAGCAAAACAAATTATGAGAAAAGTTGGACTTTTAACGAAAGATGATTATTTAAAAATTATCACATCTTTAAAAACCAAAGAAAATAAATCAAGATTTTTATTCAAATATGCTGATTTTTTAATAGAAAAGGAAATACCAAAAACTTTAACAAAAAAAATAAAAGATAAGTATAAATTGATAAAACCGAAAAAAGATGGTGATGTTATTTCAGATAGAAATCTTGACCAATTTAGAAATCTTCTATTAAACCTTGAATTTTTATTTTTCATCTCTGCAAATCAATCAAATATTAAAGAACTGATTAAAAAGAAAATAGTTATGAGTATGCACTCTGCGGCATCTGGTAGAGGGTATTTGCTCCTCTCAAGTTCAAGAATGTCTAGGGGTAAAGCATACTTGGATGATATTCAATCTGCAGTCACATTAAAGGTTGGTAAGTGAGACACTTACCAAAGTGTCACACTCACCCCCCCAGAGATCAATTTTTTGCACTATACTGAATACTGTTGACACTCAAAAGTAAAGCAATGACTGAAAAGGAATTTCTTATTCAAGAATATGGACAAGATGTTATAGATTTTTATTTGAAAAATGTTTCCAACAAATTAGATTATTTTTCTGTAAGATATTGTGATGATATCGAGGAAGATCCACAAGATACATATTCTTATATCTGGGATCCAATATCCAAGTCCGCATTTTTAACTGAAAATGAAATTGGTGATTTGGAAGAAGGGTAGGAACTTCACATAATGACTAAGGATATTGTTCATTTACTTTTCTGTATATTGTAGTATTAGACCACTTGACCAACTGGCACACAAGCACTTCACAGGCACCTGCGTGCCCTTATAATAGGTACATACGCAATCAACCCCATGAGCACCACCTTCGCTGACTACGCTGCCCAGGAACAGGCACGGCAGAGCATCGCTGATGCTGTTCTGATCCATACCTACACTCTGTGTGAGGCACTGAAGCACAACTACGTTGAGACTGCCATTCGTGGGCACCAGCGTTATGTTGATGATCCGTACCATCAGCAGAAAGTAGAAGAACTCAAGAATAATGAGTGTCCAATTGACTTCATTATTGAGAGTGGACGTAAGTACCACAAAATCATCTTTATTGATGGTGGTGGGCATCGTTCTGTTCATGCTTTTGTGGATCGTAAGACTGGTGAAGTTTACAAATCTGCTAGTTGGAAAGCACCTGCCAAAGGTGTTCGGTATGATCTTCGCATTATTGAGCAACGTGAATGGTTGTTTGAGAATGCTGATTGGTCTGGTGGTTATCTGTACGCTCGCTGAGGTATTTTAAAATGGCACGTTGGACTGCTAAGTGTTGGCTTGGATCTAAATCTGGATACCAGAACTGTGAGGTGAATGCCAACACAGTTACTGGTGCTCATGAACAACTGAAGAGAATTTATGGTGCTGAGCAAATTATCAATTTGCGTGAGGTACGCAATAGTTTAACCTCTGGATCTTCTAGTTTTGGTGGATCTCTGTCAACTTTGATGTGGTTGGCAGCACTATTTGTCATCATTTCATATTGGCAAATAATCTTGCCTATCGTGGCAATTATTTTGATTATCAAAACTATTTCTTGGTTTCTCTCCCTTTAAATGACATCAACTCACAAACTGATTTTCATCTCTTCGTTCATTTGGTTTTTGCACTGGGGTCAATGTCTTACATCACGCATTCTGGATACGGTTATTCTAAACGCCTCTGTGAGGACGTTTCCGTTTGGTTTTTAGACAAGTTCTTTCCAAGGCATAAAATTGTAGTAGAAATCCTTCATCGTGGTTTGAAGCGTGAAGGTGTAAACGGTTACTGTGACATGGTTGGGTATGCCTATCGCTCCCGTGAGTTTCTCATCGAACTTGATACCTACATGGATAAAGAGTTGTATATAAAAACTCTTTTGCATGAACTGGTTCACCTGCGCCAGTGGGTACTAGGTTCTCTGCGCCTTCGTTATGGAAAATTGTGTTATTCTAAAGAACCCGTGGAGAATTATGAGTATTGGTATCAACCACACGAAATAGAGGCAAGGGAACAAGAAGAAACACTATATCTGGAGTACCTGTTTGAAAAGAATGGGTGGACGGATCAGCAAGTGGCACAGTTTCTCCCCAACCGCCTCTTGCAGGCAGTATAATTACAAGGTAATCAACGGAACACCCGATGATCTCTGACACTACACAGGACGCACAACTCCGACACACAATCACGAAAAGCGTAGAGCAAATGGATCTTCGCTTGCTGCAACGGATTGCTTATGAAGTGCGTTGCGAAGAACTGGGCATTCTCCCTGATGGTTGGAAACTTTACCCCGAGAATTGATCATGAAACTCTCCAACTCTTCCATTTCTAAGATCGCGGATGCACTCAAACCAGCAGTCATCAATTACATCTATGAAGATCCTGAGTTTACAGAATATATGCATGGTGCCGTGATTGAGGGTATTCGTTCTGTCATGGGAGACATGGACGATGACTTGCTTTTTGAAATTGGTATGCTAGTATTTGACCGTATTGAATTGAAGTAATTATTATGTTTATTAAACCTTACATTTTTTATCCGATTGTTGTTCTTTCCATCATAATTGGTTATGGTATTGGTGGTAGTGTAAGAACTCCATCTATTATCAATAACACACTTAAGATGTGTAATGAAAAACCTTTGGAGTGCAAGTTCAAGTACGACATTTTGATGTATAATGAGACTGGTAAAGTTCCCTACACAGAACCGAAACAAACTCCCAAACCCACAGAGAAAAAATGATTGAAACATTAGTATCTGGTCTTGTTTGTGGCATCGCTACATTCTATGGTGTAGGCGATGGTTTTCACGGTCAAACTACTGCAAATGGTGAACGTTTTGATGCTTATCGTTGGACTGCTGCTCACCCTTACCTACGTATGGGAAGCAAAATTAGAGTTACAAACCAAGATAATGGCAAACAAGTAATTGTGAGGGTAAATGATCGTGGTCCATATTCTCATGCTGATTTGGATCTTTCTTATGCTGCCTTTGCTCATATTGCTTCTCCGCGTAAGGGCAACGCTGTTGTTTGTTGGAGAGTCGTTGGGTGAACAAAGATAAACTCTATCTCACAATCACTCTTATCGTATTTTTCTTACTTGACATTTTTGTAATAATTGGTATATTATTACATGGCAAGGCAAACTTCAGTGAATTGATCAAACACTTCAAATGAAAAAGTTTCTTCCGATTATCTTTCTTTTGTTTTCCTCTCCTGTATTTGCACAGGATCAAACAGTTACACAAAAAACATATAGACCATTTCGTTATGAAACTCCCTGTATGATTGAGCGGGGTATTCAAACCTATCCTGATACATGTGTGGTGATTGAAACCCGTGAAAAGGGTGGAGCACTTCGCACTCGTAACATCTTCTCCAACAAATATGGTTTGACTATCAAAGGGCGCTTTGATAAAGAAAATGGTTACATGACGTGGGATAGTCACAACAAATACGAATATAAATGGGAATATAAAGTTGGTGGCAGTAATGATCTTGGTGCCTGGACTTATGTAATGCCTGGTTTCCTTGTTCAAAACGTTAGTTGGGATTAAGTAAAGTGAACATTATTCATAGAGATATTGGATTTCCGTTTATTGAGATAGAAAATTTTTATGATGATGTTGAAATGTCTTTAATATGGGAAGAAATAAATTTCTTATATTACGACCATAAAATAGAAACATCTTATGGATCAGCAGAAGATTTTGATGGAAGTCCACTTAAAAATAATAGATGCATATACTTAGATGAATTCTATGAAGATAAAAGAAATATGTCAAATATATTAATGATTAATAGAAAATTATTTGAAAATCGTGATAAAATATTTGAAACACATCCATCTTGGTTTTTTAGGGAAATAGATATTCAATCTGATGAAACATCATTTTCATATTATGAAAACGATGAAGAATATAAATCCCATAAAGATGCATTTACTATAACTTGTTTATTTTGGACTTTTAAGCAACCTAAAAGATTCCAAGGAGGAAAATTCATTTTTACGGATTATAATTATGAAGTGGAAGTTAAAAATAATAAAATGTTGATATTTCCCTCGTGCATCATGCATGAAGTTACTCCAGTAAAGATCGATGAAATGTATCGTGGTAAAAAGATGGGAAGAGTGTGTATTTCTAATTTTCTATCCCCATAATCTAATAAATTATTTTTTAACGTATGACCGAAACAACTGTAAATTTAAATGTGCATGAGATGGGTATTCTCCTCTCTGCAATTCAAAATCTAGAAAATATTGATGAAATTCATATTTCAAGAGAATATGGAAGTGCTTCCGCACTGTATAATAAACTTTACACGATCTGGGAGCAGATGGACAGATCACAAACTGGACTACGGTACGACGTGGTGCCCTCGTTTTGACCTATAATTACAAGGTAATCAAGGGAACACCCCATGCAGATGCCGCAACTGACCAGCAAGGACGGCAACATGATCGTTGACTTCTATCCCGTAAAAACTCCTTATGGGGATATTTCTAGCACCTGGGTTCTTCGTGCCGTAACCTTTGTTCCTTATGGGCAGGTATCCAAGAAGTTTCTCAATAAAGTAGAAATGCTTATGGATATTCGTGAGCGCATGGCATACGGTTACAATCAAACTGGTGACAATTCAAATCTTCCCCAACTTGGAAATCCTATGGCAGGTGCTTGCTGATGAAAACTCCCTACTGGTTCTTTCTTGTTATTGCCATTCTCATGTATAATGGTCTGATGGCAAGTCGTGATAAGAAAATGTTTGAGGCATATGATAAAGTCTGTGCCGAACTTCCCAAACCCCACCCCGATTGCCGATACGCAAAATGAACAAAGACGACATCAAACAATTCATCAAAGCATTCATGGATTTTAGCAAGCACGCAGAAGCACAGGAAATGTATCATAATGCTAAGCAGGAATATCTGCAATATGAACTCCGTAAGCAAAAATCTAAGATGATTATTGAAAGTGAACTTGAAAGAAAAGCAGCAGAACTTGAAGTAACTGTTGATTATTATCTTGCGGAGTTTGTATGACCTTTATTGCTGGATTTGCACTGGGAGTACTGGCAACAATTACTCTCTCTTTGTTGTCCATTGCATCAGATGCTGATAATTATGATGAATGAGCAAACTAAACTGATCCTGGCACTTCAACAGATTGATAATCTTACCTCTCTTCTAAATGGTAATGAATATCAATCTTTTTTGTATTCACATTTGATTTCAGTTAAATGTGAACTTGACCGCCAATTGACAAATCTCACACATTCAACTACAATTAAGGAGTAATTTAAAACAACAAATGAAGTATCTTTACATCGTCAACTACTGGGTTCCCTTTCCTTCTTCTGAGTATGGTGGCACAGTAAGTTTGATTGCAGAATCTGATGCCGAAGCATTT